>Ga0255753_1002890_pt1 | contig 18395 bp, 17 predicted proteins | sample 041ome_10_FD_179953 | JGI IMG/M metagenome (GOLD analysis project Ga0255753, IMG submission 179953) | Coastal salt marsh microbial communities from the Groves Creek Marsh, Skidaway Island, Georgia - 041412US metaG (version 2) | ecosystem: Environmental > Aquatic > Marine > Intertidal zone > Salt...
TTACAGGACCATCAATTGGTACAAAACAATATCTTGTTAAATTGTGCATATTGTAAACACTCATATTTGTAGAGTCTAAAGCATATCTAACGTTTACAGGATCAAATAGCATACATGCTTGAATATTGTTTTTTTTTAATTCATTTTTAATTCTATTTAATCTGTAAAGTCTTAAATTTTCAAAATTGATATCATCTTCCCTAATTCTTTTTTTTGAAATAAAATTAATTTTAGTTTTATAATTAGGTGAAATTTTTCTATTTGATTTCATATTTTATTAATTCTGCTACTCAATCCCAGTTCTTCTTTTTTATTAAACTCATTACTATTTTTATTATACAATTCTTCTATTCGTAAATCATTCGTTGTGATTGTTGGTAGATTATTTTTTTTCATTCCTAAATGTCTTGCATAAACAGCTTTTTTCTTACTGACTTGATGTGGCTGAAAGTCATTGATATCAGCAATAGTTAAATTACTACCTTTATGAATATAGCCAGCTTTAATAGCTTCTTTTAATAAACCATTTCCTTTTTGAGTTCTAACTATCGCTGCATTATAACCTTCATCTTCTTCTTTAGGAGATCCACCTCTCCATGTATCTAACGCAGCAATGTCAGCACTTTCACCAATTGCATCAGGACAAATCTTGCATCTAAAATGAACACGCCATGTACTTTCTTCTCCCCAAAAAGAATTATATTCTCGGTCATGTTCTCTACCATCTTTAGTTTTGATATACATTCTTCCCGGATTTCCAAATCCTCTGTATCTAAAAGTTTCCAATTCTTCTTCTTTAACATTAAAACTTTTTATGAAATCTTGTGATTTTGTAAATTCTGTTGATCCACCACATACCAACGTAAGTAAAAACTTACATTGATTGCTAATTCTTCCATCAGTTTTTGAAAGCTGTCTTATTGCAGAAATATCGCAAGGTTTGCCAACAAATGCGAAATTTTTCTTAGTATCTAAGGCTTCGTTGAATTTACTCAGAGGAGAGGCCGGGCCATATCTCGATCTACTTTCGCAGCTTAAAAGCTCTTGTTTTGTATAGCTAAATCTAGGTATGCTTCTCATTGGCTGCCCAGGATCTCCTGCGGTATGTAAGATAAAATCTACTTTTTTGCTCTCTAATAAATATAAAGACAAACCATTTAAAAGACCACCCGTTGAGCTTTGAAACCTAATTTGTTCATCAGTAGACCAAGCATAAAATAAAGAATTATAATATCCCCATAAAGTATCAAATTTTGAATCGTTGCTTACTTCTTTTTTAGGTAAGCCTTCTACAATTACTCCTGGACAGATTTCTTTAACTTTATCAAAATCTTCCCTAGATAATGGATTAATTTCTCTTGGTTCTAATCTTCCTTTATCAGTCATTTCAATAGAAATTTTTTCTTTACCAAGAATACTTTGGCAAAGACCACAGCCTATACAAAGACCGTTATTAGTTATATCAGATAAAGTTTTTATGTTTGTCAAATTACTCCTTATATGATGGATCAATACGATCACATCTTCTTAATAGTGCAGGCCATTCATTAAGACCTGGCGAAAATAGTTCATATTGTTTTTGTGAAAGTTGCCACATTTTTTTTGTACATCTTTCTAGTTTTAAACCAGATCCCTCAGCTTGAACTGCAATTTCACACATTCTTATTGCATAATACATATTCATAAAAGCTTCACCAGCAGTCTCACCTACAGTTAACAGTCCATGATTTTTCATAATCAAAACTTTGTTATCACCCATATTTTTTGCAATTCTTTTTCTTTCATCTTTCTTTAAAGATAACCCTTCCCACTCATGGTAGCCAACTTTTCCATATAGCATTGAAGAGTCTTGGACTAAATGAGGAATACCATCTTTAAGTGCTGTAGCTGCTAATGCAGAAGGTGGGTGGGCATGAAAAACAAATTTATTTTTAGGATGATTTAAATGAATTGCACTATGAATAATAAATCCAGCAGTGTTTGATTTCTTTGGGCCCTCAATTACATTTCCATCTTTATCTACTTTAATTAAGTTAGATGCTTTAACTTCTTCATAAAGTAAACCCATCTCATGCATAAAAAAATTATGATCAGTACCTGGAGCTCTAGCGGTGATATGATTCCAAACAGTATCATCCCATCCCATCATATGGGTTAATCTAAACATGGCTGCAAGATCAACTCTTACTTTCCAATCAGCTTTGCTTATCTTGTTTTTCATTTAAACTCCTTTTGATAATTTTAGTTTATTTTGATTTTCTAGTAATTTAATTACTTTTAAATGATTTGAATTTGATCCGTATTTTTTTAAAGCTTTAGAATAAATTTTTGTTGTTAAATTGGTTATTGGCAGTTTAATCTTTTTCAAATTAATTATTTCTTTTGCTAATTTTAGATCTTTAAAAGAAAGACCTAGTGAAAAAGAAGGATCATAAGTGCCGTTAATCATATCTGGCCCATATCGAGTTGAAGTGTATCCACCACTTGCACTTTTATCAATAATTTGCAGCATAGTTTTTGGCTTAATGCCCGATTTTACTCCAAGCATAAGAGATTCAGAAAGAGAGAGATAATTCAAATAACAAAGGCTTACTTGTGCAATTTTTGCAGCATATCCAGCGCCATAAACCCCTAAATAATATAGATTTTTCCCTAAAATTTTAAAAATTAATTGAGTTTTTTTATACAGTTTTTTGCTTCCGCCAATAAAAATAGACAGATCTCCTGATTTTGCTTTTAAGTTACCACCTGAGATAGGGGCATCGATAAAGTTATTTAATTTATTTCCCAAATTCTTTTTTAAAAGATTAAAACAACTTAAAGAATTAGTCGAACAATCTATCCATATTTTATTCGATAAATTATCTATAATTTTTTTTTTACCAATGGCTATTGATTTAACTTGTTTAGGTCCTGGTAAACATGAAATTAATATATCAGAAAATTTAATAATCTCTTGAAGTGAAGAGGAAGATTTTCCTCCAAAAGAATTAAATTGTTTTATAATTTTTTTATTTGTGTCAAATCCTTTCAAGTTAATTTTTTTTGATTTATTTAAATTTAATGCCATCGGCATTCCCATTTTTCCTAAACCAATAAATCCTATATTCATATCAATCTAACAAACCATCTGCTTCAATATTATTTCTTTCATAGTGAATAGGTAAAACTTTTCCATAAACTTGTTTAGAGTGTTCTGGTTTATTCACTCTGTAGGGATCTTTTACATAAGTTGGTAAAGCAATATATCTTGAAGTTGAACCTTCAATTTTAGTTACTCTGTGCATTGAAAATCTTCCTTTAAAAATTTGAAGATCCCCAGGCTGTAAGTCTAAAGATTTTACTTTTTTTCTTTCACCTCTAAGCACATTGGTTACTTCTTGAAAGTTTTCATTATTGACACTTCTTAAATCTGGCACATATTCAAACAAACCTCCTTTTTCTGCTTTTTGAATTAAAACACTAAGTGTAAATTCATTACCATCAAAGTGCCATGGAAAGTAATGATCAGTATGCATAACGCTATATGGATTTTTGGCAATTGGATCAGCCCATTTGTATAAAGGAAACACCCCTAAACTGTCAGAGATAAATTTTAACATCTCATCACTTCCATATAAAATATTTAAATCTGAATTTTCCTCTAAATCATCTGAATTAACATAGCCGCTTTGTCTCAAAGAAAAAATTCTTTTTGGATGATCTTTGGATAAGGTTTCATCATCTTTAGAAAAATATGGATTATGCTTATCATTAGTCCAAAAAATTTTACCAAGATTTCTTTCTACCTCATTTTTCATAGAGATTAGGGACTCTGCTCTTATGAATTTTGGCAAAACACAACAACCGTCTTTATCTAATAATATTCGATTATATTCTATTAAATCTTTGTATTCAGAACTATCAGTTTTATTAATTGGGTACTTACTTAGATCAACTATTTCATTTAAATTTTTCATACATCTCCATTGTTAATTTTTAGAAAAAAAATTATTTTAGCAACTGTAGAGAGAAGTATGATTGTTATTCTTAATATGATTTTGGCAATTAATTTTTTTAGATAAAAAATTACAAAGTTTTTTTGAAATTTTATAGCCCAACCCAACTCTTGCTAATCTATGGTGGTGTGTCACAAGGTTAAGATTCATAAAAAAAGATTATCATTTCCAATGGGAAATAAAAACTTAATTTAAAATCAAAAATTAATTATTTGTATTGATTTTTATGACTTAATTAGTGAGGATTGAAGCTCTTTATTGGTGATGTAGCCCCTAATATTACCTTGTTTATCAATAACTTCGCAGTTTGAGTTTTTACAAACAATTTTAGGTAAAAATTCTTCAATAAATTGATCCTCTTGCACTTTAATAAGATCAGTTTTATCAACATCGTCTGATTGGTTTGCTGGACGCATTATAATTTTTGCTTTGATCACTTTAGCTCTATTAACGTCTTTTACAAATGCCTCAACATAAGCATCGGCTGGATTCATAACGATATCTACAGGAGATCCCACTTGAACTAATTTACCAGCATTTAAAATTCCAATATGGTCTCCAAGTCTTAAAGACTCATCAAGGTCATGAGTAATAAATACAATTGTTTTTTTAAGTTGGGACTGAAGATCTATTAATTGTTTTTGCATATCACTTCTAATTAATGGGTCTAAGGCACTAAATGCTTCATCCATTAACATGATATCACTATTTGTAGCCAAAGCTCTAGCAAGACCTACACGCTGTTGCATACCTCCAGATAATTGATTTGGAAACTGGTGTTCAAATCCATTTAATCCAACAGCCTCAATTTTTTCCATTGCTGTTTTATTTTTTTCCTCATCAGGTTTGCCTTGCATTTCAAGACCATATCCTACATTTTCTAAAACTGTTTTATGAGGAAATAAACCAAATCTTTGAAAGACCATACTCATTTTATATCTTCTAAAGTCTATCAGTTGCTCAGGATTTAAATTCATTACACTTTGTCCATCAACCAAAACCTCACCATCTGTTGGATCAATTAATCGATTGAGATGTCTAATTAAAGTAGATTTACCTGATCCAGATAAGCCCATACAAACAAAAGTTTCTCCTTCTTCAATTTTAAGTGAAACATTATCTAGTCCTACCGTATGTCCTGTTTTTTCAAGAACTTCCTCTTTAGTAGCTCCACCTTTAACCATTGGTAGAATCTTATCTGGTTTTCTTCCAAAAATTTTATAGATATTTTTAATTTCAATCTTAGCCATGATCTTTACTTCTTTTTATTTTGTGGAGTAGATCTTTCTTGAAGAGTTTCACCATAAGATTGAGTAATTCTATCTAAAACAATTGCAAGCAATACTATGGCAATACCAGCTTCTGCAGCTTTTCCAACATTCAACTGTTGTAACCCTAGCAAGACTTCATCACCTAATCCTCTGGTTCCTATCATTGATGCAATTACCACCATTGACAAAGCCATCATGGTGCATTGGTTTATCCCTTGCATAATATTCGGTAAGGCTAAAGGTAATTGAACACCAAAAAGTTTTTGTTTTCTACTTGCACCAAATGCATCTGCTGCTTCGATTACTTCTTTGTCAACTAACCTAATACCTAAGTCGGTTAATCTCACTAAAGGAGGCACTGCATAAATAAAAGTAGCTATGATTGCTGGAACAGCTCCTAAGCCAAATAACATAATTCCAGGAATTAGATAAACGAAAGCTGGAATTGTTTGCATCAAGTCTAAAACAGGAAGCAATTTATCTCTTATTCTAGTGCTTCTTGCCATCAATATTCCAATTGGAATACCAACTATCGTACATAGAAAAATACTAATTAACATTATTGCAGTCGTTTCGATGGCTTTTTGCCAGAAAATTGGATGTAAAAATCCAATAAAAAAAGTGCAAAAACCTACAAATACTGTAGTTCCAATTTTTCTACCACTTGCAAAATAAGCTATAACTACAACTCCCAAAATGACTAAAGGCCAAGGAGCTAAAATTAAGAAATTCTTTAATGCAACTAGCATTGCCAATAAAAAATTATTTATAGCTTCAAATATCCATCCATAAGTTTCGTTTAATTTTTTAAATGCATCATTAATCCATGCCATCAATGGTAAATCCAACCATTTAGGCCATGATTGTAACCAATCAAATTTTAATAATTCCCCAACATTGTCTGGTTTTCTTTTTGAGGATACGTAGCTAATAAAAAGTAGCCAGCCAAAAAAGACTAGCATCACAAAGTTAAATATATTTTTTTTACTTTTAAAGAATTCTTTCATTAAGTTTTTTATTTAGAATGAAAGAGCCCCTAAGGGCTCTTTCAGAATTTAATTAAGTATTAAAGAGCTGCTTCAACTTTTTTAGCAACGTCTGCTGGTACCCAATCTTTCCACATTGTTTCAGTTTTTAAAAACTCTTTAGCAGTTAATAACATATCTCCATCTGACTCATCTTCGTAGAAGGCTAACATTTTATTAACTGTTGCTGTAGGGATTGTGTATTTTTTCAAAAACTCAGTTTCTGCAGGATGCGCCTTAGCCCATTCTGTTAAAACTGATTTAGTTAAAGCCATATCTTGGTATTCAGAAGCACAAGATTTTTTATATGCATCTTTACCATTTGCTTTAATTGCTTCAACTACTTCTGACATTGCTGCCCAACATTTTGCTTCATAAGCTGGTTCTTTTAACCTTACTAGATCAACTTTTCCCATTAAACCTGTTGGGGCCCAGTAATAAGTAAAGATTGGTTGCTTTTTAGCAAACGCACCTGCTATTGCAGCATCCAATGCTCCACCAGAACCTGGATCAAAGTTTGTGTAGTATTTATCTAAACCGTACTCTACTTGTTTAACGTAGTTTACAGTGTAGCAAGTCCAACCTGAAATACAGCTTGTCATTCTACCTTTAGAAGGATCTTCTGGATCTTTAAACAGCGCAGCTATTTTTGGATCTTTCATATCTTCTACAGATTTTAAATTGTATTTCTCAGCAGTAGCTTTATCCACATAGAAAGCTTGTTGTGAGTCAGGTGTGTTAACACCAATATTCATAATTGTTCCAGCTTTTTCATGTGGCTCATAGTTAGCAATAATATTGTCATACCAAACTTCAGTAATTACATCTAATTGCTTATCATAATGAGCAGCCATGATAGGAGTAGTACTTCCTTTAGTAACTGATACTTGACATCCATATCCATTTTCTAAAATAAAACTTGAAATGGCCGTATGAATGTTAGCACTTGACCAGTCGAAATCTCCAAGTCTAGCTTTACATGCTGCATTAGCACTAGTTCCGACTAATGATAAAGTAGATATAAAGAAGGCAGAGAGAACTAATTTTCGTAAAAACTTCATGATAATTATCTCCTTAAAGTTAAGTTTAATAATTTATAGTAACACTTTATATAAACTAAACTCAAGCGACATAATTAAGTACAACTATAAATTGAATTGAATTATGCCCAAAAGTAAATAATCATTTAACTGTGCAGAATATTTCAAAAATTCAAAAAGATAAAAAAAATTTGATCGTTCAATGGAGTGATGGAGAAGAGAGTTTATTTAATTATTTCTGGCTAAGAGACAACTGTCCAACAGCTCACGATAAAGATTCGAACCACAGAATGTTTAACATTCTTGAGGTATCAGAAAATTTAGAAGCCGAAGATTTCAAATTAACTGAGGATGGTAAACTCGAAGTTAAATGGAATGAAGGCAACCATATTAGTTATTACGATCCTAAATGGTTACGAGAAAATTGTTATACATTAAAAAATAAACAAAAATATATTTCTCCTTATCAATTGTGGGATAGTTCTTTAGAACAAAATTTAGAAAGTGTCTTTATTGAGTATGATAAAATTTTAAATTCTGATGAAGGATTAATTGAGTGGTTAGAATTATTACATCATAAAGGAATAGCTATCGTTAAAAATGCGCCAATCGAAAAAAATTCTGGTTTTAATGTATTGAATAGAATTAGTCACACCAGAGAAACTTTTTTTAAAACTCCTTTTGAAGTTATCAACATTCCAAAACCCAATAATTCAGCTTATACATCTCACGCACTACGAAATCACATGGATCTTCCGTGGTTTGAAACGCCACCAGGTTTTCAATTCTTGCATTGCTTAATAAATTCTGCAGATGGAGGAGATTCTTCAGCAGTAGATGGTTTCGCTGTAGCAGATTATTTAAAAAATAATGAAAAAGAAATTTTTGACATACTAGTTAATGTCCCTCTAAAATTTAGAGATAAAGATTACACTCAACAATCGATTAGAGGTTTTCATGCACCAGCAATCTCTTTAACTAAAGATGGAGATTTTAACGATATCAGATTTAGTGTGGCTACTATGGATGCTTTAGATTGTCATCCTGATATAATGGACAAAGTGTATAGAGCCCATCATAGATTTGGAAATTTATTACACGATAAAAAATTCCAAATTGATTTTAGAATGCAACCAGGAGATATTTTCTCATTTAATAATAGAAGGTTGCTGCATGGTCGAACTGCATTTAATCCAAATTCTGGACATCGACATTTACAAGGTTATTACATTGATCGAGATGAAGTTTTAGGGCGATTAAATTATTTGAAACAATAACTTTATAAATTTTCAAAAATTAAATTATTATTTTGATATTTTGAAAACTCTTTTTTAGATTTGATTGTATAAAAATATTTTTCTTTCTTTATTGTATTAATTTTTTGATTTTCTAAAAAGGTTTTATCTAAAATCAAACAATCAATAGCTTTGTTTTTTGCCTGTTTTACAATATTTTTTACACTGGTATTCGTTCCAAATGATAAACCTACTTTGGTGTTTTTTTTAATTTTTAAAATATCTAAAATATTTTTATGCTTAAAAGAAATAAACACACATTTTGAATAATTTTTTGTTTCATTTAAAAGCTTCTTTAATAAAGCCTTTGAAAATAAAGGTTTAATTTCAATAAATAGAAAAAATTTATTTTTTGATAATTTTAATAAATCTTTAAGTAATGGAATTTCAGCTTTTTTATTTTTGCTTATCTCTTTTAACTTTTGATAATTTAGATTTTTAACACTTTTAGAGATATTAAATGTTCTTTTTAAAGTAAAATCATGAAAACACACAAACTCCCGGTCTTTAGTCGCGTGAATATCTGTTTCTATGCCAAAGCCTCTGTTAAATGATTTCTGAAAAGAAATTAATAAATTTTCTTTTAATTTTTTATTTACTAATCCTCTATGAATTAAATGCATTCAAAAAACTATTTCCAGCCAGCAATCGTTTTAACCTCAAGATATTCATGAAGACCCCACACCCCACCTTCACGACCGTTACCAGATTGTTTATAACCTCCAAACGGGGTTCCAGCATCTGGTGCATTACCATTAATATAAACACATCCTGATCTTAGTTTTTTAGAAACTCGATGTGCTTTTTCTTTATCTTCTGTTTGTAAATAATTTCCTAAACCATATTCCGTAGCATTTACAATATCAACTGCCTCATCTTCATTTTCAAAAGGGATGATCGATAATACTGGACCAAATATTTCCTCTTTAGCAATTCTCATTTCATTTTTAACATCAATAAATATTGTTGGTTTAATAAAATAACCTTTATTTAATCCATTGGGTAATTCAGGACCACCAGCAGCAAGAGTTGCACCTTCATCTATACCACTTTGAATTAGATTAATAATTTTATCGTATTGAATTTTAGATACTACGGGACCAATATGATCTCCTTTTTTTAAAGCCGTATCTACTTTGATTTTATTTGCTTCATCAATTGCTTCTTTAACCGCTCTATCATAAATGGATTTTTCAACTAACATTCTGGTTGGAGCATCACATGATTGTCCTGAGTTACTCATTACATTTTTAATTCCATCTCTAACGGCATTAGGGTAGGAGTCTGCAAAAACTATATTTCCACCTTTACCTCCAAGTTCTAGACAAACTCTTTTAATGGTCTCTGCAGCATTTTTAGAAATCAATCTTCCAGCTCTTGTGGAACCAGTAAAAGAAATCATATCAATATCTGGATGAGCTGACATATGATTACCAACTCCAGATCCATCTCCATTCACTAAATTAAATATACCAGCAGGAAAGCCTGCTTCATCTATCATTTCAGCGAATAACATTGCAGAGATAGGTGCAATTTCCGAAGGTTTTAAAACCATGGTACAGCCTGTAGCTAGAGCAGGAATTACTTTTAAAGCGATTTGATTTATTGGCCAATTCCAAGGAGTAATTAATCCACAAACACCAATTGGTTCGTGAACTATATGATTGTTAGATTGAGGATTAAATGCCTCTTCAAACTTAAATTCTTTTAGTCTTAAAATAAAATCTTCGAGGTGCGCTTGCCCAGAAGCAGTTTGTACTGATAATGACCAGTCAATGGGGCATCCCATTTCCATGGAAATAGCTTCAGCCATTTCATTAAAGCGTTTTTTGTAAATAGTTAAAAGTTTTTCTAGAAGTTGAATGCGATCATCTTTTGAACTTTCTTTCCAAGTTACAAATGCTTTCTTTGCACTTTGTACCGCAAAATCTAAATCTTCTTTTGTGCCATTAGAAATTATTGCAAAAGGATCTTCATCAGACGGATTGATTACCTCAAGATCATTTGATTTAAATGGTTTTACCCACTTACCGTTAATATAAAAGTTTCTTTTATCTAACATGAGATATTAATAACACATTAATTAAATCTCATAACCTTTTTCTTCAGGTTCATTATCAGTGAGTTCTTCTGGAAAACCATCAGCTCTAAATTCAATATTATTTAAATCTTCCATTCTTTTTACAATCATGGATGACCATGCACGAGAACCATATTTTTTTTGACCATCTTTAAAAATTTTCACAACCAGTGGAGATATTTCTAATGGGGCATTTAATTTTTGAGCTAAGTTGTCAAATAAACTTGTGTCCTTAACCACTAAATCCATAGTAAAATTTATATTATAGGAACCATTTAGAATAACCTGACTTTCTGTTTCATGAACAAATGAATTACCAGAAGATACCGCTATGCCTTTATAAACTTTTGCAAGATCTAGATTAGATTTTTTTGCAACTGTCCATGCTTCACCCAAAGCAACTAAATGTGTTGAGGCTAAATAATTAGTAATCACTTTTAACACTGTGGCGCTAGCAAGTTCACCAGTATGCAAAATTTTTCTACCCATTACTGTTAATGCAGGTAGAATTTTTTCAAAAGCTTGTCTATCTCCACCTACAAAAATAGCAATATTACCAGTTGCTGCTCTATGGCAACCACCACTTACAGGACCATCTAGTGGAATTGCTTTTTTTTCAGAAACTTTTTTTCCAAGTCTTTTTATTTCAGACTCATCAGTGGTACTCATCTCTAACCAAATTTTATTTTGCGAAAGACCATTAATTATTCCATCTTCACCTTCCATAACCTCAGCGCAAATTTGAGGAGAAGGTAAGCAGGTAATAATCAAATCAACTTGTTCAGCTAATTCTTTAGGTGAATTGGCAATGTTTGCCCCTTTATTTGAAAATTCTTTAATTATATCTTGATTTAAATCCCTCACTGTTAAATCAAATTTATTTCTTAACAAACTAGATGCTAATTTGCCTCCTACATTTCCTAAACCAATAAAACCTATCTTCATTGTGTCTCCTTTAATATGAATTTTAATAATCCTGTTCTTAAATTTAATGAAAAGTATAATTAAAGTAGATATGATATATTTAATTAATAAAAATGCACTCAGTAAAAATAGAACCAAAACTAAATAATTCCAACATTCAAAAAGTAGGATTGATTGCTTTAGCTACAGATTTTATGATTGAAAAAGATTTTTTAAGCATAACCAGAGGTTTGAATATTGATTTATTTGTTAATCGAATTCATTGTTATCACCCACTAACCACTGAAAACTTAATTAAGATGTCGGAAGATACTACTAATGTTGCTGAGGATATTTTACCTAACGAAAAATTAGATTGTGTTGTTTATGGATGTACATCAGGAACGATTGCAGCTGGATATCAATCAATTAAAGAAAAAATTAACAAAGCCAAACCAGAAGCAATGGTTACAACTCCAAGTACAGCCGCAATTAATGCCTTAAAAAAAAATAACATAACTAAATTATCTTTGTTCACTCCATATAGTAAGAGTTTAAATGAGGATGTTGCTAAATATTTTATTAAAGAGGGTTTTACAATTACTTCGAATGCATACTTTGATATTGATACAGATACGGACATTGCGAAAGTAGATCCTGAATATCTTTATGAGACCATGTTAAATATGAATTTAGATGAGGCTGAGGCTCTTTTTATTTCGTGTACAAATTTACCAGCTTTGAATATTATAAAAAGACTTGAAGATAAATTAAATAAGATTGTCTTATCGAGCAATCAAGTTTTAATTTGGGATACTTTAAGAACTTTGGGTAGAAAAGATAAAATACAAGGATATGGAAAATTATTTTTAGAAAACTAATTATGCTATTTACAAAAGAAGAATACCAACAAAGATTAAATAAAGTTAAAAAATCAATGCGAGAAAAAGGTATTGATTTATTAATATCACAAGATACTTCAAACATGAATTATCTAACAGGCTATGATGCTTGGTCATTTTATTATGCCCAGTGTGTAATTGTTCATGTGGATGCTGATGAACCTATTTGTTTTGTAAGAGCACAAGATGCTGGAGGTGCTTATATAAAAACTTATTTAAAAGATGATAACATCTTTGTTTATGATGAAAAGTATATACATACTTGGCCCTTGCACCCCTATGACGCTTTAGTAGATCTTGTGAAAGAAAAAAAATGGGACAAACTTTCAATTGGTCTTGAAATGGATACTCATTATTTTACGGCCTACTGCTATGAAAAAATTAAAAGTGGTTTACCCAATGCGAAACTGGTTGACTGTGAAAGATTAGTAAACTGGGTAAGAGTTGTAAAATCTGATGCTGAAATTAATTATATGAAAGCTGCTGCAAAGATTACTCAAGCAGCAATGAAAAAAGCATTTGAAGTTATTAATCCTGGTGTCAGACAGTGTGATGCGATTGCGGAAATTCAATCAGCATTAACTAAAGGAACGTCAGAATTTGGTGGAGAGTATTCCGCAATAGTCCCATTATTACCTACAGGTGAGGGAACTTCTGCTTCGCATTTAACTTGGACAGATGACAAATTTATTGAAGGAGAAGCAACTATTATAGAAATTTCTGGTTCTCATAAGAGATATCACTGTCCAATGGCGCGAACAGTGTTACTGGGTAAACCTGATCAACTTAAAATTGATACAATGAAAAAAACTAATGAAGCATTAATGGCAGGTGTGGATGCTGTAAAATCTGGTAATACTGCAAATGATGTTGCCCAAGCATTTTGGAAAGTTCTTGATAAATATGGAATAGAAAAAACCTCAAGAACTGGTTATTCAATTGGAATTGGTTATCCACCGGATTGGGGTGAGCATACTTTAAATATATCTAAAGGCGACATGACTGTTTTACAGCCTAACGTAACCTTTCATATGATTGCAGTAATGCAATTTGGTGGTTGGGGTGTTGAGGCCTCTGAAGCTATTCGAGTAACTGAAACTGGTAGTGAATTATTTTGCAATTTGAGTAAAGATCTGCACATTAAAAATTAACTTGATTATCAACTAAACAAATGTTTTAAACTAAGATGTCAAAAAATGATCATTTTGTAAGATTCGAAAATGTCGATAAAAGTTACGACGGTAAATTATTGGTCGTTAAAGGATTAAACTTAGATATAGCTGAAGGTGAGTTCGTTACAATGTTGGGACCCTCTGGTTCTGGTAAAACAACTTGCTTAATGATGTTGGCTGGATTTGAAACACCAACAAATGGACAAATATATTTAGACAATAGTGTTATATCTAATATTCCGCCTCACAAAAGAGGCATTGGGATGGTGTTCCAGAATTATGCGTTATTTCCACATATGACTGTATATGAAAATTTAGCATTTCCATTAAGAGTTAGAAAAATTCCAAAAGATGAAGCTGATAAAAAAATTGATAAAGCTTTATCAATGGTATCTCTTCAAGGGTTTGAAGCAAGAATGCCAATGCAATTATCTGGGGGTCAACAACAAAGGGTAGCGGTAGCAAGATCTTTAGTGTTTGATCCAAAATTAGTTTTAATGGATGAACCATTAGGAGCATTAGATAAAAATTTAAGAGAAAGTATGCAGTATGAGATTAAACATATTCATGAAAGTATTGGGGTAACCGTTGTATATGTTACTCATGATCAAACTGAAGCTTTGACTATGTCGAATAGAATTGCAGTTTTCAATGATGGAAAAGTTCAACAACTTTCAAGTCCTGATGAATTATATGAAAGACCTGTAAATTCGTTTGTTGCAAAATTTATTGGTGAGAACAATACTTTTGCTGGTGAGATAACCGAATCATCTGGTGATAAATGTAAAGTAAAACTAAAATCAGGTCAGGAAATTTTAGCAAATCCAATTGTTGCTAAATCGAAAGGAGAAAAAACTACAGTTTCTCTAAGACCTGAAAGAGCAATTATTGATCCAAAAATTGATATGGATAATCATCACAAAGGCAAGATAGAAGAAGTAATTTACCATGGTGACCACACTAGATTAAGAGTAGATTTGCTTGGAAATAAAGAGTTTATCCTAAAAATCCCAAATAGCTCTAGTCGTATGGATATTAAAGTAGGTGGCGAGATAAATATCGGTTGGAATAGTATTGATTGCAGAGCTTTAGATCCACAAAGTTAAAAAAATAAATCCTCATAAATTGTTGAAAAAATGACCTGTTGACTTCAATGTAGATAATTGTTGTACTGGCGCTTTATAAAAACGTTTAAACGGAGGAAAAATGAAAAAATTAAGTAAACTATTACTTGCTCTTTCTTTTGTACTTTCTGTAGCAACTTCAGCATTTGCAGTTACTGTAGTGTCTTGGGGTGGAGCTTACACAGAGTCGCAAAAATTAGGGTATGGTGATCCAACAGCTGCAAAGCTTGGTGTACCTGTTGATTGGGTAGACTATACTGGTGGATTATCAGAGATTAAAGCTCAAAAAGAAGCTGGAAAAATAACTTGGGACATTATGGATGTATACGCAAGAGATACAATCATTGGATGTGACGAAGGTATTTTCCATGAATTCGATTTTGACAAAGACTTTTCACCTGCTCCAGATGGAACACCTGCTAGCGAAGACTTCTTTACTGGTATGCCATCTAAGTGTGCAGTTGGAAACATTCTTTATTCTTGGAACTATGCGTACAATAAAAATAACGTAAAAGGAACTCCAAGTACAATGGGTGACTTTTTTGATACTAAAAAGTTCCCAGGTAAGAGAGCAATTTACACAGGCGCTATGTCTAACATTGAATTCGCAATTACAGCTGATGGTGTTAACCCAGGAAAAGGTTCTGATTTAACATACAGAAAGCTTATGGCTGATGGTGGTATTGATAGAGCTATGGATAAAATCAAAGCGTTATGCCAAGATCCAAACGGCGGATGTGTATTCTGGAATGCTGGTGCTCAACCACCAGAATTATTAGCTAATGGTGAAGTTGTAATGGCTACTGGTTGGAATGGTAGATTCTTCAATGCACAAATGGAAGGAACTCCAATTGTACAAGTGTGGGATGCTCAAATTCTTGACTATGAATACTTTGCTCTAGTTAAAGATGGTCCAAACTACGCTAATGGTGATGCTATGAAAGTACTAAGAGAAATGACTAGTACTGAAGGATTAGCTGGAAGTGCGAAGTATATTGCTTACGCTCCATGGAGAAAATCTTCAATTGACATTATGTTAGCTGGAGAGCCTTGGTTTAAAGATGGTAAAACTAACATGGTACCACACATGCCAACAGCTCCTGCAAACACAAAAAGATACATTCTTATGAACCCTGAGTTTTGGGCAGATAATAATGATGAAATCAATGAGAAGTGGGAAGCTATGAAAGGTACTCTATAATTTAGTTTTATAGATTAAACTTTTATTATATTATAAGGGCGGTTATTTATTTAACCGCCCTTTTTTATTATGAGCCAAGAACAAATATTATCATCTGACGGTATCCCTTTAGAGTTAAGTCTAAAGAAAGCTGAGAGAAAGAATAAATTAAGAGCATTATTATTAGTTGCTCCTTTATTTTTATTTCTCTTAATCACCTATGTATTTCCAATTGGGGATATGCTTTTTAGAAGTGTGGATGATCGAATGATTACGCAAATGTTACCAAATACATTTAAGTCTTTAGAAAAATGGGATGGTAAAGAATTGCCTGGGGAAGAGACTTATGAAGCTTTTTATAAAGATTTTTATCCATTAGCGATTAACAAAGAGTCTGGAAAATTATACCAAAGATTAAATTACGAAAAATCAGGATTTAGTAGTGGATTAAAAACCACTAATAGAAAAATAAAAAATTTTGAACAAGGAAATTATAAAGAGCAATTCATGAAAGCTCATAAAATCTGGAAAGATGTAGAGTATTGGACGGCAATGAAAAACACGGCACCTAACTTCTCCTATGCAAAATATTTAAAGGGGTTTGATTTAACATTCGACCAAGATCGAAACATTGTTCGGGTTGATGAGGATAGAAGAGTTCATATAACATTATGGCTTAGAACACTTAAAGTTGCCTTTTGGGTAACTATTTTTTGTTTTATTTTGGCTTATCCAATCTCTCATTTATTAGCAACACTACCAATGAAATATAGTAACTTGTTGATGATATGTGTGCTGTTGCCTTTTTGGACTTCATTGTTAGTTAGAACTTCAAGCTGGATGGTATTATTGCAACAACAAGGACCAATTAATGATTTAATTGTTTTCCTAGGATTAGCCTCCGATGATAATCGGCCTGAGCTAATGTATAATGTAATTGGAACCTTTGTGGCGATGACACAAATTTTATTACCATTTATGGTATTACCACTTTACAGTGTCATGAAAACAATCTCTCCAAGTTTAATGAGAGCAGGTAAATCTTTAGGTGGAACTCCTTTAGTTTCTTTTGTTAAAGTTTACTTTCCATTAACAATTCCAGGTATTGGCGCAGGTTGTTTATTAGTATTTATTTTATCTATTGGATATTACATCACTCCTGCACTAGTGGGTGGTGCGAGTGGCTCTTTAATTAGTAATACAATTGCTTATCATATGAAAAGTTCTTTAGATTGGGCTTTTGCATCTGCATTAGGAACAATGTTGTTGGTCGGTGTTTTAACAATCTATTGGATTTATAATAAATTAGTTGGAATCGATAATATTAAGTTAGGATAAATTTATGTCATTACCAAATTACACACCTTTAAATTACAGAATATGGCACTACACTTATTTAACTTTTTGTGGATTGGTATTTTTCTTTTTAATAGCTCCACTGTTCGTAATTCTACCACTGTCTTTTAATGCTGAGCAATACATTCACTTTTCAGCAAAAATGCTCGCTTTAGACCCCGAAGGTTTTTCTTTGAGATGGTATGAGGATATGATTTTTGGAACCAAAAATCCTTGGGGCTTAGCAACTAAGAATAGTTTAATCATAGCTTTTTTTGCAACAATTGGTTCTACAATATTAGGAACAGTTGCGGCACTTGGTTTAAGTAGCAGACATATGCCTTACAAAGCAGCATTCATGGCTTTATTAATTTCACCGATGATTGTGCCATTGATTATTTCTGGTACTGCAATATTTTTCTTCATGGCAAAAGTTGGGTTAGCCGCTACACACACTGGAATTATTCTATCCCATATAATTTTAGGAACACCATTTGTAGTAATTACAGTAACAGCAACTCTGACAGGATTCGATCATAGTGTTACAAGAGCGGCAGCAAGTTTGGGAAGTAATCCTGTAAATACCTTTATGAAAATTACTCTACCGTTAATTATGCCAGGAGTTATCTCTGGCGCTTTATTTGCATTTGTAACATCTTTTGATGAAGTAATTGTAGTATTGTTCCTTGCTGGTTTAGAAAATACTACTATTCCAATTCAAATGTGGGTTGGATTAAGAGAACAATTAAGTCCAACTATTCTAGCAGTTGCAACTTGTTTAATCATCATGTCTACATTAATTCTTGTAAGTGCTGAGCTTTTGAGAAGAAGATCTGAGAGATTAAGAGGAATTAACAGATAAAAATAAACCATTATAAGTTCGAATTAGTTTATATTTATGGAAATTAAGAATGTCGTAGTTATTGGTTCAGGAACTATGGGTAGTGGAATTGCTGCTCATTTATGTAACGCTAATATCCCAGTTACTTTATTAGATTTAACAACTGAAATTTCCAAAAATGCAAGAGATAGAATATTTAAATCAAGACCTCCTTTATTATTAGATAAGA
>Ga0255753_1002896_pt1 | contig 18380 bp, 10 predicted proteins | sample 041ome_10_FD_179953 | JGI IMG/M metagenome (GOLD analysis project Ga0255753, IMG submission 179953) | Coastal salt marsh microbial communities from the Groves Creek Marsh, Skidaway Island, Georgia - 041412US metaG (version 2) | ecosystem: Environmental > Aquatic > Marine > Intertidal zone > Salt...
GTTTTGCAGATATACAGATGCGTTCGCGCGTACAAAATACCGTCGAGAAACGAAGTTCTCTCTCTTGTGCTTTTGGTTGTTTTTTTTGTCCTTTGGGATGAGATTTTTTTTTTTTGAATCTCCCACACAAAAAGACGAACCAACTCCAAACACAGAAGTTTGAATAAAACAAAAATGGCGTCTTGCGCGCAACACCAACTTCTCTCGTCCTCCGCGTCTTTCAGAGGCCGCGTCGGGAAGACCTCCTCTTCTGCCTCGTCCTCGTGCTCGACTTCTTTTTCTTCGCCTTCGTCGAGAGGAGAAAGAAGAAGAGGAAGAAGAGCGGCGATTTCCTATGCCGAATCATCATCATCATCATCGAGCAAAAACACCGGAGGAGGCATCGGGTTGAAAACGAAATCGGACATCTCAAATATATTCGACGAGGCAAAAGTCGCGACGGAAACGACGTTTTGGGGGAAACTCTCCGCGGCGTACCGGATTTTTTTCCCCCCGTCCGAGGCGGACACGGCCCGGGCGGAAGCGAAGAAACGTTTACGGATGATCTTAGTCGCCGATCGATGCACGATGAGCGATCAAAGCATGGAAGAGATGAAACAGAAGATCATCGACGTGGTGGAGCAATACGTGGAGGTGGACGAGGACGTTCCGGTGGACGTGAAAGTGAAAGACGACGTGAAGTTTGGGACCGTGTACGGCATCACGGTGCCGGTGTCGAAAGTGAAAGCGGAGTTTGATGCGGAGAACGAAGCGTACATGATTGGCGCGCAGTTCGTCTACGACGACGAGACGTGGGAGGAGTTGAAACAAGAAACGGAGGAAGAGGAAGAGGAGGAAGATTGATCGATTGAATAATACGTGAAAAACCGTTCAAACCTTTTGTATTTTAACATAACGTAACATAAATTACCCTTGAAATTCTTGCTCTATCACCCCTCTCGGCGCTGTGTACTGCCGCATCTTCCCGATCAACCTCTCGGCGTCGTCGTCGCTCAAGACGATATTCCTCGCTTCTTCGCTGACGAAACCGCTCTCTCGCGCCTCGTCTAAAAACGTCAACAAACTGTCGAAATAGCCGTTCACGTTTAACACCCCTATTGGTTTCTTGTGGTACCCTAACTGTTGCCACGTGATGACTTCGAACAGTTCCTCCATGGTTCCGAATCCTCCCGGCAAAGCGACGAACCCGTCCGAATTCTCCGCCATCAGTCGTTTCCTTTCGTGCATATCTTTCGTTTGAATCTGCTCCCCGACGGTTTCCCCGGAGATCTCTCGCGCGCACAAACCGACTGGGATGATTCCTAGGACTCGATTTTGTCCTTCGTCGTAGGCGGCGTTCGCGATTGCGCCCATTAAGCCGATCGATCCGCCGCCGTACGTCAGTTGGATCTTTTCAGACGCGAGATATTCCCCGAGCGCTTTCGCCTCCTCGACGTACGTCGAATCGCGTCCAGAGGAGGAGCCGCAAAACACGCAGAGTTTTTTTAGACTCGTCATTATTCTCAGAGTCGTTTCGTGAAAAGCACGACTAAAGTCCCCAGTTCCTTAATGTTCTTGTTGTTGGTCTCGTCTCGTCGTTTCCGTCGCGCGTCTTCTTTTGTGATGAAATTCGATTCCAAAAGTCGTTAGAAACGACGAGCGACGAGCGTGTACGAGCGAGGATGAGTGAGGAGGAGGAGAAGACGAAAGAACAACAAAAACTCAAACGTCTCGGCGTGGAAACGAACTCACATCCGACCTCGTGGCACGGCGCGTTCAGTTGCTCCGCGTGCGCGAGGAAAAGACTCCCGGCGTGCGAGTTCAGCCACGCGCAAGTGAAGAAGAAACGAGCGAACGAAAACGCCTCGCTCGTGTGCTTACGATGCAGCGAACGCGAGGAAGAAGAGACGATACAGACGACGACGATGGCAGGATTGAAGATCGACGAGGAGAAAGGTTGCTTACACGAGTGTTCAAAGTGTAAAGAGCGAAAACCGGAAACGGAGTTCGCGCGTTCCCAGTTGAGAAATAAAGGTCCAGGGAAGCAAAAGTGCTCCAAGTGCGCGAGCGAGGCGGACGCGATTGCAAATCCGAAGGGAGAGGACGTGAAGAAGTTATTAGAGGAAGCGAGAGAGCAGTCGAGGAAAGCGGAGTTGACGAACGCGCCGGATAAGCTGAAAATATTCGCGAGAGAGGCGGCTTTGGAAGCGCAAGCGGTGACGGGTTTGAAGCCGAAAAAGATAGGCGGCGGGAGAGGAAGAGGAAGAGGCGGGAGAATTGGAGGAGGGAGAGGACGGTAGTCTTCGGTGTTCGTAGTTAACGCGCGAATAATAATAAGATTGCTGCGTGTTACGCTTGTATTCTTCGTCTAAACTTTTTCTATGTATGCGTAGTAGCTAAGCTAAATTTTTCTCTCGTCGTCGTGAAATTATCAGTCGTAATCAGAACGTGCTTTATATCATAACTCTCCGCTTCCGTATTGTCTTTGACCACCGCTGCCCGAATCGCTGCTTACACCTCCCGAAGAACGATGGTGACGATTGTCACCAGAACCAACGCCTTCGGCTTCGGTCGTGAAATCGCTCGTTTCGCTGAAATAGGTCGATTGCATGCCGCCGCGCTTTGGCGTGATATCCGGCAGTCGTAACGTCACGCCGCCGACGTTCTTGGTCTCCTTTTGCATCTTTGGTTGCTTGGAGTATTTACGGTAACTGTCGTCTTCCAAACCTTCGGCGGCACCATTATTTATCGCGCCTTCGTCCTTAAACGCGCGCTCGACTCTTGCTTTCGCGATTTCCTCTTTCTCGTGTAAGATTTTCGTCAACAAAGGTTCGGTGGTGCCGACGGTGATTGAATCGACGACGCCCATCTCGCGTTTGAGTTTGCGCAACAAGCGACGACGTCGTCGCTTTTCATCCGATAAGGATTCAAATGCGACGCCTTTTACTTTACCACTCATGCCGAGATGATGATCGCCGTTACCGCCAGATTCCATCGAATTACCGCCGCCTACGTTCGACGAACCGTCGCCAAAGTTACCAGATCCTTTTTCGTCAGCCCCGAATAAATCTTCGCGAATGACTTGTCGAATCAAATACTTTGCCGAGCAGTACATGGTTGCTAACGTCGGCAATACAATTACCGCGAACAACCAGAAGAAGTACACTTCGTTGTTGATGACCTCGTGCGGAGATTTCTTTGAGTACACGCGAACGTAATCGATGATGGCAAACTGATCGTCTTGCTCACAGTTTTTTAGCGCTTCCAAGACACCGTACGGAGATACTGACGTTCCAATCCCAACGAAGAACGGCCATCGAGGAATCATCGGAGCCGAATACGCGTTGACTTCGTGCGTGAAGACGTCGTCGATAAAGAACCGTAAAGACTCTTTATCCCATTCGACCGCAAAAACGTGGAACTCTCTCGCCCAATCCGCGTTGAACTTGATCTTCTCCTCTTCGCCTAATCTTGACGATGAAGTCGCAGATGCCGACGAGGATGCAGACGAATTCATCGCTAAATACTCGCTCTTTTCCACTTGATTCATCAACTCGAACGGTCGAGTGCGATCGACGACGTACCCGTCCACCCCGCACGTCGCTCCCGAAGGCATGAAGTGAAATCCAGACTCTACCGCGCCAATCTTCGCACCTGGACCGCCTCGGCCTTGTCCAAACGCCTGCGCGACGCGAATATCGCCACCTCTCGGCCAACACGCGTCCTTCGGTACCGTTTTATCTGGATCTGGAAGTAATTCAATTCTCGGAAACACTCCGGCGCACGTGTCTTTATCGTTCGGGTCGTACGACAATCCCGGAAGTCTCGCTCTCACCTCGTATCGACCATAGACCTGACTAAACGCTTTAGACGAATCAATATAACACGACTCAAACGGAAACTCAGATTCAGAGAACTTTTGCGCTCCGGGAATGTCCAAGAAGACCCCGTTATCGTCGTTATCGTCGTCAAAGTTTTTCGGTTTGTCGTACTTTCCAACCGTTTTCCTCGAGGCGATGACCAAAGCTCCATCGACAACTTTGCAGTTTCTCTCGTGAAACCACGTCTCCTTGTCGACGGTTTCTTCCTCTTGCTCGCCTAGAAATGATCCTTTTCCACTCGTCGACGCCGCTGCTCGAGACTTTTGGCCATTTCGTCTTCTCTCGCCCCCGCTAATAATATCACTACTCTCGCCGCTTCTACTACTATCGCTACTCCCACCCCCTCCACTATTACTACCGTGATGACTCTTAGATGCTCCTAATTGCGACATCGCGTTGAATTCGTTTGCACTGTTCTCTACGCCTGGCTTTCCAACGACACCACCAACACCTCTTCGGCTCGTCGGCGCGCCGTTCCTCGGCGTCCACTTCTCCAAATCTAAATAATCCAAATCAAACTCATCGCTAAACGTCAGCTCCCACCCATCTCTGGTCTTTTGGTTCTTCTCCACGTTCCTGGTCGCCCCAAACACGTGCTCGGGAAACCTAGACTTCCTCTCGATCTCCGTCTCCTCTCTTTTCCCGATCAAAGTCTCCATCAACCCGGGCACGCCGAGCCTTTGCTCTTCTTCCACCAAGGAAGATATCGGAAGGCTGCCGCTTTCCGCGCTCTTCTTCGTCAAATAACTCGAAATGACCGCGTCCACGTCTTTCTCTTTCGTGGCCATCTTCATCGCGTTGCCGATGAAGTTAAATTTTTGCGCCTCTCGTCGCTCCGACGCTTCGCTTCGTTGCCCTCTTGAAGAGGTGGAGGACACAGAGGATTGCACCAAACTGCTCTCCGTCGGTTCCTCCCATATCGGCACGTTCTTCGCGTCGATAAACCGCGTCTTTAGCTGTTCGTATTCGTTCTCGTCGTTCGTTTCTTTTCTTTTGATAGTAACACCACCGCCGGTGGTCGCGACGCCGCGATGATTGCCTTCGCCCATTTGATTCATTTTAGCCGCGGGACGACTTTCTTTCCCCGTGGTCGTCGTCGTCGTGATTTTCTTTTCTTTTCGACGACGATCGCGAGATGCCGTCGCTGCTCCTGCTTTTTCAGTCTCCTCACCTGCGACGAGAGCGATCGCGATCGCGAGACAGAGGAGCAAGAGGAAGAGGAACGTTTTATGCGGGCGCGCGCGGGTGCTTCTTCCGCGCGTCGTTCTCGTCCGCATTTTCCCCAACAATAACATCATCACCGGTCTCTCTCTCTCTCTCTCTCTGGGGAGCGCGTTTCTCTCTTTTTACGTCTATATTACGATAAACGACTACTCATGTTCATATCATCTGATAGTATTGCGCGGGGTGTGTGTATCTGCCGCTCGTGTCGCCCGTCCTACGGAAGAACTCTCGCGCGCTTTGCTGAATTTTTGAGGGAAAAAGAAGGAAAAAAGGAACCAAAAAAAGAGTTCAAAAGTACTGCTACTACTGCTATTATTACTACTACTGCGGCTACTACTACTGCTCATACTGCTAGAGTTCTCCGTCTTTGTCTTTGTGTTTGACTTTTTCATCATCGAACTCGTCAAAGTCTTCAAATTCGGGCAAACCTCGCTTGATCCTTTCTTGCCTCTTTAACATCTCCTCTCTATCTTTGTCCAGTTGTTTTTTACCGCCCAACGGAGGCACCATGACCACGTCCGGGTGTAAGTGCACTAATCCTAAACTCTCCAACCGCTCGAGATTCATCTCGAAGGATCGGAGCGTGTTCTCCACGTCGTCGTGGGGTTTTTCGAAACCGTCGTGGTCGTTTTGGCTACACGCGCCGGCTAAGTAGCCGTTGACGAACATCGCCTCGGTGGAGTTAAACACCCACGAGTCGTTCTTAAAGTGCTCGTCCGTATTCCATTTCGCTTGGGTGGTTTGTAACTCTACTCTGTTCATCAGCTGGGATTTTTGCTTTTCTCGTTCCACCGGGCGAAAGTTAAACGCGCCGTCGTCTTTACGTAAATTCTGGACGATTTTCGTCGCCACGCGTTCGCCTCTCGGTCCAATCCTCTTCTCGTGTTTCTCTTTTACGATTTCCGTCGCCGCTTTCAGCTGCTCTTGCGTGTGCGGATATATCGCGTGCGCGTACATCTTCGAGTCGCCTTGACCTCTTCTCACCACCCACGGTTCCGGTTCCAACATCTGAAAGTGCATGTCGAGCAACGTTTTGTACGTCCGCATCCCGCCTTCGTAGTACACGCGAACCGTTTCCACGTCGTCTCCGCTCACGCGATGGCCTTGCATCAACACGCGCTCTTTCTCGCCAACTTTAAATCTTTGCCGCCAATCCGCGTTGAGAGAACTGTATCCGACGTTCGTCGCGAATACGTCTCGCAAACACCCGTACCGCGCTTCCGCTTTCGCAAAATCTCCGCTGGAAAACGTGGCGAATTCGAGCTCCTCCATGTTGTCTTTCGCTTGGAACGCTTTGAAATCATCCGGTCGTTTCGTCGCCGCGTTGCCCCGCCACGATGATGATTTTGATGACGATTTCTTTCCTCCTCTTCCTCTCGAGGAAGGCACGGAACTTCCATCATCGCTTTGCTTCAGCGCGAAACAAATCGTCGTCCTCGTCGGCGCGGCAATACACAAGAGGAAGAAGATTTGGAGAAAACCAATCGAAATCCTCATCTTTTTCTCTTCTTCTTGTGCCTTTGTTTTTGCGTCCTCCTCGCGCCTTCTTTTGTGATATTATGACGTGAAAAGTTGTCGTTGTTCTTCTGCGTTAAAGGCGGCTCGTTGTGTTGCGGTGTTCTTGTTTTTGACGCCTTTCCTCTCTCTTTCCGCCGTACGGCAAAGGCGTTTACTACCATACGTTGTCTCGTTCGTGTGCTCTTGATTCGCTTCAATTTAGGGTTACTATAAAACCCTAAATGAGAAACCACGCAAAACGCCTTCCTCGTTTTGTGGGTGAAATGTCCTCAGAGTCAAAAGAAATTCGCGGCGTCACTGCTTAAGAAGGCGAGTTTATCACACACACACACACACACTTTGCGTTATTAAATACGAGTCAGTCTTTTTAAAATGTCGAAACTTTCGTCGAAGAAAACGCAAGAAGGCATCAACAACCGTTTACAAGTTGTCATGCGATCCGGGAAGTACACGGTACGAACGAGCGATTGGTTTCGATGCGATCTCTCTCTCTCTCTCTTCTAGGGTCCAAAACCAAAAGATTTGAGATTTTGTGTGGCGGCCCTTCTTCTCGAGGTGTACTACTCTCTTCGGACGATGCTCGAGTTCTTTCTCGCGGGCGCGCTCTCTCTCTCTCTCTCTCTCTCTCGCTTTTTCTTTCTTCTTTCGCAAAGCGAAGCGTTCTCATCGTTTGTGTTCTTCTTCTTCTTCTTCTCTCTTAAACAAAAACAGCTCGGGTACAAAACGGTCCTCAAAACCCTTCGCTCCGGGAAAGCGAAACTCATTCTCATCGCGAACAACGTTCCGCCGTTGCGAAAATCCGAGATTGAATACTACGCCATGTTGGCGAAAACCGGCGTGCACCATTACACCGGGAACAACGTGGACTTGGGGACGGCGTGCGGTAGGTTTTACAGAGTGTCGTGCTTGAGCATCTTGGACGCGGGGGACTCGGATATCATCGAAAAGACGGTTGGGGAGTCTGCTTAAGAAGAGTATAAGACGTTGTTGTTTAATTCGAACGAAATTGTTGGTTCATTATAAAAGTATATATAAATTGATGTATGCGCTTTTGTTGGTGGTGTGAGTAGAAGCGGCGAGCGGCGGTTTGGTCTCTCTCTTTCTCTCCTTCTTCCTCCTCCTCCTCCTCTCGACTAGCGATGACGAAATCTTTTGTTTTTTCTCTTTTACAAAGAGAATGGTCTTCTTTCCAATGAATGTTTGTATCATACTGAAATCAAAAGCCTTACATTACTGAGCTGGAAATGTTTGTCGAAACGAAGAGAGAGAGAGAGAAAGAGAGAGAGAGAAAAAGAGTTCAAAATCGTTTGGTTCGTTTGCTACGCGTGTCCCTTCTTCAAGTCTATTGTTTTTACAACATTTTTTCATGAATATCTCTCGATAAACTCGCTCATCAACGGGTTCACCAGCGCTGGATTTTCGTCCATCGGGCAATGCCCGGCACCTTTCAAAACGGTAAACCCAGCGTTCGCGTATTTTTCGTACAACTTCCTCCCGTCTTCCATCTTCTCCCACGGATCTTTCTCCCCCCACAACATCAACGTCGGCGTCGCGTTCTCCCCTTGGCTCACTTGCGGCAACAAATCTTCCGGCAACGGCCCACCGGAATAGGAAATAAAATCCAAAAATACTTTACTCGCACCTTCCGTCATGCCTGGTTTCAAAATTACGTCCACCAATTCATCCGTGACCGCTCCCGAATCGTGATACGCCTCCTTCAAAATGTTCGACACCGTCTCTTTCCTCGCGACGTTGGCGAAAAACTTCGGCCCAATCGGCGACGTTCTCAAAAACGTCTGAAACGCCTCGATTATCGGTTTCGCAAACGCCGGTTGTTTCGTCACGTGCAACCCTCTCATGCTGATGTTAATCAAACACAATCCCAAAATATTCTCCCGTTTATCCAACGCCGCTTGTAATCCGGCCACGCCGCCGACTGAGTTACACATCAAAAACGCTCTCTTATCCTCTCCTTCCATCTCCGTCTCGATGAATTCGTTAATCTGTCTCGCCCACGTGTAAAAATTATAAATATCGTTCTTCTCTCTCCCCGGCGCGGTCGGATCCGGTTTATCGCTGTACCCGTACCCGAGTAAATCCAACGCGTACACGTTGTATTTCTTCTCGTTGGCAAAATAACTCGTGTTGTTTCTCCACTGATCCGCGTTCCCGCCGAAACCGTGAATTAATATAACGTTTGGTTTCTCATCATCGTGTTTTGACGTTCCTTTCACGTACCGTATCGCGTGTCCTTCGAACGTGTGGTACTTTTCCTGTAAGTTTCGCGACGTGGACAGGGACGACACTTCCCCGTCTTCGTGGTAAAACTTTGGATATTTTTCTCTCATCGTCGTCGTCATCGATGTCTGTCGTTTCGTCGTCACTTCTTCTTCTTCTTCTGCCGACGATTTCGAGGCTCGAAAAACACGACGCAAAGATCCTCTTCTTTGTCCTCTTTCGACGAGTTTTTTCGACGTCGGAGTGCAACGCGTCGCAGAAAACAAAGAGCTTTGCATCGTGATTTAATCTTTTCGCGCGAGGAGGAAAAGTGACGACGAAACGACAGACATTTTCCTTCGTTTCCTCACACTAATAATAGAGATACACAAAACATGGGCAAACAACAACGCCGACAACACGCGAGAGAAAACGAAGAGGGAGAAAAAAGCATCTTCGCAAACTCTTCGGCTTTGGCAAAAGGACCACCCAGGTATTCGAGTGTTGTCTTCGTACTCTTACGAGTAGTACACGCGTCACGTTTCGAGCGGAGAGAAAATCTGTAACCGACTTTTCGACGTTTCAATCTGACGTTCTCTCTCTCTCTCTCTTTCTCTTACGCAATGATGTATTCTTTCGAGCAGTTTTGGATTCGGCGGGTACTCGGGAACGGCTTCGATCGTGAACGAACGCGCGTCGTCGATTTCATCCCCATTAGGTGGTGGTTTTACTACAAACGGAAATGTGGGAATGGAGGACGTCTCGATGATGATGAAATTGGACCACCAACAGTCGTCTTTGTCCTCGTTCGCGGGAGGCGCTTCCGTCTTTGGAGAGCGTCTGATGAGAGCGATAGGTTTAGCGGCGAAACCGAACCAACAATCGAAAAAGAAAGGGTTAGAGCAAATGGTAGAGGTTTTATCGGAGGAGGAGAAAGAGATGGGTGTTGGGAGGAGGAGTAGCGGGAACGACGAGGACGACGACGCGAAGAAGAAGAAGAAGAAGAACGAAGAGATTGAAGTCATGGTGTCCGACGCGTTGCCGATGTGGACGCGGGTCCACTCGAAGTGTTTGAGAAACGAAAAGAGCGGAGGGACGACGACGGATGAGGCGAGGCTACTGTCAGTGAAGGTGCATAACTTGATGTGCGAGAGAAGCGGGAAGAGGTTGGCCAAGTGCATCGGGACGACGTCGGCGATACCGTTGATACTTTTGGCGAGGTGCGATGGCGATAAAAACGTCGCGAAAGAAGCCGAGACCGGGTTTCGGAGGATATTTACGACGAAAACGAGGCGGGCGAAGGCTTTGCGGCTCGTTGCGGTGGATTTTTTCGAATTGGTGCAAGAGTCGGTGCACAGAGCGATGACTGAGTTTGGAGGAGGAAGTATGAAAGGAGGTGGCGGTAGTAATAGTGGGAAGGAGAGAGACGTCATCGAGCGGGACGCGTGCGCGAGCGTGAGAGCGATTGGTCAGTACGTCGTCGACGTGTTTGGTTTTGAGGAATTTCGTGAAGGCGAGGTCACGCCAACGACGGCGACGTCAAGTCTAGAAGGAGAAGATGGCGAGAAGAAAACCATAACGACGGTTAAAGAGGCGCTGGAAAGCGCGTTAGAAAGTTTAGAGTACTTGCGTAAAGTGATGATGTTAGAATCTTCGACGAGTTTACGAGGCGCCAGTTTGGATTGCCTGAGAAAGCTCTTCTTGGACAAGTGCGAAACGGAAAACGAAGATAATAGTACTGCTGTGATTACGTTCGCCACGTTTTGCGACGAGCGAACGGCTAAACAAGTGCTCGAAAACGTCTTCAGCCGAATAGAAAAAGAAGACGATTCGTTGTGTTTAACCAGAGCGTGGGAGTTGGCCGCGGGACTATCCCACGCACAATGGTGCGCAAAAAATCTCTCGGTGTGGGATTTGCTACCAGAGCTGAGTCGAACGGTTATCGATGGAGCCATCGTGAGAGGCTTTGCAAATGCTTTTGAAGGTGCGGCGGTTGGGTGCGCGCCGTGCGTGTTGCCGCTCTTCGCGTCTCTTTCGTTTCCGCAATCGACTGGCGGCGAAGGAGAAGATGAAGAATGTCTTAAAAACACGATAAATATCGTCAACGCCGCACTGCGAGGTGCGGAAGATTGCGAACAGTTTCAATCTAAAAACGCAGAGGCAGATGCTATCGCAAAAGCTTCCATGGAGTGCTCTTTGTTCGCGTTGTTGAGATGGTTACGCGCGGATGAGAAAAAAGAAACACTTCTAAAGACACTCCTCGTCGAGAAATGGATACCGCGTGCCCTCGAAGCTCGAAATGGCACCGATAGCATTACGTCGAGATGGGTAGACGTTGCTGCAAAAACTTTAGCCTCTCTCGCCTCCAAACCGACGGCGTTTCCGCAAGGCGTAGTCATGAAAGCGTTGGAAAGTCTCGGCGAATTTTTGGTCGTTTCCTACGACGAGAATCCGTCGCGAGGTACGAGTATATGCGAGCAATTCAAAGCAATCGTTCTCGAACTTTCGAATAAAGGAGCGCTCGTTCCTAAAGAAGTTCACGAGAAAATGCTCGAACTTAAGATGAGCTTTGCGAACGCGATACAAGGACACGAAGAGAAACATGGAGGTACAGACGATACATTTTTGGCGCTCGCGATTGAGACGCTCAGTCCAGATTCGTTCGGCGGTGCCGACGAAGTTGCCAGTTTTATCGGTCGCGTGACCATAAATAGAAAACAAAAGCGCGAAGATACTATTGCACGAGGAGATGGTGCTACCGCTGTAGTGGATACCACGTCGTCGATTGAATCGCTCTTCGCAGCATTTAAATTTGCGAGCGCGGAGACGTGGTCGAAACATTGCGAACATATTTTGAAGACGCAAAAGCTCGAAGTCGCGCTTCCTCACATACTCGCCTTGCTCAAAAGATTCGTCGCAGATAACAAAAAGCAAGATTTAAAATGCGCCGTCATCGATGATGCTTTTGTAAGAGCGTGTGAGAATATTGTCGTTGAGAGTGAAAACGGAGGGTCGACGACGCCGTCGAGCCAAGCGTTTAAAGCAGAAGTGGACTTTGTGAAAGCGTTTGCAAGTAACACCGCGCTCGTTCGCGTTGCTCTGAGTGTCGATGCGTATAAGAAAGGGCTGAACTCGCTGTCGCTGGCTGTTGAGAAAACATCATCTCAGTCTATACCGCGAAATATTTTGTGCGACTTTTCGTGGCCGCCGCCACCAGAGATTGCGAAAGAAGAAGCGCTTCTCAACTTTTGGGCCGAAAAAGTTGTCGCAGTAACGTTTATGAATAGGTGTAAAGACATCATCGCAAACAACGAAGACGTGTTCGACAACTATGTAGCTTTAGAAGAAGCAGACAGTGACGTCGATGAAGATGACGAAGACGAAGATGGAGACGAAGAAGACGGTGTCGCGCGTGACTTTTCGAGATTGTGCGAACTCGCTCGCGGTGATTCGTCCTGGTATGCCTTCCTCCGCTCTTCGCACAGCGACGTAAGGAGAGCGAACAGTACTGTTGAGTCTTGCGCTGCTTTGAAAAACCCGCTAACAGCGTACATCGCGGAGGCAATCGCAAGAGACGACGACGTCACGTCCTTAAGTATTCAAACAAAGTTTGCGCACGCGGTGTTATGCGGATGTTTTGAAGTTACGAACGATGTTTTTGCAAACACGTTTTTGGAAATGTCAGAGAAAATGAGCGATTCTGCAGAGCTTGCGCACGCTATTGCGTCTGCGCTGGGCAGCTGGCACGAACTTGTCGATGCCTACGTGAAGAAGTACGCCGGTAGTAGCGACGGTTTAGTCGCGAGCGCGCATACAGTCATCGCGACGATGTCGGAGTTGGCGCCAAAGCATGGTGGACTTCTTTCGGCCGTCGCGAAGCGTGAGAATTTGCGCGATGCCGTACTCGACGCACTCGTTGCAACTCAGAACGACCAACTCGCGTGGGAACTCGTGTCTTTGCCGACGAAATCTCCGGCTGACTTCATGCTTGGCAAGAAAATTCTCATTTCTTACGGGTTCATTTGGAAGAACGACGAGACTGTGTGTGAGTATCCTCACGATGATTCAGTGCTAAAATACGCTCTTTCGTTCGACTCGTGCTCGAAAAAGACGAGAATACTCGTACACGTTGTTCCAAAACTTTTGCACAGAGGAGAATGGATGGATGCCTTTCTTCGATGCCTCGTCGAAAGAATCGAGAGGTACTACAAAGATCGTTCAGTGAACATTACGAGCCAACCGTTTCTTCCAGCGTCGCGATTGTTTGCGTATTTTGTTTCCGATTCGTATATTTCGAACGCGATGCAGAAACACAGCGAATTCAACGTCCGAAATGCGGACGGAACCGGAGCGCGAGCGGACGAAATCGGAGCGTTTGCTCTCGCCGTGTGGATCGCCATCGAAACGCGCGCACAAAGCGACAAAGCGACAGCAGCTCGACTTAAAACGCTCGGCGGAGGTTCAAATGAAGAGGATGAGTTTCACGACGCATCTACCGACGATGACCTCGCCATTGAGAATGAAATCGATTCCGCGAGGATTCATCTCGCGATACTCTCGAGCGCGAAAACATCTTCGGAGCTGGACGAAAAGACCTGGGTGAGTGTTTTTGAATCCATGATTGGTTGGATTGACTCGTTTGCGCGAATCAGTCGGATATATCTCGGGAAAATATCGCACGTCGTCGAAGACGAAGTGAAATTGGAAGTTCACGGTGGTCGCCTCGTCGACCGAAAGTTTCATCTTTTTGAACTCGCGACGTCTTGCCTAGCTTCAATCGAGAGATTCCCAATCGCAGTCGCAACGCCTCGTATTTCAGATGACGAGGATGTGGAAGAATACGGTTTGTATTACAATACAGACATGGACGAAATGAATCCTATGGAGGATATTTCCACGGATGTGGATCTTGCCACCTTAAAAAGTGGCGGCGACGTGGTCGCTTTTGCGAGTAAATCCGGAGAATTTGGCCAAACTTTGGCCAAATCGCTCGCGCGAGCAAAATGGCCAAGAATTCGTCGAGTACTGCTCGCGACAGCTTTAGAACCCTTGATAAATTTCAGTGCCGCGCTTTTCGAGCACATTCATTCGGAAGAGAGCGAAGACCGCGCAGAAATCATGGAACCGATTTTGAGAGAAGTTTCGGCGGCGCTCGCGTCCATCTTGGGCGACGGTACGGAGGCTATTTTTGCAAGCTCGATGTGTTGCTCGTTGGCGATGCGTCGTTTTGAATATTTTGCAGGAACGATGCTTCCTGAAAGTGAAGTCTCGTCGTCGTCGTTGAATGCAATGTACGCGTTGTTGGATGACAACATTCGTTTTACTCCAAGAGAGGCGGCGTACGTCGCGTTCGCCGTGCTCTCCTCGGACGATGTCGTTCGCGCCGCCTGTTTTGGCATTGATTGTTCATTCAACGATGTAAACAAAATCGACGCAATAGTTGAGAAACTTTACAGAGATGCAAAGTTACAAAAAGCCGCCGCGAGTGATAACGATGACGACGACTACGGCGAGAAGGAGGAACCCGAAATGGACTCGGAATTGGAGGAAATGGCGGAACAACAGTTCCTCACAAAATATGGTCTGCGTGAAAATCTCGTCGCAATACTCAAAAAAGAGGGGCGCAAATCACGTGCCAATGATTACGACGATGACGACGAAGAAAAAATGGTCAAATCTCAAGTCTCAGGTGTTACGAACGTAGATTACGCGTGGTCTCTCGTTTTCCGAGCGTTATCGTCGAGTCGCGTAGAAGTACCGAGACGCGCAAAATTGCGTTTAATTCAATACATCGCGAAGATAAACTCGAAAAGTTCCATCGTCTCCAACGCGTTCAACCGCGTTTTAAACTCTGCACCGTTTTACGAGCTTGCATCGCTCTTGACAGAAGATGAAAACGTCGACGAAGGCGAATCATCGGAGCTAGCCATAACTGTGTGCGATTACGGGAGTCACGCCGAAACTGTTCGAGCGTTTGCGCCGCTGCGACATCGTTACGGTGCGCTTTCAAAAGCAAGCATAACGGATAATATTCCTCCCAGAGTATTCCTCGCACTCGTTGGATCTTTCATCGAACACTTTCCTTCCATCTCGCGTTCAGCCTATCGCGAACTCGACGGGAAGAAGGCAAAGAAAGATTTCGTAAACGACCTCGATTTCATCTGCGAAAACATTTTCCGCAAAGCATTTCTCGATCGTGAAATTGCCGACACCGAAAGGTTTCAAAACTTGCGAAGCTCGTTTGCCTCGGAGAATGTATCGGATGCGCTATCTGTGAGATATTCCGAAAAAATGTCCGCAATCGTAGCTCGATACGACATCGACGAGAGTTTCATGGAAATTTCAATCGATATCCCGGCGACGTTCCCGTTGAAACCGGCGGAACCTCGCGAGAGCAAACGCGTTGGCGTGAGCGAACGTCGAAGCCGCTTTTGGCTTTTGAGTTTAAAAACTATGTTGAGCTCTGGGAGTGGCTTGCTGAACGACGCCGAAGAAGAGAATTACGAAATCGAGGACGATTCTTCTACGACGGCGACATCGACGACGCGCGGTTCTATTTTGATTGCCATCTTGAAATGGTCCAAGTTTGTGGATAAGTTCTTTGAAGGTGCGGAACCGTGCCCGATCTGTTACCAAGTTCTTGCAAAAAGTAACGGTCGTAAACCAGAAGCGACGTGCAGACAGTGTTCGAATAGTTATCACGGCGATTGTTTGATGAAGTGGTTCACGACTTCCTCCAAGTCAACGTGTCCCATGTGTCAATGCTCGTGGGGGTCAACCCATTAGATATATTTCTTTTTAGCGATAGTTGAATAATAGAAAGCATGCAATAAATTTAGTTATAGTTTAGTAACGTGTCATATTAAATCGTATGCTATCCCTTCTCTCTCTCCCTCTTTCTTTTTTCTCGTCAGTAGAACATTTTACTTTAGAAGGTCAAATCGTCTGGGTTTTCGATGACTTCCTTCAAAGTCTTCAAGAACCCAGCCGCGACGTCCCCATTGATGTGTCTGTGATCCGCGGTGACGTTCACAGTCATCATCGTCTTCACCCCAATCATACCATCGATCGGAACAACAGTCTTAATACCCGCACCGATCGCGATGATCGCACCTTGCCCCGGCGGCAAGATGGCGTCAAACGCGGAAACGCCAAACATACCCATGTTACTGATGGTAAAGTTACCGCCGGCGTAATCCGCCGGCCCCAACTTCCCAGACTTGGCCTTGCCAACCAACTCCTTCCACTGGCGCCCAACTTCGTACACGTCCGTGTTGGCAACATTTCGCAACACCGGCGTGATCAAACCACCGTCTAAAGCAACCGCGCAGGCAATGTTGACCTCGTCGTTGTACACGATGGATTGGGACTCATCGTGGTAAGAAGCAAACATAATCGGGTGCTTCGCTAACGCGTTACCCATGGCTTTGGACAACAGCGCCGTCATCGTCACGCCTTTTGGTTTCAATTTTTGGTAGAGCTGGTCTAATTTATCCGTGCAGATTGGCATGGCCACGCGAGACACCGGAACCGATAACGACGGGAGCATGTTCTTCGCCACGGCTTTTTGCATCGGCGGTAACGGGGTCGCAGTACCCGCCGGAGCCGGTAACGGCGCCGGTGCCGGCTTGGCAGACGGCGCCGCAGCAGCTGGAGCCGCTGCCGCCGCGGCAGCAGGCTTCGCCGCCGGCGCGATGCCAGCCGCCTTCTCGACGTCCTCGCCGGTGATTCTACCGTTCAATCCAGTACCCTTGATTGTTTCGAGCTTAATTTTCGACTTCTTCGCGAGCTTCTTCGCGTATGGCGTGGCAACGATTCGTCCAGTGTTCACAACTGGTGCCGGTGCTGGTGCCGCCGCAGCCGGCGCCGGTGCCGCAGCTGCCGGTGCCGCCGCTGCCGGAGCAGGGGCGGGAGCAGGCGCCGCTTCCGCCGGCGCAGCGGCCGGCGCCGGCGCCGCGCCGCCAGACGCCGCCGCCGCCTTCGCCTGCGCCTCCGGAATCTCCGCCTCTGTTTCCGCCACGTACGCAATTGGAGCCCCTACCGTCGCCATCTCCCCATCTTCCACGCAGATGTGCGCCAAAAACCCATCGTAAAACGATTCCACGTCCATATCCGCTTTATCTGATTCCACCACCACCACGGCTTCGCCTTTGGAAATCGCATCCCCTTCCTCTTTCACCCACGAGACGATCTTCCCTTCCGTCATCGTCGACGAGAGCGCGGGCATGAAAATCTCCTTCACTTCCGCTCGCACCACCACCGAAGAGGTGTTCGTCTTTCTGCTTTGTTTTTGATTCGTTCGCTTTTGCGTCAGCTTTTGCGTCGATCCCTTCAAAAAAGCTGACCCAACATTCTTCGCGGTTAATAAAGATGCCATCAGTATTATTATTAGTATTATATGTTATCGTTTTAAATACACAAACACGCTTTTATCAACTGCTCAAAAACAAACAAAAAGTAAAACTTCTTCTCCTTGTTCTTCTTCCGCGTTTTTTGTGATGAAACAAAGTTTCAAATGCTCTCGGCCGCCGCGTTTTGTGAAGTTGCGTTTCCATTCGCGAGGCCTCGAGACGAGTTTATCCAAAAGCGTTAGACTTGTTTAGGGTTTTATGTTACCCTAAATTTGCGTTGACGAGTTTTTGCTCGAATGTCTTTCTCTCCTCACTTCTGTCACTTCACCGCGAATAGACACTCTCACAGAAAGAGTAATTCCGAGTCGCAGTCGTTCAAAGAGGTACGATTATACTCGCGATTATATACTTGTGAACGCGTATTTATTCTTTATCGGGATATCTCGCGTTCGCGCGCATACTTTTGCGTCCGATTTCCGAAATCATCATCCTCTTTTTTAGCGCAACGCGCTTCGTTCTCGTCCTTTTTTTAGGGCCTGAAGATTACGAATTTGTGTGCGTTTGCTGACGTTTTTCTTCTCTCTTCTTCTTCTCCCCTTCGTCAAACTACCATCATTTAATCGAGAACAGATTTATTAAACAATGTCAGCAGCAGTTGAAGGAAAACCAGCGGCGGCGAAAGCCGGCGATGCCGAAGCGCAACGCATCCACCGCATCCGCATCACCCTGTCCTCCAGAAACGTGAAAAACTTGGAAAAAGTGTGCTCGGATTTGATTCGAGGCGCCAAGGAGAAGCGATTAAAGGTCAAAGGCCCGGTTCGCATGCCGACGAAGAAGTTGCAAGTGACGGTTCGCAAAGCCCCGTGCGGGGAAGGTACGAACACGTGGGATAAGTTCACCATGAGAATCCACAAGCGGTTGATCGATTTGCACTCGCCGGCGGATTTGGTGAAGCAAATCACGAGCATCTCCATCGAACCGGGAGTCGAGGTTGAGGTGACCATCGTGGACAACTAAGCGTTGCCGAAAACGTGTTTCATAGCTGCTCAAATACATATAGAAGAGGAATTCGTTCGTCGTTAGTTTCTTATTTAGAGAGAGCGTCTTTTGTCAGTGCGAGAAAATAACCACACAAATTTTGTTTTGGTTCACTTACAACAAAGCACCAGCAACACACACACACACACACACACACACACACAGACAGACA
>Ga0255753_1002899_pt1 | contig 18362 bp, 15 predicted proteins | sample 041ome_10_FD_179953 | JGI IMG/M metagenome (GOLD analysis project Ga0255753, IMG submission 179953) | Coastal salt marsh microbial communities from the Groves Creek Marsh, Skidaway Island, Georgia - 041412US metaG (version 2) | ecosystem: Environmental > Aquatic > Marine > Intertidal zone > Salt...
ACGAGGAGGAAGTAATTCAATCTGCCTATAAAAAGTTTTCTTTTAAAAAGATTGAAAAATTTATTCAAGAGGTTTTGTGGAGAACCTACTGGAAAGGCTGGCTTGAGATGAGACCTCAAGTTTGGCGCGACTACACGAAAGATGTTTTGGCACTTGCTGGAGAAAAACCAAAACAACCCTATCAGGACGCCATTAATGGAAAAACGTCCATCTCCTGTTTTAATGATTGGACAAAAGAACTGCAGGAATATGGGTATCTACACAATCATACTAGGATGTGGTTTGCTAGTATTTGGGTTTTTACCCTTAATTTACCTTGGCAACTTGGTGCCGATTATTTTCTGAAACATCTAAAAGATGGAGATGCAGCATCCAATACGCTTAGTTGGAGATGGGTTGCTGGACTACACACTAAAGGTAAACATTATCTCGCATCTGAATGGAATATAAATAAATTTTCCTACAAAAAATATAATAACTTAAAGTTAAATGAAAATACTGGATGTTGTATTGAAAATAAAAACTATGAAATTATTCCTTTGCAATTTGAAGATATTAATTATGAAAATAGTCTAATGCTTTTTCATAACTTGGATTTTACTTTCGCAAAAAAACATCAAGATATTTCACAATGTAGTCACTACGGAATGATAAATTTTAATCCAATACTAGAAGATCATAATTACGCAACAGGTGTATTAAAATTTAAATCTAAAATTAATAAAAATTTACAAACATTAATAAAAGATAAATATAACTCAGAAATAACTATTCATAATAAAGAAGAATTATACAAAATTATTAAAGATAAGAATATTACGACTATTATTCTTCCCTATTTAACAGCAGGATATGAAAATGATTTTATTTCTAAAATAAAAGATAAAATAAATATTAAATATTTAGTTCGAGATTATGATAAGTTTTGTTGGCCTTTTGCTACAAAAGGTTATTTTGCTTTTAAAGAACAAATTCCTAAAATTGTTGCAAAATTTTTATAAGGATAATTAATTTTTTCAATGCTTATATTTGATTTTACAAAATAAAAATTAGTTATATGTATTCGGATAATGTTTTTTAGCAATTTAATTAAAGAGGTAAAAGAAGTGGCAATTCCTCTTTTTAAGATCCTTATACCTTTTGTGTTTATTATTAAATTACTGGAGATAATAGGTGTTATAACTTTTTTATCTAAATTTTTTGCACCTTTAATGGGATTGATAGGGCTTCCACCAGAGCTAGGAATTGTTTGGGTTACAGCTTTTATGGTAAATATTTATGCTTCGTTAGTATTGTTTATAAATTTAATACCTGGATTAGATGTTTCGGTAGCGCAAATTACAATACTCACTACTGCTATTTTAATTTGTCATAATCTACTTATAGAGTGCGCTATCTCAAAATCTGTAGGTGTTTCTTTTTTATATACATTTATCTTCAGAATACTTTCTGCTTTTTTTACTTGTTTTATCATGCATCAAACATACCAATACTTTAACTTTCTACAGGAACCTTACTCCACTTTGTTTACCATAGAACCATTGAGGGAAGGTCTACTATACTGGTTTATAGATCAAGCACTAAATTTGTCTTATGTGTTACTCATAGTTATTATCATGGTAACTATTTTGCAAATCCTTAGGAAGATAGGAGTTGAGAGTTTTTTAAAAAAAATTTTAGTTCCTCCATTAAAATTATTTGGAATTGGGAAAGAAGCAATGAATATTATTATTGTTGGTATGACCATAGGTCTACAATTTGGTGGTGGTATTTTAATTAAAGAAGTTAAAACAGGAAAAATAGACAAACAAAGTGTCTTTCTTTCAGTCTCCATGTTGAATTTAGTTCATGCAATGATTGAGGATACGATATTAATGCTAGCGGTTGGTGGTCATTATTCAGGGGTAATTTTTGTCAGAATTTTATTTGGCTTAGCATTGTCATTATTAACTTTTAAAATCTATCAAAAGTATAGTTTCTTTTTTGAAAAATACATTTTTAATCAAAAATTAAATAATCTTTCAAAATTTAAAGATTGAAAAAATAACTAAAGATAACTAAAAGACTTTATGGTTAAATCAATTCAAATAGAACAATTTGGTGGCCCAGAAGTATTACAATATAAAAAAATTGATCTTCCAAAAATTAATTCTAATGAAGTGCTCGTCAATAACAAAGCTATAGGACTAAACTTTATTGATGTTTATCACAGAACAGGAGTTTACCCTATTCCACTACCGAGTGGCATTGGTCTTGAAGCGTGCGGCGTAGTGGAAGAGATTGGCTCTGATGTAACTTTGTTTAATGTTGGAGATAGAGTTTCTCATGCTTGCATGCCCATAGGTGCTTATGCTGAAAAACAGATTTTACCAGGGGAGAAATTAGTAAAAGTACCTGATGGAATTTCAGATGAGATAGCTGCATCTATTACTTTAAAAGGAATGACTTGCGAATATCTTTTGCATAGAGCTTATGCAGTGAAAAAAACTGACACTATATTATTTCATGCTGCCGCGGGTGGTGTGGGGCAATTATTTTGTCAATGGGCGAAAGCTATAGGCTGCACCATAATTGGAACGGTAGGATCTGATGAAAAAATAGAGATTGCAAAAAAAAATGGTTGCCACCATGTAATAAACTATTCGAAGGAGAATTTTGCTAAAAAAGTGATGGAGATAACCAATGGAAAGGGGGTCGATGCCGTATATGATGGCGTTGGTTTAAAAACATTTGAAGGCTCAATTGAATCAATTAAAATTAGAGGAACTTTATTAACTTTTGGTAATGCGTCTGGTGTTGTTAGCTCTATTGATCCGAAAAAACACCTGGCTCCAAAGGCAATATTCATAACCAGACCATCTGTGATGCCCTACACTACCATAAGGCAAGAACTGGAACTTTCAGCTAGCATGGTTTTTGATGCTATTTTATCAGGTAAAATAAAAGTAGATATTTTTAAACAATACTCATTAGAAGACGCTAGAAAAGCTCATGAGGATTTAGCCTCTAGAATTCTAACTGGTCCTTCTGTTTTAATACCTTAATTTTTTGAAAGCTTAATTGCGCAGAAATAACAAATAATCACAAAACCTATTTTATTAAATAAATCACCCAAATTGTAAATTAATTCTCTCATTAAAGCAGTTTCTAATGAAGGGTCATAAAAAGAAATTACTAATCCAATAGGATAAATTAACCAACCAAATGTTACTATTTTTGCCAGCGAGCTAAGACAGTGTTGCAAGTATTTTTGTTCAGCTGATTTTATACTTGCCAAATAAGAAGGCAGTAAATAATTATATATATAAACAATACCCAGCCAAGCAGAAAAACCAATAGCAAACATTATAATGGCAAAATCTAAGCTAGCTAAATTTCTCGAAAATGACATTTCAGAAAAAAAACCACTTGTAATCATTGTAAAATTTAAAAGCAAAGTTGCTATTGCAGTTTTTTTATAAATAACATTGAATCCTGAAAGCACAAAAAAAGTATAAAGCATCAACGGTGTTGATACCGCCCAAGTTAAATACCTAAATTCTGTAGGAAAATTAACATTATTTGACGATAAATTTTCAATACCGAAATAGTCCCTCATTCCTAGGTACTCAACAATAGCGAGAGCAACTGTTAAAAAGGCTAGAGTAGAAACTTTTTTATATTTTCCTGACAGCCTGTATCTCTCTAATAAGAAATATAAACTTGCTGCAATCATGCAGATCAAGGTTAGTTCAAAACTGTATGATGTTGTAACTGCTAAAATATTCATAAATTATTTATCCCTTTCATCATCACCAAAAATATCAATATTGCTAAAAATTGTTACCACGCCACTTAAAATCATAAGAAAAACTAAAATTGCCGTAAATATATCTTTAGGCAAAATAATAGCTGCAATTGCTAATACTAAAAAACCAATGGGAGCAATTGTTTTAAAATTCATTATTTATTCTTATATTGTAAAAAATTAAAATCACAACCTTCATCTGCTTGCAAAACTGAATCGTAGTATAATTTTTTATAACCTCTGTTTATTTTTGGTTGCTTGCTATCTAGTTTGCTCATTCTATTTTCCAATTCTTTTTTAGATATAAGAAGATCTAAAGTTTTATTTTTAACGCTCAATTTTATTTTATCTCCAGTTTGAACAGTTGCAAATGGACCTTTTACTGAAGACTCAGGTGACATATGTAAAATAATAGTTCCAAATGCAGTTCCACTCATTCTTCCGTCAGATATTCGGATCATATCTTTTACACCTTGCTTTAATAATTTTTTAGGAATTGGCAAATATCCAGCCTCCGGCATGCCATAAACAGTTTTAGGACCAATATTTTTAAGCACTAAAAAATCATCTTTAGAAATATTTAATTTAGGGTCATCAATCTTTTCTGACATCACTTTAATATCGTCGAATACATAGGCTTTGCCAGTTTTTTCAAACAAAGATTTGTCTGCCGCTGATCTTTTTAAGATAGAACCATTAGGACAAATATTTCCAAACAAAGCTACCAAACCACCTTTTTTTTCAAATGGTGTTTTTCTTTTACGAATAATATTTGTATCATGAAAAGAATTAGAATTTTTTTTAATAATACTTGCAATAGAATTACCTTCGATATTAAATGTATTTGCTTTTAAAAAAGGTTTCATTTCTTTTAAAAAAGCGTTCATACCACCTGCGTAATAAAAATCTTCCATATAATTTACTCCTGTTGGTTTCAAATTAACAAGTACAGGAACTTTTTCACTTATTTGATTAAATTTTTTTAAATCAATTTTAACATTCGCTCTACCAGCTATAGCAGTTAAATGTATTATTGCATTAGTAGATCCACCAAGTCCTAATAGAGTAACTAATCCATTATAGATATCATTCTCCGTAATTTTTTTAATTTTTTTTATTTTTTTTAAAGCTATTTTTGATGCTACATTGCCTGTCTCTTCCGCAAGCTTGAGTCTTTCAGAAAATACTGCTGGAACACAAGATGCATTTGGCAAGCACAATCCCATCGCTTCAACAATACATGCTACAGTGCTTGCCGTTCCCATTACGGCGCAAGTACCAGCACTAGATGCTAATTTATTTTCTATCTCACCAATCTTTGACTCAGATACTTCTCCGGATCTAAATTTAGACCAATATCTTCTACAATCAGTACATGCTCCTAATCTTTCATTTTCAAATTTATTGGTAATCATTGGTCCAGCCGGCATAACTAGAAATGGCTTTCCTGCTGAAATTGCTCCCATAATCATAGCTGGCAATGTTTTGTCACAACCACCTAAAAGAATAACAACATCAACAGGCTGCGCTCTTATCATTTCTTCAACGTCCATTGACATTAAGTTTCTAAACATCATACTTGTTGGTGAGAGATTGATTTCTCCAAGAGAAATAACGGGGAAATCTACTGCCATACAGCCTTCCGATTCTATGCCTCTTTTTAGAGCAACAATCATTTCAGGAAAATGTCTATGACAACTATTCAAGCCGCTTGAGGTATTCACAATTCCAACTATTGGTTTCTTTAAAGTTTTATTTGTGTAACCCATAGATTTTGCAAATGATCTTCTTAAATAAGAAGAAAATTCTGGGTCGCCGTAATTAGTTAAACCTCGATCTAAACCTATTTCTTTAATTTTCTTTTTTTTCATCATTTAATAAATTTTAAACTTTGTATATTTTGGAACTAAATAATCTAATATTCCTAAAGATCCACCTTCCCTACCAAATCCTGATTCTTTTATACCGCCAAATGGAATTTCAGCAGAGGCTAATAACATATCATTAACCCCCACCATTCCAACTTCTAATTTTTCAGACGCAAGATGCGCATTCTTTAAAGATGAGGTAAATACATATCCAGCTAAGCCAAAATTTGTATTATTTGCTTTTGCAAATCCTTCTTCCAAGTCATGGAATTTTACAATCGGTGCAACTGGCCCAAAAGGTTCTACTTGCATAATATCTGCATTATCTGGAACATTGTTTAGAACAGTTGGCTCATAGAAATATCCTTTATTAAAATCTTTACTACGCTTTCCTCCTGTTAAAAGATTAGCTCCTTTTTTAGTAGCATCTTGCACTAAGTTATCGACATGCTCCAGACCTCTTAAATTTGCCATTGGTCCTATATTTGTTCCCTCTTCTAAACCATTGCCTAATTTTAATTTTTTTGTATTTTTTACAAACTCGTCACAGTATTCATCGTAAATTTTATCTTGCACTATAAATCTAGTTGGAGAAATACAAACTTGTCCAGCATTTCTAAATTTTGTATTCGACGAAGTAATGGCTGCACTATTCACATCTGCATCATTTAAAACCAGAACAGGGGCATGACCCCCTAGCTCCATTGATACTTTTTTAATTCCATTTGCGGCTAATTTTAAAATTTCTTTCCCAACTTCAACTGATCCTGTTAAAGAAACTTTCTTTATAATAGGAGATGAAATTAAATATTTAGAAATAAATGAAGATTTTCCAGTAACGAAATTAACTACTCCATTTGGAACACCAGCATCTTTACAAGCTTCAATCATATGCATGCATGTTCCTGGCGTTTCACTTGCAGGTTTTAAAATAATAGAGCATCCTGCAGCTATAGATGCAGCAACTTTTCTTGCAGGTAACAATATTGGAAAATTCCAAGCACTAAAAGCAGCCACAACACCTACTGGCTCATATCGAACTTGCATTCTAACATCTTGAGTTCTTGGTTGAATAATTTGACCATATATTCTTTTTGTTTCCTCTGAGTACCATTCAAATTGATCAGCCGAGGCCATTGTTTCACCTTTAGCTTCTACAAGAGGTTTTCCTGTTTCCAAGGTCATTGTTTTTGCAATTTCATCTGCTCTTTCTCTTATTAAAACGGCAATTTGCTTAATAATTTTTGAACGATCCCATGGTGAAGTTTCTTTCCAAGATTGCATAGATTTATTTGCGGCATCTAATGCAGCATCCAAGTCTTTTTCATCAGAGACTGGTATTTGACCCAAAACTTCCTCATTAAAAGGATTAATAACATCAATTTTTTCTTTAGAATTGTTACTCCAAGAGCCGTTTATGAAATTACCCATTTTATTATACATTTTATCTCCTTAAATTTTTTGATTTAAATATTCACTCTGAACATTTTCACACCAATTACCAACATTCCAAGAACCATATGCTCCCATTCCGCCCAATTCATGAGTTCCACTATAAACGGGAACGTGAATAACAGATAGTCCTTTGTGCTGATAAGCTTCATTCAAAGTTTTATTAAAATCATTTTTTGAATAACCAGCAAAAAACCCTTTAACACCTTTAACGGAGTTAGCCATTGCCACATAATCAACTGCTACTCCATCATTGGTTTTAAATTCTTTATTATATTGAGCATATTGAAGTCCTGTTATAGCTGCCATTCTTCTATTATCGAATATAATGACCATACCTTTTAATTCAAAATAAACAGCATCAATCAAAACTTGGGGATTCATCATAAAAGAGCCATCTCCTACAAAGCTAATTGGATAAGTAGGATTGTCTGCTATAGCTGATGCAAGAATTGCACTTGGAGAAAATCCCATATATGAAGCTCCAGTTTCCGTAAAAGTTTGAAAAGGTTTATCATCTTCTGCAATTTGAAAACCATTAGCTTGGACATCTCCTGCATCAAAAAATTTTACACAGTTATTAGATTTAGCAAAATCACATGCAATTTTGATAGCCGCAGGTTGAGTCAATATTTCATTATTAAATGTATCGTCTTTTAATTTTTCATTATCATAAATTTTTTGTTTAAAAGAAACCCAAACTTTCTTTTGATTTGTGCATTCCTCTATCCATCTATTTTTATCTGAATTACTACTGATAGACTGATTAGATAAAAAAGTATTAAGTTGATTTAATATAACTCCAATATCACCATTTAAACCAAGCGTGTTATTATAATGTAACATATCAGCTAAATCAGCATTAATATTAATTACATTTTTTGCATTAGGATATCCAATTCCAGAACAATCAGATTGACATACAGATCTTGATCCAATTGATATTAGCAACTCAGCATTAGCCATAGCAAAATTTCCTGAAATAGATCCCTTGCTTCCGCCTACGTGCATATTATTTGGGTGACTATCTTTCAAAACTCCTAAACTTCCTGGGGAAAGCACCACTGGAGCTGATAATAGTTCTGATAATTTTGTAATTTGATTTGAAAAATTCCTGCCTCCACCTCCCACTTTAATTACAATTTTATTTGATGCAGATATTAATTGATAAAAATCTTTAAGACTCTTTTCATGTAATTCGTTTGATAGTGTAAATTTATTATTTGATGGCAAGGTAATTAAATTTAATCCTGTAATAATTTTTGGCTGTGTATTGATTGGTAATAAACAATAGAAAGGACCAGCTTTATTTGGGTGTTTGGTTTTTAAATATCCTCTTCTCATTCCTTCTCTTAGAGACTCCGGTGTATGAAAAACGTAGGACTCGGACATCAAAGAAGTGATTTTTCCATACAAATCCTGCTCATTCTTTGGAATTTGCTGCATGTTAAAACCTTCTCCATGAGTAGTTTCATCTCCATAAATATGGTAAACCCCAACTCCATTTGAACTTGCTGCCAAAGATCCTGCCATCGCTTGTAATGCACCTGGCCCAATTGACGTAACGACGGCTGGAATTTCTTTATATTGCCAACTTAATGCGGTTGCAGCATGCGCCATTTCAATTTCATTTTTAAAATTAAAAGTTTTAGTAACACCATGCTCCTCATATATTCTTAACACCTCTGCAAAATCAGTTGAGCCATGACCAAAAATTGCAAAATATTTTCTCACTCCTTGTTTTAGCAAAGCAAGAATTAAACCTTCAGATAAACTTACATTTACATTGCTTGGAAGTTTATTATTCAATAAACATTCCTCAATACTATTATTATTTTCAAATATAATTTTTGCTCTTTCTGCTACTTCTTTATTATTCATAATTTTACTCATTCTCCTGTAGTATTGTTTTTTGTTTTTTTATATCTAAAACTCTTGTTTTAACTTGCAGAGCAATTGTCAAAACAATAAGTGAAAAAAATAAAAGTGTAGTAACTGAACTAAAAAATATTGTTATATCACCTGAAGATAGCGACATCGCAGTTCTATAATTAGACTCAAGTGTTTCTCCTAATACTAGCCCGAGAACAATTGGAGTAACAGGTATTTGAATACGATTAAAAAAATATCCAATTAGCCCCATAAAAATCATTGTATAAACATCTAAAAATGAATTTCTAATTACATACGATCCAACGACAACCATTACTAATATTCCGCAAGCCAAATGATGTGGTTTTACTTTTAAAATCTTTACAATATATTTAATAAAATTTACTTGCATAAAAAAAACCGCAACATAAGAAAAAACAATAGCTATATAAATTGAGTAAACAGCTGGAGCATTTTCAATGAAAAGCATTGGTCCAGGAATAATTCCATGTATCAGTAAACCTCCTAATATAATTGCAGTGGCAGGATCTCCTGGAATACCTAATGATAATAATGGAACCATGGCTCCTCCAGTAACAGCATTGTTAGCTGTTTCTGGTGCGACAACACCTGCAACATTTCCGTTACCAAATTTTGCTCTTTCCTCTACATTTTTTTCAGAGTTTTTTGCATGTGCATATGCTAAAAATGCTGCGATTGGCCCACCTGATCCAGGAATTGCACCTATAGAAGTTCCAAGTCCAGTACATCTCAGCATTAAATTAAAATATTTTTTTATAAATGAAAATCCTGGCAAGGTAGTTTTGACATCACCGATATTAAAATTTTCTTTGTCTTCATTGTTTAGCTTTTGATGAAACACCTCTAAAATATGAGGCACTGCAAACAAGCCAATCATTGCTACTAGTAGATTAACACCTTGCAGCATTTGAACATTGCCAAATGTTAATCTAGAGGTTCCCTCAAGCTCATCCAGTCCAATTGTCATTAACATTAAACCCAAAACTCCAGCAACTAAACCACGAAATAATGACCTTTCAGCAAGACCGCAAATAGTTGAAAAACCAAACAAAACCAACATAAATATTTCCGCCGGTCCAAATTTAATTGCAAACTTAGATATAAAATCCACCAGTAAAATCATAACAATCAAACTCAATAATCCGCCAATTGTAGAAACAATCACTGCAGATCCAAGCGCAAGACTTGCCTCCCCTTTTTTTGACATTGCGTAACCATCAGCAACTGTTGCGGCTGCAGAGGGAGTGCCGGGAATTCCAATTAAAATTGCTGAAATAGATCCTCCAGTCATGCCTCCAATGTAGGTTGCTAGTAATAATGAAATTCCAGTTGCTGGTTGCATTGAGAAAGTAAAAGGCAACATCAATGCAAGTGCCATTGAATAAGTCAATCCGGGAATAGCTCCAAAAATAATTCCAACGAATGATCCAATGACAATAGCAATAAAAACTTCAAAAGTAGTAGTGAGTTGTAAGGCTGCAATCAATGACTCGATCATGAGATTTTAAAAAAATATGCCTCTTGGCAATGTTGAATGCAATAAAACAATAAAAATAAAATAAATCGATCCAGTAATAATAACTGGAAATAATAAATTAAATTTCCAATTTTTTTCTTTTAAAATGAATCGACTTAACACAAATAAAATAAATGGTGTTGAAACTAAAAAACCAAACCACTCTAATAAAAAAGCATAAAGCAAAAAAACTATAATACAAAAAAATACATTTCTAAATTCATTATTTTGAACTCCTTTAATTGATATTTTTGGTCTATATCCAAGATAATATTGATAAAGAAAAATAACCCCTAAAATACTCATGCAACATCCTAAAAAAAAAGGAACAGTTCTTGGGGAATTACCTGGAGAACCAATATTGCCTTCTATTTGAAAAAAAACTAAAATTAACCAAACTAATGAGAAAGCAAGAACACCTAATCCAAGATATAAGTAGAACTTGCTTTCTCTAATCATTTTTTTACCTGATCTTTTCTTTATTTTTTAAGACCAAGATCTTTCATTAATTTTCCGATTCTTCTGTCATCTTCTGCAATTTTTTTTGCAAAAGCTTTTGAATCTAAATAATTGATTTCAAAACCAATTTTTTTAGATGCAGAAACAAAAGAAGGACTAGTAGCAACCTTAGCAGCTGCCGCCTCTATAGCTGCGATTTGATCTTTTGGTGTTCCTTTTTTTGCGGCAATACCTCTCCACATTGTTACATCAACATTTTTGTAACCAAGCTCTTGCATTGTTGGAACATTTGGATCAGAAGCTATTCTTTTTGGACTAGTTGCAACTAATACTTTTAGTTGCCCCGCTTTGTCAAAAGACCTAAATTGACCTGGCCATTGAACAGCCGCATCAATTCTTCCAGCTAATAATTCCGTAGGTGCTTTTCCTTTTCCATATGAAATGTAATTAACTTTGACACCCAAAGCATCAAATATTACCGCTGATGCTAAATGTGTAAATGCTCCTTTGCCGCTAATTCCTACTTTAAGTTTTCCAGGATTTTTTTTTGCATAAGCAGCTAGTTCTTCTATATTTTTAAAAGAGCCTGCTTTTACAGCTAATACTGGCACTTCTACGCTTAAGGCTGCGATAGCATCAAAAGACTTAAAATTAAATGGAACTTTTCCACCATGATAAGTTGTGCTTACAGAGTTTGAATTCCATACAATATCATACCCTGATGCCGCTTTAGATTGAATGTATTTATATCCAACAGCTCCACCGCCACCTGGTCTTGATACTGGAACAACAGGAGTTGCAAGATTAGATTCTAATCCTTGCGCAACTAGTTGTCCTACTGTTTTTGCAGTTCCCCCAAAAAGCACTGTCATTTCGATAGGCTTAGTTGGAAACTTCTCTGCAGCTATAGACTGCGAACCCAGCAATAGTGATAACGCCGCTAAAGCTGAAGTTATTATTTTTGTTATTTTCATGTTTTCCCCCATGTTTGTTATAGTTATATGAAAAAACTAATTAATAGATTTTCCATTAGACTTCCTTTTTTTTTCATCCAAAGCCCTTAGGATTTTTTCTGGTGTAGCTGGCAAAGACTGTATTCTGACACCAATCGCATCATAAATTGCATTCATGATTGCTGGAGCAGTAGGAACCATTGCTGGCTCGCCAATACCTTTTGCACCTAAAGGACTTAATGGATCTAGATCTTCTACAATTTTAGATGTAACTTTTGGAACATCTAAAGAAGTGGGTAAAATATATTTTGCAAAACTTCCTGTGGTAGTATGACCTTCTACCTGCTGATAATCTTCCATCAAAGCCTGACCTACAGCTTGAACTACTCCACCTTCAATTTGACCTTCAACACCTTTTGGATTAATCGCTTTTCCAACATCATGGCAGGCCCATATACCTAAAATTTGAACTTCACCTGTTGCTGTATCAACTTCAACTTCTGCAACCTGACCACCAAAAACATATGCTTGCCATGGCTTTCCAGAACCATCTACCGGGTCTAACCCTGTATGGTGAGATGTATAATTTCCACTTCCTACAGGAACTACTCCATATTTTTTTTTACAAATTTTAACAGCATCAGACATTGGCATTTTATAATTAGTTCCATTTGCCCATATCTCTCCGTCATGAGCTTGCAAAATTTCTTTTTCTACGTTCCACTCTTTCGCAATTTCTGAAAATAATCTGTCCTTGGCATTTCTGCAGGCCATAGCAACTGCATTTCCAATCATATAAGTTTGTCTTGTTGCACCAGCATGAGCAGCTTCTGGACTTCTTGAAGTATCGTTGTCTCCAATTGTTACCTGCTCTGGTTTGATACCTAGTTCATCAGCTGCTACTTGAGCTAAAACTGTTAAAATTCCTTCTCCGATTTCAGTAACTCCTGTTAATACTTTTGCTGTTCCACCATCATCAATTTCAGCCCAAGCACCCGCTTGATCCATTGCAGCAGTTCTTGCAATTCCATACCAAGCAGCAGCCATTCCGCGGCCTCTTTTTTTAGTTAAGCTCATTTATTTGATACCTCCAGACAATCTTAATTTATCATTTAATCTTGCTCCTAAAAAACAAGAGTCACGATTGTCATTACTATTTAAATCTTTTCTTATCTGGCCCCTTGAATTTGGAGCTCCCTTTTCCCAATTCGCTAAAGTTTCAAGCTCATTTAAAACAGTACCTATACTTGCTGAATTTAATTTTTGTTTGGTATGAGTTAAGTCGCCAGCAACAAACATATTTTTTCTTCTTAGCTCAAAAGGATCCATGTTTAGTTTTTCTGCACAAATATCTAAGATGGATTCGGTCGCAAATTCAGTTTGAAGCGCACCAAAACTTCTAAATGCTCCACTTGGTGTGTTGTTGGTATAAACTCCAATTGTATCCATTTGTAAATTATCTATTCTATAAGGACCTGCACCTAAAATTGCAGCCTTACGCATCACGCCTTCGGTTGAACAACCATAAGCTCCTCCATCTGCTATCATTTTAATTTGAACTGCAGTAATCTTTCCCTCTTTTGTTAAGCCAATTTTGTAATTTGTTCTGCTTGGATGTCTTTTTGCAGTAGAAATTATATCCTCTTCTCTGGTCATAACATACTTAACTGGCAACCTTGTTTTCATTGCACATAAAGCTAGCATGCCTTGATAAATCATATCTTCTTTTCCACCAAAGCCACCACCAACTGGAGACATGATAAATCTAACTTTGTGAATTGGTAAGTTCATAATCTTAGCCATCATATGTCTATGATGAGTAATATTTTGACTAGGAGAAATAATTACTAACGTACCGTCAGAGTCCACATACCCTACTCCTGCCATTGGCTCTAAATATGCATGCTCAACAGCTTGTGTTGAAAATTTTTCTTCTACAATCAAATCTGCTTTAGCAAATCCTTCTTCCACGTTCCCTTTTCTTATTGGAATGTGTTTAACTAAGTTTGTTTTATAATGCTCATGAATTAAAATTTTATCTTTTAATGCCTCTTCAGAATCAAAAAGTGCTGGCAGATCCTCATATTCAATTTCAATTTTAGAAATAGCTTCTTTAGCAGCCTCAAGAGTATCTGCTGCTACTGCTGCAATTGCCTCTCCAACATATCTAACCTTATCTCTAGCAAGAACTGGCTGATCTTCAATAAATACCCCAAAATTATCTATACCTGGGACATCATCACAGGTAACAATAGTCTCAACACCTGGAACTTGTTTAGCTTTGGTTAAATCTAATTTTTTTATTTTTGCATGTGGCTTGGTACTTCTAAATACTTGCATATGAAGCATATTTGGCATTTTCATATCTGCAGCGTATTTTAACCGTCCTGTAACTTTACTTGGAGCATCTATTCTTTTTACATTCGCTCCTAAATAAGAATCTTTTGGTTTGGAATATTGCTCTAATAATTTAGGATCTAATTTCCCTGAGATAACATCTCTTGCTAACTCAACTGCATCAAAAATTTTCTGATATCCAGTACAACGGCAAATATTACCACCCATTTCTTCTTTAATTTCCTCAATATTTGCATCAGGATTGTTACGCAAGGTAGAAGTTGCAGCCATAACCATTCCTGGAATGCAAAATCCACATTGGCTAGCGCCTGTCTGATAAAATGCCTTTTGAAGAGTAGATAAGTTATCAGGAGTTCCTTGATACTCAATAGTTTCAATTTTCTTTCCAGAAGCCTTAGCAACTGGCATTAGGCAGCTTTTCACTAATTTACCATCAACAAAAACTGAGCAAGTACCACACTCACCGGCTCCACAGCCTTCCTTGGAACCAGTTAAATCTAGATCTTCTCTTAAAAAATCTAACAATCGATAATGAGAGTTAACTTCCTTATTTATTTTTCTACCGTTAACTTCTAAATTAATTTTTAATTTATACACTAAGACCCTCCAGTTGTTTTTCTTTTGTTAAATCAAAATAATTTTCTTGAATAGTTATTCTCTCTGAAACTGACTTGATAATTGCTCTAATAATAAAGTTTTGTAAAACTTCTTTTCTGTATTCTTTTCTACTTCTAGAATTTATAACATCTAATTCCAACATAGAAGCTGCAAGAATATTATCCTCATTTATATTTTTTCCTTTTAGAAATAATTCTGTTTTTGATAATCTGCAGGGTACTTCTCTCACACCTGCTACAGCAATTCTAATATCTTCAAATATTTTTCCTGAAGCATCTGTTTTTGCAACACAGCTTACGCATACTGTTGATATTACCAAAGATCTTCTGTGACCAACTTTTTCAAAACTTGCTCCATAACCGCTAGTATTGTCCATTTCAATTGCGGTTAAAATTTCATTTCCTTGAAGATCAACTTTATTTCTTCCCAATATAAATTTATCTAAAGTAACTTTTCTTTCATAAATTTGTTTATCTTTTCTGCCATTAATTATTACACTTGCATTTAATGTTAAAAATGCTGGAGCACCATCTCCAGCGGGAGAAGCATTAACCAAATTACCCCCAATAGTTGCCTGTTCTCTTATTTGATCATCTGCAAACCAAACAGCTACTTGTGGGAGAATTTTAATATCTTTTCTGATTTGAGGGTCGGTAAATAATTTTTGAAATGTTGTGGTTGCACTGATAGTAATTTTTTCTTTTTTAATATCAAAAAGATCCAGTTCTTTAATATTAGTAATATCAATAATATTTTCTATATGTACATCACCCGCTCTTCCTTCTCTAGCCCATGGTAAAATGTCTGTACATCCTGCAACAATACGATAATTTTTTACTTCTAATAGCAAATCAAAATACTCTGCTAAATTTTTAGGAATAAAATAATTATCGTATCGAAGCATAAATTATTTAGATCAACCTATCATCATTTCGAACAACTACTTTAATAGCGTCTTCAATTCGCTCTTTGGTATATTTTAAACCCGTCTGCAAATCTTTCATTGCAAATGTATGAGTGTGAATTAATTTTGCATCAAAACGTTTTTGAGCCATCAAAGCCATAGCTCTATGACAAGCAGATTTTCCTTCTCCTCTTGTAGCATAAATATATGCATTATTTCTTACAAGATTTGCAATATCAACTTCTACTGGCTTAGACGGAAAAGCTGCTAAGCCAATTTTTCCACCTCTTCTTATCATTGATGAAGCATCGTTGACTGCGTTTGGAGCTCCGGAGCAATCCAAAACATAATGGGCACCAATGCCGTCTGTGAGCTCTTTAACTACTTTAATTGGATCATCATTTTTAACATTAATAACGTGTGAGGCTCCTAATTTTTTTCCAATCTCTAATCTATTATCTCTTGTTCCAGTTAAAATTACTTCAGCTCCTAGAGCTGATGCAACTCCGACCGCACAAAGGCCAATTGGTCCTGGGCCCATAATTACCATTGTTTGTCCGGCAAACAATCCTCCCATAACATCAAGAGTGTACATACTAGTTCCAGCAGTTACTGCTAAAGTAGCTTCTTCGTCTGACATATCATCAGGAACTCTGACTAGAGTTCTTGTTCTGTTAGTCATGTATTCTGAAAAAGCACCATCAGTAGTAAATCCATTTGCTTTATGTCCTTTTGATGCAAAACCATAATTGAGACATGAGGTATACCATCCCTTAACGCACATTTCGCATCTTCCACACCCAGCATGAATTTCAACAGCTACACGATCACCTATTTTAAAATCATCTACTGCTGCACCTAATTTAACAACACGACCCATCGCTTCATGTCCTGGAGTATAGTTTTTATTAAATGGCATTTGGCCTTCAATTTGAGCTGGCTTGCCATGACTTATGATTTCTAAATCTGTTGCACAAATAGCAACTGCATCAATTTTTAATAAAACCTCATCCTCTTTTGGTTCTGGAACTGGTTTTTTTTTAATTTCGATATTATCAGGATCATTTAGCACCCAAGCTCCCATTTCTTTTGGTATTTCTAAATTGTGTCCCATCATATTTTTTTCTTTAGGCTGCATGCTGTCTATCTCCTTTTATTGTTTTAATTATTTTTTTTGGCTTAAAATACTTACCAATCTCTAATGAAGCATGGTAAGTAGAATTTTTAATTTTTTCTAAATATTTTTTATCACGTAAAATTTTATACTTAGGAGACGAGCAACTAACAGAGCCGATAGGTTCGTGATATTGATTAAAAATTGGATAGCCGACGCAATAAACTCCCTCTTGAAACTCCTCATCGTCAACAGCATATCCATTTTTTTTTATTTTAGTTAGTTCTGCTATCAAAAAAGACTGATTAATAATTGTTTTTTTCGTAAACTGAACTCTATTTTTTTTTAAAACTTTATCCTGATTTTGCTTACTCATATGAGCCAAAATGGCTTTTCCAGAAGCAGTTGCATGAAATGCATGGTCTTTATTTAAAAACCCATGATCAACTCTTACCGGATGCGTAGATTCAATCATTTTTAAAGTAATTAATCTAGTTCCTTCAAATCCAGCAAGGTGAACAGCCTCTCCTGTTAATTCATTAATTTTTTTAATATGTTCGAAAGCATAATCTATATAATCAGAATCAGGATTTACAACTAATTGACTAAATTGTTTAATTTTTGATCCTAAAAAATATTTTTTTGATTTTAAGTCTTGATAAAGATAACCTTTAGAACAAATTGTCGAAAGCATGTGATGCGCTGCAGATTTTTTAAAACCTAAAGAGGCGCAAATTTCTTTTAACGATAAACCTAATTTGGAATCAGAATTTATAAAAAAATCTAAGGTTGCTAGAGTTTTTTCAATAGATTTAACTGACATAAATAAAAAATATCTAAATTATATAATTTGTCAATAATAAATCAAAGTTTATAATTGTTAAACTTTTGTGATTAACAATTTAAAAATATAAATATAATTTTAAAAATTAAAATTTTAAATATTCAAAAAGAGATCTGACAGAAATCAATAATAAAAAAATACCAAAGATTTTACTTAATAAATTTTTGTCAATTGTATGAACCATTCTTGCTCCAATCGGAGCCATAAACATAGTAACTGGAACAAAAACTAAAAAACCGGGTAAATTTACATAACCTAAGCTTAAAGGTGTATCAACGGTGTCAAAATAAAATCCACTAAAAGACATGCTTGCCGCTCCAACTATTGAAATTAAAAAACCAATAGCGGCAGAAGTTCCGATCGCTACCTTTAATGAATAACCAAATAATCTCATTGCAGGAACTCCTAGAGAGCCTCCTCCAATTCCAAGCGGAACTGCAAAAAACCCCAAACAAATTCCAATAACTATTTTATAAAAAAAAGAAACAGGTCTTGGATTTTCTGAAACTTTTTCTCTAAAAAAAATAAAAAACAAACCTACTAAAAAAGCAAAAATTGAAAAAAATAACATCAAT
>Ga0255753_1002910_pt1 | contig 18343 bp, 24 predicted proteins | sample 041ome_10_FD_179953 | JGI IMG/M metagenome (GOLD analysis project Ga0255753, IMG submission 179953) | Coastal salt marsh microbial communities from the Groves Creek Marsh, Skidaway Island, Georgia - 041412US metaG (version 2) | ecosystem: Environmental > Aquatic > Marine > Intertidal zone > Salt...
CACCATGTGCTACCTCAACAATGTGCCAGCCATGTGTTACCCAGCAGCAGCTAGGTGGATCGCCAAAGAAATGAAAGCCAGCACTTAGCTTAGAGTTCTCACAAGTGTCGTGATCAGTCCACACGTAACGTGGATCTTGCTTCTTCATGAGTTCAAGATTATCTGCAGAATACTCAACGAATTTTACTGGCCTATAGGTTTTTACCCAGTCATTGTATGCTTCTTGGTATTGCTCTACAGTAATCTCACTCATATAAATATTGTACACCCTCAAATTTTATATGTCAAGCTGGAGCAACTGGCCTGTTCAGAAGGGTCATAGAAGCCTCCTGTGGCGTTCTGCCAGCCTTTCGGGTATTACATGGTCTACAACATGCCACCGTATTTAACCAATCAGAAGTTCCACCATTGCACTTAGGAACAACGTGATCAATGGTATTAGCATAGCCATGGCAATAAGCACAGATGTATCCATCACGTTCTAAAACGCCTTTACGAGAGTAGTGAATGATGCGTCTTTGATACTTCCATTTTGGAAAAATATACTTAATTAGTTCAATTGAATGTGGGATAGGATACGGACCAAACCGTCCATCCTCCGATTCTACCTTGATGTAGGCAACACCACGGTATAGCATAGTAATAGCTTTTTTAATTGATACGGCACCTAGGATCTCTGACCCACCACCATTATAAACAATTACAGCTGACATCTCATTCCATTATACTCTCTCTTTGTACCCCTGGTAGGATTCGAACCTACGACACACGGATTAGAAGTCCGATGCTCTGTCCCCTGAGCTACAGAGGCATATTTTATTGCCGAGCCTCCTATCGGATTCGAACCGATGACCCTCGCTTTACAAGAGCGATGCTCTGGCCAACTGAGCTAAGGAGGCAATATTTAATTATAAGCGACCCATACCAGACTTGAACTGGCGACCTCCGCCGTGACAGGGCGGCACTCTGACCAACTGAGCTAATGGGCCATCGCTGGGATGCCTGGACTCGAACCAGGAACCTTAGAGTTAACAGCTCTCTGCTCTGCCAATTGAGCTACACCCCACCACTGTTTAGTTATCGAAATCGTCTTCTAAATATTCTACCAACACTTCATCAAGATTGTCAAATCCTTGATCTTCAATCTTGATAGCTGCAAGGAAAACAATAAAAGCCTCTTCGATAAAGCCTTCTATGATTACATTGTGTTCAGTAATAACACCTTCGCTAATCATAAAAGCCAGTGGCAGACTGATATCGTTATAATCGAAAAAGTCAGCAAGCTTTTCTTCATTACGATATTTAATCCAAAGCTCGCTTAGGATATTGCACTTGTTAGAAAATGTTGTTTCCAATTTTACTCGTTTCTAAACAGTCTTTGGACGAATAAATTTTGTATGCCCTTCCAGAATCCTCCAGAGAATGATGGCTTAACTCTGCCGATAGGAACGCAAGCTTCACCGTTAGTTCTAAGAAGCTGGCTCAAATTAATTGCAAGAATATAGCCAGATCCATTGATTCCGTAGTCATCTCCCCAAGAGTTTCTCCACCTAAAAACCTCATAGGTTTTATTTCTAATTTGCATAGCTGGATCATAACCAGTAATAACTAGGCAGTGACCACCGACCTCTCTACCAGCGACAGAGACTAGGCCGTTGGCTTTAGTGCTATACATGCCACTACGCCATGGCACACCAATAACAACTGGTCCAGTTGTAATTACGGTATCACGAACATCATCAATACCAAAGCACCACCTATAGCTACTGATAAAGCCTTCTTCTTTCATGATCTTTGCACCAGCAAGAACAGAAGTGCCTTCGTAGTCTTCCCCAGGCCATTGATCTATTTTCTGTGCACGTTTATAATAACTTACTGCCAATGAATTTGCATATCCAACATCTGGTTGTTCATCTGGTGCAAATGGAGCAGCTAGCAGATCTCCCATCCAGCCAAACCCAACACAAGCACCCTCTGAACCCTGATCAAGAACAACGCCCTCATCCCACATTACTCTCTTTTTCTTTACTTTGCCTACACCAATAAGACTTCTAATTGGATAATCTGTTGATCTTGGGTCATGGAATGATTTCCAGTCTAATTTTCTATTCTTGTTTTCCATGAAGCTCCTTATCAATAATAATGGCCATAGCAGTCTTTAAAAAAATTTCAGCATATGTTGGATCACACAAATCTTTTTTTAGCTGTTCCCAGTCTGCTTCTTCTTCCATACAAAAAGTATATCAGAAATCCCAGTCGTCATCAGTAGTGCTCTCGTGCTTGCCGATGACATATGATGATCCACTACCGCTGAAGAAGTCGTGATTCTCGTCAGCATTAGGTGACAGTGCTGCCATGATAGCAGGATTAACATTAGTTAGTTCTGCTGGGAACAATGCATCAAAGCCTAGGTTCATTAGTGCTTTATTTGCATTATAGTGCAAGAACTTCTTTACGTCTTCTGTTAGTCCTACCCCGTCATATAGGTCAGCAGTATACTTTGCCTCATTATCAAACAGTTCCATCGTAAGATCATAAGCGTATGTCTTATATCTATCCTTAGCTTCATCAACCAGATTCGCATAACGCTGCTGGAACTTGTAGCCAATGTAGTAACCGTGCACAGCCTCATCACGAATGATAAGACGAATCATGTCAGCGGTATTAGTTAACTTAGATCTTGATGACAAATACATTGGCCAATAGAATCCAGAATAGAATAAGAAAGATTCTAACAATACAGATGCAATCTTTCTTTCCATCTCATTCTTGCCATCGTATCGCTTTAGAATAATCTCTTCCTTCTTTTTAAGATAAGGATTCTCCATGCTCCAACGGAAGATGTCCTCAATTTCATCTGAAGAACAGAGAGTAGAAAAGATATTAGAGTATGACTTAGCGTGAACAGACTCCATAAAAGCAATATTGGTTAGCACTGCTTCTTCATGCTGTGTCTGTGCATCTGGCATTAGCTTGATAGCCCCTACAGTCGCCTGTACGGTGTCAAGCATTGTTAAGCCAGTGAATACACGCTTCGTTAGCTCTTTTTCTTCGTCTGTCATAAGTGACCAAGATTGGATGTCATTAGCTACTGGAACTTTTTCTGGCAACCAGAAGTTGGCTGTGAGCCTGTTCCACACCTCTAGATCAACTGGGTCTTCGATCTTATTCCAGTTAATTGGCTTAATAAATTTTTCCATTAAATATGCATACCTTCCTTGACTCATAGCATACAACTTACGCAGTTGTCCATCTCAGTGCCCTCCAGAGCTTGCTGACGGATACGGATGTAATAAATTGTTTTGATACCTTTCTTCCATGCGTAAATCTGTGCTCTGTTTACGTCACGAGTAGTAGCAGTATCCTTAAAGAATAGCGTTAGAGATAGACCTTGGTCTACGTGCTGTGTTGCAGCAGCATAGACATCAATGATCTTCTCTGGCCCAATCTCATAAGCATCTGTAAAGTATTCCCTATTCTCGTTAGTTAGATATGGTGCTGGGTAGTAGACACGACCTAGCTTACCTTCCTTACGAATCTCAACCTGAGAAGCAATGGGGTGAATAGAGCTTGTACTATTATTGATGTAGCTAATTGATCCAGTAGGTGGAACAGCCTGTAGGTTTTGATTGTACAAGCCATGCTTCATTACTGATCTTTTTAGCTTTTCCCAATCTGCTGCATTAGGAATATCAATGTTGGCATTCTTGAATAGCTTGGCTACCTTCTTGGTTGCTGGCTTCCAATCGCAGCAGGTATACTTCTCAAAGAACTCGCCAGAAGCATACTTTGAATTTTCAAAGTTGTCGAATGGACTGCCAGTTTTCTTAGCCATCTCACTAGAAGCCTTGAGAGCATGGAACAAGATGGTGTAGAAATAAATATTAGTAAAGTCAATAGACTCTTCATCCCCATAGTGCATTCTCTCTTTGCCGAAATAGCCATGTAGGTTCATCTGGCCTAGACCAATAGCACGTGACTTTTTGTTACCCTCAGCAATAGACATTACGGACTCGATGTAGCTAAGGTCAGCAACAGATGTCAAAGCTTTGATAGCAACCTCAACACTCTTGCCAAAGTCTGGCGACTCCATCATCTTAGCAATATTCAATGAGCCAAGATTACAACTAATATCTTTACCAATCTCATCATAAGACAAGTCTGCATTATATGTTGTAGGTGTGTTTACCTGAAGAATCTCAGAACAAAGATTAGACATGTTGATTCTACCCTCGACTGGATTAGCATTGTTTACAGTGTCTTCATATACTACATAAGGATATCCAGACTCAAACTGAAGCTCAGCAATAGTTTGAAACAGATCACGAGCGTTAATCTTCTTCTTACGAATATCAGCATTGTCTACCATCTCCTGATACTTCTCTGCAATAGAAATATCAGACATTGGAACTCCGTATACCCTCTCAATGTCATAAGGCGAGAACAGATACATGTCCTCGTTGGCCTTGGCAAGCTCTAGCGTGATGTCTGGCACAACCACACCAAGGCTTAGTGTCTTGATACGAACCTTTTCGTCTGCGTTCTCACGCTTGGTATCAAGGAACTGCAAGATGTCTGGGTGGTGTGCGTTTAGGTAAACTGCACCAGCACCCTGACGAGCACCTAGCTGGTTAGCGTAGGAGAAGCTGTCTTCTAGCAATTTCATTACGGGTAGCACACCAGAGGACTGGTTCTCAATCTTCTTAATTGGTGCACCAGCTTCACGTAGGTTGGTTAGGTTAAGTGCTACACCACCTCCACGTTTTGACAACTGCAGCGAAGAATTGATGCCTCGTGAGATAGACTCCATATTATCTTCGATACGAAGCAGGAAGCATGAAACAAATTCACCCCTCTGCTTCTTGCCAGAATTCAAGAAGGTTGGTGTAGCAGGCTGGAATCGCCCAGTAATAATCTCTTCTACGAGATCCTGAGCAAGCTTTTTATCTCCATGTGCAAGCATGAGTGCATTCATGCAAACACGGTCTTCAAACCTTTCAAGGTATCGACTTCCATCGAATGTCTTTAGGGCATAGCTTGTGTAAAACTTGTATGCTCCAAGAAACGTTGGGAAGCGGAACCTGTGTGCATAAGCTTGCTTAAACAAAGACTTTATAAAATCAAAGTCGTATTGGTCAAGAACTTCCTGCTCATAGTATTCGCTTTCAATCAAGTAATCAATCTTTTCTTCCAAGCTGTGGAAGAACACAGTATTTTGATTTACGTGGTCTAGGAAATATGCCTTAGCCGCTTCCTTGTCTTTGTCAAACTGAATCTTGCCGTCCTCACCATAGAGATTCAACATTGCGTTTAGCTCATGATAGCTATAATTCGTACTCATAAAGCAGCCTTAACCTTCCTATTATTTTTTCTACATCTTCTGCTGTGCCAAGCAACTCTACTTTGGCAATTAGTGGAACACCAGTCTTTTCGCAGATCATCTCTGCTGCCTTACAATAATGCTCACCAAAATTAGTATTACCAGTTCCAATCACACCACGCAAATATTGTCTATTAGATTTAACATTTAAAAATTCTCTAACAGATTTTGGTATGGCATGACCTTCACTACCCCCACCATAAGTAGGAACAACTAGGACATACTCTTCCTCAATAAGAAAAGGGTTATCCCTATCCCATTTAATGGGCAACCTATTAGCATTTGTGTCAAGCTTCTCAACAAATCTTTTTGTGTTTTCAGATACGTTTGAAAAGTAAACAATACTAATAGGTAAAATCAATTCTACATCCTCTTTACGAATAAAATCAAAACGGAAACTTAAAGGTTGCTTAAAGTTAAAGCATCCCCCAGCTGTCCAAGTATTCTTTTACATCTTCTGGCATGGGTTTATATTGTATCACGTTAGGGGGTAGCTCTTCAAGTCGATCCTTTGGCCTATCACGGAAGCTGTGAATCTCAACCTCTTGATCGATATTCCTTGGGGTGTGTGATATTGCACCAAACACAGCACCGCATACAGCGTCAGCCAAGTCCTTAGACTTTTTACGAGGGTGGTCTACCCTATTGTTTTTCATAATCTTTAGCTCTGTAAGCTCTTCAAAAAGGAGTTCAATTGCAGGCATTGCCAACCTGTCTTCGTACACAAGCATAGCCATATCCTCATAGTGCTTCTTGGCTACAGAAACTGTCTCTGTTCTAATGCCAACCTGCTTTAGCTCATTCTGGATATCAAAAGATTGCCAACGGTCAAAGCTAACCATGCCAATATTAAAACCAATTCTTCTTAGGTTTTGAATCCACTGCTTAACTTCAGATAGATCCACTGGCCCTTCGATACGTGGCTCCCACCATGCCACGGCATCCACAACAACAATCGGTGCGACATGCTCGTAGTCTTTTATTACTTGAATGTTAACCCACTTGTCTACGTGTGCAATAGCTACAGCACACTTGTCATGCCTCTGTGCAAGGTCAGCGTGAACAAAATATACCTTATCTGGATCTGGCTTAAACGTAGGATCAAATCTTCTAACATTGTCTAGGGGATTTCTAAGAGTCATTGCGTCTCTTACCTTTTCCCTCTGCTTAAAGAATGCATCTGAAGCATAGGTTGGAATACAAACAAAACGCATCATGGCATCGCCAAGGTCCGTATAGAAGGCTAGCTTAAAGTCTTCGATAGAACGTGTAGGATTTACTTCCCAGGTAGGTCTTTTAAGAGCAAACACTCCAGGATACTTATAATTAGTAATGCGATCTTCGTCCCAGGAAATTTCTAAAGTATTGCCTTCCATGTCTTCTGGAAGATCTGGATTCATAATAAACTTGTGGCTTCTCTGGATAACCTCTTTATCTAGAATTGCATCTTCATACTTAGTAGAAATAAAGTCTCCAGGATAACGAGGGAAGGAGAGTAGTGCTACCTTGCCAAGGTCTGGGAAACGTGAATCTACAGTTCCACGGAATGCCCTATAGATATTATCTGCTGTCTTGCCCTGCTCATTACCAGTGTTTGTCTCACTAGCAAAACCAGAAATCTCATCAAGAACTGCAACAAGAAGGTTCAGACCCTCATGAGACTCACGTTCAGAGTGACCAGAGTAAACGGTAATCGATTTATCGAAATCAATAGAGTCCATCTTGGCATAATACTTACCAGCGAACCAAGGTGACTTTTCAATCTTAGTCTTAAAGCCCTTAAAGAAAACGTTCTTCGCCTGCTGTGCGTTAATAGCAATATTGATAATATCGATAGCGTCACCAGACGGCTTACCATAATATCTTGCTGGATCTTTGAGACAAAGAAGCTTGTAAACAATATATGCTACAGCTACTGTAGATACAAAGTCTTTACCGCTACCCTTGCCTAGCTGCAGAATAACTTCATTTTTTGTATACTTTTTATAAAACCTAGAACCTTCATCTGCACCAAGCAGTCTTTGAAGATCTTCCTGCTTGTAGATTTGGCTCATTGCCAAAACAATATCGTACTGTATGTCTGACAGTGGTGGCTGACCAAGGAACTGTTCGCCCTCCACGAAAGTCTTTACATCAACAGGATCTTCTTCAAATGGGTTGTCGGCTAGGACTTCAATAAAATCATCAAACATCCTGAACCACCGTTATGGTTTCCCCTTTGCTAGCAGCCTCAGATAAACGTCTCATAATCTTATCTCTAACCTCTGGGTGCTCAGAAGCAATATCCATAAGAATCTTTTTAAGGATATCCTGCTTACGTTCGATCTCCATCATCTCTTCCGCTAGTTCTTTATTTTCAAGCAGACCAGCTTTCTGGAGCATTTCAATACGCTTAGACTCAATGTCCATCACTAGCTTGATTGCTCCAGCCTTTGATTTAAGATCACCGTTAGTGTCAGCATCATCAATAACCTCGTAGGATTTAGCGATAAGCCTACTGTAATGTTCGTCTGCAGCAGCAAGAGCTTCTTTAGCCCTTGCACGAATTGCAGTATTATCAGCAGCCATAGTTTGCCACTCTTTAATCAAAGTAACAACTCTAGTTCTTGGAATGGCAAGCTCTTTAGAAATCCTTGTAGGGTCATTACCCTTTAGATATTCTCCAACAACCTTGTTTACTTCATCAAGATGCTGTATTGTCTGTTCCTCGCTTGACACGACGCTTACCTCTTCTCTTTGGAATTCGCTTAACTCTATCTAGCCTAAATGATCTTAGCACACCAGTTCGCATTTTGTGGACCTCAAAACAATCGATCCACTGAGCACCAGTTTCTGTATTTGTAACTAGACAATCAAACTTAAATCTTTGCCCCCACTCACCATCAATCTTAATCACATCTCCCTTTTCGATAATGAAATTACCTACAGTGATTTCAGGGAAACGAAAAAACTTGCTTGGTGGTGGTGGGACAGACTTACGCTTACGCAATGTTACTCCTTAGCGTGTGGTTTAGTTTCGTTTAATGAATTACTCGATACTCTATTATACACACTAAGGCTGTGGAAGTCAAGAAGATCTTCTGCACCAGTATACGACAAGGCACTCTTAAGACCTGCCTCGAAGTCAGCCAGAACATCGCTTACGCTGCCAATAAAAGGGACAGTGGTAGCAATACCCTCTACACCAGACACAGACTTAAGGCCATCTGCTTGTGCCTCTGCCGAAGCCATTCCACGGAATACCTTCTGGCCATCCACAATCTCACCAGGAGACTCCTTTGTGCCAGCAAGCATTCTTCCAACCATTACCGCATTTGCACCAGCTGCAAGAGCTTTGGCAGCATCCCCAGAGTTTCTGATTCCACCATCAGCAATAATGTCTGGGCCATCTCCATATTTGAAGTTAGCACGAATATCCATAATTGATGCTAGTGTTGGCATACCATGTCCACTCACAACCCTTGTAGTGCAAGCAGAGCCTCCACCGATGCCTACCCTGACAGAGTCTGCACCAGCATCTGCTAACCTAGCGTAGCCATCCCACGTAGAAACATTGCCAGCCATAATGTGAAGATCTCTACCAAAGGCATTACGAAGATGCTTGACAGCATTGACCGCATAATCATTATGCCCATTAGCTGTATCAACAAGAATCAATGCAGCACCAGCCTCTACCAAAAGTGATGCATCTGTTAAGAATGTTCCCTTAGTGCCTACCGAGCCACCAACTACCCTGCTAGATGCAGCAGCAAGCTTGACCTGCTCCACCTGCTGCTCAATAGGCAAATACCTGTGGATAATTCCAAGGCCACCAGCTTTACGCATAGCAGCCGCCATCTCCCACTCACACACAGTATCCATCGGTGCGGCAATAAGCGGAAGGTTCAAGCCAATGGAACGCTTAGTTCCAGTTCCAATTGTAGAACGCAAACTAACGTCTTTACGACTTGCTACATTTGATCTCTGTGGAATAAGCAAAATGTCATCAAATGACAGGTGCTCTTCATCGCTATACTTTTTCATCTCTCTCCTTTGCAATAAGTAACAGAACTAAATACCCAATAAGATCTGAAATAGTATCATCTCCAGGATATTCATGCCCACGCTTAACACGTGAAAGCTTATCATCAATACGAACATAGATTTGTTCTACAGCATCTGCTTTAGAAAAAACCCTAACTGGGTCGATGGCAGAATCACCATATGCTCTGTTCTTAGCAATGAGCATATCTTTAATCTCTCCCACTACCCGATCAATCTGATCTTCCGTCTCTTTACTCAATTATTTTTTCCTTAACTTAAACTTATCTAAATATGAATATATTGTAGCCAAGCTTACGCCGCATTCCTTGGCGATTTCTTCTGGCTTTTTTCTATCCAGATGATATCTTTTACGTAACCAATTTTCATTCTGATACAGTTTAGCAGCCATCATATCTCCTTGTCAAGCCAGCTTGTGCCAATTATGAATAGCATAATGACCAACACCTATGGCATCAGCGATGTCGTTGTCCGAAACCTTCTTGCCATAGTTAATGTCAATTAATTTAATTGTTCTTTGCTTCCTAAATTCACGCTCATGATTTTTATACCATGACTCACTTCTGCCTGGACTATCTTCTCTGATCTTTATTTTTTCTTCTTTGGTTAGCTTCCCATTACCTAGAAAGGTTTGCCAAGCAATAGGGTTAATTGATTTAATTATTCTAACATTATTGAGAGATATGCCAGCTAGCATTGCACCCTGAACCAAAGCTAGATCTGCTGCCGTCTTAGCACTATTCATATAAATAGTATGTTCAATAACAATAGCATCGATAGTCTCTAGCTCAGCAAAAAATGCTCTCGTCTTACGAACAGAATCTCTAACTTTATGGTATGTGTCAATTCCACTAAAGTTTATTTTTCCATATTTTGTTAGATTGCCATCGTCAAAAATTGCAAAGGCCAAGCTATTGGTGCTAGCATCAATTGAACAAATTCTAGAAGGAATAGGATCAATCTTTTTTAGATTTACCATTTGCAATATCCTTTAGATCTTTTAATGCTTTAGCCACATTCTTAGGATCTACTTCACAAGCATGACAGATGTTGTCATCATTGTATGCAGATAGTGGCGACCCACAAGACTTGCAAAATCTTTTCTTGCCCATCATTTTTTCTCTACGCTTTTGTGCATACTTCTGAGCAATCTTTTCTTTAGTGGCAGCTTCACGACATTCTGGAGAACAATATATCTTGTAAGATATGTTGGTCTCAAAAGCCTCATCACACCATTGACAGTTTTTCATCTAAAGGCTCCAGAGAATTAATCTTGATGTCTCCCTCACCAGCAGATGCACAAACCTTAGCCAAAGGGCAGGTCTTGCAAATCTTTGAATTAGAGCGATAGTTCTTCTTTGGCAGAGTCTTATCTTCCCATGCCTTACGAACTGTACGCATCCATTCAAATGCCTGATCTATCCACCCAATATAGTAATCATTTACATTGACAGGTATCGCCAATAGTTCATGATTGTTTTTGTTTTCGTAAATAATTACAGCCCTTGCTTTTTTCAGAATCTTCATATAAAGAAGAATCTGAATCAAGTGACCTGCTTTTGCTTTACGGTTTTTCTTACGATACTCAAATCCCTCCTGCATAGCTGTTTTGATTTCGACCAAAAGCTCTTCTCCCTTCCAGTCAATCAAAACATCTCCGAAACCGAAGATTGGTGGATCATTGTACGTAATCTTAAATTCTGAGTCAATAACTATTCCAGCATCCTTCATAGCCTGCTGAATACGCTCATGCGACTTAGTGCCATTAGTCATGTTGGCACCAGCAAAGGGATCTGCGTGATCTTCGAATTCGCCACCTTCAAATGCTAGATACCAATACCTAGCACACTCACCATGGCCGTAGGCAATGGTAGACGGAGCAAATGTTTTCTTCTGCTGATGTCTTGGGCCACGCTTAGCGATATATCCAGCATTGATTGCATCAACAAGCTCGTTCATTTCTTCCTGAGCAGTATTAATCTTGTTGGACGTGCCCATCACTTCTTGTAATAAATTTTTAGTCATATTGTTATCGAGCAATATACTTGAGAGCTGCAACCAATTCATTGATTGATGCTGCTGCAGTAAAGTATATATTCTTTTTTGCCCTATCTCCCTTATCTACGTTTGCCATCCACGTTGCTTTAAAAGACATCTTAGCTGCAATTGCTTGCAATCTAACCACCTCAACGGTAGCAACATTCAAAGGAATATCTGGTTTAAGAATCAATTTAGCTATAGTAGTCAATGCTGTAGTTAGTTCTTCATCATTCATAAAGTCAGCAATTTCTGCTAACCCATTTACCATATCTAAAGTTGTCTTATTTTCAGTATTTTCCATCAGTTAATTATACCATTCTCTAGATACCAGCAATTTTAGCTGTCTGAATACTCTTAGTAGACTTATTCCACTTACCACAGTTATCACAAACATACTGGGTGTAAGATCCTGTTGTGCCAACGTATACGCCGTCTTCTGTAAGGTCAAGAGAGCCACAGTTAGCACAGCCATCCTCGATGCCCTCGTAAAGCCCAGCGACAGGATGTCCCTGAATCCAAGGCAGCAAAATCTCATAAAGATCAATAAGAAGGTCTACGTCCTGGATTTGATACTTCTTCATCTCAGCCCATGCCTTGTTGTCTCCAGCCATGCACTTAATCCATAGGTCAAAACCTGAGTGCTTAACTTTGGCACCCACACCAAGTGCCTGTGCTACATAGTCAAGCTTGTTGGAAGGGAACATAAACTGCTTCTTCACAACACGCATAAGATCAATGTCTTTAGCTAGTGATGGTGGTGTCATACCATTCAGCAAAAACTCCCTACGCAAATGCTTCATGTCAAAGGAAGCTGAATTCCAACCTACAACAGCATCTGCCTCATTAATAAGGTCCCAGGCTGTCTGAAGCATCTCCTGCTTGCCATGGTGGTGTACAGACTTAAACATGGTAGTCTTCTTACCATACCAACGAGCACCAAAGCAAATGACTTCAGTAGCTTTTACAATTTGTTTAATGGAGATGTCCTGTTTCCACAGCCCCCACGTGTGAGCCGTAATAGGACTCGTCTCAAGGTCAATCATTAAGATTTTCATTATTTTCTCTCTCTTCTAGCAGTTGTTCTAGCAATGACAGCTCGATTACTGCCAGTCGTGTTTTTTGTGTTTCTCCTATAACTACAACTATAGCAGGATCTTTGTTAGATTTCAAGGCATCCGTTGTAGCTTTTGCCCAAACATCTTTATTTAAAGTAAAACTCTTACCTACTTCTTTAAAGTCAATTACGAAGTTATACCAGCTTGCATCGCCCTTCTTGGTATTTCTACCAGAATTTTTATGCTGCTTAGCACCTATTCGCTTTGACTCACCTCGTTCGCTCATAGTCCTTTTTATTCTTTTTGGTTTGTAGGCTAACCTCACTCAAATGTTTTTGTTTACACATCCAAGTTAGCTTCTTCTGCTCTGGGTATGACCTTAAGCTATTAACAACCATGTTGCACTCTTGACACTTAAAGATACCGTTATATACTGTATATCTATTCACCTAGCTTCTCCAATAGCTCATTACGAAGTTTCTCGTCTTCTTTTACCCTCTCAACAAAGGCATCACGACCCTGAAGCTTTGTGCCATCCTCTAGCTGATACCAGGCACCAGTCCTATTGACATGCCCAAGCATTTCTGCAGTATCGACAAGATCGGCAATGGTATCGACCCCAATATAATCTCCACGGTAGTAGAAGTCATACTCGGCACTATCTCCAGGAGCAGAAGTCTTAGAGTTAGTTACTTCCCATCGAACCTTACGACCAACCTTTTGCTCAATCAGCTTGTCGCCAGACTTTACCTTAGCTTTAATAGCCTGAGCATCAGAGCCAGACGAGAATAGCTTAATGATAGTTGATGACATAAACTGGGTCGTCTGTCCACCAGTAGGAACAGCCTGTGTATACATAGCACCAATGTTGTTCCTAGACTGAGAGATAGCAATCACCAGTGCTGGCTTCTCTTGATTATTTGCATAGTTAATCATAAGCCAAGCATGTTTAAGATCTTTAGACTCTGCACCAATTTGCTTGGTATTCTCTAGCTGCTTAAGCTCATGAGAGTCTTTCTCAAAGTATACAGCTGGTAGCAGTGAGCTAATACTGTCAATAACAACTAGGTCTACCCCAGCGTGTAGGAGTGACGTGACCACATCCACCATGTCATTAACGCTACGTGCTTCTGAATAGATGAGATCTTCTGTCTTTACTCCAAGTCGCTTTGCCCACTCTTCATCATAAGACATTTCTGCATCTACCCAAGCACAAAGCTTGCCTTCTTTCTGTGCCATACCGATTGTTTGAAGGCATAGAGAAGACTTTGCACTTGACTTGCTACCCCACAGAAGCACCTGTCTGCCATACGGTAGCCCTCCACCCAGTGCCCTGTTAAGTCCAGGGCTTGGCGTAGGCTGGAACTCAGTCTTAATGCCAACAGCTGGCCCAACCTTCTTCCTAAGCTTTGGGTCTAGCATTGCTAGAGCTTCTTCAATAGTAGTCATTAAAAACGTACACCATGCCTCTCTGGTCTTAATTTGTTGTGTTCTGTCTTATTGTTAAATGCTGCCTGCAAAGATCCTTCAGCGTATCCATTATCCAACATACCCTGCCACAAGTCAAGGGTTCGGATAAGAATGTCTGCTGTTTCATGAGCCACAGCTTCCTTACCGTGATCTTTACGAATTGCTTCCATTAGCTCAGTGACTTCAGAAACAATCATCATACACTGCTTAGCAATGAAGATATCATCTACTCTGTCTGGCCAGAAGCCTTTTGTTACTGCGTTCTTGTGCACTTCCCGTGCGTGACCGTCAAACGATAGTGGTGCTGTCATGATAGTATCTCTCCTAATATTACTGTTCCATCTTTTGTTTTGTTCAGCTTAAGGCGGTATGCGTTACCAGCCTTAATCTTCATATAAGCATCAGCAAACTGTGTTGGAAACACTGTTACTGGATGCAAATCTCTTGCTGTATCTGCTACAGTCATGTTAGCCATCTTCTTGCCAGCCTTAGTTACCCTTGGCTTGAATGAGACTACGTATAGTTCATCACCACTGTATGGCAACATTTTATAGTTTAGCCACTTGATGATTGCATTAGAGTGATCGCCAATCTGGTCTGCTGGTATGGCTTCAAGAATTCTGTTATTAGAAGCCAAGAAGATGTATGTCTTACCAGTCTCAATCGTAGTCTGCTCGTCATCAAAGATGCCAACAGCACCAGTCTTATCTAGAACTTCTACCCTAGACCATCCTTTGCCACGCTTAATGCTACGTGCCATGCCCATCAAAATAAATGAGCCAGCTTCATCAAAGTCTTCAATCTGAGTAATCCACGGTAGATAATGTGGTGGAACTTGCATACTAAATTCTGGCAAGTTCAAATACTCATAAAGATTAGACCTAATCTCATCTTCATCACGTGGGCTATCTGGTAATGTTGCAGCACCAATAATACGCATAGCATTTAGTGCCCTAGTGTTTACACCATTACCCTTTGTCAAAGTAAACTGCTCAAGCTCAGCATAAGAATTAAATGGCCTAGCAGCTACATACTTCTGTGCAATAACATCAGAGATAAACTTAATGCCAGACAATCCGAATCGAATAGCCTTGCCCTCGATCTTGAAGTCAACATCAGACTCGTTGATGTGTGGCAAACGGATTGGAATATTCATACGCTTAGCCTCAATCAGATACTCTGTACGTACATCCTTATCCTTTTCATTCTTAAGCATACAGAACATAAACTCAAGAGGATAATAATACTTTAACCATGCTGTCCAATATGACAACGTAGAATAAGCTACAGCGTGTGACTTGTTAAACGAATACCCAGCGTGAGCCTCAAAGTCGTGCCACAGCTCTTCTGCCCTGTTTGGAGATAGGTAACGTGAAGCACCCTTGACAAACTGGTCTTTGAACTGGTCAAACTCCTTGGCATCCTTCTTCTTACCAATGATCTTACGAACCTTGTCAGCCTCTGCCATAGTCATACCACCAAGCTCTGTACAAGCTTGCATAACCTGCTCCTGGTAAAGAATACACCCATAGGTATCTTCAGTAAACGGCTTCATCACTTGGTGAGAAAACGCAATCTGCTGCTTGCCATGCTTACGCTCAATATAGTCTTTACCAATAGTGTTCATAGCACCAGGTCGCACAAGAGCGTTAGAAGCTGCAAGTTCATCAAAGTTTTTGACACCCATCTTAACTAGCAGATTAGTATAAGGTGTAGCTTCACACTGGAAGACACCTTTCGTATACCCACTAGATAGCATCTCATAAACCTTGTCATCATCAAGAGGAATTTCTAGCAGATTAATTTCTTTACCAGTTCTATCCTTAATAGTATTAACAGTGTCTTGAATAACAGACAGTGTTTTAAGACCTAGGGCATCGATCTTAATTAGACCGATACGTTCAGCTTCTTCCATGTCTACCGCCACAACTGGGATACGCTCACCAGTTCCAGGAGAGTTACGTGTCTCCATTGGTGCGTGACGGAAGATAGGCTCTTTAGCTGTCACCACACCAGCAGCGTGAATACCAGTTCCACGAATACGACCACGAAGCAGCTCTCCATACTTCTCTACCTCTGGATACTTCTCACGGAACCAGGCAGTGTTCTTAGAGCGAAGGTAGTCGTCCCAGTCATCTACAAGCTTGAGAACCTTGTTTACATCAGTTAGAGGGATATACAGGACTCGTGCAATATCACGAATCATACCCTTGCCCCTAAACTGCAAGAACGTAGCAATAGAAGCAACGTGACGATACTGCCTAACAAGATAATCTTTTACTTCTTCACGACGTGAGTCCTGAATATCTGTATCAATATCTGGGAAGTCATTACGTTCAGGGTTAATAAAACGGAAGAACAGTAGGCCATACTTGATAGGATCAACATCTGTGATACCCAGCGAGTAGCATAGCAATGAGCCAGCAGCTGAACCACGTCCAGGGCCAACAAGAATGCCTTGCTTCTTAGCCCAGTTAATCATATTACGTACAACCAAGAAGTATGGGCCAAAGTTCTTCTCTTCAATAATGCCCAGCTCTTCTTCTAGTCGTTCCATATAGCCTTCGGTCTTATAGACTCCACGCTCTTTAAGACCTTCTATAGCAAGATTAGCAAGCTCTTGCATAGGATTTTGATACTGTGCTGGTAGAAGCTCTAAGTGATCTTCGATACGATAGTCTTCTACCTTGTCTGCAATCTCGTTAGAGTGAGCATAGATGTCTTCTCTATCAATGCCCTGTGCCTTCATGGCATTGTGCATCTCTTCATCAGATAGCAAGTGAATATCAAAGTCCCTAAACGTAATATTACGCTCAGCACCATAGAGGTAGTCCAGCCTGTCCATAAGATTCTCATGCTTGGCAGCTGCCTCATAGGTAGCACCCTTCTCAACCTTATTGCTATAAGTGTTAAGAATTAGTTTAAGTTCTTGAATTTCTTTCTGACCCGTGTGTGCGTGGTGGCAGTCTGGAGTCACAACAGCCTTAATGCCGAACTCGTCTGCAAGCTCAAGCAGTTGCTTGTTTACCTCTGCAGGGTTGTGTGGCATAACCTCAATGTAGTAGTCATCGCCAAATACATTCTTGTGCCATTCAATTTGACGTTTGGCTTCTGCCATCTCCCCAGCTTCAATAGCCTTAGCAATAGTTCCACTAAGGCAACCAGAAGTAACAATAAGCCCATCCTTATATTTCTCCAGGACTTCATAGTCAATACGTGGCTTTTTATAAAAACCTTCTGTCCAAGCAATTTCATTAAGCTTATTTAAATTCTCAAGCCCCTGTTGATTTTTAGCAAGGATAATAATGTGATTGTAGATAAGATCTAGAGGCTCTGACCTGTCCTTTGGGTCACGCTGGTCAAAGCGATCTTGTGTAATATAACCCTCAACACCGAGAATAGGCTTGATACCCTTTTCCTTAGCGGTGCGATAAAACTCTCTGTGACCAGTCAACGAGCCATGATCAGTGATGGCTACGGCTGGCATACCAATTTCTAAAGCACGTTCAACATACTCTGCTGGTGTAGCGATACCGTCAAAAAGACTGTAGTGCGTGTGAACGTGAAGACCTGCGTAAGACATATACCCTTTTCTACCTAGAAGCGAATGATTGTGGTGGGGGCATTTGACTGCCCCCACCGTGAGGAATCACAAATTACCATTCAACATTAGAAGATGAAGATGATTGTGAATCAACTCCCATATAGAAAGCTTCCTGCTCTGCATATGGAATCTGGTTCAGTGCCGACTCAATTGGGTAAGGTGTAACATCTGTCCAGTCGAAAGGCTCTGTGTCTGGAGCTGATGGAAGAAGAGTATAGTTAGTTTCCATACCCTGACCACTTCGCTTGAACTTCCAGGTAAGGTTTGAAATGCTACCAGTCTCTAGTGCATATTCACGGATGGTGTTGAAGACAGACATCTTGCTAACACCAGCTGACCAAATAGCCACGTATGGCTCTTCGATGCCGTCGTCAACTAGAACGTTGCAGTAAAAGCGAAGCTTACCCTTCCATCCAGCTTTTGGATCTTTGCGGTGCTGCTCTTCTGCCCAGTCACGTCCCTCAGAATCCATTGTGTCGATTGCACGACGACGGAAGTCTCTTGGGTTTACGTGCTCCTTTACTACGAGAGAAAGGCCACGCTCTGGATCATAGTTTGGCGAGTCCTCGTCAAGCTCTTCAATGAAACGAAGCTTTACTGCTTGACCATCTGCGAGCTTAAGCCAGCGAACCTTTGAACCACCCTCTGACTTAGGCTTGTCTACTACTGCATTGATATTTTTTAGTCCCCTAATAATTGTCATTTTTGTTTTTCTCCTTGTTGTTTTCTTTTTATTGTAGCATCGCCAATATG
>Ga0255753_1002917_pt1 | contig 18312 bp, 12 predicted proteins | sample 041ome_10_FD_179953 | JGI IMG/M metagenome (GOLD analysis project Ga0255753, IMG submission 179953) | Coastal salt marsh microbial communities from the Groves Creek Marsh, Skidaway Island, Georgia - 041412US metaG (version 2) | ecosystem: Environmental > Aquatic > Marine > Intertidal zone > Salt...
CCAGCTTGGACTGCCTGATGGTGTCCATTTGCGGGTGGAGCGGGTAGTGCCCGGTAGCCCCGCAGAGGTTGGCGGGGTCAAGCTCTATGATGTGCTGCTCAAATTTGAGGATCAATTACTGATCAATCCGGAACAGTTAAAAACGCTGGTCCGTATGCGAAACCCTGGCGAAAGAATTACGCTTTCAGTCCTGCGTCAATCAAAACCGGTTAGCATATCGGTGGAATTGATGGAAGTGCCCGAGGAATTTCGACAGTCCCAGGATCAGAATTGGATGGATGAACCGGACCCCTTCGGAATGGATCGCTTCTTTGGACCCAATGATCGGATTCGGGACTTTTTCCGCCGTCACTCTTTTGATTTCCCTGATCTTGGTGACTTTCATAAACACCCGTTCTTTTCCAGCCCCCGCCTGGACGATCCATCGAATACCCCTTTTTCCTCTAGCCCGGGTACCGTGGATGATCCTTTGCATGGGGGTGGTGCGGATGTACAGAGCTACACTTACTCCACCTCCACTCAGCAAATCACGGTCCATGATGACCAGGGCAGTCTGCAATGGACTGAGAAAGATGGAGTCCGTTTCCTTCGGGCTACGGATTTGCAGGGTCGGGTCGTGTTTGATGGACCGATCACCACGGAGGAAGACCGCCAAAAATTACCCAAAGAGGTAGGGGAACGTTTGTGGGCGATACAACAAAGTGGTCAAATTCCTCTCAATTAAGTTTCTTACCAGTTAGCGTCGAGGTAGGTTTTCTGTCTCGCCGTGAGTGGTGGTATCGTTACCAGGAGTAGGGATTTTCTGGCTTGACTGACCTAACTTATTCACAATCATGATCTACAAAAAACAAACTGCCCCATTAACTAACTGATTATGAAAAAATTCTTCAGCTTCTTGCTCAGTCTGGCATTCGCCGGCTCTACATTCGCTCAAATGTCTGGATATAGTTCCAGCAATTATTCAGACGGCACCACGCTCGGAGCCAATGAAACACTCACTGCTGATGGTATTGCCTTGGGTAACGCAGTTAAATTGCGTGGATATGTAGATTTTATGTATGGATACTCTGATTGGAGTGAAGATGTAGAAGAAGACAAGAGATTCAACACCAACGCCGATGTTGATTTTCTTTTCGATTTTTCACCAGTAACTGCTGAAGTACACCTAAACGCTACTGGAGACGAACTTATTGAACAGGCTTTTGGTAGATACAGCTTGACCGATGACTTTAACATTCAATTTGGAAGACAGGTTACTCCTTTAGGTTATGAAGGCGATGAAGCACCTCTATTGAAAACTGTTTCGACTGCTTACTTTACAGATGTTGCGCTTGGTTCTGATTCTGGGCAGGCAGCGTTTTTCAAAGAATTGAATAAAATTTATGATGATTACATAGATTTACTTCTTACTAGTCGTAATAACAATACCATTACTCAACAGGAATATGAAGCAGGAATCATAGAAGCTAACGAAGATTATGCTCTGGTTGCTTCCTATATTACAACCCTTAAATTAAGAAAAAACTATGTTGATGGAGTTCGCTTGAACTACAACAATGGAATGTTTGGTTTTACTTTTGGATTACATGATGGATATTGGGGACCTGAAGATCATTTTAACGACAATGTTGCCATTGACCTTGCTGCATCAGTAATGTTCTTTCCTGGTCTGGAAGCTCGTTTGGGATATGCCCACCAAGATATGGATTACCTAAAAATTAATCATGTTAATGGTTGGATTGAGTATAATCCTGGTGATCTCACGCTTGCATTTGAATTTGATAGTTTTGATTTGAGTGACGACTCTAGCATTTTCGACATAATGCTTTTGGCCAACTATCAGTTCTCTGACTTTTTTGGCGCCACATTACGTTATTCTCATGAAAATGTGGATGATTTATTAAGTGGATTATTGGACTACGATTCTAACCGTATAACCCTTGCTGCACTTTTCACCATTACAGATCACTTCGGCGTCAATATAGAGTACAGCCACACCGAACTCGACGGAGATGGATGGGATGATTCCGCAGATGAATTCTATGTTGAAGGTTTAATCACCTACTAAATTTTCACTCAATTATTTAAATTAAGCCCCGCTGGCAATATACCAGCGGGGCTTTTTTGTTATGCGGGCTTGCCAATCAAATGCTCAACAGGCATTTCATAGACTCTAACCTTTGAAAAGATGGATGGAAGATTAGGGAACTGCTCATTATTGAGCCAAATATTTCGTTAGATGAAAAACGGGTCCAAACCAAGTAAGGCTTTACTCAGGCAAATTGAGGAACAGGGGCAGGAACTTGCTTACCTCCAGCGTAAGTGCAAGGAGCATGGTATTCCAATTCTCATTTTGGTGGAGGGCTTAAGTGCTGCCGGTAAGGGCACCCTGATCAACCGGATCATTCAGCCCCTCGACCCGCGTGGGTTCAAAGTGTCCTGCATTGCATCTCCCAATCGTGATGAGCAGTTGCGCCCCTTTCTCTGGCGTTTCTGGAACCGCACTCCCAGTACCGGCAGAATTGCCATCTTTGACCGCAGTTGGTACCGCAACCTGCTCGATGCAGATATCGATAACCGCATGAGTGAAGCCGGTCTCGCCCGTGCCTATGTGGATGTGCGAGCTTTTGAGCGCCAGTTACGCGATGGTGGTACCATCATTTTAAAATTCTTTCTCGATATTACTCAGCAGGAGCAGGCTGCACGACTGGCTGCTTTGCAGGCAAACCCAGCCACCGCCTGGCGGGTGGATGATGCCGTGCTTCAGCGGCTCGGCCGCTATAAGGAATATACCCAGGCTGTCACCCGGATGTTTAAGGAGTCAGATGTAGATGCCCCCATCCCCTGGGTAAAACTCAAGGCAAAGAATAGCTATCTGGCTACCGCTACGGCTCAAAAAATGATGATTGAAGTACTGGGCAAACGGGTACGATTGGCCAAGGGGCGGGGGATTTCAGTGCCCAAGCCTGCCAATCCCAAACCTATGCCGAGGTATGACAAGGCACCGAAGTTGAGTGATGTGGATCTCTCGCAAACTCTTTCCAAAAAAGAATACCTCAAGATCGTTGAGGAGAAACAGACACGCATTCATGACTTGCATCATGAAATGTACCGTCGGCGTATTCCTATGGTCATGGTCTATGAGGGCTGGGATGCCGCCGGCAAGGGGGGCAATATCCGCCGCCTGACCGCTCGGATGGACCCCCGCGGATATGAGGTTATTCCAGTGGCTGCTCCCAATGATATAGAGAAATCACATCATTATCTCTGGCGTTTTTGGTCGGAGTTTCCCAAGGCCGGACATGTGGCTATCTATGACCGTTCCTGGTATGGCCGGGTGCTGGTGGAACGGGTGGAAGGATTTTGTAAGGAGTGGGAATGGAAACAGGCCTATCGTGAGATCAATGAGATGGAGGAAAACTTTGTCAATTTTGGTGCGGTGATGGTCAAGTTCTGGATTCACATCGATCAGGATGAACAATTAAAACGGTTCAAGGCACGAGAACTGAACCCCAGCAAGCGTTGGAAACTGGGCGAGGAAGACTGGAGGAACCGGGAAAAATGGAAGCCGTACGAAAAAGCGACCAATGACATGTTTCTTCGGACCCATACCTCCTATGCCCCCTGGACAATTATCGAGGGCAACTGTAAACGTTTCGCCCGTATTCGTGCCTTGGATACGGTGATCGAAGCGATCGAAAAACGCTTCGCTGAATAGAAGACTTTTTTTCTCCTGCCTGATGTAGGGTCGGGCATGGATGAACCTTTCGATTGTGTACTTGTCCAAATGGGCGACATCACTCTTGCCACACTCTTTTTTCCATCGTAATAAAAAGGGTTCATGTCTGTTTCGATTCAAAGCAGGCATTCAATGCAAACCTTATTAACCAACCCTAGATTCTTTTATTCATGGCCGCTTCCACTTCCATATTACCCGAAAAACTTCACGAATATCCCCAGCAGGATGTGATCGATGGATCCGTTGGAGAATCTGCTGCTATCCTTGATGATTGTATCAATCAAAATGATGGTGTCTTACAACTTTTACACCGCTATGCGGGCCGTACCTTCTGCAGCCCAGGTAAGCGGTTGCGGTTGGATGAAGGTTCCTACCACCCCGACTACATGGGAGGTACCGGCTTAGATGAAATCTGGATGGGTTGTACTGTACCCATCGTTACCGGCGTCATCGATACCCGCACGGGCAAGGCACCTTACCGCGAGGGGGAATCCCATGTTCTAACTGCGGACGGTCAGGTCATTTCTTTGCAGGATTTAATCCTGGGTAACCCCGTGGCAGTCATGGGAGAGAAAGTTACAGCTTTCTCCAAGGAACTCTATGGAGACCCCACCTGGCCCATCGTTTCCAAGAAGTTCGACAATTTAAACCCAATCCCGCATCACCTCCACTGGGCAAAGTGGGAGGTGTATGATATCAATTCTTTCGACAACCCCGGCGTGTGCCCATCTCACTATCACACCACTGCCATGGGGCTGTATCCTTTCGTCAGCAAGGACGAGTTCCTTGCCTGCATGAAGAGTTTTGGAAAAGGGGAGTATAATGGTGTGCGCCACTTATCCCCTCATGTGATGATGACACTGGATAATGGATTCGTCATGCCTAATGGTGTGCTTCACTCCCCAACCGATCTTTGTACCCATGAGGTTCATGTGACCATGGATGAGCACTTCCTTGCAGAGGATCTCACTTTGGACGGAAGCATCGGAGCAGCAGACGCTTTCTATGCCTGCCGCGAGGAGGACTATCCAAAGGATAAGCATGAGGACTGGGAATACCTGGTGGATAAATTTGATTTCGAAGCCAATCAGGATCCTGATTTTGTGCGTAAGAGCTCCCGCCCAGCGATCACTGCCAATGAATTTGCCGGTGATGGAGTGGATGCTCAGTGGATTGTATATGGAGATTTTCTTGGTGACCAAAAAGTTTCCATCCTCCGCCTGACTGTGGCTCCTGGTGCCAAAACTACTTTCCGCCCCGAGTGTCCGACCTTGTTCCATACCAATGGGGGAAGTGGCCGCGTTGGTAAGATGGCCGTTAATTACAACCACAACATGGTACTTGGCCAGCTTTACGGAGAAATTGGATTTGTGACTCAGGCCGCTCTTAACAATGGTGGTGTGGAAATTGAGAATACTGGTTCCGAGCCTCTGGTTCTCACCTTTGACTTCCCTCAAAACGCCCACTCTCAAACCCCTGGTGTTTAAAGAGCTGTTTGAAATCCTATCCTCCCCGGTCCCGATAGGATTTCTTGCCAGATCCTAGCAAATCTTATTCTTTGCTTCTTTTGACCTCCCAATTACAGAAAAGATAATGAGCGAATCTACCCAGCCCAACCAACGCTCCGGATTACTTTCCGGAGGAAACTGGATTATTGATCAGGTAAAGATCATCGATGTTTATCCCAAACACGAACAACTGGCCAATATCTACACCCAGTCACAGGGAACCGGTGGTTCTCCTTACAATGTGTTGCTTGATCTCGCCAAGATGGGTGCCCAGTTTCCCCTCGAAGGTGCTGGTTTGGTGGGGCAGGATGCACTGGGGCAGTACATTGTGGATGATTGTAAAAACAATGGCATCGCCACCGAGATGCTTTCCGTTTCCCCTGGCACCAGTACCTCTTACACCGATGTGATGACGGAAAAAGACGGTGGCCGCCGCACCTTCTTTCACAACCGTGGAGCCAATGCCACCTGGGATGGTTCCGAAATTGATTTCAGTGCCAGCTCTGCGAAAATCTTTCACCTTGGATATCTCCTCCTTCTCGATGAGCTCGATAAGGAAGATCCGGAGTATGGAACCAAGGCGGCTGCACTTCTGGCCAAGGCCCGGGCCGCGGGAATGAAAACCAGTATCGATGTGGTCAGTGAGGACAGTGACCGGTTCTTCAAAATCATTGCTCCTGCTCTCAAGCAGGTGGATTACTGTATCCTCAATGAGGTGGAAGCGAGTAAGGTGACCGGAGTAAAAGTCCGGGAGGATGGAAAGCTGCTCGAGGATGGAATTGCTCAGGCCTGTGAAAAATTATTTGAGCTGGGCGTGTCCGAATTAGTGGCGATTCATTTTCCTGAGGGTTCTTATGCACTCCGTGCCAACGGGGAAAAACTTTTGCAGGGCTCTCTCGCCCTGCCCAAGGGATACATCAAAGGAGCTGCGGGTGCCGGAGATGCATTCTGTGCCGGAGTACTTTTTGGTGTGCATGAGGATTGGCCCTTGGAAAAATGTCTGATGACAGGAACCTGTGCCGCCACTGCCTGTATGTCTGACCCCACCTGTACCGATGGTCTCCGCTCCCTTGAGGATTGCCTTGCACTTGCGGAGCAATTCGGATTTGGGGAAGACGAAAAGTAAATTCATCCTTTTGTTTCATCCATCAATCAGGGACTCTACCTGATTCATCACTCTTAATAATCCCTTAGCTCATGTCTGAAAACAGCAACGATTTCGATCCCTCCATCCGGGAAAAACTTTTAAATGAGGCAGCCGCCAATGAATCTTTTCCTGCGGTACAACCCATTGTTAATGCCCATGCCCATACTTTCTATTCCTTCAATTACAAGGGGTATTCACCCACAACTTTTGCAATTGAGGCAAAACGGGCGGGCTTGGAAATAGGTGGAATTGTGGATTTTGATGTGCTCGATGGACTCGACGAGTTCTGGGCTGCCAGCCGCCGACTTGATCTTAAGGGATGTATCGGATTGGAATCCCGGGTATTTGTGCCAGAGTTTTCAGACCGGGTGATTAATTCCCCTGGGGAGCCCGGTATCAGTTATCATATGGGCACCGGGTTCACCACCACCGATATTCCCTCTCAAGCACAGGAATTTCTGGATGGGATGCGTCAAACCTCTGAGACCCGCAACCGGGCCATGGCAGACCGGGTCAATGCCTACCTCGACCCCTTGGTTTTGGATTATGATGTGGATGTGGCTCCTCTTACCCCTAAAGGGAATGCCACGGAGCGTCATCTCTGCCTTGCTTATGCCCGCAAGGCTGCCACTCAGTATCCTGAGGAATCTGCCTTGCGTGCATTCTGGGGAGAAAAACTGGGAGTTGCTCCGGAAGACCTCAAGGAATTACCCGAGGGTCGTGCCATTACTGATTTGATCCGTGCCAAGACTATGAAAAAGGGTGGGGTGGGCTATGTGCAGCCAGATTCCGGCTCCTTCCCCAAGATGGCGGATATGAATCAGTTTGTTCTTCTTTGCGGAGCCTTGCCCACCATCACCTGGCTGGATGGGACTTCGGATGGAGAGGCAGCGATTGAGGAATTGGTGGAAGTTTCCCGGTCCACCGGTGCCGTTGCCTTTAATATCATTCCAGATCGCAATTACACTCCCGGTTCACCTGATCAAAAACTAGCCAATCTCCAGCAGGTGGTGAAATTGAGTGATGATCTTGGATTGCCCTTAATTGCGGGCACAGAAATGAACAGTCCCGGGCAAAAATTTGTCGATGATTTTGATTCTGCCGAACTTAATCCGCTTCGCCAGTCCTTTCTTCGTGGAGGTCGGATTCTTCATGCCCACTCCACCCTGCAAAAAGCACGCGGTATGGGATATTTAAGTGATTGGGCAGGGGGCAACTTTTCAGATGTTCATCAAAAGAATGATTTCTATGCAAATTTTGGAAATACATTTTCTCCCCGTGGGGATGCTGCTTTGCTTGACCGATTGGATACCGAGATGTCTCCTGCTGAGTTACTCACTCTTGCCGGTGAAGTAATGAACCAGAATTAAAAGCGCCTATGTCTGGCGTTTTTGTTGGGTTTGGATTTGGAGCCATTCAGGGCGGACTTTTTCTGCCTGCGGTTCAAAGATCCGGAAATTTTGACCGGGTCGTTATTGCGGAGATTGAGAAGGATATTATCGACGGTGTGCGTGCGAATCAGGGACGCTTTGCCTGTAATGTTGCTCATGACGACCGGGTGGAATTAGTCTCGGTGGAAAATGTGGAAGTCCTGAACTCTTTGGATCCGGATAACCGCGAGACACTTATTCAGGCAGTGGCTGAGGCAAAGGAATTAGTTACTGCACTGCCGAGTTTTCGTCTCTACAATGAAGACCCTGCTCCGGCTGCCCGCTTACTGGCGGAAGGTTTGACCCGCAAATGCAAACGGCCTGACCTTTCACCTGCGGTTGTTTATGCGGCAGAAAATGATATGCGGGCGGCAGCCAGGCTGGAGGCCTTTTGCTGGGACCATGCACCCAGTGGCTTTGGGGAGAAAGTGGTATTTTCCGAAACCGTGATTCCTAAAATGTGCAGTGTGGTAACGGACCAGGACCGTATGGAAAAAGAGGAACTTGTTCCAATGTATCCTGGATCAAGCCGTGCCATACTGGTGGAAGCCTATGATGGGGTGATGATCGATGCCCACCATCCTCCCGGATTTGAGCGTGGTCTGGATGGGTTCAGCGAGAAGACAGACCTCGATCCTTTTGCGCATGCAAAATTTATTGGGCACAATGCAGTGCACGCATGGCTTGGATACATGGCCCAAAGCGAGGGAATGACCCATATGGGACAGCTAAATAAAAGAGGCGATCTCATGCGTCTTGCTGGCAAGGTGTTTTTGGAGGAGATTGGACCCGGGCTCATTCATGCACACTCCAGAACCGGGGATTCTCTTTTTACTGAATCCGGATTGAAGCAGTACGCTCAATCCGCTCTTAAGAGAATGATTAACCCATTTCTTAATGACCCCATTGACCGGGTAACCCGGGATCCCGTGCGTAAGCTTGGTTGGGATGATCGTTTGCTTGGGGCGATGAGACTGGCGAGGGAGGCGGGAGTGGAGCCCAATCTGCTTGCCAAAGGTGCCCGCCTTGCCCTTGACCGAGCGGTAAAAGAAACCCACAAACAGCCTGCAGATTTACTTGATCGTATTTGGCCACAGGATCTGGCAACGGAAGAAAAAGCATTTTTCCGTTCATTGTTGCTGGAGTCTGCCTAAATTTTGATCAGAAAACAGAGGTTTACGTACCAAATTGGTTGATCGATTGTGAGAGAAAATTGCCATTCGGTGATTGCTTTTCGTTCAGAATCGATCAAATTCAATCATTCACCCTTATGATTCAGGATAACTCTCCAGCCCTTGCTCCCCAGCGACGTGAGCGTCTGCGCCAGATGTTGCGCGAGGGTGGGGTGGCCCGAGTGGATGAGTTGCGAAAAACCCTGGAGGTTTCGGTGGCCACCATCCGCCGGGATCTGGAAATCCTCGAGGAGGAAGGCAAGGTCCGCCGGGTACACGGGGGTGCGGTTTCCATGGAAAGCCGGTTGGAAGAGCCTGTTTTTGAAAACAAGACGAGTTTATCCGCCAAAGAAAAGCAGCGGATTGCTGAGGAGGCCTATTCTTTGATCGAACCAGACGAAGCCATTTATTTGAATGGGGGCAGCACCACTTTATTTTTAGCCCGCTTGCTAAGAGACCGCTCAGACCTGACAGTGGTGACCAATTCACTCCAGGCTGCGATCGAACTTTCGGATTCCGGCCCTCGGGTCATTTTGATTGGGGGAGAACTTCGCCGAATCAGTCAGACCATGGTCGGTCCGCTCACTTCTGCGGTGCTTGCCCAGGTCCATGTGGACAAGGCATTCATGGGCACAATGGGACTCTGCCTGAAGAATGGACTCACTACCACCGATCCCAATGAAGCCTACTCCAATGAGATTGTGGCAGAACAGGCGGGGCAGGTCATTTTGCTGGCTGATTCAAGCAAGGCAGAAAAAGTCTGCTTTGCCCGCTTTTCCGAACTGGAAAAAGTGGATATGCTCATCACCGACCAAAAACTTTCACAGGATTTTGCCAAGTCCCTGCGTAAGCGGGGAATCAAGGTACGAACCGTTTAACCATAAATTTAAGAACCCAACACAAGGAGAATAAAGAAAAGAAACTATGGCCACACCCGTAATTATGCCCCGCCAAGGACAATCGGTGGAGAGTTGTATCCTCACTGAGTGGAAAGTAAATGTCGGCGATCAAGTAGCCGAAGGCGATGTACTCGCTGTGATCGAAACTGATAAAGCGAGCTTTGATCTTGAATCAACCGCATCCGGTACCGTACTTGCCCTCTTCTGGGAAGCGGATGATGATGTGCCTGTTCTTGCCAATGTTGCTGCGATTGGCAACGAAGGTGAGGATATCGAAGAATTTCGTCCGGAAGGACAGAGCAGTGCTCCGGCGCCCGCCGCTGAAGCTCCTGCCGCCGCAGCCACACCTGCTGCGAGTGCAGCTCCGGTTCCTGCTGCTGCACCTGCAGCTCCATCCGGTGGGTTTACTGCCAGTGCCGGAGTCAGTCCCCGTGCCCGCCGTCTGGCACACAAGCATGGAATCGATGCAGAATCTTTACCAGGCAGTGGTCCCAATGGCCGGGTGATCGAGAGGGATGTGGAAGCTGCGGTCAGTGGTCGCCCCCGCTTATCCGCCACCGCCCGTGCCCGCTCCTTGTCTGGCGATTTGGAGAGTCCAGCCCGTGGAACCGGACTTGCTGGAATGGTGCGTTCCGAGGATTTGAAAGTTCCCGGATCGGTCGAGGGTGCAGAAGTCATCCCGGTCAAAGGGATCCGCAAGGTGATTGCCGAGCGTATGATTCAGTCTCTGAGCACCACTGCTCAGTTGACCTTGCATGCCTCTTTCGAATTAACCAGGGCACAGGCTTACCGCAAGGAGCGCCTCGATGCAGGGCAATCCAAAGTATCCCTCAATGATGTGATTGCCCATGCCATCGTGCAGTCGCTAAAGGAACACCCAGATTTAAATGCACATTTCCTCGGTGACCGTATTGCCACTTTTGAAAAAGTACACCTTGGAGTGGCCGTGGACACTCCCAAAGGATTGCTGGTTCCTGTGATCCGCGATGCTTCCGATATGTCCATCGAGAAGATTTCAGGGGAAGTAAAGAACCTCGCAGGTGCCTGCCGTGAAGGAACCATCTCCCCGGACAATTTATCCGGTGGTTCCTTTACCCTGACCAATCTTGGTATGCTCGGTGTGGAAACCTTCACTCCGGTATTGAACGCTCCTGAAGTTGCCATCCTTGGAGTGGGTGGGATCGTGCTCAAACCTAAGCGTACGGAGGATGGATCGGTTGAATATGTCGATACGCTCCCCCTTAGTTTGACCATCGACCACCAAGCCGTGGATGGTGCCCCTGCTGCCCGCTTCCTCCAGAGTCTGGTTGAGCGATTGGAAAACAATCCTGGTGCCTAATTTTTAATAATCCTCTCAAAAACAAACCGTTCTAAACAGAAGAAATGAAATACGATTTTGCCGTTATCGGAGCCGGACCTGCTGGGTACGTCGCTGCCAAGAAAGCCGCTGGTGCGGGTCTTAAGACCTTGCTGGTGGAAAAGAAAAAGCTCGGAGGTGTCTGCCTCAACGAAGGATGTGTGCCTTCCAAGACTCTGCTTCAAGCTGCCAAGACCTATCACCATGCCAAGCACGGCTCCGTGTTTGGAGTGAGTGTGGATGGATTGAGCTTTGATTTCCCCAAGGCTCATGCCCACAAAAATGGAGTGATGGATAAGATGCGTGATGGCATCGCTGGATTGATGAAGAAGTACAAGGTCGATGTGGTCGAGGGCGAGGCTGTGCTTCAGCAAAACCGTAAGTTCGTGATCAATGGGGAAGAGCATGAGGCTGATAATATCTTAATCTGTACGGGATCTTCGCCCGCGGTTCCTCCCATCCCAGGGATTGATCAGGACCATGTGGTTGATTCCACCGGTATTTTGAGCCGTGAGTCCCTGCCCAAGCGTTTAATCGTTGTGGGTGGCGGGGTGATCGGATGTGAGTTTGCCTGCATGTATGCATCGGTCGATGTGCCGGTGACCGTATTGGAAGCGATGCCTGAGATCTGCCCGAACCTGGATGCAGAAATTGCTGCCACTCTTCGTACCGAACTTGAAAAGAAGGGAGTGGAATTCCAACTGGGATCCAAGGTGGAGGAAATTGGAAAGTCCACCGTTACATACAACGACGGATCTGGAAGCAAGGAAATCGAGGGTGATCTTGTGTTGGTAGCAACCGGTCGCCGCCCCAATGTTTCTGATCTTGGGTTTGAGGATATCGGACTCGAGTTCTCTCCTCGTGGAATCAAAGTGGATGACCAAGGAGCGACCAACCTGCCAGGTGTCTGGGCAGCGGGAGATGTCACCGGACGTGCCTGGTTGGCTCATGCAGCCAGCCGCATGGCGGAGGTGGTGGTCAATAATATCACCGGACGTACGGACCGTATGCGCTACGACGCCATGCCAGCGGTGGTATACACCAGCCCAGAGGTTGCGGTCGTTGGCCTGACCAAGGAGGAAGCTGAGGAGCGTGGCATCAAGACCCGTTCCGGTCGTATCCCCATGGCGATCAATGCCCGTTACATTGCCGAAAATCCTGATGAAGCCGGACTTTGCAAAGTGGTGCTGGAAAAAGAAACCAACCGTTTGCTCGGGGTACATATGGTCGGGGGTGCCTGTTCCGAAATGATCTTTGGTGCCACCGCTATGCTCGAGACTGAACTGCGGGAGGAAGAGATCGAAGAGATTGTATTCCCACACCCAACCACATCCGAAATTATCAAGGATGTATTCATGGCGGTCCGCTAATCTGGAACCCTAATTTTAAAACCCAATTCTTACCTTTAACACCCATTCGTTATGCCTAAGTCACAAATTGTAGAACCAGCAGAGGAGCGCAAAGCGGGAACTATCCCCTTCAAGGAAGTGCCTCTCAATCAATACAGCAATGATATCAAAAATGAAGTGGAGACCTACGGTGCGGAAGCCCTGATTGGTATCTATGAGGACATGTTGCTCATCCGTGAATTCGAGAGCATGCTCCAAAGCATCAAAACCCAGGGTTCCTACGAGGGAATCGAATACGACCACAAGGGGCCTGCTCACCTGTCCATTGGACAGGAAGCATCGGCTGTCGGACAGGCATTTCTCCTCGGGGTGGACGATCATATTCTTGGCTCTCACCGCTCCCACGGCGAAATTTTGGCGAAGGGAATGTCTTCCATTCGTAAGCTCGATGAGGATACCTTGATGGAAGTGATGAAAAACTTTCTCGATGGGGATTGTTTCGGGGTGGTCGAAAAAGAAGGGGCTGACACCGTCAAGGATCTGGCTCGTAACTTTCTTCTCTACGGTGCCCTTGCTGAAGTGTTTGGCCGGGCCAATGGATTTAACCGTGGTCTGGGCGGTTCGATGCACGCATTCTTCACCCCATTTGGTATTCTTCCCAACAATGCGATTGTGGGTGGATCCGCTGATATTGCCATGGGTGCTGCTTTGTTTAAAAAGTGCAACCGCAAATCCGGTATCGTGATCTCCAATGTTGGGGATGCATCCATGGGTTGTGGACCAACCTGGGAGGCCATGAATTTTGCATCCATGCGCCAGTTCAGGGAGTTGTGGGATGATTCGATGAAAGGTGGATTGCCCATCATCTTCAACTTCATGAATAATTTCTACGGCATGGGTGGTCAGACCGCCGGTGAAACCATGGCTTTCGATTTCCTTGCCCGTGTGGGTGCTGGGGTAAACCCTGATTCAATGCACTCCGAGCGGGTCGACGGATACAATCCATTGGCAGTGGCGGATGCGATCAAACGCAAAAAAGCACTGCTTGAGCAGGGCGATGGACCCGTCCTCTTGGAAACAATTACTTACCGTTACTCCGGTCACTCCCCATCCGATGCATCCTCTTATCGGATCAAGGAAGAGATCGAAGCGTGGCAGGCAATTGATCCCTTGGAAGCCTATGCCAAGGAAATCATTGATGCTGGCCTGGTAACCGCCGATCAAATTGATCATCGCAAAGCAGAAACCACCAAGGTGATGACGCAGGCATGCCGTCTTGCTTCCTGCTTGGAAACCTCTCCCCGTTTGAATTCCGAAAAAATTGCCGGCTTGATGTTCTCCAAACGAAAAGTGGAAAACTATGATCCTTCCCGTACCCCGGAGCTTATTCTTCCCGCTGCCGAAAACCCTCGCGTTCAAGCCTTGGCCAAGAAGTCCCGTGCTGGAATTATTGATGGTAAACCAGTTTCCAAAAACAAGGTCTACCAGTACCGCGATGCCATTTTCGAAGCTGCCTTTCACCGCTTCCAGAATGATTCTACACTGGTGGCATACGGAGAAGAAAACCGGGACTGGGGAGGAGCGTTTGCCTGCTACCGCGGATTGACCGAATCCTTGCCTTACCACCGCCTCTTTAACTCTCCGATCTCGGAAGCTGCGATTGTGGGTTCTGCTGTCGGATACGCTTTGCAAGGCGGCCGTGCCTTGGTCGAATTGATGTACTGCGACTTTATGGGTCGGGCAGGGGATGAAATTTTCAACCAGTTGGCCAAGTGGCAAAGTATGTCCGCCTGTGTATTGGAAATGCCCGTGGTTCTGCGCGTATCCGTAGGCTCCAAATATGGTGCCCAGCACTCGCAGGACTGGTGTGCGATTTGTAACCATATTCCTGGCTTGCAGGTGGTTTTTCCATCCACTCCTTACGATGCCAAAGGTATGCTCAATACCGCTTTGGCAGGAAGTGACCCCGTGGTCTTCTTCGAAAGTCAGCGCCTCTATGACATTGGCGAACTTTTCGAGAAGGAAGTACCCGAGGGATACTACGAAGTACCCTTTGGCCCTCCTGCCCAGCGCCGTGTGGGTAATGATGTGACTATCATCACCGTCGGCGCCACCATGTACCGGGCACTGGAAGCGGCTGATATTCTGGAACAGAAATATGGGGTAACCGCCGATGTATTTGATTGCCGTTCCATCAGCCCATTGGATTACGAGCCATTGGTCGAATCCGTTCGCAAGACCGGAAAGGTATTGCTTTCCTCCGATGCCTGTGAGCGTGGATCGGTGATGCAGGACATTGCTTCCACCTTGAGCCAGCTTGCATTTGATGAACTGGATGCACCCCCCGTAGTGGTTGGTTCCCGCAACTGGATCACTCCCTGTGCGGAAGTGGAGGAGGATTTCTTCCCTCAACCATCCTGGATGATCGATGCGATTCACCAAAACATTATGCCACTTCCAGGCCATGTGATGAGCACCAATCCAACCAATGCGGAAAAGATTAAGCGTTACCGCGAAGGGGTGTAAATTGTTACTCGCCTATTCTTGATGAGCTATCTGGAAAAACATTCTCAGAAGGTTGATACCTTCATCGGGGTATGCCACCACCTGGCGTCTCACCAGTATGTGACTGGACATGGCGGCAACCTTGCTTGGAAGTTGGAGGACGATGTCATCCTGATCACTCCGACCAAGCATAACAAGGGGGATGTGACCCGCGAAAATGTGGTCTTCATCAACCTGGCCGGGGAGACCATTGAGGGCACAGTTAAACCAACGGGGGAGACCCCGATGTATGTGAACTTCTTCCGCGAACGCCCGGATGTTCAGGCGGTGCTTCATTGCCACCCGCCTCATCTCAATGCGTTTGTTATTTCGGACTCGAAGAACTATCACATGCGTCCGCTCTTTCCCGAAACCATCACCGAGGTCGGGCCTGTTCCCGTCGTTCCATATGGAGAACCCCTTACCCAAAAGTTAGCCGATAACTTTCTTCCTTTTCTGCAAAAGTACAACGGCTTTCTGATGGAAAATCATGGGTATGTATTTTTGACTCCCTGGGATATCAAGTGGGCTCAAATGTGTACCGATCTATTGGAAATGACCGCCCTTCATATTATCCACGCCCGTAGCCTCGGAGGGAATATCAAGGAGATCGGATACGAGGATTTACGGGATATGGGAAATATTATGAAGACCCGCGGGCTTCCTCTCCCTGGGGCTCCTGGAGAATGGGCCAGTCTGGAAGAGATGTATTATCCGGATGGCCCGCCCGCTTCGTAATCATACGACAAGAATTTTATGTCTATTACTAAGATTGAACGTGCCGGGGAGCTCGCCGAGCGTGCCCGAAAATCTCATCACGGGGTCTATCTGACCGGACCAAATCAAGTGCAGGTACTGGAAGATGAATTGCCTGCTGACTCTCTCAACGGACAAAACTTCCTTCTCGCCAGTTTTGGGAACTGCCGATGTGCATCCGATGCCAAAGCCATCCGTCAGTTTGATGCCCATGCACGGGTACCTTCCGGTACCGATCGGATTGCCCTGGGTCACGAGACTTTGCAAATCGTTTTGGAGGCACCAGAAGGAGCCAATGTTAAGCCGGGGGATGTGGTGGTGGTCACGCCGGGACACGCCACCGAGCCGATTGACCCCCTGTCTTTTCAGCCTAGCGAAAGCGGAGTGCTCTCTGCATTGGGTTACTCATACCGATACTTGGGCGGGTTGCGTCAGTTTAATTTTGTCCCAGCGGGGGCTCCGGCCTATGTCAAAGCCCAGGGGTTTGGGAACTTTTTCAATCCAGTCAAGGCCGATGAAAAGACCAGCTTAGTCACCCTGGCCCATGCCGAGCCTTTCGCCTGTAATTACGGCACCAATAAGCATATTTTTACCCTCGGGGAAGATGGTGAATTTAAGTACGGCGTACCTTCCCGTGCCATTGTTGCTTACCTGTCCGGCACCGCACGTATGGCTATGATCAACCTGACGATTGTGGCGAGTGTGCCCGATGAAGACCTGCCCCCGGTGGTTTATGTCACCGGGTCCCAAGCCAAGTTGGATGAGATGGAGGAGTACGCGTTGATTAAGGATTTACGTGCCCGTGGTACTCGGGTGGTGCTGATTGATCGAAAAGATCCAGACATCATTTCCAAGCTCACAGAATTTGGAAAACCGGTGGTGGTGTGGACGAACTATGCATCTGCGGATACCTATGAACAAGCCAGTGCCATCATGGCGGATGGTGGAAACCTCAATAGCTATGCCGGGGCAGTTGATCCTGAGCTGACTTTTGATATGAGCATTGGCCAAGCACCCACCTTCTCCTCGACGGAAGAGGAAGCCAAGGCTCAGATCATGGAGATGCACCACAATGTATCTCCCAATGATTTGAACCGATTCCGTGGCCTGGCGAAGGAGCCTAGAGTGGCCCTTCTGGGTTTTGAACCCGGTTCAGAAAGAGAGGGTGCGTATTTACATCAGTTACCGAGTGGCACCCCCGTTCTTCTTTCCCTGGATGGCCAGGCACGCGAGGGGTACAACACTTGCTTATTGGAAGAGGGTGGATTTACCGATGTCTTTATTGCTGGGACGGGGGAGGATGCAGCGAGCACTTATTCCGCAATCGAGACCCACCTCGCCCGATCTGCGGCCGTTAATTTGGTTGATGGAAATGCGGTACTTAAAATTCGTTCCAAAAATGCTCATTATGTGACCCGTCACCAAATTTGCGGAAAGAATGTGCCCTGGCATATGACCAACACCTCTGAGCCTCATGCAGATGATATGCTGGTGCAGGCAGCCAATCCGGTGTCCTTTGACTGGATGGTCAAAGGAGTATGTGGTCTGCAGAATGTTCCTACGATGATGGATGAAGTGGAAGCGGCCCAGCCCTTTGGCTCATTCTTTGCCTTTACTGAACTGGAAGATTTACCCTGGGTGGAAACCACCGCCTCTGCTTTCCGTGAAGCCGCCGAGAGTGCGGGTGGATCTGCAAAACAAGCCCTGCTTGCCGGTGCCGAGGCTCTTGCTTCTAACAAAGATGTCTGGGGACGCAATGTGGAAGAAGCCTTATACGAGGGGTATGGCATTACCCATCCGCTCAATCTCGCATAAATCAATTTAAACCTTAAAATACAAAGAATATGAGTTGGACAAATTTAGAAGGAAAAGTCGTTATCATCACCGGCGGAGCTGCCGGAATCGGACTGGCGGTTGCCCAGGGCTTTGTCGAAGTCGGAGCCAAGGTAATGATCGCAGATTTTGCCGAGGAGACTGGACAGAAAGCTGCCGAAGAGGTTTCCCAAAAGGGTTCGGGTGAAGCGGCTTTTGCCCGCTGCGATGTATCCAGTAAGGCGGACGTCGATGCGGTGATTGCCAAGACCTTGGAGAAATGGGGCACCGTGGATGCTTTGGTCAATAATGCGGGAATCAATATTCCGCGCTTATTGGTGGATCCTGCTGGTAAAGAGGAGCTAACCGAGGATGTGTGGGACAAAGTATTCGCAGTCAATGTGAAGGGACAGTTTTTATTTGCTCAGGCAGTTGCCCGGGTCTTTTTCCAGCAGGACAAACCTGGTGTCCTTATCAATATGTCTTCCGAGTCCGGACAGGAAGGAAGCGAAGGCCAAAGCGTTTATGCAGCCACTAAGGCGGCCAACCACAACCTCACCCGTTCTTGGGCCAAGGAACTGGGCAAATCCAATATCCGG
>Ga0255753_1002921_pt1 | contig 18293 bp, 12 predicted proteins | sample 041ome_10_FD_179953 | JGI IMG/M metagenome (GOLD analysis project Ga0255753, IMG submission 179953) | Coastal salt marsh microbial communities from the Groves Creek Marsh, Skidaway Island, Georgia - 041412US metaG (version 2) | ecosystem: Environmental > Aquatic > Marine > Intertidal zone > Salt...
AAATTGTACATCAGTATATTTAATTAGACATGCTGAAAAAGATCGTACTAATAAAGAAGAAAGAAATCCACATTTAAATGATAAGGGTATAGAAAGAACATTTAAATGGAAAAGTTTTTTTAAAAACATAAAATTTGATAAGTTTTATTCAACAAATTATCACCGAACTATTGAAACCATTCAACCAATCTCTAATGGTGAAGACATAGTGATTTATAGTCCCTCTAACATAGACTATGATGGCTTTTTAAAATTAAACAAAGGAAAAATTGTTTTAGTTGTTGGTCACAGTAATACAATACCAACATTTGCAAATAATTTATTAGGAAGTCGAGTTTACAATAACATTGAAGATGATAATAATTCTAATTTATATGTTATTAATATTTGTGATGATAATAAACCAATTAATTCACTTTATATAGTTGAGTAATGATTAATGAGTTTAAAAAATTTCCTAAAGTTGAGCTACATGTTCATTTAGATTGTTGTCTAAGTTTTGATGCTTTAAAAAAAATCAGTCCTGAAATTAGTCTATCAACCTACAAAGAAAAATTTATTGGTACTGGTTCTAATAGTCTTAAAGATTACATTAAGTGTGCAGATATAGCTTTAGAGTATATGCAAACAAAACAGCAATTAGAAATTGTGGTTGAGGATCTTTTCAATCAATTTAAATCTGATAACATAATCTATGCTGAGGTTAGATTTGCTCCACTTCTTCATTTAAAAAAAGGATTAAGTGCTGAGGAGGTTGTAAAAATCGTTAGTGAAAAAACTTCTATCGAATCAAAAAAATCAGGAATTGAAGTGGGATTAATTTTGTGTACTTTAAGACATTTTAATAAAAAGGAAAGTTTAAGAACTGCTAAATTATTTAATTCATTTTCAAATAAAAATATTGTTGGTTTTGATCTCGCTGCGGATGAGGTAGGTTACCCATTAGACAATCATTTAAAAGCTTTTCAAATAGCTAGAAATAATAATGTTTTATGTACAGCTCATGCTGGAGAGGCCTTGGGAAGTCAAAGTGTTCTGGATACGTTACAGCACTTAAAACCTCAAAGAATTGGCCACGGTGTTCGTTGTATAGAAAGTGATGAGCTGATGGGAAAAATTAAAAAAGAAAATATTCATCTTGAAATATGTGTAACAAGTAATATTGTAACAAAAGTTTTTAATAATGTTATAGATCATCCTATTGACAAATTATATAAATATGGAATTTCTTTAAGTGTTAATACTGATGGCAGAACAATTTCTGATACAGATATGAACAAAGAATATAGCCTGCTTAATCAATATTTTAACTGGAATAAAAAAGAATTTTTTGAATCTAATATTAACGCCATCAATGCTTCATTTTCGTCAAATGAAGTTAAAGAGAGAATAATTTTTAAATTACATGACTATTACTTAAAATAATTTTTCAATTGGTTACAATTTCATTTTTCACATACAGTAATAATAAGTTTTGGGCATTTAAACAAATGTATTTAGCGAACAAGCTAGTTAAAAATACTAAAGGACTAATTTTTTATAAATTACTTGGAACTGGAGCAGGTGCAGGATTTAGTTTATTTCCAGATTTTAAAACCTACTCACTTTTATGCGTTTGGAAAGATGATAAGTCTGCAAATGAATTTTTAAATAACAGTACTCATTCATTTCAAATCTCTCAAAAAGCGTTTTCTAGAAACGATTACTTTTTGAAGCCAATTCACAGTCACGGAAAATGGGACGGAATTAATCCTTTCCCTATTTCAAATAATAATTTAAATACAGATTTACCGCTGGCAATACTTACTAGGGCAACATTGAATTATTCAAAACTTTTTGAGTTTTGGAACTCTGTGCCAAAAGCATCAAAAGCAATTAAAAATGCAAAGGGAGTCAAATGGTTTAAGGGGATAGGAGAGTTGCCATTTGTTCAACAAGCTACGTTTAGTATTTGGGATAATTTGGAATCTGTAAAAGACTTTGCTTATAAAAATGCAGATCATTCCGAGATTGTAAAGAAAACTAAAAAAAGAAAATGGTATAAAGAAGACCTGTTTTCCAGGTTTGTAGTTTTGGGTAAAAAAACAAAAGTATTTTCGAATTGAAAAAAGCAATAATTATTGGTTCTGGTGTTGCAGGAATAGCATCTGCTTTAAGACTAAAATCTATTGGGTATGATGTTGTTGTTTTTGAAAACAATAATTATCCAGGAGGAAAGTTGTCTTCTTTTAATCTAGGTGATTATAGATTTGATGCAGGACCTTCACTTTTGACAATGCCGCATTTTATTGACGAGCTTTTTCAGTTATTTGACGAAGACCCAAGTAAAAACTTTACATATAAGAAAAAAGAAATATCATGTAAATATTTTTGGGATGATGGTGTGATTTTAAATGCATATTCAGAAAAAGATAGATTTATTAACGAAATAAATAATGTTTTAAAAGTTGATAAAAAAGTTGTGTCTACTTATTTAAAAAGGGCGAAAAAAAAATATGACTTAACAAAAAGTATATTTCTTGAAAAATCACTACATAAGTTTAAAACTTATCTTTCATTAGACTTATTGAGGGGAATTTTTAATTTATTTAGTTTTCAAATTAATAAAACTTTAAATGAGGTTAATTCAGAGGAGTTGAGTGAACCCCATTTAGTTCAACTTTTTAACAGATTTGCTACTTACAACGGGTCATCACCATTCAAAACACCAGGAATGATGACTTTAATTCAACATCTAGAGCAAGAATACGGAACCTATGTTAGCAAAAAAGGAATGATTAACATTGTAAATTCTTTATATAAGCTGGGATTAAGACAAAACATCGAATTTAAGTTTAATCATTTGGTAAGTGAAATTATTTTAGAGAATAAGAAGGCTGTTGGTGTGAGAGTCAATGATCAAATTTTTAAATCTGATGTAGTAATTTCTAATATGGACATTGTTCCAACGTACAAAAGTTTATTAAAAACTTCATTTCATCCAGAAAAAATTTTACAACAAGAAAGATCAAGTTCAGCTTTGATATTTTATTGGGGAATTAATAAAAGTTTTAAAAATTTAGAATTACATAACATTCTTTTTTCAAAAAATTACAAAGAGGAGTTTGAATCTATATTTAAATATTCATCAATTTGTAAAGACCCTACAGTTTATATTAATATTACATCAAAGGATGTTATTTCAGACGCTCCTAAAGGATGTGAAAATTGGTTTGTAATGATAAACAGCCCTAATAATTCAGGGCAAGATTGGGATGCCATTGTCAAAACAGTGAGGTCAAATATTATAAAAAAAATCAATAAGGTTTTAGATGTTGATATTGAAAAGCAAATTGAATGTGAAAAAATTTATACTCCATTGACCATTGAAAATAACACACAATCTTTTTTGGGTTCACTATATGGGTCATCTAGTAATAATAAAATGTCTGCTTTTTTAAGACATCCTAACTTTTCAAATGATATTGAAAATTTATATTTTTGTGGAGGAAGTGTTCACCCTGGCGGCGGAATTCCTCTTTGCTTATTGTCTGCAAAAATAGTTTCTGAAATAATAAAAAATAAATGAAATTTTTAATCCCAATAAGTTCAACATCAAAGGTTTCCGTATTTGCAATATGGTTGTTTCATGTTTGCGGAATGATTGGAATTTCATATGGAAACAAAGATCTGTTTTTGTCTTTTACACCAGTCAATTTAATCATCTCATTTTTTTTACTATTTGTTAATCAAATTCAAATTACTCAAAGAGAAATACTGTCTGTATTTACAATTTTCTTAATTGGTATGATTTGTGAAATTTTGGGAGTTAACTTTGGTTATATTTTTGGAGACTATGTTTATTTAGATAATTTAGGGACTAAAGTTTTGGGGGTCCCCATTTTAATTGGAATTAATTGGGTCATTTTAACATTTATCACTGGTTCAATATCAAGTTACATATTTAAAAATCTGAAGATTTCAATTTTATTTGGGGCAATTTTCATGATTCTTCTCGATTTAATCATTGAGCCAGTTGCTCCTCTTTTAGGATTTTGGATTTTTGACCTTCCCTCGGTTCCATTGCAAAACTACGTGGGGTGGTTTTTAATCGGTCTTGCTACTCAGTATATTTATCAGAAATTTGTAGTTAATAAAGAAATACCTTTTTCTGCCAATCTTCTACTAGCAAATATTGTATTTTTCACCTTTTTAAATTTCCAAGAAATTTAAATTTACTTTACTACAGTTAATACTCCGTTATTGTAAGTGGCAGTATAACAACTTAAAGCACCTCCAGCTGTACCACTTGTTTCACAATCTGTTGGATAAGAATTTCCGTGAGCGCTACATACAAATTTATCCTCCGACGTATTGTAGCTCCAGCTGTTTCTTTGGCCTTGGTGAGGACATGAGTTAGTGAAAGCCCTATAAGTTGAAGAATCTATCTTTAACAATAGCATATTTTGAGCTGTAAAATTCATCCAACCATTGGAATCTAGAGATGAAAAATTTGAATGGCTAAGAGTTATGGTTATAGTATTTCCATTAACTGAATATCCACTATTAGAATTTCCACTATTTCCGGAACCTGATCCAGAGTTACTACCGTTTCCTCCAATCATATCATCTTCACCTCCAGACGAGCAAGCTTCAAGCATAGTTACTCCGAAAAAAGCTAATGCGACAGTTGGGCAAACGTTTTTTAAAAATTCTCTTCTTTTATTTTTCATAGTAAAAAGTTTAATAAAATAATAAATTCAACAATCGTTCCAAAAAATTAATTTGTAATTAATTATTTATTTTAAATAATTTAATTCAAATTAATACAACTATACAGTTTTCATTTTTTTTATATTTTAGCATATCTTAAAATTTTAAGATATTATTTTATAAATACCTAATAATCAGTACTATTTGAAAAATATTTTATTCTTTTTACTACTTTGTTTATCTGTAAAGGCACAACTTTTACCACCTATACATTCATATACATCACAAGATTACAACGGAGCAAACCAAAATTGGATGATTGATGGTTCGAGTTCAAATGAAATTTTATTTTCTAATAGTGAAGGCCTTCTAATTTTTGATGGCACTAGCTGGACTAAATATTCTTCTCCAAATGGGACTATAATTAGATCCGTAAAAGATACTGGTGAAATGATATACACTGGTTCTCATTCTGATTTTGGTTCATGGCAAAAAACTGTTGATGGTTCCTACAGATATAACTCTATAGTTGAAAGTCTTAATTTGAAAATTGAGGAAGATGAGGAGTTTTGGGGTATTATATCCTTAGATAATTGGATTATTTTTCAATCACTTCACAGATTCATTTTTTTAGATACCAATTCAAATGAAGTAAAATATTTAAAAGTAGACGGCACTATAAAAAAATCTTTAGTTATAGAAAATCAGATCTATTTTAGTTTAGATACTGGATTTTTTAAATTAGTTAATGGACAACCTGAGCTAGTTATAAGTAACATCGATCTTCCTTCATCAATAATTAATGTATTTAATACAAATAATGGATTACTTTTTTTAACCGCAAATGATGGTTTTTATTATAGAGATTCCTCTGGAATAATATCTAAACGTAAATCTTTCATTGATTCTGATAAAAATCTTACAATTTTTAACTCTTTGCAATTAAATGATTTCTCAATCGCTTTAGGAACTATTGGTAAGGGAGTAATTTTTCTTGATTCAAATTTAAATTTTCTTTCCAAATACGATAAATCCAACGGACTTAATAATAATACTATTCTTTCATTATATCAAGATCAGGAAAGTAATATTTGGCTTGGTTTAGATAATGGAATTTCTGTTATTAATATTAACTCACCCTTTTCAATTTTTTATGATGAAAATGGAAATTTAGGGACGGTTTATGCTTCTATTTTACATAATGGTGTTCTGTATATTGGAACTAATCAAGGACTTTTTTATAAGAAACAAAATTCAAATTCTGGTTTCACCTTAATTGAAAACACTTCTGGCCAAGTCTGGTCTTTAGAAATAATTGATGGCACTCTTTTTTGCGGACACGATCAAGGGACATTTGTTGTAAATAATTCAACTGCGAAGAAGATTAACTATACTCTTGGATCTTGGACATTTAGAAAAAAATCTTCAGATTCTAAGGATATTATTCAAGGAAGTTATGAGGGGTTGTCTGTGCTCACTCAAAATAATGGAGAATGGGTTCTAAAAAATAAATTATCAGGATTTGATATTTCTTCTAGATTTTTTGAAATTTCAAATAATGGCAAGATTATAGTTAGTCATGGTTATAAAGGTGTTTACAAATTATCTGTTAACTCAGATCTTAGTGAAGTAATTGACTACGAACTTGATTCCGTTGCTATTAAAGGAGGGAACACAAGCTTAGCTAAATTTGACAACAACATTTACTACAATTTTTCAGGTGGAGTTATGAAATACAACTCCATTACAAATAATTTTTCAATTGACACTTTACTTACCAATTTATCTTCAAAAGAATTACTTTACGGAATTATTAGAAATGATAATGATGGTAAACTTTGGCTATTTTCAGAGAATAACATTCATTATGTTTATAAAGATTTGGTTACTGGAAATAAAAAAGTGAATTCAATTGTCTTTCCTAACGAACTTCGAAGAACTGTTTTTGAAAACATCTCTAAAATTGGTAAATCAAATTATATCATTGGAACAAACAATGGCTATATTAATCTTAATTTAGATGATTATAGTTTAATTCCTCCAACTGTTTCAATAAACAAAATAGAAGCCTTTAAACTTAATGAAGAATCCTCTCTAGTTAGCCCAAGTGAACTTATTCAGTTAGATTACGATTCAAACAATTTGAATTTTCATGTTAGTGTTTCTAATTATCAAAAATTCCAACCAATTACTTTTGAATATCTGCTTGATGGCTATATAAACGAATGGACTGAAATATCTGAAACTCCACTTATTACTTTCAACAATTTAAAACCTGGAAGTTATAAATTTAAAGTCAGAGCTAAAATAGGAGCTTTGTATTCTGAAAATACTGAATCAATTTCTTTTTCTGTAGAGAGACCTTGGTATTTTTCCAATTTTATGATAGCAAATTATTTTCTGGTTTTTGCAATATTATTCTTCTTTTTAAATAGATCTTATGAAAAATATTATCAAGAAAAAGAAGAAAAGATGATGCGCATTAACAAAAGTAAATTGGAACTTATTGAGTTTGAAAAAAAGCAAGCTTTAATGGCAGTTGAAAACACCAAGCTTCAAACCGACATTGAGAGTAAAAATAGAGAGCTCGCAGTATCCACAATGAGTATGATTAAAAAGAATCAATTTTTAAGTAAAATCAAATCAGATCTCAAAAAGACTGATAATCCTGATAAAATTTTCTCTGTTATAAAGATGATAGATAGAAATTTAAATAATAAAGACGATTGGAAATTTTTTGAAGAGGCTTTCAATAATGCTGATAAAGATTTTCTTAAAAAGGTTAAATCTACACATCCATCTCTAACGAACAACGATCTACGCCTTTGTGCATACCTAAGACTAAATCTATCATCTAAGGATATCGCACCTTTACTTAATATCTCTTTGAGTAGTGTTGAAATTAAACGATATAGGCTCAGAAAAAAAATGAAACTTTCTCATGGAGAAGGTTTAACTGAGCATTTATTAAGTTTATAGATTTTCTAAATTCATCTAAATATAATGTCCTTTAAGCTATACAAAACCTATACATTATCGATTAGGGCTATTGTTATTACATAATTTTTTGATCTATTATTTATCATTATATATGGAAAGTAACCTTTAATTTTGCGAATTTATCATTTTTAGTGTTTTATAATTGACTAATTACTAAATCTGTATAGGTTATTTATGTTTGGTTAACAATAATTTTACTTTAAGTTTAAGCTTTCTAAAACAAAAACTAAATATGAAAACAAAATTATTATCATTAATTATCTTATTCGGATCTTTTTTCATGGTAGCACAAGATTCTACCTTAGTTGGATCCGTATCGGACGCATCAACAGATGGTCCTTTGCCTGGTGTTAGTGTTGTGATTAAAGGTACCCAAACTGGTACACAGACAGACTTTGACGGAAATTTCAGTCTTTCTGGTGTTAGTTCTGGTGATGTTATCCAATTCTCATACATCGGATATGTAACTCAAGAAGTTCAAGTAGGAAGTTCTTTTAACATCAATGTTTCATTGACTGAGGATATTGAAGCTCTAGACGAAGTTGTCCTTGTGGGATACAGTACACAGAAAGCATCTAATATCTCAGGTTCAGTTACTACTGTTTCAAGTGAAGCTATAGATAAGCTTAAGCCAAGCAGAGTTGAAGAAGCCCTGCAAGGTCAGTCAGGTCTAAATGTGATATCAGCTCCTAATCCTGGAGGTAAACCTTCCATTTTAATTAGAGGAATTACTTCTTTTTCTGGTACTGACCCTCTTGTTGTCATTGATGGTATTAATTCATCCTTATATGACGTTGATGCGTTAAGCTCTGAAGATATAGAGACTGTTTCTGTTCTTAAAGATGCTTCAACCACTGCTCTTTATGGAGTTAGAGGAGGAAATGGTGTGATAGTCATAACTACTAAATCCGGTAAGAAAAACCAACAAACTCAATTCACTTTAGATTCATCATACGGTTTTCAAGAAGTTGAAAATTTTATTGATGTTTTAAACGCATCTCAATATGCTGCTATTTTAAATGAGGGAAGTGTAACATCTGGAGGCCCATTAATTTTTGACGATCTTTCTGCATTAGGTCTTGGTACAAATTGGCAAGCAGAATTATTTGATTCTGCTCCAATCTCTACTACTACTTTATCAGCATCAGGAGGTTCTGATACTACTACATATTATCTTTCTGCTAGTTACTTAGCTCAAGAAGGTGTAGCAGGTGGTGGTGATAAAGATTTTTATGATAGATCAACACTAAGTGCAAACTTTACTTCTGACTTATCTGATGATTTGAAATTTTTCATCAATACTAAATACTCAAATATTCAAGGTAATGGTTTAGGTGGTAATCAGGTTTTTAATGCACTTAACTTTGATCCTACTATTTCACCAATGGTTGACGGTGCCTACGGAATTAGTGAAACAATTACTCAGGAGGTTATTAACCCACTTGCTGGATTATCAAATTCATTTAGTGATAATAAAACAGATAAAATTATTGGTAAATTAGAATTGCAATATCAACTACTTGATAATTTAAAAATTACATCCAGAATAGGATATTCTGCAATTTGGCAACAACAAAAAGGATTTAGACCACTTCAATTTTATGGTATTGGACATAATAGTACTAATGCTAATGCTGATTTAACGCCAAGAACAGCAGATGATCATAACATAGTAACTGAAACTAAAAACAATTGGTTTAATTATACTTATGAATTGTTTGGTAATTACGATTTTTCAATTGAGGATCAGCATAATTTTAACATTTTTGCAGGTTTTACTATTGGAAAAGGGACTTACAATAATTTATCAGGAAGCAATGTTGATGTTCCTTTCAACTCGTGGACTTATGCTGATTTAAGTTCTGCAACTGGTGGAATTAAAGATCAAACAAATAGTTCTGCACAAAGTGTTAACAGGAGTGTATCTCTTATGGGTAGAGTTGAGTATGACTTTAACGAAAGGTATTTAGCTTCTTTAACTGTTAGAAGAGACGGATCAACAAGCTTTGGTAAAAATAATAAGTTTGCTATTTTTCCATCCGCTTCACTTGGATGGGTAGCTTCAAATGAAGATTTTTTCAACTCATCTTTTGTTAATTTTTTTAAAGTAAGAGCTAGTTATGGATCTGTGGGTAATGATAACGCAAGTCCTCAATTTGGAACAATTTCTACATTTCCAAAATACACATTTAATGGAACTATTGTTAATGGATCTACATTACTTGGAATTCCAAATAACGATGTGTCATGGGAAAATCAAATACAAACAAATGTAGGTGTTGATTTAAGAATGTTTGATTCAAAACTAAGTTTAACAGCTGATTATTTTATTAAAACAGTTGATGACCTTTTATTCAGTCCAACTTTATCTTTGTATTTGGGTATTCCTGAATACCCTGTAGCAAATATTGGTAAAACTGAAACTAAAGGATATGAAATTAGTTTATCATATGGAGATGAAATTGCCAAAAATGTTAGTTTCAATACAGCATTTAATTTCACAACTGCTGAAAATTTAGTTGAAGAAATTAATAACGGTGATAAATACATTTGGGGAACAAGTTATGGTATACCTTCTAAACAACTTACACAATTTAGACAGGGTGAATCTCCAGGAATTTTCTGGGGTTACAAAACAGATGGAATTTTTCAAACACAAGCAGAGGTAGATGCACACGCAACTCAACCAAATGCTCAAGCAGGTGATATTAGATTTGCTGATTTAAATGGTGACGGAAAAATTGATGGAGAGGACAGAATGAAAATTGGAGATCCTTTCCCAGACTTTACTTTAGGATGGAACTTTAATTTAAATGTTTCTAATTTTGACTTATCAGTATTCACTTACGCATCAGTTGGAAACGATATTTACCGAGGTTATGAAAGAAACCTAAACTACACAAATAAATTTGCTTCTGTTCTTAATAGATGGACTGGTCCAGGCACAAGTACTACAGAGCCTAGATATAGTTTTATTGACAGTAATGATAATATGAGACAATCTGACAGATATGTTGAGGATGGTAGTTTCGTAAAAATCAAAAATATTCAGTTAGGGTATAATTTTCCTTTAGCAGCTGATTCTCCTTTCACAGGTTTAAGAATTTATGCAAGTGCTAAAAATGTTTTTACATTTACTGATTATACCGGATATGATCCTGAAATTTCAAACGGTGGATATACTGTTTTAGATACAGGTGTTGATAGAGGTACCTATCCTTCTCCTAGAGTTCTTTCACTTGGAGTAAAACTTAAATTTTAAAAATATATCAAATGAAAAATAAATTATATAAAAACTTTTTATTAGTCTTAATCTCCTTAGGCTTCGTTGCTTGTGAAGATTATGTTGACTATGAAGCATCAGAAGGATACACTATCGTTGCTGATGACTATTTTACTAATGCTGCTGATTATGAAGCTGCCTTAGTTGGTACTTATGATCCACTACAATGGAACATTTACAGTGTGATGATTGGTGATATTGCAACTGAAAATTCTAATTGTGGTGGAGAGAGTGCAACAGATGTTCCTGGACTCCAAAAAATTGATGATATGCTTCACAACCCTACTAATGATCAATTAGAATCAACTTGGAAATGGATGTACGAAGGAATCAACAGAGCAAATTACCTTGTTGAGAACAAGGATAAAGTTGAATTTACAAGAAAAGCTGAATTATACGGTGAGGTTCATTTCTTAAGAGCTTACTATTACTTTGAATTAGTAAAAATTTTTGGAGGAGTTCCTTTATTCACTGAATCAAGATTAACTGCTGGTGATTCTGGAACTTTAGCAAGAGCTACAGCTTCAGAAGTATATGCACAAATTGAGGCAGATCTTCAGGCAGCAATTACTGCTTTACCAGCAGCTAAAAGTACTGATGGAAGAGCTACTTCGTTTACTGCTCACGCCTTACTTGGAAAAGTATATTTGTATCAAGATAAATTTGATGAAGCAGCTAGTATATTAGAACCACTTATAGGTCTTTACACTTTAGTACCAAACCAACAGGCAATTTTTTATAATTCAGGACAAAATGGACCTGAATCTGTATTTGAAGTACAACATTCTAAAAATTCTAACTGGTGGGATTGGAGTTTCCCACAAGGATCTGAAGGAAACTTTGGAATTATTCACCATGGAATAAGAGGATATAACGGATCTGTTTATGCACAAGGCTGGAGCTTTAATGTTCCAACAAAGGACTTGTACGATGCGTATGCTGATGGAGACACTAGGAAAAATGTTGCGATTTTGGATATTGTAAAATGGGCAAATGATACTGGAGCTGAGTATACTGAAGGATATGAACACACAGGGTATTTTAACCACAAGTATATTCCAAGACAAGGACTGAGTGCTGCTCAATTAGAACTAAATTATGGAACCAATTATAGAGCTATCAGGTATGCAGATGTATTACTTATGGCTGCAGAGGCTAATAATAGAAAAACTAGTCCGGATGATGTAAAAGCTCAAAATTATTTAAATCAAGTAAGAGCTAGAGCCTTTGGAAATGATTCACAAGCATCAACCTCTACTGGAGCAGTATTGACGCAGGAGATTTGGGATGAACGAAGATTAGAACTAGCTATGGAAGGTCATCATTTCTTTGATTTAGTAAGAACAGGTCAAGCTGCTACTAAAATTTCAGGATTTGTGGCTGGAAAACACGAAGTTTTCCCAATTCCTCAAACCGAAATTGACATTTCTGGTTTAACTCAAAATGCAGGATATTAAAAATTAAAAAATTATTATGAAAACAATAAACAAAATATTTACAATACTTTTCGTTTTTACAGCGTTTGTAAGTTGTAAGGAGGACTTTTTAGAAGAAACAGATTTTGGTATAGTTGCTCCCTCAAATGTCTCTGCAAACTTTGTAATAACTCAAGATAACTCCGGTTTAGTTACAATTACACCTAGCGCAGAAGGTGCACTTCATTTTGATATTACATCTTTTGGTGACGGTTCTGATAGTGTAACTGGAATTAAGCCTGGTACAAGTGTTCAACATACATTTGTTGAAGGTACTTATGATATTCAAATAACAGCTACTGGTTTAAATAATTTAAAAACCTCAACTACAGTTCCGTTAACAGTATCTTTTAGAGCCCCTGAGAATTTGGAATTAAAGTTAGTTCCAAATGCACTGACACTAGAAGTCTCTGCAACTGCTGATTATGCTGCATATTTTCACGTTTATTTTGGTATAGATGGTGAGGATCCTGTTGAATTAGCTGTAGATTCTTCTGTTAGTTTCACATATGAAACTGGAGGAGATTATGACGTTAAAGTTATAGCATTTAGTGGTGGTACAGCAACAACTGAAAAAATTGAAACAGTAACAATGTTTACTGAGACTCTACTTCCAATTGATTTTGAAAGTTTTGACAAAAGTGTCTTTATTAGTTTTGGTGGAACTAGTCATGATGTAGTTTCTAATCCTGATAAAACCGGTAACGATTCAGAAACTGTCGGCAAAGTAACAAAAGGAGCTGGTGAAACATGGGCAGGTAATGTTATAACTACTACAAATCCAATTTCTGACTTAGGAGTTAAAAATCAAATTAAGCTAAAAGTATGGTCGCCTAGACCTGGAAGCTCAATAACAATGAAGTTGGAGAATATTGATGATGCTAACATTAATAGTGGTGAAATAACTGCTCCTGTAGTTGGAAATAGCTCTTGGGAAGAAGTTGTTTTTGACATGAGTTCAATAGACACTTCTAAGGAATACAGAAAAATTGTTTGGTTTTTTGACCTTGGTACTGTTGGTGAAGGTGGAGACGAGTGGACGTTTTATGTTGATGATTTTTCTCAGACTGCTAAAGTTACAGAGCCATTAACTGCAGCTCCAACACCATCTATTCATCCTGATAATGTTGTTTCTGTATTTAGTAATGCATACACTGATGTGAATGTTTCAGAATGGAATCCGAATTGGGGTCAATCAACAACTATGGAAACTGTTAAAATAGATGGAAATGAAACGCTATTGTATAGTAATCTAAATTATTCAGGCCTTGTAACTAATTACGACCCAGGAACTTCGCTTGAGGGTAAAACTTATGTTCATTTTGACTATTGGACCTTAGATGCTACTAAATTAGGCCTTAAATTAGTTAATACTTCTCACGCTGGTCAACCAGAAAAAGAAGGATTAGTTATGGTGTCATCAATAACAAAAGGAGAGTGGGTAAGTGTTGATATTCCTCTTTCTGAATATACTAACGACACATCTAAGTTTATGCAATTGGTTTGGGATGGTGCAGCTGGAAAAATATGGATAGATAATCTTTATTTTTATACAGATGAATTGGCTACCGCTCCAACTGGTGCTCCTGCAGCTCCAACAAATGATGCAGATGATGTAGTTTCTATTTTTAGTGATACGTATACTAATGAAGTTGTTTCAGAATGGAATCCAGACTGGGGACAATCAACAGTCCTAGAGACTATCACAATTGGAAACGATAAAATTTTAAAATACTCAAATTTAAATTACTCAGGTCTTGTTACTAACTACGACCCTGGCACATCCCTTGAAGGAAAAAATTACGTTCATTTTGATTACTGGACTAATGATGCTACTAAACTTGGTCTTAAATTAGTAAATACTTCTCATGCAAATAATGATGAAGGTAAAAAAGAGTCAATTGTATTCACATCATCTATTGTAAAAGGTGGATGGGTAAGTGTTGATATCCCTCTTTCTGAATACACAAGTGATGTTTCAAAGTTTATGCAATTAGTATGGGAAGGAGATGGTACAGTATACATTGATAATTTATATTTTTATGATAATAAGCCAACAGGAGCTGCAGATGCTCCAACCGCTGCCGCAGCTGATGTAGTTTCTATATACAGTGACAGTTATACTAACGAGGTTGTTTCAGAATGGAACCCTGATTGGGGACAGTCAACGACATTAGAAACAGTTACTGTTGGTAGTGACAATTTCTTGAAGTATTCAAACTTAAACTATTCAGGTCTTGTAACAAACTATGATCCTGGAACTGATATAAGTTCTATGACTCATGTACGTTTTGATTATTGGACGATCAGTTCAACAAAGCTTGGACTTAAATTGGTTAATACTGCTCATGCTAATAATGATGAAGGAAAAAAGGAGTCAATAGTATTTGCTTCTTCGATTGAAAAAGCTGAATGGAAAACTGTAGAAATTCCACTTTCTGAATACACAAGTGATGTTTCAAAGTTTATGCAATTAGTATGGGAGGGAGATGGAGAAGTGTATATTGACAACTTATACTTTGTAAAAAAATAAAAATTTAAAACTTATTAATTATGAAAAAAATAAAAATCATATATCAATCAATCTTGATGTTTTCTATCATGTTCTTTGTTGGATGTGAGGAAGAGAACTATGAGTTAGGAGATATTGTTGCTCCATCTAACATTGAAATCACCTCAGAAATAGTTGGGGTCGACGAAAATAATCCTAATGGAGATGGCAGTGGAACAGTTCATTTTAATGCAACTTCTAATAATGCATTAACTTACAAGTATATTTTTAATGGAGCAGAAACTTTAGCACCATCTGGGAAACATACAATTAATTTTAGTGTTACAGGTACACATACTTATGTTGTTACGGTTGTTGCTGTAGGTACTGGAGGAACAACTTCAATGAAATCAGTGGACGTTACAGTTTTTGCTAACTACTCGCCTCAGCCTGAGTTTTTGAAAAATTTAACTAATAATTCTTCAAGAACTTGGAAACAAAATACAGATGTTGGTGGATATGTCGGTGTAGGGCCAGCAGGAGGTGATGCACCTATATGGTATACTGCTGATCCTAATTCAAGAGCTGATACTGGTGCTGATGATGACACTTGGACTTTCACTTTAGATGGAAAAGGATTTACTCACACTACAAACGGTGGTAGTGCAGTTAAAACTGAGTATGCTGGAGATCTTCCTGGTGGTACTGACGATCCTAAGGATGATACACTTAAAAACTTTGCTCTTGATGACTACTCAGGAACTTGGAATGTAACAGCCCCTGGAGGTGTTGAGACTATTTCGTTATCTGGATATGGATTCTTTTCATTATATACTGGAACACATGACTACACAATAGTTTTTCCAACCAGTGATACAATGGAATTAACAACAACTGATGCTAACGGAAGAAAGTGGTGGTATAAGTTGATTGCAATCGATTAATTTTGTTTAATTTAAAAAAAACCTGAATGATTTATTTTATTCAGGTTTTTTTTTAATATTGTTTTATGGATATTAAATTTCATTATAATCTATTTGTTAAAATATTATTTGTTTTTATTTTAAGTTGTTCCTCTGGTTCAGAGAATGGTGGCAGTGTTATAGATCCAGTTGACCCCCCAAGCGAAATAATTCCAAAAGATTTGAGTATTAATATAACAATTGAAGGTTCTGATACAAATAACCCTAACGGAGACGGATCAGGACTTGTAAAGTTTTCGGCATCTGCTACTAATGCTGTATCATACAGTTATAGATTTGGAACAGGAGATTCTAAGACTTCAACTGGATCAGTAGAATACACTTATTCAGATGTTGGAACTAAGTCCTATAATATTAAAGTTTTAGCCTATTCTTCGACTAACAATTATATTACAATTGAAAAGTCAATAACTGTTTATGTCAAACCCGTTTCAGATCCAATTTTATTAGATTTACTAGCTGGATCTACAAGTAAAACATGGAGAATTAACGCAGCACAAGACGCACATTTTTCTAACGGTTCTGAGGATAAAAATTATCCAAACTATTGGGAAGCTTTTTCCTTTTCTAAATCTGATTCTGGTTTTTATGATGACGAGTTTACTTTTAATGTAAACGGTACATACATACATAAAACAAACAACACTGTTTTTGGCAAGGGCGTTAATTTGAATTCTGATTTTGGAACAACATCTCAAACCACAAACAATGATGGAGATATTGAAAATTATCCACTCGATAATTATGAGACAACATTTTCAGCTAAAAGTGAAGACGGTATAGATAAAATTGAATTTAATGATAGCGGTTTTATAGGGTTTTATGTAGGTTCTCATAACTATACAATTGAATGTTATGATGATAACAACATACTTATAAGAACTCTAGATAATAACGACATAGCTTGGTATTTGTGGTTAAGCTCTCAAACAATTTCTGAAACACCTTCCAAAGATCAATTCACGAACTTGATTTGGGAAGACACTTTTGATTATAATGGAGAAATTGATTCTGAAAAATGGACTCATGAAGTCAGAGAACAATGGTATAACAATGAAGTGCAGTCAACAACAAATTTACTTGAAAATTCAAAAGTAGAAAATGGAATTTTAAAATTAACTGCTATTAAAAAATCTAATGGGGATTATACTTCAGCAAGGATAATGACACATGATAAATTAGATTACAAATATGGAAGAATAGATGTAAGAGCTAAAATGCCTGCAAAAACAAATGGAGTGTGGCCTGCTATTTGGCTACTAGGGTCTAATTACAATACTGTAGATTGGCCTGCATGTGGAGAAATGGATATCCAAGAATATGCTCAAACCAATCAATTTAACGTACAATCTACTGTTCATAAGCCTGATGGATATGCTGGACAAGGAGACAGTAACGTTACTGATGCCTATACTGATATTGATAGTGAGTTCCATATCTATTCCTTAGTTTGGACCAAAGAAGCGCTAACTTTTTATGTCAATGATGAGCCTCATCACATAGTAGGTAACTCATGTTCTCTTCCATTTAATCATAAATTTTATCTTATTCTTAATTTTGCTATGGGAGGCGATATGGGGGGAGAAATTGATTCAAGTTTTACTAGAGATTCTATGGAAATAGATTACGTAAAAGTTTATCAATAAACAACTTTTTATTTATCTTAATTTGATATTAAAATTCAGTTATAATTAATTTAAGTAAATTAGAATTCTAATTTCTAACTATGAAGATTTTATTTATTTTTTTTTGTTTAGCTTCTATTGGATGCTCTAATACAAAAAAAGATTTAAAGATCTCAGAAGTTATTGATTACAAAGAATTAAATATCTTCATTTCTGATAGTTTGCCTACATTTTTAGATTTTGATGAAAAATATGTAGATATTATTAGCCAATGGAATGATATATCTCTTATTTCTAATGTTAAAAACATTAGATTTTCAGATTCTAGAGAAGTAAATTATATCATTTCGGCTTTGAAAACTGATATCCTGAAAATTAGTGACAAAATTGTGCCTGTTAAATTAAATCATCCTCAAATTATAGGTAGGTTTAGAGTTTTAAAAACTGATATTTTGAAATTAAATTTAGATGAAGTTTTCAATAAGAATAATATAAAATTCAAAGAAGATTTAAAAGATATTATTATTTCTTATAATGCATTTGTAAATTCTATAAATTTAATATTATCTAAATCTGAAAGTGAAAATTTAGATTTAAATTAAAACTTTGAATTTTTAAATTTATAATTTAAAAGTTTTAAAATATTTTCATCAGTTATTTCCTTATTGACTATAGTCTCTTTACTTGAAAAATTTAATTTATTAAGATTTTTTTCATTACATAACCTATCATAATATTCTTTTT
>Ga0255753_1002925_pt1 | contig 18276 bp, 20 predicted proteins | sample 041ome_10_FD_179953 | JGI IMG/M metagenome (GOLD analysis project Ga0255753, IMG submission 179953) | Coastal salt marsh microbial communities from the Groves Creek Marsh, Skidaway Island, Georgia - 041412US metaG (version 2) | ecosystem: Environmental > Aquatic > Marine > Intertidal zone > Salt...
AAAGCATTTATTATTTGCTGAAAATTATCTTCAATATCAAGATTTTCTTCACGATGAATACTTGCAACAACATATCCTTTAGGTTTTAAGTTTAATTGCTTTAAAATTTTACTTTTTTCTATTATATCTGAGTAATGAGAAAGCACTTCATTTAAAGGCGAACCGGTGCAAAAAACATGATCTTTTCTAAATCCCTCTGAAAGTAAATATCTTCTACTGTTTTCTGTATAAGTAAGATTAATATCAGCTAAGTGATCTGCTATTTTTCTATTAATTTCCTCAGGCACATTTAAATCAAAACATCTATTCCCAGCTTCCATATGAAAAATTGGAATTTTTAATCTTTTTGCCGGCAAAACACTAAGTGAGCTATTTGTATCCCCTAATACCAAAAGAGCGTCTGGTTTTATTTTATTTAAAATTTCATATGATTTGGATATAATATTTCCAAGGGTGTCTCCTAAATTTTGAGATGCTACATTAAAAAAATAATCAGGCTTTCTTAATTCAAGCTCCTTAAAAAAAATTTCGTTTAACTCATAATCATAGTTTTGACCTGTATGAATTAAGGTGTGATCAAAAAATTCATCACACTTTTTAATAATAAGCGATAATCGAATAATTTCAGGGCGAGTACCAATTATTGTGACTAGCTTTAATTTTTTCATATTTTAAATTTAGCCTTTATAACCAATTGAAGACAAAAGTTTTATTAGTTCTTCTTCACTTAATCTATTTGTGTTAAATGAATTATACTCCTCAATCTGACTTAAATTTCTTTGCCCTTCTGAAAAGTATTTATTATAGTTTAAGTCACGATTATCTGATGGTATTCTAAAATATTCTTTTAATTCTTCACAAACCATTCTCTCCTCTTTTGAAAGCAAAGTTTCATGAACTTTTTCAGCATGACGAATCCCTATATTTTTTATCTCTACAGATGAATTGTATATTTTTTTCATTGTAAAGGCTAGTTCACCAATTGTAGTCGATGGGGATTTTTGAACAAAAATATCTCCTGAATTCCCATTCTCAAAGGCAAATAGCACAAGATTTACAGCATCATCAAGGGTCATCATGAATCTAGTCATGTTAGGATCAGTTACTGTAATATCTTTTTCTGATTTTATTTGATCGTAAAAATGAGGAATTACTGAGCCTCTTGAGGCCATTACATTTCCATATCGAGTTCCACAAATAACTGTAGAGTCAGAAGTCCTAGATTTAGCAACAAATACTTTTTCCATCATGGCTTTGGAAGTCCCCATCGCATTTATAGGATAAACAGCTTTATCAGTGCTTAAGCAGATTACTTTTTTAACATTGTTTTCTATTGCAACTGATAAAACATTTTCAGTTCCTAAGACGTTTGTCTTGACAGCTTCAATTGGGAAAAATTCACACGATGGGACTTGTTTTAGAGCTGCCGCATGAAATATAAAATCAACTCCTTTTACAACCGATATTAAACTCTGCTTATCTCTAACATCACCAATAAAAAATTTTATTTTCGGATTATTATAAATGACACGCATATCGTGCTGCTTTTTTTCATCTCTGGAAAGTATCCTTATTTCAGAAATTTCTGAATCAAGAAACTTGTTTAAAACAGCGTTCCCAAAGGATCCTGTCCCACCTGTTATTAATAAAGTTTTATTTTTGAACATCATAGGAAATAAGTTTCAATAGAGAATTTGCCTTATTCTTCACTTTAATTATTGTCTTTGGTGTGTTTTTCAAATTTACTGCTTTTAAAACAACTTTAGCAATGTCAATTGCTGAATAAGGATTAAAACTAAAAGAAGGATTTATTACTTGGGATACAAAAGGTAACTCCGAAGCAATTACAAAAACTCCTAGCTGAGCTGCTTCAATTAGTGGCAAACCAAAGCTCTCTTTCAAAGAAGGATAAATTAAAAAACGGGTTTCCTGATAGCATTTCAATACCTGCTCTTTTGTTAATTCACCTAGATTTATAAGTTTCAAATTTGGGGAAGTATTGGGTAGATATCGTGTTAAGGAAGAAAAAGCTTCGTCGGGGAGTGTTAATTTTAAAGTTATCGGTGTTTTGGATTCATTTGCTGCTTGATTAAAAGCTATAATAAGCCTTTTATGATTTTTATGTTTTCCAGATCCAGCAACATAAAAAAAACTATTTTCGTCGGAATTGATTTTACTTGAACAATTTAGCTCTTCAAAAAATGGATAAACCTCAATGTTATCACTTTCTATTCTTAAAGAATTCATTAGCTTTTCCTTCATCAAAATTGTTTGAACAGCCCAGAGATAATTTTTTTTGTTTAAAAAGGAAATGTATGTTTTTTTAATTGCCAGAATCAATTGAGACCTCAAATCCAATCCTGAATTTTTAGAACTCAACAGTAAGTCGTTTTGCAAGTAAATTACGACTCGTTGATTTATTGAAATGGGAGGTGGAACATTGCTAAAACAAAAAACAGATTTAAATTTATCTCGATTTTTTTTATAAAATTTTCTTCTTTTAAGTTCAGATGATTTTAAAATTGTAATTCTACCTGCTTTTATAGATTTTATATAGTTTTCATCAAAACGACTATCAAATAAAAACCAATAATTGATTAAGTCATCTCGATTGATAGAATTAATAAGTGTTTCTAATAGGGTTTTCCCACCGCTACTATGAACATAAACAGAATCAATTAATATCAATTTTTTTGATTAGGTTTTTGATAAAGAGTTTTAGAGTACTCCAAATATTTTTTCTGTAAAAATTAACTTCCCTCTTTAAGGAAGGCTTTATTTTGTTTTGGTTATCACTAATTTCACTTAAAAAAATGAACCCATCCTTTCTGACCTTTTTCATGTAGGAAGACATTCTTAATGTAGATATGGTCTCCAAGCTCAAAGCATTTTCATCACTTCCTAAAGAATAAGCATATTCTGGAAGTGAACCCCAAAGAGATGTGTCATTTTTAGGGTGAGGCGGAACATATGTGTTAAGTCCTAATTTCTTTTTTAGTATGTATGAAAAATGAATATCTTCACCTGATTTTTTAAACTTTGTATGGTTCTGTGTGTTTTGCCAGAAAGCTTCTAAATGCTCCCTTTTAAAAAACCAGGAATGTCCAACAATATCAGCAAGCTCAATTTCTGAATTTGCACTTGGCCATCCTATTCTTTTTGAATAATCATAATCTAAGGATCCTTTATTAAATAAAACTCCTACTGTACCTAAAAGACCATCAACTTTTTTGTAAGTGTTAATACAATTTTCAAACCATTTAGCCCCTGGAATAGTATCATCGTCAAACACACATATATATGGGTTTCGAGTTAGAAGAGCAATTGAGAAACGACCCCAAACACCTATATTTTTATGAAATTTTACAACCTGAAATTGATTATACTTCTTAAAATCAAAATCAATCTTTTGATTTTTATCGACAACAATGATGATTTCATCTGGTGGAATTGTTTGATTTTGAATTGCCTCAATTTGAAGATCTAAATTATGAGGTCGAGCATAAACTGTAAGTATTACTGAAATCAATTGACTCTATAGTTTTGTATGAAATCGGAACAAATTCCCATACACTGAGAAAAATCATCATTGTGAATTTCAGGCATCACAGCAATACTATTGCTAACAGGCTGTTTTCCTGGAAATACCCAAATAAATCCTTTTGAAGTAAGTGTGGCTTCATCATTGTCATGAAAAAAATAATTAAATGACGAATCCAATTTATTAAAGAAACTAAGTGTTTCCAAACTTTTACAATGTACCCATAACTTATCTTTCCTTTCATTTAGCCATTCTAATGAAACCTTTTGTTCTGGGCCATCATGGCCTAAGAAAAGAACTTCATTTTTATACCAAATATCTATTTCGACATCAAATCCATTCAAAAGAGCCTCTTGAATATACGAGATTGTATTTTCCTTGATTGGGGCTTTCCCAATTAAATTCCCTCTATGTGAAATAAAAAATTTCATATATTAATAATTATGATTGAATACCCCACTAATGATAGTTTTTAAATTTTTTGAATTGAAATTAAAGCTTCCATATTTCCAAAAGCCAAATATTTATATTTCAAATTATTTTCAGAAATGAATTCTTTAAATGCTTTAAATTCCCCTTGACTCTCCCAACCCGGATAACTATGATACTCATCAAATAAAATGATAGTTTTATCATTTTATTTATCTAATAATTTATCTAAAACAAACTTTGTAGAATCATAAGTGTCTAGATCTAAATGTATTAAGCTTATGTTATTATAAAATTTAAAATCACTTAATGTTTTTTGAATTTCACCTTTAACTAAAGTAACATTTTCAAGAACTTTTGGTAGTCTGCCTTCTAAATTAAAACTGCCTTTAACAAAACTAGTACCTTCCCAATTTTCAATAAGTCCCTCAAAAGAGTCAAATCCATAGACTTTATTTTTAAACTTTTTAGCAAAATAATTTATAGAATACCCTTTAAACACACCAAATTCTAGGATTATGCCATTACTATCAATAATATTTAAAGCATAGTCCCAAATAGATTCTTTGGTATTAAAAATCATAGTTTCCTTCATATTCTTTGAGATATATTCAGCACCTTTTTTTCTTGACGCTTCAACCAAATAATCATAAGTACTTTTAGGAAAAATATTTATTGGAATATCTGTGGTTTTAAACTTCAGGTATTTATAAAGCCGAAGTACTGAATTATCTATTAGTCTATTTAGCATAATACATTCTTTTTAGTTTATATTGAATTCTATTTATAATTTTTCTTATACTACTTCTATTTTTCATTTGATCGACTTTTGATATTTTATCTAAATTTAAAGCAATGTCTGTTTTAATAAAATTATCCAAATCTGTAATGTCATGATTAACAGAACTACATCTTAAAATATAAGGACTTAAGTTTTTAACATCTATGATTTCAAAATGAATTGTGTTTTCAAAACCTAATTTATAGAGACCCTCAGTAGAATAACATAAACCAACTTTATTGAAAAAAATAAAAGAAAAAATAATTGACTCTGCTGGTGTATTTTGGTTTTTAAGATTCAAGTAATTACTTCTTTTACATAAAAAAATTTTAAGATCTTTAAATGAATTAATTAGAAGATTTCTGTTGGCAAGTATAAAATGATCTGAAAAATGAAATGGAGAATAATCCCATTTTCTTAATAAAAAATTATTAGTTAATATTTTATCTGAAAAATTGATAGATTCTATATTAGAATAAAACTCATCTGATCTTAGCTTTAAAACAAATGTCTTTGTGCATTTTTTCAGGCCGTTTAATGTTGTGTTGACTTGATAATATATATTTTGTCTATTATATGTGCCTTTAAGCAATTTAAGTTTGTTATGAACTACAGTTAAGTTTTTATGATTAATTAAATGATTTGGATAATCATAAGTTGACACCACAATTTCAAACTTATTAATATATTGATCAATAGTTTTAATTGTATTTTCATGAAATACACCTTGAATTAATATTGAAACAAAATCAGGCTTAACTAACATAGTTTTTTATATAGTAGTCTAAGTCCTCTGGAGTTCCTATACCCCACATTTTTTTTATCTCAAATAAGCGGATTTTTAAGTTATCTTGAATTGCCTGATTAAATACGGGGCAAACATAAAATTCATTATTTACACGGATGTCTTTTTCAATCATTTGTTCGGCATATTTCACAAAATCAGCTCCTTTTTTCCAAAAATAAAACCCAACCGTTGCATTATCTGAAATTGGGTTTTTTTCAGCCACTTCTATAACTTTACCTTCCTCGTTCACCTTAGCAAAGGACCATTTAGGATGTGTTGCTTTAAAGGAAACTATTCCTCCGTCAGCCTCAGTTTCATTCATTTTATAGAAAAATTCATTGGAATCCCATTCTACAAATTGATCTGAATTTGCAAAAAATAGTGGTGCATCATTGTCAATATGTGCTTTAGCTAATAAGGCTGTGCAAGCAGCTCCCTCTGTTAAGCCATCAGTTTCTACAATTTTACAATTGGGTTGTAGAAGCTTTAAAAAAGAATCTAAGTTGTACTTTTCCCGATGTGATTTTTGAACAACAAAAATAAAATTTGCCTCAACATTTAAATTTTCAACAACTATCTGAATCATAGGCTTTCCGTTAACTTCAATAAGTGGCTTTGGGAAGGTATAACCTGCTTTTTCAAAACGAGAGCCTGCACCTGCCATTGGAATTAATACATTCATTTTTTTATCCACCCATTTAGGTGTGCTTTTTGATTTCATATTATTTGAATTTAAGTGATTTTTAATAAGCTCTAAACTCAATTCTTTTGTATTTTTAACTCGTAAAATATTTGAATTAGTTCTAGAAGCTGCCAAGAGTCCATATGGTGAATCTTCAATAATTAAAGTTTCTTCAGGTAACACATTCATTTTTGAAATAGCTCTCCAGTAAATTTCGGGATGGGGCTTGGAATTGGAAACATCTTCATTGGATAATATATAATCAACAAATTCAATTATACCGAGTTTTGACAATGATGTGAGCACTGTTTTTCGAATTGAGTTAGAACATACGCTTAATTTATACTCTAATCCTGATAAGTAAGAGAATATTTCAACTAGCCTAGAATCAACTGAAATATTTGATAATTCACTGTGTGTGTAATTTTGTTTTTGGGTCCAAATTCTGTTATGTTCACTAATCGGCAGTCCCTTTTCTTTTGTCAACATTTGAAGTTTTTGATTGGTTTTTAACCCATCGTATTTTGACAAGTGCTCTGCCCAACTAATAGCATATTTTTCACCTAACGCTTTATTTAAAGAATCATAATGAATTTTTTTTGCATCGAGTAATACCCCATCGAGATCAAATGCAATATGTTTAATCATAATTTCTAGATTTAATTTGATATTCATCCAACAGGGGTTTCAAAATATCATACTGTTCAAAATTCCATTTTCCTTTTACAATGGCTGTAGCTATATATGGATATGCCAAACAATCAAAATGATTCCCATGCTTATCCCCTTTTAAATTACAGCAATATTCTTTGAAGGGGTGCATCCAACTTTTCTCAATTTTTCGCTCTAATTTCCAAAGGTTTTGGGAAGGGTAGCGTTTTAATATTTTCATAAGAGCTTCCCTTCTAATAAGTGTAGGCTGAATTGAAAATTTTGAAAGCTTATTTTTACTTAATGAAGAATCAAATTTGCTTACTTTTGATCTGAAATGCCAACCAGCAAATATTAATTTAATTGAATCTGCTAGGCCTTTTTCAATATAATTGCAATAACTCATTAACTTATCCATGTTAGGCTCAGAATAGAGAGGCATGTCTTCGTGAGTAAATAATAACATAGTTTCTTTTATCTGTTCTAAACATTGCAACATCCGTTCATTATAGTTTTTATCATCATCATATAATACAGCTTCATAGTCCCCTTTTAGAGGGTCTTGATCTGTGAATAAATAAATTTTTTGATTGGACATGAATTTTTTAAACTGACCCAGAATTAATGGCCATACATCAGAATAAGAAGAGTGACTGTATATTACTATTGGAAATTTTAATTCCATTTTGTTTTTAAAGGAATCATTTTTTCCCATAATTTATTTTTAATTAAAAAGTATTTATAAAAAAAGATTGCATTTGATATAACAGTCTCATTTTTAGAAACCTCTTCGCAATATTTAAAATATTCAGAATGTAGATTAAATTCTTTTTCAAGACTATTGTATAGCTGAGAAAAAATTGTCATGACATTTTTTGAACCATAATACCACATATCAGCAGGTCCCTCATGAAATTTTTCCCAAAAAGCGACGTATAATTTATTTTTCAAAATTTTGTTAGGAAAAGTAATACATTGAACTGGATAAATCCATCCATTACCTCTTATAAATGAATATAGACTTATTAGAGGATGGGTTGTTTGACGATTAATTTGCCCTAAATCAAATCTTGCTTTTATGATTAAATCATATTCTATTTGTGACTCAAGGCACAAATTAATTGCCTTACTAACACTATATAAATGAGATAGTACAGTTTCAGGAGGTCTTGGTTGATTTTTGAGTTTAGTTAACCTATTATTCCGTATAATTTTGGAAAAATCAATTTGTGGTTCAATAATAAATTTTTTTGGCTTGTAAAGGTTTAGAATTCTATTTTGTTCTTTGACATCCCAACTATGAATATAAATATCAGGCTTAAATTTATTTATGATTTTTTTTTGAATATAATTGAACCCGAGTATTCCCTTCGACGTGCTATCATAATTTGAATTAAAATTACCGTGTAAACACAATGCTACTTTCACTCTATGATTCTATTTTTTTTAAATATTGAAAATTCAGTAAGATCTCTATAACCATTAAGTTCATCTTGATCAGAAGCCTGGGAACTATAATTTTGCAATAATGCTAAGCCATGAGCAGCTTGCTGAGGTGTCATATACATATTCCATCCTAAAAATGTAATATCATCTTCTTTATAGTTTTTTTCACTTCTCCCTTCATATCTAGCTTTTTTGAACCATTGAGCAGCTTTTTCGTTGTCAGTTAAAATCATACCTCCTTTTGAAATCCCAAGATTTTTTTTAATGTGAAAAGAGAGTGTCATAAATGTCCCTTCAATATACATTTCCTTTTTAAGTCTTTTAGCGGCATCATATATTGGGTAAGGTTTAAGTTGATAAATACCGCTCCATGAGTTTGCTTTTTCTGTCTTATCAAAAATAACTTCTCCTCCAGCATGAATTATTGATTGAGGAACTGATAAATAAGTTTTTGAAGGTATTGTAACTTCTTTAACTTTTAAATAAGTACAGCAAAGAAAAATGGCATTCGTACAACTATCTACAGATATGGCATAAGGGGCACCTGTAAAAGTAGCTAGCTCTTCCTCAAACATTTGTACGATTTTATACGGGTTGTTTATCATAATAATAAAAATTAAATTGTTTTTCTTTCTTTAATATAAAGTCAAGTTTTGAAAATAAATTATTGGAAGCTAGGTTATCAAATTTCACTTTTGCCCATAGCGATGTATGGTCTTTCTTTAGTGATTCTATCATAAACTTTCCTACTCCTTTTTGTTTGTAATGGGGATCAACTGCTAATGTAATTTCATTTCTTGAAGGGCCAATAAGGCCTATATAACCAACAGGAGTTTTATCAATTATACATATCTTAAAAAAACTCTTGTTTGAGGACATATACTTTTTTTGATCATATTGTGTTATGGAATTCTGAATTACAAATCCATTAATATTTTCTTTGTGCGTCCTAAGAAGTCTAACAAACTCCCAATACTTTTCTTCACAATTGACTAATTCCATTGACAATATTTTAACTTATCATAGTCTTTATTCTTAAAATCAACAATGTACTCTCTTAGTGTAGGGATTTTAAATTCTTCAGATAATGTCGTTCCTATATCGATATAAGTATTTTCAGGATATGCTTTTGCTAATTCATATTGGGCAACATTTGAAAATGCTGAAGCAGAAAATAAAAATACTTCATTTTTGATTTTGTTCAACCCTATATATTTTTTTATTGATTCAATAGGTTTTAGATTTAAAAAAGCATTGTTTTCAATTCTAAAGTCTTTTTTCACCCATTCTAAATCACTTAAATCCGCGTTTATATTACAAATAATATTGGCCCCTCGATTTTGAATTACTGGTAAAAATTCGGTTCTAAATAAGGGGTAATTTGCATTTAATAAAACATTAGACCAAGTCAAGTTATCGTGATCCTCTTTGAGATGAGTAGAAAATTGCCAAGCATAATTTTTTTCTCCCACACAACACTTGCAATTGATTCCAACATAATACTCTTTACTTCTGTAAGTAAAACTTTCAATTAATTTATTTAAAAACCCCTTGTGTTTAATTGGATCAAACGTTTTATGATCATATTTGGGAAATTTTTTTATTCCGGTATATTGCTTCCCTATTTTAATTAGAAAATTACCCAATTTAATTTCTTTATTTTGGAGCATAAATAATTCACCATCTGAAAATCTCAAGAGATTAAAGTTTTCTTTTCTTTTTAATTTTTCTAAAAAGAAGTAAAACTCCTTTTTAAAATCCTGGTCTCTACTTAACATAAAGTTAAATTTTTGTTTTCTAATTTATAGATCTTTACACAGCCTTTGAGAAGCGATTCGTTATGAGAAATTAAAACAATAGTCATTTCACCTGACAGCTTTTGTAAGGTTTTTAAAATCGACTGTTCTGTTGCAATATCTAATGCGCTAGTAGGTTCATCCAATAATAAAAGATCTGGTTCTAAATACAAGGCCCTCGCTATACCAATTCGCTGTTTTTGTCCTCCAGAAAGCTTGGATCCATTTTCTCCAGCAATAAATTCTAGTCCTTCATCCTTGCTTTCGATAAAATTTAATATTTCCGCTTTTTTTAATGATTCCAATATTTTTTTGGTTTCTTGATCTTGTTTTTCAACACCAAAGGCTACATTGTCTTTTATTGTAACATCAAGGATACTTGTATGCTGAGGAACATACCCAACTTTTATCATCTTATTACTTTCCCCGTTTATTAAAATTTTCCCCGAATTAGGGGTTTGTAATCCCAAAATTAGATCAATCAAAGTCGTTTTGCCCGATCCACTTTCTCCCTTTACTCCAATAAAGTCTCCTCTGTTGATAACAATATTTAAGTCTTTTAGAATCTCTTCACTTTGACCATATTTAAATACGATATTCTTTAATTCTAAATTATCAAACCTCTTGACATATGATTTACGGTGTTTTATAGTTTTTGAATCTAGCTTAGATTTTATAGTGTTTAATGCCGAATCACTAAATTTCAAATTTTGAAGACTGTTTAAAATTTTATTCGCTGATGGGATTAACTTAAACACAGAGGCAATAAAAACACCAAAAAATGAAAAAACTTCACCAGATATACCATCATCTAAAAAGATGAAAAAAAGCATCATAAATATTGTCAAAATTGATATGAATTCTAAAATATATCTAGGGACTTGTAAAAATGTGTTATGGGTTGTGTCAATGGACCACAATTGATTGGAGTAACTGGTAAATATTTTCTCAAAAAATAATTCTTTTTGATTTACCTTCATCTCTTTGATACTTGAAATGGATTCCAAAACAATCTTATTATGCTGCAAAGCTATTTTTTGCTTTTTTTCACCCAGCTGATTTAACTTCGTCCTAAAAATCCTATAATAAACAATGATTAAAACTCCAAAAAATAAAATAGTTCCAAAAGAAATCAAAGGATTTAGCAGAATCAAAAGTATTAATGTTGAGGACACAAACCCTATCTCGGTAAACAAAAATAAAATAGACCTCAAATAAGTAGCAAAGTGATAAAGGTCTGTGTTTAGATTCCGAATTACTTCGGCTGAGTTATTCTGAATATGGAAGCTATAGTTTTGATGTAAATAAAAGGAAAATAATTTATTTGATGTGTCTCTTATTAAGTTAGATATAAATCTATTCTGCCTGTAAGTTAAATAGATCGAATATACTGTCTTAATTGTAAAAACTAAAATGACGAAAACAGAAAACGGAAGTAATGCTTTCCCATTAAAATATTTGTCAGTTAAAAGTAAGACTTGCGCTGTGAGAATATTTGAATTATTCCCTAAAATTAATTCAATTAAAGGGACCATAATTGCTAAACTAAAAATGTCCAATAGCATCCCTGCTAACAAGAAGGCTACCATCAAGTAAAACTTTTTCTTTCTTATGTTATCTAATATTTGAAGAATTTCAAACATCTGTAACTATTTTCTCCATTCTATTTACCGCAGTACTTGGAATCAGTTCACTTTCTTTTATATTATTTTTCATCCGTTTAAAATCTTTAAATACTCGTGTTAAGTTTTCTTTGATTTGTTCAACGGATGAAGCATCACTTGTAATGTGTCCGTGAGTTTCTAAAATTTGATCAATCTCTTGGTTCATATATGTAAGTCCAAAAATTATATTCCCGGAATTTAAGTAGTCATAAAGTTTAAAGGGAATTGTTTTACTACTTCTGCGATCCGTATGTTGAACAAGTAATAAAATATCGGCTTTTTGAGAATTGGCAATAGCTTGTTCTCTTGGAATCATTCCGTGGATTTTAATTTTTGGATTTTCTAATTTTATTATACGTTCTAAAATATCCTCTGCGATCCATCCGTATAAATTTACTTCATATTCTCTTTCAGGAGATAACTCTTGTAATGCACTAAAAAAATTATCTAGATTACGGGTTTGATAAAGGGATCCTATGTAGGAGAAATTTATTGGTTTGTTTTTTTGCTTAGGAGACTGTTTTTTTAAAGTTTTTAATTTTTTTGCACCTGGATATATGAAATCAATTTTATGTTTCCACTTAGGATAATATTCTTTTGCAGAAAGAGATGCGTTTTTAGTGGCATAAACTATATTGGTTGCATTGCTTACAATGAATTTTTCAACAATTTTTAGACCCTTAATTGTCCAGCGGTTTCTTCCAATATCTTCTCCAGTTAATGGATCTTGAAGTTCAACTATTAACTTCGTTCTAAATATTTTAGACAACAAAATTCCTGATAAATGTGCACTAGCTGGACCTCCTGTTGTGTAGATAAAATTATAATTTTTAAAAAGCATAATTTTAAGACCCATTGCCAGACTTGAAAACATCCAAAACCATCTTCCTTCACCTTTGAATAAAGATATATTTAAACTATCAAGCAATTTTGAAATAAATCGCATACATCTCAAATAAAATATTGTTATTGGTCGCGACCTTATATCGATTTTCATAGACTCAATCTCATTTAATTCAGCTTTTGCCTCAAAAGGCAAAATCGAAGGAACTCTATAATGTTTAATTTCTTGTTTATATTTAAAACAATGAGAACCACTAATTACAGTAATTTGATATTCCCTTTTTAAAAACTCATAAATCCTATCATCTATCCATTCTGCTTGACAACAGCCAGGTATATTAGCCATATGAGAAATAACTAGAATCTTTTTCATAGTATTTCTTTGATAATATTTAGAATTTTATTGCTTGCGTTCCCATCTCCGTATGGATTTTGGAGTTTTTTAAATGAGTTATAATATTTCTTATTATCTATAAGCTTGCTTACTTCTTCTTCAATTTTAAATACATCATCTCCAACTAATAAAACGGTGCCTGATTCTAATGCTTCTGGACGTTCTGTAGTGTCTCTGGTAACTAAAACAGGTTTTCCTAAAGAGGGTGCCTCCTCTTGAATTCCCCCACTATCTGTTATTATCAGATATGACTTTTTCATTAATAATACAAACTGGGGGTAATCGACCGGAGGAATAAGATTGATATTTGATAGTGAGGAAAAATACTCTTCTGCGATTTCTTTTACATTAGGATTTGGATGAACAGGATAGACAAAATTGTAATCTTTGTATTTATTTGCAAGGCTTTTAATTGCCGAAAAAATGTTTTTAAACCCACTACCGAAATTCTCTCTTCTGTGACCTGTAATTAATATTAATTTCTCATGATCACCTTCAGACTTGTTAAGCTTAATTGTTTCAAACAAGGCGTCAATTACAGTGTTTCCAGTTACAAAAACTTTTTTTGGGTCTATGCCATCCTTTAAAAGATTATCCTTTGCTAATTCTGTTGGTGCAAAATGAAAATCAGCTAGTCTACTAACAATAACTCTATTAATTTCTTCTGGAAAAGGTGAAAATTTGTTGTTTGTTCTTAAACCAGCCTCAATATGAGCAATGGGTATTTTTTTATAAAAAGCACTTAAAGCACTAACAAAACAGGTTGTAGTATCGCCATGCACAAATATTAAGTCAGGTTTTTCTGAATCTAATAATTCAGAAATCGAAGTTAGTAGGCGCGAAGTGAGTTTTTCTAAACTCTGATTTGGACTCATAATTGCAAGGTCAAAATCAGGTTTTATTTGAAAAAAATTTAAGGTCTGGTCAAGTAGTTCTTTATGCTGTCCGGTATTACAAACCTTCGTGATAAATGGAGCCTGCTTAAATATATTAATTAATGGAGCCATTTTTATCCCTTCTGGTCTTGTACCTACAAAAAATAATAGCTTTTTCATCTAAATCAATTTTTTTAAGTAGTTCCTATAATCACTTTTAGGCAATTCTTGAACTAAATTTTTGAAATCTACAGCGCTAATAAATTTATTTAAAAAAGCTACTTCCTCTAGACAAGCAATTTTTTTGCCTGTACTTTCTTCTGTAACTTTTACAAACTCTGAGGCTTTATAAAAATTAATTGGAGTTCCAGTATCCATCCATGTTATTCCTCTTGGCAATAGGTTTAATTTAAGCTGTTTTTTTTCAAGATATTTCTGATTCAAATCTGTAATTTCAATTTCACCTCTATTAGATGGCTCTAGAGATTTTGCTATTTTGATCACATTGTTATCATAAAAATATAAACCTGGAACAGCTAAGCTTGAAATGAATTTTTTAGGCTTTTCGATCAATTTAATTACATTATTATTATTGTCAACTTCAGCTATTCCAAAATCTGATGGATTATTGACTTCAATTCCAAAAATTGATGCTCCTTGATTAAATTTAGCAGCAGATCTTATTAATTTTCCAAAACCACTCCCATAAAACAAGTTGTCTCCTAAAATTAATGCAACTTTTGAAGTGCCAATAAACTTTTCGCCAACTATAAATGCATCTGCAAGACCTCTAGGTTTTGATTGGATTGTATAACTGATTTTTATTCCAATTTTATTTCCATTCCCTAAAAGATCTTGGTATAATTCAAGATCGCTTGGGTTGCAAATAATTAGAATATCTTTTATCCCTGAAATCATTAATACTGAAAGAGGATAAAAAATCATTGGCTTATCAAAAACTGGAAGTAATTGCTTACTAGTAACCTTAGTTGCTGGAAAAAGTCTAGAACCTGTTCCTCCTGCTAAAATTATACCTTTCATGTTTTATAGTCTATAATAATTTTTAATTGACTTTTCTAATAAATTTCTTCCATCAAATACAATTGAATTTTCAAAATTTAAGTTTTTAAATTCATCCCATTCTGTTAATATTGCTGTTATATCAATTTCTTTAAAGTTAGGTGCTTCTTTCAATAAATTAATTCTATCCTGATTGAAATCAGGACCATTTCTCCAATAGAAAATTATATCCCTATTAATGGATTCTTGTGAAACCATCGGATCATAAATCTTAAGATTTGCTCCAGCGTTATATAGCATTTCAGCCACATAAATAGCAGCTGACTCTCTTGAATCATTAGTATTTGCTTTAAAAGCCCATCCTAAAATTCCAATTGTTTTCCCAGATAAATCCCCTCCAAAATGATCTATAATTTTCTTAGCAAATCGACCTTTCTGGTAATCGTTTATTTTAACTACCTGATGCCAGTATTCAGCCACCTCATTAAGACCGTAATACGTACAGAGGTAAACTAGATTAAGTATGTCTTTTTGAAAACAGCTTCCTCCAAAACCGACTGAGGCCTTTAAAAAGTTAGGCCCAATACGCTGATCCATCCCGACGGCTTTCGAAAGCTCATCAATATTGGCCCCTGTTTTATCACAAAGTGCAGAAAGACTATTAATTGAGGAAATACGTTGAGCCAACATTGCATTTGAGGCTAATTTGGCAAGCTCTGATGACCATACATTTGTGGTTAATATTTTCTCTTTTGAAATCCAATTCGCGTAAATATCAACTAAGGCCTGGACTGCTTTTTGACCGGATTTGGTCTCATCTCCACCTATTAACACCCTATCAGGTGATTTCATATCAGAAATCGCTGTTCCCTCCGCTAGAAACTCTGGATTGGATAAAATTTCATATTGAATGTCCTTAGAATTCTCGTCTAGAATTTCTTTAATTTTTTCAGCAGTTCTTATTGGAACAGTAGATTTTTCAACAACAATTTTATCTGATTTAGAATATTTAGCTATGTCTTTTGCACAAGATTCTATGTAACGAAGATCTGCTGCCATACCCACACCTTCACCTTCTGTTTTAGTTGGGGTATTTACTGCCATAAAAATAATTTGGGCCTCTTCAATAGCTTTTGGAATGTCAGTTGAAAAAAATAAATTTTTATCCCTGGTATGTTCAATCACTTCAGCTAAGCCAGGTTCATAAACAGGTAAAAAATCTAATGGACCATTCCAAGCCTCTATTCGCTTTGTATTCGAATCAACAACTGTTACATTGATTTCTGGATTTTTTAGAGCAATTACTGCCATAGTAGGTCCACCTACATATCCAGCTCCAATACAACAAATGTTTTTAATCATTTTTTTAAATTTAAAATGTAATCTTGTAATCTATCTTGGGGATTCCAGTCTAACAAATCAATTGCTTTATTAGATTCTCTTAAAGTTTCTTTATAGTTACCTTTTTGATTTTCAACATAGTTTGCTGTAACATCAAATTTTCTTTTAAACAATTCAAAGACCTCATTAATCGAATAATTTTTACCAGAACCTAATTCCCAAGCATCCTGTTGTGTTTGATTTGAAAACGCTATTTTAATGAGGCCGTCTACAATATCAATAATGTGGGTAAAATCTCTTCTTTGATTTCCATCACCAACAATTGTGAGTGGTTTTCCTTCTTTTACTTGCCCTCTCCATTTACCAATTAAAGCTGCCCATTTCCCATCTATTATTTCAAAAGGTCCGTAAACATTGTAAAACCTTACTATTTCTATGTTCATACCGAATGTAATCCTATAAAGTTTACAGATTTCTTCTCCTAAATATTTAAACATTGCATAAGGTGAAATAGAAGGGTCATGATGTTTTGAAGAGGATCCGGAGTATATGACTTTAGAATTATTTTTTTTAGCCCATTCTAAAACTTTAAGTGTTCCTTGCGTATTTGCTTTAAATGTACTCTCAGGGTGTTCAAAAGAAGGCTGTATTCTACTCAGTCCAGCTAAATGAAAACAAATATCAAAATTATTATGAACCAATTCTGAGATATCATTTATATCTCCTTCAATATAATTAACTCCTGATTGATGGTTTGTTTTTGGGCCAATTGAGTAGTTATCAATTGACACAATTTCATGACCTAACTTATAAAGCTCAATTATAAGATTTGTCCCAACAAACCCTGCACCGCCTGTAACTAAAATTTTACTCATTTTAATTTTTTTAATAGCCACGAAGAGGACTGAATTTTACCCCCCAGTCCATCAATGAGCCCAATTCCCTTTTCTTTACAAACGGAAACTTCCGATATAGAATCATTATTCTGATCTCCCCCGTTGGCAAAGTAGAGCTCATACTTATTAGAATACTTATCTGCTAAATCCGCTAGAGTAACGCACTGGGTTTTATCCTTATCTATTGAGATAAGGGCTTTATCTACAATGCCAATGGCACTTACAATAATAAGGCGCTCATCCTCTGACATAAACTCCTTACTTCCTTTAAGCTCTCTTTGAAAATCGCTGTTTACAATTACCCATAGCTGATCTCCCGCTACTTTTGCTTTTTCAAAAAGTTCTAAGTGCCCTTTATGTATTGGATTAAAATACCCTGAAACAATAATTACTTTTGGTTTACTCATTTACTTTCTATTATAATCATCTTCAATACGAACAATATCATCCTCTCCAAAGTAACTGCCAGTTTGAACCTCAATAAAAACAACCTTCTCTTGTCCCTTATTTTCAATGCGGTGTTTTATCCCTTGGGGGATAAGAACTGTTTCTCCTTTTGAGTAATCCTTGACATCACCATCAAGAGTTATTGTGCCAACTCCTTCCACAATCGTCCAGGCCTCAGAGCGTTTATGATGGTACTGATAAGAGAGTCTTCCTCCTGGATCCACCTCTATTCGTTTAAGCTTATAGGAAGGCTGGTCATGCAGTACAAAAAATCGTCCCCAAGGACGCTCTTCTCTTTCTATGGATATCATTTTTCTTTTGAATTAAATAGTACAATATGTTCGCGGTCTGCTAAAAACTTTGAAGCCAGGTAAAAACTCACCTTTCGCCCGATTAGATCTTCAATTTTATCCTCCAATTGAGAGATGTATTCCATATTAAGCCCTTGGCCAATTAAAAACACTTCAATAAATCCCGAGTCATTTCCTTTGGCATAATCTCCTACTAAGATGATTTGATCAACATCTCCCATGCGCTCCAGTACAGTTTCAACTACATCCTCTAAACCTAAGTGCTTAAAAACTACTTTTTGCATCACTTCAAAAAGCGGGTGTTTGATATTGGCCTTGTACTCTACTTTGTTATCTACTTTTACTTTTTCTAAGTAGCCCGCTCCTTGGAGG
>Ga0255753_1002937_pt1 | contig 18242 bp, 11 predicted proteins | sample 041ome_10_FD_179953 | JGI IMG/M metagenome (GOLD analysis project Ga0255753, IMG submission 179953) | Coastal salt marsh microbial communities from the Groves Creek Marsh, Skidaway Island, Georgia - 041412US metaG (version 2) | ecosystem: Environmental > Aquatic > Marine > Intertidal zone > Salt...
GTTTGAAAGAGAGAGAGAGAGAGAGAGAGAGCGACGATGATTCGCGTTATTTGGTTTTCTGTGTGTCGCGCGCGATGCGTTTGATACGTTTAGTTCTCCCACTCTCTCTTTCCTCTTTGAAAACTTTTGGACGGGGGACTCGACTGACTCTTTATTATTTTCCTTCTCTCTATCATCTTTTATACACTTTAATGCACGTATAAAAAACAGTACACGAACCCGGTCCCGACTCGAGATGCGGCCGTGCTTTACGCGTTTGCCGCTTTAGTCTTCGCCTTGACGTTTACGTTTTGGGCGTACACCATCTTCAGAGACAAGCAGCACAGGAAAAAGATGCAAAAATTAGCCACGACTGAGGCGATCATCACCGGGAACATTCACGATTACGACATGTTGCGCATACCGCCGATTAGAGAGGATGGATTCAGATTAGGTGGCAGCGGGTCAAACTCTATTAATTCGGGTGGGAGTGGATCGAATCGTTCGAGTCCGCAAGAGGGACGGTCGTCGCAAACTGATTTGGAGAGTCACCCGACGACCATGGGCAAAAAGTCAAAGAGCGGCATCAAGTCGAATACGTATTAAGAAGTAAGGCAAGGGTACGGTTCGAGAGAGAAACAGAGACAAGGAAATTAATTTAGCACGCGAAAGCTTCGTCACATCTAGGGACTTTCATCATCTATAAACATAATTGTATTATTACTATCACTACTTTATATAAAATCTACGAACCTTGCTATGCGTGATAAAACTATCGTACTGCTCTCAAAAATTCTCTTCGTCTTCTTCGGAGTCGCCGTACTCCAAAGCTTCCTCTAGCCATCCGCTCGTTTTTATGAGTTCTAAAACCTCGTCCAACCGCTCGTCGTCCGTGACCATCCACCAGCCTAATATGACTTCCAAAGCAGACGCTTGTCTGTAAATTTCGTGGCCGCCGCCTTGACTCTTTTTGCCTCGAAGCCGTTTCGGTACGTTTGAGTAGTCGGCGTTTCGTCCCCACTTGCAGACGTCCAACTCTTCCTCAGTGAGTTGTATCATTCCATAATCGCCGTCGTTATCGCCAGAGACGCCGGTCATTTTTCTATACGCGTACGCTTGCGATTCTGCTCTCGCTAACTTCTTCACTTTCGAGTCGTACGTGGACGGTTTACTCCTCGGCGCGAACAAATAACTTCGCACGAACAGTTCCCAAACGGAGTCGCCGAGCAAGGCGTAGGAAATTGGCGAAAACTCTCTCGGCGCGCTCGTGGAAATATCCGGCGGCGCGGGACGCCAATTGCTCGCTTTCATTTCTTCCTCTTTTAAATCTACTTTTTCATTCTTCCTTTTCGTCTTCGTCTCTTTTGACATTTGCGAGAACGCGTCAAAGCTGTTGTTGTCGTTGTTCGCGGCGACGGACGAAATGCCGTTACGACGACGCCTTCCCCGAAATGGAACACGAAGAAGAAGACGACGACGACGTGGGAACGAAGACCAAGACGAAGAAGAAGAAGAAGAACAGCGACAACGAGAAGGAAGAGGTATAAGAGGAGGTCCGACGACGCAAGGACGACACAAAGGCGCCGAGGTTGGGTGCGTCATTTTCTTGTTTTCGTCTTCTTTTTCTTTTGCGAGTGAAGTCTCACATCACTCAATTTTTTTTTTTTTTGCCCCGATCGTCGTCTCTCTTCTTTTGAGAATCTGAGTCCTGCGACCGCGACGAGACCGCGAGAGAGAGGACCCACGTTTCTATCGCGTACTTTTCACTCGCCCCCGCTCTGTTTTTGTGTCGGTTTGGGCGTTTGGGAAGAAGGCAAGAAGTCAAGAAGATCGTTTGATTTTCAAATATTATTTTCAAATATCACCACAAGAAGCGAGAGAGAGGACGACCGCACGCTGCGTTTAGCACACAATCGCGCGCGAATTTAGAGCGACTTGCTCATAATCGCACTGTTTTCTTTTTGTCGTCGGAAGAGAAAAGAACATGGTGTTAATCTATAAACCATCCTTCGTCGCGCACGACGGTTCGGCTCCGATTTATTCCATCGACACGCATCCGGACGGAAGTCGATTTGCAACCGCTGGTGGCGACCAAAAAGTAAGAGTCTGGAGCACCTCCGCGTTGCTCGACCGGAACAAAGAGAACGACAAGGAATGTCCGAAACTTCTGGCGACGTTGGCGGACCATTTTGGGCCGGTGAATTGCTGCCGGTTTTCGAAAAACGGCCGGTATTTAGCCACCGCTTCGACGGACTCAAACATTTTACTCTACGAACTCCACGAAGGCAAAGGGAAAACGATGTTTGGGTCGAACGATGAGCCGAACGTGGAAAATTGGTCGAACGTTGGGAGATTGAAGGGCCACCAATCGGACGTGATCGATATCGCGTTCTCGCCGGACGATAAGTACTTAGCGTCCGCCTCGTACGATAACTTAGTGAATGTGTGGGACGTGGAGATGAAACAAATAGTTGCGACGTTGAGAGGTCATCAAAGTTTAGTCAAAGGCGTAGCCTGGGATCCGATTGGTAAGTTTTTAGCCACACAAGGCGACGATAAATCGGTCATCATATGGCGGGTGGACGATTGGGAAAAAGTGTCCACGATTACGGACCCGTATCGACAATCGGTCGGGGCGACGTTTAGCATGCGTTTGTGTTGGAGTCCGGACGGGAAAGCAGTGACCACGTGTAACGCGTACAAGAAACCGAGCCACACGGCGAGCGTCTTGGAAAGAGGCGAATGGGACTCGAAATTTGATTTCGTCGGGCACAAAGGGCCAGTCGTGTGCGTGAGATTTTCACCCGGATTGTTTAAACAGAAAATTGAAGCGTCAGAAGATGCGAAAGATAATAACGACGGGAAGCCAAAAATGCACACCGTGGTTGCGTGTGGAAGTCAAGATACGAAACTTACGATTTGGAGAACAAATCGATCGAGACCGGTGTGTGTGATTAAATCGTGTTTTGACGAGTCCGTGGTGGATTTGAGTTGGACGCCGAATGGCTATTCACTTTTGGCGTGCAGCACGGACGGATCGATGGGTGTCTTCACATTTGAGGAATCCGAGATTGGATGCACGGTGAACGAAAGCGAGTCGGAAGCGTTCTTCCGCGAGACGTACGGGGGCATGGTTGGACAGAAAAGAGTCGCCGTATTGGAAGACCCTACGCTTTTGAAGTACACGAAGAAGAAAATCAATGGCGAGACAACGACAAACGGTGGATTTGATTCGAAAAACGGCACTCCGATGGCGCCGAAGCGCATCAGCGCAGCGCCAATTGCGGCACCTGTCATACAACAAGCACCAATCCGTCAGCAACAACAGCAAGAAATTATAGCTTCAGACGGAAGACGAAGAATTACGCCCATGGCGAACGCGCCGGGAACGCAAGTCATCACATCACCGCCAGCCGCAAGGCCACCGCAGCAAACCATCACCAACAACGAAAACCAAGTGCCCAGAAATGTACCCGCTTCTACCATGCAGATTACTACTACCGTTGCCGGCGTAAAACGAGTCGCTCCGCAGGCGATGATGCCTGCCGGTAACGCACCAAAACGTTTAGCCCCTATGCCAGTCGGCGGTAGCGGTCAACCGCAAAGGATTCAGCCTATTCCGGCGGTTGGTCAACAACAACAACAACAACAACAACAACAACAAGCGCCCTCGCGAATGCTTTTAACGCCACCGCCGGCGAGGCAACAAACGATGGTGCAAGTGTCGCAGCAGCAGCAGCAGCAACAACAACAGCAACAACAACAAGCGCGACCTGCTGCCCAGCAACAAGCAGCAGGTAGTGTCAGCATGCGTCAAATTATTCCAGTAGCTCCGATTCCGCAAACTGTGCATGCCAAACTAGTTGCTGAAGACGCGATGGTGGCGAACTCATTCGATGACCAAGAAGATGTTCCGACGGCAGCAGTCGTGCTCGAGTGTAAGAATGATTTCCAGAGAAACGCAAGCGAACTCGTCTGCTCGCGATCGGGTGAAGAGTTATGGACAGATCGTCTCGATGCGAGATGTTCGCACATCACCGGTAACGCGAGGTACTCATGTGTCGCACTTGAAGACGGGTCACTTCAAATCTATACTGAAACTGGCAGACGACAGTTACCGACAATTGCGTTGGAAGGTGGAAAAGTATGCTTTATCGCGTGCGTAAATAATAGCAAAACGAAAGAAGAACAAGAAGAAGAACAAGATGAAAGTTCCGAGACAAAACTTTTAGTTGTAACCACCGATGCATCTTTATATGTGTGGGATTTGGAAAAGGACAACGAAAGATGCGTTTTGGAAAGTTCCATCGCCAGCATTTGCTTCAATCGAAGAGACGGAGCGCGGATTTCTCGCGTTTCGTTGAGCAAGAAGGGTGTTCCACTCGTGACGTTATCAAACGGCGTGGCGTACGCTTTCCACGAAAAGTTGAAGGCTTGGGCTAAGGTTGCGGACACTTCCTTTCAAAAATCCGAGTACGTTTCGAGATTACGTTTAGGAGTCACCGACGGTTCGGGCGGTGAAGTACGCAAATTGCAGACATCTGCCGCACGATTAGCGATTGGCGCTATGGCGAATTCAATGCGTTCCTCCTCGTCGTTCCAGACGCCAAAACGCGAATCAGGACGTCATCTCGAACAAATCTTGCAATCATGTAAAGTGCTCGGGAGCGAGAAAGAATTCAAGGCTTGGTTACGAACGTACGCCACGCACTTGGCGTCAGAATCGGGCGGGAACGATCAGCGCACGTACTTTGCCGGCGCAGAGAAGCAACTTCGCGAGTTGTGCGAAGAGCTTCTAGGTTCAATCTCGAAGAGCGATAAGGAGATGGAGAAAGACGGGGAACATGGTTTAATCCTTGGCATGAGCCGAAGAGATTTGTTGAGAGATGTCGTCATTCCCGCGCTTGCGAGCGATGGTTCGTGTCAAAGATTAGTCACCGAGACGATCGAGCTTCTCGAAGCTGCTGAAAAGGCAAAATAATAACACACATAAATTCATTAAACTAATGCGCAACACTACAAAAAATCTGTTTACAATTACAAAACTACATCCGCCTTTGGCTTCTTTCTAAATTGCTTCGTTTGCGGCCATTCCCCAGTGAGGCTCTCGAGCAACAACCGTTTCACCTGGTTTTACAATTGCACCAGACAACCACTGAACAACCTCCGGGCTCGTCTTGTGTTCCGCCAAATGCTTGTCTGGATACCTCCCACTCGAAGGAGCGATTGGATTGTTTGGGTTTACTTGGTGCTTTAGCCAACACTCGTGTTGCACATGGTCGTGAATGTCCCCGCTCCAACACTTTCCGTCATGCTTCTCATTCGGAGGACAATATACCCAAATGTTACACAATAATTTCTTTTCAAACGGTGCGGTACCACAATGCCCGCGCACTCCAAAACTAGTGTTAAAGAACATCGTCCCGGAGTTTGCTCCTTCGCCGCCGCATATCTCAGCGTGCTTTCGACACGCGTCGCAACATTCGCTCGCCGTCTTTGTACGGAACGTCATCCCCCACGTGAGCGCGAACCCGTCGTATCCAGCGTGTTCATTTGGCCAACACTTTTCGTTTTCCATCGGGAAGTCTTCCTCGCCAAATATTCGCACTAAGTTTGCGTTTGCTTCGTTTTTCTCTTCAACATCAATTCCTCCTTCTTCTTCGTCAGCGCTCGTTCCCGTTTTCATTCTCGCGTCCGCTAGCTCCGCCGCCGCCAACAAATTGTCTCGACTGAATTTATTATCTTTTATCCCTTGCAACGTGCTCGAATCTCCCTCCCGATATTTCGAGGCCACGTCCCGAATTCTCTCTCGTGCGGCTTCGATGGCTTCGCGCGGATCCTCCAACGCCAATTTCGCATTCGTCGTTCTTCGGGGACCTCCTTCGCCGTCGCTCTTCCTCGTCGACGATAACGCGTTGGACATGAAGTACGTCGAGTTGTACGTGAGAAACAAACAGAACGTCGCGAGTATGATCGTCCCGAGAATCTGGGACGGTTTCACCCGCTGCTGTTGTTGTGTTGGAAGACCACCCATGAGAAGAAGATGGATATTGATTTTTCTTTATTTTACGATACGCGCACTCGTACGTATCGACAGTGTGAAGCGACGACGAGAAAAGTGGAAGAGCAAGAGGAATTTTTCGCGATTTTTGCATCGAAAAAAAAAATTCAAAAATATACACACTGCATATTGTGCAAACACACACACGCACGCACACACTCACACGCACACACACACACACACAAACATGTCCAGGATGTCACCGGCACTCCGCGTCCCCGAGGACGACTCGATCGTTCGCAACATCGTCACGGCGATCGAGCAAGAGTTCGATTTGGAGGGAGACGCGACCACCTCCAAGGCGAAGAGTTTTTCGAAGAAGAGAAGCGCGAAGAGAGGCCCTCTGACGAAACTTGAAAACCATTTGGTGGACGCGAACGAGAAAGAACTCCCGGCGACGAGGTAAAATTGCGCGATTTAAATGTTTTGCCTTCGATTGGATCGGTAGCTTTGCGTTATTTTCGTTCGCGTCGTCGCTCGTTCGCGCGTTTTCTTTGTTCGAACATGCGATTTTGAATTCAAACTTTCCTAAAAACTTTTGAACATATAGGGTGCGCAAACCGGCAGAACGCCTCGAGATTTCCTTTAAGAGGCCGGAACCAAAGAAGAGAGGACGCGCAAAGAAGGTCCCGAAAGTTGCCGTCGTCGCTAAGAAAGTCGAGAAGAAAAAGAAGGTGACAAAGAAGAAGGTGTCGCCGGCGAAAAAGAAGAAGGCGCCCGCGAAGAAGAAAGCCTCGGCGAAGAAGACGAAAGCCCAGCCCAAGAAGAAAGCCTCGACGAAGAAGAAGGTCGCACCGAAGAAGGGAAAAGATGCGGAGAAAACCCCGAAGGAGAAGAAGAAACGAGCTTTGTCCAAGAACACGTTGGTGACCGACACAGTCCTACCGGTTGAAAACAAAGTGCAATCGAAACTTCCGCTCATCGAGGCCGCATCACCAGCGGAAGACCACGAACGAGAGAAAGAAAACACTCCTGCGGTGGAATAAAAGGAAGAGAAGAGGAATTAAATCCGACAAAGGACATATATTAAGAACAAGAGAGACAAAGACGATATGGTTACTATTATTCATGCATTTTCTGAAAGACAAACAAGGCTAAAAAACACATTCTAAATGATCTATTCTGGTTTTCGTGGCATGGTGAACTTAAGCTTCATTCCACCACCATCACTTTTTACATTGAGCGGTGCCTCTTCGATTGAATCTTCACCGTCGTCGTCGTCGTCGTCGTTACCTTCTTCATTCGTCAAATTATCTAAATTGACATCTGTGAACGACGTGTTCAACGCTGGATCGTCTTCTTCAATGTTGCCATAATCATCCTCTTCGTCCGAATTATCGAGCATCATGAGCGGTTCGTCTTCGTTCTCCTCGTTTGCCGCTAGTTCATCGGCTCGCCCTTGCTGCATTTCTTTCTCTTTCTCAGCCGCTTGAGCTTTTGCTAACTGTGCTTTTTGGAATGGTAGCAAGGCTTTGGTCATGGGTATCGCAAACGCATCATCCTCGTCTCCGCCTTTGACTTTACTCGACATTTGCTCGGCAGTCAGATTGCTTGACTTCAAACCTGTTTTTTCGACGAATTCTTTTCGTCTGTTGCTTGCGGCGGCTTGAGCGTCAACGTCCATGGCGTCTAGGGAAATTGCAGAGTTTGCGATCAACTTGTTCATCGATCGACCTCCACGTCCAAGATTTGAGGTATCCACGGGGGCAATTATTTCGCCAGCCTTTGATTTTGCCGTCATCTCAATCGCATCGTCTAAGTCGTACTTTGTGTATCGAATCCAATCAGGGCACTCCTCCGGGCCCATGAGTGAAGATGGCCAATTTAACGTATCGTCAAGTTCGTTCCAAATTTTCAATTCTTCTTCGGATCGACAGATCCTTTCGTTCAATTCACGTACACTCGGCACGTTCGCTTCCTTCCTATTACCAGCAGCTTGCGCAGCCATGAGTTTTTCAAGCGTTTCGCGTCTCTCTGAGTGAGTGGTCTGTCCATCAAAACGACCGGCATTGATGACTTCATCCGCCATTTCAATTTTCTGTTGCTGAATGACGTTGCGAACAACAGATTCCACCGATTCACAATACGATCGGTTGCTTCCACCCCAACCATCAGACGGAGTATCTTCTTGGGTAGCCGCAGAAGCATCCGCGACGCTAGCTATTTCTTTATCGTCTACAGCCTCCAAGTGTATCACTCGTACTTCACGCGTTTGACCGATTCTGTGAGATCTTGCGATGGCTTGTTCTTCGTTCTTCGGGTTTGGGTCTGGATCGTACATCACAACTGTATCGGCAGTTTGTAAGTTCAAACCTCTCCCAGCGGCACGAATTGAAAGCAAGAATATGAACTTGTTCGAGCCTTTTCGGTTAAAATCATTAATTGCGACTTCTCGTTGCTCTAACGGCGTTGTACCATCAATACGACAGAATTGCAAATTTTCGCCATCTTCTGTCGTTTGTCGCCACTTGAGATAAACTTCCAAAAGATCTAATAATTTCGTCATTGTGGAAAACAGAAGAACTTTGTGTCCAGTCTTGGAAAGTTTAATCAATAATCGGTCCAAAATCCACAACTTGCCGCAACTGCGTATCAAATTAACGCCTCGAAAATCGCCTCCTTTCTCAGGTGGGTACGATAAGCCCGGATGATTACAAATCTTGCGGAGCTCCATGCACCTGTTGTGAAGCGGCAAATATCCACGAAAGGTTCTCTGCGCCGCTAAGCCGAGTTTAGTATACGGTTCAACTCGAATAGAACCCGTCGCATTTATCCACGAATAAGCGTTCGATTGAAACGCCGAAAACGGGCAATGTACTACGACACTCTTCCTCGGCGGAAGTTTCCTCTCCACATCCTGCACTAATCTTCGAAGCATAAAGGGTTCTAAAATTTGGTGAAGTCGAGAAATCACGATGACTTTCTTCTCGCGTTCCATCCAATCGTCTTCTTCATCGTCTTCGTTACCGCCACCCCCACCCCCACCCCCACCACCGACCTTTTGCCCTTGATTATCACCTGCTTTTGTTTTCCCAAACCACTGCTGAAACACTTTTGCCGAATCAAAAACTTCCGGCAACAGCAGGTTCAACAAACTCCACAGTTCGCTGAGATCGTTCTGTAACGGTGTTCCGGTCAGTAGCAAACGTCTTTGCGCTCTAAACTTATCTAAATCTCGACTTAATTTTCCTTCGCGATCTTTCAATCTCTGCGCCTCGTCAATAATGATATACTTCCAATTTACTTTCGCCAACTTGCCGCGATCGCGCATGATAAACTCGTACGTAGTAACTAGGACGTTAAACTTGAGCTGTAACACTTGCTTCTGAAATATTTTTGCACGTTGTTCGCGACTGCCGACGTAATAGACGCAATTTACGTTCGGTAACCATCTCTTTAACTCCGCTTTCCAGTTCACGATCACCGCATTTGGCACGATGATAATGTGCGGTCCAAAGTTTTGCTTAGACTCCCACAGATACGCAATCAAAGAGCAAACTTGCACGGTTTTACCCAAACCCATCTCGTCTGCTAAGATACCGTTCAGGCGATTGTTGTGTAAACTCACCATCCACTGCAAAGAGACGATTTGGTAGTCGCGTAACTGACCAAACGTCAACATCTTTGGTTGTTCGGTAATGATTTCCTGCTCGCTGTGAGCCACGGCGTAATACTTCTCCGTGTTTTGAATTCCATCCTCTTTGGTTTGCGAAATCATCTTCTCACCGTTTGCTAACGTCGCCTCTCTCGCTGCTTTTTCCGCCGCTTCTTTGATTTCGTCCTCGTCTAAACCTTCCGCGGCAGCTTTTGCAGCCGCTTCTGTCGCCGCTTCCGAACGCGCCTGCGATATCTTTACTGAAGCAATCTTTCCTCCGAGTTTTTCTAAGTATCCTTCCGTTTCCGAAAGGAAATCTTGCAGCGCTTCGTACTTGTTCCCTTCGCCTTCGCCATCTGCGCCGGCGGGGTATCCCTCGATGCTCTCTTTCGTTTTCGCTGCTTCTGCTAAAAGTTTCTTGTACGCCTCTATGTCGTTTGATTTCAACGCTTCCATTCTCTTCGCTCTTTCTGCCGCGTCGTCTCTTGACTTTACCAGATGCGCTCTTGCCATTCTCTCGTGCATTTTCACCATCTGGCGATTTCTCGTTTGCAACGCGTCCGCTCGTTGATTCGATTCTTCGTTCAGTCTTTTCCTCGTCGTAAATATTAAACGCCACCGCTCCGACAACTCTTTCTTCTCTTTCTTCGACCGTAACTTGATCTCCAACTCTCTTTGCTTTTCGTCCATCTTTATCATCTTCTTGTACTGTCTCTCCGGCAATGCCATAATCTTTCTTTGCTCAGAAATCATTTCTTGTCTTAACTTTCTCTGTTCCTCTAGCAATCCCAAACTTTTCGTTCTGATATTCTGCCTGATTTTCCACTCGCCTTCGTCGACGATTTGTCGCTCTCTCATCATCCCGTCTTCCTTACCATCACCTTGATCGGCGGCATGAAACGTATACTTTTGTTTCACTACTCTTTCGCGAAGAACATCGACGCCTCGCGTGATTCGCGCTTCTATCTCCCCTTCAAACAGACGTTTTAACTCGTTACACTTTGAATATCGACGTCCATCCTCGTTAAAGCCTTCCTCGTCCTCCTCGTCCTCCTTGTCTTCTCTTTGCACATTCTCCGTAAACTTCATGTCTTCTTCGTTGGGCGTTTTTGTAGTCGCTAGCTCGTTACTATTGCTATGATTGTTATGATTTCTGAGCACAGTTAGAGTTGGATCCTGGAGCAACTTTGCGTTCAATCTCCACGGCAACATCTCTTTGCTCATCATCTCGTCTCGGTCTCTGTTCACATCAATCGCGCTCCCGAACAAAGAGTTTGGAAAGCTCGTCCAGATCTTCGAGTGCGAGTGCGAGTGCGTGGACGGGGCGACGGTCACTTCTCTCAGCAAGAGAAATCGAAGCTGAGAGTAGAAGATCTTCGTTTGTGCCTCCGTCATGCGCTTCATCTTTTCTTCGTTTTTTCTTTCATCGTCGTCGTTCAATTGGGTTCCTCCGTTTCTTTTTCCTCCTCCTCCGTCGACGTCCATTTTCGCGTCGTTCTCGCTCGTCGTCGTCGTCGTCGTCATCGGCGGCGACGACGACGAGTTTAAAAGGATGCGCGGACGGAAGAAGAGGGGAAAAAACGGAAGAGTTTCAAAAGAATAGAAAAGAGAGAGGAAGAGTGGAAGAAGAGTGGAAGTTCTTGCGCGTGAGAGTCGCTCTTCGCTTTTTTTTTTTGGACTTCGTCCTCTCCGTTCTCTCTTCTTCGTCCTCTTCGTCTTCCTTCGCAATAAGTTTCCCTTTATCTGTTTATTAGTCTCATTGCGGCGTTTAAAAAGCCCCATCGGCCATCCCCCGCCATCGCAAGCGAGTGATTTCAAACAAAAAAAAGCTGAGTCACACCAACGCCGACACTTTTTTCTTCGCGATAAGAAACTAAAACGTATACACTCTCGCGAGAATAAACGCGCATCCGACTCGAGAAACACACACACAACACACACACACACACACACCATGGGCAAAATTAACTTTGAAACGGAGGTGGAATCCACGCTCTCGAACCAATCCGCCAAGTGCGATAAGCTTAAAATTAAAGTTTCCGATTCGGTTGAAGGGGTGAACTTGTCGGCGAAATTTACCGTCCCGGTTGGGGTCGAGTTGTCCTCCAAAGGCTCCGGCGCGAACGTGTCCACGGCTAAAGTCGATTTAGAAGCCTCGAAAGACTTTTGGAAGATCAAGTTAGACGGCGTGGATCAAAACACGACGAACATTATGGACGTGTTGAACGTCTCCGTCAAGGAGAAGGTGGCTGCGATCGACTCGACTGCAACGGTGGAGTGGAAAGCGAAAGGCAACGCGGTGAAAGCCGTTTTGGAACCGCCGGTTTTCGAAGGCGTAAAATCCAAGTTGGAGTTTGATAACTCGAAGAAGCAATTGACGTTGAACGCGTCGACGAAAGTCGATAAGATTGACGTCTCGTTGAAAGCGGACGCGAACGTCAAGACGCAAACGTTCAAGGAAGGGAAATTGACCCTGAGTTACCCGCTTCCGGAAGGCGTGAAAGGAAGCTTGGAAGCCTCCACGAACGGAAGCGGTAAGATTACCTTGAAAAGAGGTAACTTGAGCGCGAAGATGCCGTTGAAGGACTTCACGAGCGCGCCGAATTTGGGCGACGTGAAGTTGGAGTTCAACTACTCCACTGATATCGCTTCGTTTTAAAAATGAAAACTTATCATCCTAGCAAACTAGGTAGAATGAACGATAGATAATAAACAAAACGATGACGACGATAACACGCTCGAACAGAGAGAGAGAGAGAGAGAGAGAGAGAAAAGAAGGACTTTTGTCGTTCATCTGTGTGTCATTCTTTTTAAATATATATGACCGGTTGGTTTACTTTGATACAATCGAGAACTATCTAAAATAACTAGAGGGCTTCGACGAGTTCTTTGAAATCCATCACGAACCAATCCGCCGATTTTTCCACGCTCTCTCTTCTCACCGTTCCTCCGTACCCGATCACGATATCTGCTCCACCCTCTGCTCTCGCTTCCACGTCCGTTGCGCCATCGCCAACCATCACGACAGTTTTGAAATTCCCGGTTTTCTTCACATGCGCAACGGCCAAGGCCTTCCCGCCCGCTCGCCACGTAAACTCGTTTTCATCGTCGAAAGGTTTCTCTGAATTCATCGATCCGTCTTCCAAATACAATAAATTATTCGCCCAAACGTTTGTGGGGACCGGGATATCTAAATACTCCGCGATTGGATGGATCATTTGTCGAAACCCTCCGCTCACTAAGTACACCGTTTTCCCTTTCTCTTTCAACTTGTCTCTCAACTCCTGAAACCCGTTCGAAAGTTTTACCGGGTACTCCTTTAAATACGCATCCATTTGCTGCCTCGAACACTGCATCGCGTTCAACCGATAAAATAACGCCTTCTCGAATGGAATTTCTCCATTCATCGCTTGCGTGGTAACTTTCGCCACCTCTTCGCCTTTGCCGAGATACGCCGCCAAAGCGTCGATACCTTCGTGATCGATGACAGTCGAGTCCACGTCGAAGCACACGGCGTCGCAAGCGCGCCAAATCTCCATAGCTCTCGCTTTTTTAGAGGAGGAGCTGCTCATGGATTCTCCACCTGCCGTCGCTTTGGCGGTCGCGCACCTGTGACTTCTCGATTCTCTTCCTCGACGTAAAAGAAAAGAACCCCCTCTTGAGCCCCTACTTCCTCCTTTTTGACGTTGTTGTTGTTGTTGTTGTTGTTGTTGTTGAGCAGAGCGGCGGCTATCGAAGGTTCCACGCGCGACTGCAGAACTACAGCAACGAGAGACAGACATTGAATAATACTACCAACACTTAATGTTCGACGACAATTTCCGGTCTCAGACTAAACTTTTTCTCCTTCCTTTCCAATCGTTTCTTAAACGCGACGTCCGTTTCCACTCGAACCAAGTGTTTGATCTTTTCGATTTGACCTCGGCTCGTGCTCGTGTTCGGAATAGCTCTGGAGACTCGAGGTTTCGTTAAACCGAGCGCTAAGCAAGTGCGTTTGATCGTCTCGCGTTTTCCAGCTAATCCGCGACGTAAGGTGACGACGAGTTTTTGAGTCGCGGTCTGCGCAGACATGTAAAAACTCTTTCTTCTGTCTTTCCCGATGTCCGAGCGAGAGAGGAAAACTATGAGGGGATGAAGTGAAAACACACACAAACACGAATAATACTCGCGCACGAAGATTGAAAGGACATCAAATAAAAAAAAGCTGGTTCGTGTGAAAACAAAATTCAAAATTGAAAACGCTGCGGAGTTTATATGTGTCGTCTTTGTTGATTTATATTCTCTTAATTAAAGTAATGAACTATGATTTTACGTACCCGGCGCGTAGTTTAGGATCGGTCCGGAATGGACTTGGAATCCGTGGCTACGCCCATGCAGTTCAAACCGTTGTCGACGTACACGGTGCTGCCAGTAATCGCAGAGGCTAACGGCGAGCACAAGAACGCCGCCGTGTTTCCAACCTCGATGGCTTCCAACGGCTTTTCGCTCAACGGCGCGTTCGTCATGGAGTAGTTGATCATGTCGTCGATGAAACCGATGGCCTTCGCGGCTCTCGAGCCCAACGGACCGGCGCTGATGGTGTTCACGCGAATGCCCCACTTTCTCCCGGCTTCGAACGCCAACACTCGCGTGTCAGATTCCAAAGCCGCTTTGGCGGAAGACATACCACCCCCGTAGCCCGGGATGATTCTTTCACTCGCCAAGTACGTCAAAGAAATCGCCGCGCCGCCTTTGTTCATCAACGGACCAAACTTTTGCAACATCGCAATGTTCGAGTACGAACTCGCGGAAATCGCCCCCAAATAACCTTCTCTCGACGTCTCCAACAACGGCTTCGCCACTTCTCTGCCGTTCGCCAACGAGTGGACCAAAATATCAATCTTACCAAAATCCTTCTCCACGCACTCGGCGACTTCGCTCACGGTCCACTTTTCGTTGCCGGCGTATCGCTTGTTCGTCTTCACATCTTCCGGAACGTCTTCCATGGTGTCGAAAACAGCGTCCATCGGGTAAATCTTCGCGAATTCCATCAAACTGCCATCCGCTAACTTTCTCGATTCGTCGAATTTCCCTCTCTTGTAAGAAGTTTCAAAGATATTCAACGCCGGCACCCAAGTGCCAAGGATAACGTCCGCCCCGGCTTGACTCAACGCCTTGGCGATGGCCCATCCGAAACCGTTATCGTCTGCCACGCCGGCAATGAACGCCTTCTTGCCTCTCAAATCAATCGGCAAGGTGGTGTTCGACGCCATCGTTCGGACGACTCTGGCCGCCCCCGGAGCGCGCGCGGAAGATTTCGCACTCTTGATGCTGGTTTTCAACGCGTTTCCGCGAAGGATCGTTTTTTGAGCGAAAGAAGTCGTGCTCATATTATCAAGTTGTTGTTGTTTGTGTGGTAATGCTCGACTTAGAGTCGAGTCGTTTTAAACGAGAGATAGAGAGAGGAAAGAAAAAGGCGTGCTTTTCTTTGCGTGTGTGTCTTTCGTCGAGAGCGCGTGCGCGTTCCTTGGATTGAATGGTGAAGTTTGGATAAAATCCCGAGAGAGAGTGAGACCACTTTTTTTTTTGATTTTTGATTTTTGCTGTGCATTTTGTCGAATTTTGTACTGTCGAAGACAAGTGATGAGAGAGCAGGAGAGAACGACTTGTTTTTGCGATGAAAGCGCGGCGTATAAAAATTGTTATATATTACACGCATCATCATGCGCACGGTTTGATCGTTACTATCACTTTATTGCTGCTATTGTTATTATTGTTACATTTGTACAGCCGGGCGGTTCTCAAAACTCGCGATCGGGTAACACCTTCGGTGCAATGAGCGACCAAAGATAAAGAAACGCCGTGAAATACGCACACGTCGCTTTAATCCAAAAGCTTTCCGTCGTCGTCGAGGATATCGTCGTCGTCGTCGTCGTTCCGTCCGCGTTGCTGCTGCTATCTTCTTCTTGCGTTACTTTTACCCATCCGACTAATAAACACGCGGCGTGCATGCTGGCGACTAAAAATACGCCGTGGAAAAACGTATAGGCGGCGCTACCGTGATCGTCGTCTTCGTCCGTGATGTGCGCGATGCCTTGAAAACGCTTGTGTCCGCTCGCCGCTTTAAAGGCAGACAAGGCCACAACCGCTAACTGGACGATAAAACCGACGATTTCGATGATCTCCTCGTCTGTACCTTGCATCGTCGCGTTATCGGCTAACGATTTGCACGTTTTAGATCTTTCCATGCTCGCCGACGCCATCAAGTACGCCACGTACAAAGCGACTATAGCGCTGGTGAATAAACCTCCTCTGATATCTTCCATTAAACTAAATCCACAACAGATAATCACGAAAACAATTGCCATCGAATTCGCCGCTATCGTCGTCTTATCTCCGTCGCAATCGTACCGCGAAAAACTCACCGTGAATGTCGCCACCGCCAATGCGAACGCGACAATCGTCCCAACAACTAACGCTATCGCTCCAGCACGTCCATCTTCCGCCTTTTCCACCAAATACTCGTTAATCTCATACACCGTGGCTATGATTACAATCATTTGGACGAGCAAAAATAGTCCAGCACCGAATCGAAACACTTCGAAGGCGACGTCGACGCTTTCGCTCGGAACCCACCAGAAAGAGATGCAAAGAAAAGACAACCAGAGTAAAAGTTTGAACGGCCAGTATGCAACGTGCACGCGATATCGCAAACTCAAATTCTCGAATCGGTCTCTCCTCGATTGCCGGTTTGTTTGTCGTCTCTCCTCGTCTTCTTCTTTATTTTCTCCAGCCGTTAAAATGTCTTCCTCCTCGGGAACGTCCGCTTTAAATGTCACCAAAAGCATGCACGAAAAGAACAGCACGTTCGTCAGCGCCACTCTGACCGCGGCTTCGTACGCGCAACGCGCGCCTTGGCACCCTTGCATCTCGGTGTGAATAAACTTTTCAACGGAGTTTGTCTCGGACGGGTACTCGTCTCTCATCTGCCACGCGAGCACTTGCGTTAAAAAATAAGACACAAAGTAGACGGTTTTGAAAGATCGCTCGCCTCTTTGGTGAATATTCAGCGCGTTCGCGCAGCAGTTCAAGGCGGAACATCCGGCCCAGGACGCGCAGCAAAACAAGGCGGACATTGTTTTTGTTTTCCGTGCGCGATATAATGTGTCTGTGAGGAGATTTCTCTCCTTCCCCTCCTCAAAAACTCTTCTCGGAAGACCAAATCGAAAAGGAAATATAATAATAATACAGGTATTAAATGATATCAAATGCGCTTTTAACGCGCAGCACTTGAACTCTCTTTTATTACAATTCGCGCGATTCTATTCTACACTCTATTCTGCTCTAAATTCTGTTCCGTTCTAATGCTTCGCTACAGTTCTTCCCATACTTTTATTACAGTAAACCTTCCGTGAGGCGCGTTTTTTTCGAACCCGAAGCGCTGTTACCGACGCTCGGAGGAATCGCTTTTCCTTCTTTAGACGACGACGACGGCGGCGGCGGACCCATGTTTCTGAACGAAGGCGTGCGGTCGCGAGCAGATGCTGGAGTTCGTCTACTCGAAGTCATCCGTCGTTCGGATTGTCGCATGGCGCGGTTCACGTCCATCTTCAAAAAGTCTTCCCCGTTCGTACCGCGTCGAGGTGTCGATTTTCGGAGTAAGCGAAGCGCATTTTCGCTCAAACCACTCGTCGTCTTCGGCGTTTGCGATTGCTTGCGCAGTTTCCGCTTAATTAAGTTGGCTTTGTCTAGTTTTCTCGCCGCGAGTTCGCGAACGTCTTCGCGTGCGAATCTGTACAAATTTTGTTCCTCCCTGGTTTCTCCAGCCGCTTTTGCAACTATGTCTTCATCTGCTAAACCAGTCGATGACGAGAGCCTCACAGGTGTTGCATCTAAAGCACCCCAAGTCATTATTGGCGTGAAATTATCGCGTCCAGGCGTAAAACTTGGCGTCGCTATTCGCGAATAATTCATATTCGGGTTCATCTCTTTTGCTCTCTGTTCTCGAAATGAAGCCAACTCTTCCTCGTCGACTTGGTTTACTTCTATTACGTGGCTATTAGTTGTGTTGTTGAATCGAGTATTACGCGCGAGCGTTTCTTTCGGAGCTGTCGTCGCGCCTAAATTGGCCAGTTCACTTTTCGATAGAGCCAACGCCGAGTCTGGTCGAAAGAACAACGCGTTGTGTCCCGGTTCCGCGAGCGCCAAGGCGCCCGATTTCGTCCTCGCTCCCTCGCTGCCATCACCGAGCCTTTGCACATTCATCGCGCCGCGAATCTTGTTCGCGTTGAATAACTTTGCATTCTTCTCTCGTCTCTTCTTATTTATCTTTTCTAATATATCCTCGAACGATTTGTTATCTTCGGAAGTGTGCGAAGCCAGAAACTGCGTCAGCGTCTTGTTCGCGTCGAGAAGTTTTGCTCTTCTTTGGCTTCTTCTTTCCTCATCGTATTCATCCTCTGCTGACATTTCTTCTTCTTCTTCTTCTTCTTCTTCTTCTCTGTCGTCGTAATATTCTCCGCCTCTTCTCCCACTTCTTCTGGAGGAAAACCCAACTGCTCCAGAGGCACCGCTCGCCGACGTCGTCGTCGCGTTCTTTCCTCCTCTCGTCTCCAAAGACGTCGAGTT
>Ga0255753_1002951_pt1 | contig 18195 bp, 13 predicted proteins | sample 041ome_10_FD_179953 | JGI IMG/M metagenome (GOLD analysis project Ga0255753, IMG submission 179953) | Coastal salt marsh microbial communities from the Groves Creek Marsh, Skidaway Island, Georgia - 041412US metaG (version 2) | ecosystem: Environmental > Aquatic > Marine > Intertidal zone > Salt...
TCGGACCATCAGGGCATTCTTTTCCGGGCGGCGGAAAACCCTGTGCTTTATTTAAAAAACCCGCAGGGGGTATCCCGCAGCGACCGCCGTGCCCAGCTCGATGCCCTGGCTGCCCTCAACCAAAACCATTATCAGGAATTTGCCGATCCCGAGGTACTTTCACGGATCAAGCAGCATGAGATGGCCTATCGTATGCAGGCTTCCATTCCTGAGCTTATGGATATGAAGGATGAACCGGAGGAGATCTTTGAGCTCTATGGGGAGGATGCCCGTACGCCCGGTACCTTCGCTGCATCCTGCCTCAATGCCCGTAGGATGGCCCAGCGGGGCGTGCGCAATATTCAGATTTTCCACCGTGGTTGGGATTCTCACGGCAATCTGCCTACTCAGCACGGTTCGCAGTGTAAGGATATTGACCAGGCATGCTATGCCCTGATTACCGATTTGAAGCGCCAGGGCATGCTTGATGACACACTGGTGGTTTGGGGTGGGGAGTTTGGGCGTACCAATTACTGCCAGGGTGCCTTGTCTCGCGAGAATTATGGACGGGATCACCATCCTCGTGCCTTTACCACCTGGATGGCCGGGGGTGGAATCAAGCCGGGAATCACCTACGGGCAATCCGATGAGTATGGGTACAACCTGACCGACCGGGATGGAAATATTGTCCGCCCCAGCAAGGATGCCCATTGGACACCCGATACCATGCATATTCACGACCTGAATGCCACCATCCTGCACCTGCTAGGGATCGACCATCGCAAGCTTACTTACCGCTACCAGGGTCGCGATTTCCGCCTCACTGATATCCATGGTCATGTGATCAAGGATATTATTGCCTAATTATTTTACAAAATACTACAGTTTAGAAGCTTGCGGGACTTGGAGCTCGTTAATTTGTAGCAAAAATAACTAGACAAATTCTTCCTGGAACCATTATGTTTGGTTTGGGAATAATCGTGGCATCAAAGATGCTTAAATAAGTTCAGTTACTATGCTCACTTACGCGGAAGTTTTAGAGAAACAGGCGGCCAGACATTCGGCCACCATGGAATTGCCTGAGCCCAATTCCGGTCTGTTCTTTTTGAGGTTAGTGAGATTGCCAAAAAGAGGTCGGGAAACCGTGGTCGATATTTTCTCCGCAGGGCACCGCTTCCGTGTGCGGGTTACCCGTTTTTTGAGTCCTCTTCGGGATACCCTCTCTTTTGATGAGGAGAAAAAAGAATATGTGGCTGATATAAAAGCTCCTGTTCCGATTGAATTATCGGCTTCCTTTATGGATGCGGACGATTCTTATGTCAGGATGCTGACCAAGGAATCCTTTGGTGGTTTTGTTACCGATTTATCGGAAGAGAAGGAGGCAGATCACTACTTTCTTTTCTATACCAACTCTTTTGGCTTTGCTTCCCGGGGAATTTCCAATCCGCATGCCAAAAAATGGCCTGAAAATTGGCTTCGCTTGATCAATCGATCCTATGGTATGGAACTTCATCCACCGCGGCGTTTGTTCTATCAGGAGCCCGCTGCTCTCTAAAGTTAGGCTGTTTTGCTGGCTTTGTATTTGCGGGCAAATATGAACATTGGAATGCCTGCGAGCCACGAAACCATAAGGTAGGTGGAGGGTTCCGGTACGGCAGAAAAGTTCAGGAAAAAGTCACCATTAGAATAACTGACACTCCAGTCGCCGTAGTAAAAATTGGTATGGTAGGCGAAATTATCTGCCTGAACCAGGAAGTAGTCGTTGATGGTATCTGCTGACCAATCTCCCCATGTGATTCCCGTTCCACCATCCGGACCGTCCAAAAACTTAAAACTTGAGCCATGCTGGGTCCAGAGGTTGCCAGTGTTGTCTGGTGATCCGGCAGTGCCATCACTACTTTGCAAAGGAAGAAGATTGATGGTAACGGAAGATCCTGCCGAACCAAAAGATAGGTTGGTAAAGGAAAGCAGGTCCCAGTCTGAGCCGGGAGAGTTGCCATCAAAGTCTTTGATCTCCCAGTCATATACACCGCCACTCTTCAGGGAGAGAGTGGATGCAGTAAAGGATCCGATGGATGCGTCTGCATCATCGGAAGAATCACTCACGGTGCCGTTATCATTGAGGGATACTCCCTGCTGTAAGCTGGACGAGGATGTGAGGGAACTGGCGTATCCCAGACCGGGAGAGATAAAATCGATCTCGTTAGTCCCGCTGCCAAGGTTAACTGTATGGATGGTTCCATCCCCCCCTATCACAGATTTACCTGAACCACTTCCTGAAGCGGTTCCGGATAAGGATACTCCAGCTCCAATTTCTATTTTTCCCTCTTCAATCACCAGGTTACCCGAATAAGAATTGGATGAGTTGGTAAGGGCGACCACTCCCTTTCCTCTCTTGGTAATTTCAGCACTGCCTGAGAGTACACCTGAAAAGGTGGGCCTTCCGCCGCTTGCAGCCTGCAAAATCGAGGATCTTCCCAGATCAATCGCTCCGGAATAAATGCTTTTTCCTCCCACATTTTCCCCGAGGATGGTCTCTGCATGCCCCGTCAGTGAAATGTTATCGAACCGGTGTTTTTCAGAATCGGCAGAATTGGTGCCGGTTACCCGCAAAACAAAATTCGAACCATCTGATAGGCTCGAATCGATCGAATAGGAAGTGAAATCAGAAGACTGCGAAGTAAGTTGCGTAAAACTGGAACCACCGTCCAGGGAATACTCAACTTCGATGCTGTCACTTGCTTCCTGATCGCCCACTTCAGTAAGATCCAGGGAAAGATTAAGGTTGGTAAAACTACTTATATCTATGCCTGGGCTTGTCCATACTCCGCTTCCCCCGGAAAGGTCCCGGAATTCAAATAATTCATTTCCACTTAGAGTGATGACCTGAAGGTAGTCATTGGCATCCAGAAGACTGGCGGTGGTGGAGACCGTCCAGTTTACTCCAGAGGTATCTGTGCCGGTTCCGGAAATTCCTTTTCCAGTTTGGTCGCTAAAGTCCTCATCATAGGCAGATGTCAGTGCACCGGATAACAAGTTGAGCCCGTGGGAAAAGGTAACTCCGTCGGCCAGATAAAAAGTGCCATGATTGATATCCAGATCGCCTGTAAAATTATTCAAGTTTGAATTATCCACCGTGAGGGATGCACCATCCAGAGTGTCCGCTTGCAATTGCAGATTATCAAAACGGATATATTCACCTGCAGCATCGGTCTGCCCTTCGATTTTAAAACCGAAGGAAGAGCCTGCAGCAATTGCTTGATCGATCGAGTCACTGGTGGCATCGTCGGAGAAATTCCCCGTTCTAGAGGTGGCGGTGGCGTAACTGGTTCCCCCATCAATGCTGTATTTTAGCTCTATTTGATCATCCGTTTCCAAGTCCCCGGATTCAGAGAGATCTGCAAGTAAGGAAAAATCAGAGAATCCACTCATTGAAGTGAAGGGAGATTCAAAACTAATGATGCCATTGGTATCCTGATACTCAAACAGCTCATTTACCACTTTGGCGTAGTCATCGGTTGCGGAAAGAGATGCACTACTCGCATCCAGGGTCCAGCTAACCCCCGACAAATCTGTGGTGGGCGAGGGCCCATAGATTCCCTTATTATTCTGCCCGGTGAAATTTTCCAAATAAAGCCGGTATTGGGCAAATGATGGGCATATCATGGATGTGCCTATTAAGGCAGCCAGAATTGCTTTGATAGGAAAATTACTAACCATACAAGTTTTATAATAAACTTATACTGCTGAATATAAAAAGTAATAAAATTCAATCAATTTATTATTTTAGGGAATTATGTAATTTTAATGATGGTTTCATCTAAGTTATGGAAAGCAGTGCTTTTCGTATTAATGGATTTTTTGTAAGCTTGCTTTGAATGAATCTAAATCCTTGCAAGAGTGTTATGATTATCCCTTTGGCCATGCTCTTTTCTTTTAATTGTCACCTAACGGGTCAAAAAACAGAACAAATTATAAAGCCCGATCATCACACAGAATCAGGTTTTAAGAATAATTATTTGCCTAAGGAAAGAATGAGTAAGAGTTTGGGCACTGTATTTAAGTGGCGTTTTACCCGAAATTCTCAGGAAAAAGTTAAGTTTGAGTCAGTTGAACCCGATTTATCTTTTTTGCAGAACAACCGAAGTGAGGAAACCATAACCTGGATTGGGCACTCCACCTTTCTTTGGCAATTCGGGGGAATTAATCTTATCACGGATCCTCATCTAACAGAACGGGCATCACCAGTAGGATTTGCAGGACCTAAAAGGATCGTAAATCCAGCGATTGCATTGGATGACCTCCCTCAACTCGATGTGGTAGTAATTTCTCATAACCACTATGACCACTTGGATAAAAAATCAGTCCTTGGTATCACAGAGACACAGAAAGAAAATCCACCGTTATTTCTGGTTCCGTTGGGGATGAAGGAATGGTTTACGGATATCGGTATTAGAAAGGTGGTGGAGTTGGACTGGTGGCAGTCTTATCAAGTGGGCGGATGGAAGTATCACGCGGTACCTGTGCAGCACTGGAGCCGACGTGGTTTACTTGATACCAATGAGGTGCTTTGGTGTGGATGGGTGGTGGAAGCACCGGGTAAACGGCTCTTTTTTGCGGGGGATACAGGATATTCCAAAGACTTTAAGGACATTGGTAAGCGATTTCCTCAAATGGATTTGTCCCTAATTCCAATTGGGGCTTATGCACCCCGCTGGTTTATGAAAGATATGCACTGCAATCCCGAAGAAGCGGTGCAGATACATCTCGATGTAAACAGTCAAAAATCCATCGGGATGCACTGGGGAACTTTTATGGATCTTACCGATGAACCACTTGAGGAATCCCCTCTAAAGCTTGCTAAAGTGTTAGAAAAGAAAGGGATAGAAAAAAGTAAATTTTTCACCATGAAGCATGGTGAAACCATGAAGTTTGAGAAAAAGTAGGTTTTAGCTCTCTCGAATTTTGTCTTTTTCGGCTTCGGATTTTGCTTCCAAGTCAGCCACTTCGTCATTTAACTGTCGGCGAACTAATTCAATTTCTTCCTCATTTCCTTGTGCCTGTGCATCACTGAGGCTTTTTTCGAGAAAGATTTTTCGCTCAGCTATCTTGGCTTTGTATTTGGAATCAATTTCAGCAATTTGTGCTTTTTGTTCATCGGTGAGTGGTTCGTCATCTCCTCCACCCATCCGCTCCATGGCTAATTCGTATGAACTCTTCATAAGCTATTCAATATTAGTTATTAATAAAAATGTCTAGCATTCATATTAATCTTTTTTTGAGATTATTAATGATGCCTTATCAATAGGTGAAACATTCCAAACTTGTTCCTGATCAGGATCTGCAAAGGTGTAGTGAGCCAAGGATACCCGCAAATAATTGGGTGGAGGTGGCAAATTATCCAGATTTTCACCCAATTGTTTCATGATTACAGGTCGGTGCTCAAAAATAGCTTCGAGGAATTCTCCAAACCACAGAGAGCGAGAGTTGAAGGCATTTAGGAGAGAATTGTAGTTTGCTAGAATCTGCTGCCGGACAGATGGAGGTGCCTGAATAAAGTTCTGATATTCTTGCGGTCCGATCATTTTACCAAAGTCAGTAAAGTCCCCAATCGAACCTCCTAAGGCAATACTATGGAGGAACTTATGATATAGCATCAAGGAGAAAGGATGGTTGGAGAAACGCTCGTAATTAAGCCCCTCAAACCACATCTGCCAGTCAATTCTTGGCATATGAGGACCCGCAAATCTGGGAGTTTGTTTCGGATCGGTTGGTTTGTATTTAAATGCGTACGGACGCCAGTTTTTACCATCCAGGCTTTCTTCGATAATAATTTCTGGCCGGGTGGTGGTCATTACCCGAAATAGACCATAAGAATTGAAGGCACGGGTAGGGCGGACGATATTCGTGTATTGATCTGTCCACTTCGCATCGATTTTAAGAATTGGATCGGTTTGATTGCCTTGTATGTCTCGTATCAGATGTCCATAGGTGGTAACAGCAAAGAAAAACCAAGCAAGGCTTTGAAAACTTGTTTGAATGATGCTTACTGCAATGGATTTATGGGTCGTGATCTCACCTTTGGTAGGATCATTGTTCACTTTAATGTCAGGTTTACTTGGATTTATGAACCATTTAGGCAGAATTTGATCATCGATTAAGGGAATACAAAGGCAAAGGGTGAGCAGGTTAAAAAATCCATAATTTCCTGAAAGTAGAATGGCGACTTGCAGGATAATTTGTCCAAATACAGCAATTCTTCGCAAATTCCCTGGGGAAAAGAGAAAAATTGGCAGGATGAGCTCAATCCCATACATCGAAATAAGTGAAAATTGATCGGACCATACGGGCAAGGAGTCGACCCATGGGCTCAAGCCGTGGGGTAGGGGTTGCGTCCAATAATGGAAATCGAGTGCGGTTAGATCGCGCCATGTATTTTCGTTATCTGCACCAAAGAAAGTAAATTTTACAATCCCTGACTCCAGCATGAGTTTAGCAAGGAGGGCGGTGAGTAGATATCGGGCAAATATAGGTACCTTATTGGGTGTTCCGAGACGGTGAAATTTGGTTATTGGTAGAAATAGCAGGGAAAGGAGCAAGATTTCACAAAGCAGGGCATCCCACTGAAAACTGAGGAAGGGTTCTCCCACGACCATCAAGGAAAGATAGCATAGGTAACTTACTAATGCAGAGATGGTTGGGAGAAATCCAATGCATAGAAGAACAGCGGATAATGTACCTATACTAAAGAGTAAATGATGATTGGAAAATGGTTCGAGCCAGAGTAAGGTTGGGCGAATCGACCATTTGTTAAGTCCTTGGTTTTGGGTGACAAGCTTCTCAATGTTTTCCAGGTCTGTTGACCATGGTGATAGCCCATTTTGCCCAATTAGTGCATCTGCCTGGTACCAGTAAGAAAGAAATGCAATCAGGGTGACTCCACCTAAGCACCGTCCATATGCCCAGTGACTAAAGTTATAGGTCGCCGGTTTGAGGGTGGAAAAGTTCTTTAAACCAGTAAAAAGCTCAAAAAATAGGAAGACAACCCAAACAAAACTATCTAAAAGGATCCATTTAAGTTTCATATTTATAAAACTTTACAAAGCAGGAGGGTTGGGTGGCTTAAAATTGGGTGGTGGGAGAGGTGGAGGAGCATCGGGTGGAGTTCCCGGGTGCCACGGCACACCATTACGAATGTATCTATTCAGTTTTGCATCAAAGCCGGAAAAGAAGAGATTGAGCATGGGATGTTCGACAAGATTTCCAGAGTTATCGTGGTGCAAATTATGTTCTGCCACATAGGTAACCTGTTGGTTTTCATCAACTAATACAAAATACCAAGGTTGTTCCTTACTAGGTTGGGTCTGGTTGGATAAGTACCATGCTTCATCACTATGAAAGGATGGGTTGATGTGTACGATTACTCCCCGGTATCTGTATCTTTTATGAGTAATGATATCACCAGCTTGAAACTTTGGTTACCTTCCGATTGGAATTCCTCTATGATAAGAATCACTAATTTATACAATAGAAAGATTCTCGAGATGAAAAACTGTTAATTTCAATTAGGCATAAAAAAGGGCCGCCCAAATGGACGGCCCATAAGAAACTTTGCTTAAGCTGTAAGCTTAGAAAGTGTAGGTAAGCTCAACAGCGAATGAGTCAGACTCATCCCCGTTTGAAGCTTCCTCAGCAGAAAACTCAAGAATTGCACCCAAGCTATCGGTGATAGCGTAGTTAGGAGCAAAGGTAAGCTTGTCAGAATCAGTTGTAGCACCAGTTTCCCAGTTGCTGTAACGAACGGTAACGCCAAGCTTGTCGTTAACATCGTAATCAGCCAAAACCATGTAAGCAGCTGAGTCAAAACCATCACCATCAGTTTCAGAGTTAACATACTCAGCACCTATAAGAAGCTTGTTGAGGGTGTAAGTAGCGTTGACGGTGTATACTTCTACATCATTACCAGCACCGGCAGCACGGTCTGTTTGGAAACCAGCACCTACGGTGATGTTGTCAAGACCTGTGTAGTTAAGAGCTAATTCATAGTCGAGGTCGTCTTTTACTTGAGCACCGCCAACAACTTCTTCAAGAGAAGAAGTAATGGCATCGTACAAAGCGAAGGAACCGGAGAAGTCACCAGCGGAGTAAGATAAACGAACACCTTCTTGGGCGCCATTGTTGTCAATGTCGCCAAGGTTGAATGGGTTAGCGACACCACCTATGGGGGAGTAGGCACGGCTAAATGTGTAAAGACCAGCTGGGTCTTCACCCTCAAGTCCGAGTGCGGAGTTGAAACGACCAACAGTCGCGGAAGCACCATTTCCAAAAGAGTAGGTGAAGTGAACTTGCTCCAAACTGACGGCTGCGTCGTCGTCAATATCTTCGGTGTCGAGGTGCAATTCACCGGAAACATTGCCAGCATTAACAATGAAGTTTAATTCGATTTCATCGAGGCCGATGTTAGCTTCGTCAGAAGCCACGCCACCGATTGTCGAGTCAGTGCTATTGTAAGAACCGTCAATGAAACCATTGATGGAGAGGTTGTTGTTTACCTTAACAGCGGAAGCAGAAGCAACCATGCCAAGAGTAGCCATAACGGCGAGTAGTTTAGTTTTCATATCTGTTTTGTTTGTTTGTTTGTTTAGGTACCAAAAACTCTCATACAATTGATAAGAATTTTGATTCATATTAAATACTGTTCAAATTTTTTGTCAATACCGAAACCACACCGGTGTGGTTTCGGTTAAAATGTTCGAACTTTCGGAACCTGAAGGCTGATAAATTCAGAAGGGGGATGTGAAGGAAACAATACGGTCCCGGTAAAAGTTGACCACGCCCTGATCCTCTTTTCCATCTGCGTCGAGATCTCCCTCGTAAAGATAAACCTGGTCGATTCGTGGGTTGTTATTTAACTTCACCCGGTGCGGATTGCCCAAAAGTCGCCGGACCTGCACACGGGTGAGGTTTTTTTTGATCTGCTGCCAAGATGCCTCCTTCGCCCATGGCCCTGAATCTTTTGCTTCCTGCGAGTAGATTTGGTTTTTTAAGCTCTGAAAAAAGGATGCTTTCTCCTCTTCATTCGCAGGAATGGCTAGATTGGCAGAAGACGATTTTGCTTCTTCTGCAGTCTTTTTAGCCTGCTTGACCTCCTGCTTTACTTCTTTGTTTTCGGTTTCCAGTTTGGATACGCGCTCCTCCAAGCCCCCGACTTTCCCCAGAATAAGGTCGAGCTTGCGGGAAAGTTCGGCGTTGGAGACGGATTCCTGAGCCCAGGTAAGACCCGTAAAGGCAAAGATGCAGATCATAGAAAGAGAAAATTTCATGAACAATAAAATGACGATTTAGCGGATGTTAAGCAAGCCTATGCATCTAGAACTTCAGCAAACAAAAATGCCGACTCGTAAGAACCGGCATCTTTGCAACAAAACTAAAAACTGAAAACAAACTGAAATTAAATTCACAAGGTGAGACGCACCATGTTCTGAAAATGTTCAAATTTTTTAACTTTTTTTATTTTTCATTGTTCAGATCCAGTAGATTATTGGTGAAATACCTGCCAAAATGGTTGCAGATCATTTAATCTTAGGCATGGGTTGAGTTATATGACCTTTCCTAATTTGTTCATTTATTGTGTCGTGGCCTGGGCAGCCACATCCTTAGCTTATGCTAGCCGACCCAACATTGTTTTTATACTGGGGGATGACCAGCACTGGTCCGACTACGGATTTATGGGGAGCAAGGATGTTAATACCCCTCATCTGGACGCTTTGGCAAAAAGGAGCCTGACTTTTAAAAGAGGCTATGTGGCGGCTCCCATATGCCGGCCATCGCTCGCATCGATGGCAACGGGTCTATTTCCCCACCAACACGGGATTACCGGAAATGATGCTTTTAAATATGACGATCGGGCAAAGCGGGATCTTCCTTTTCGCCAAGCTTTTCACCAAAAGCACAGTTTCATTAAAGAATTGGTAAAACTCGGATATTTAGCCCACCAATCGGGCAAATGGTGGGAGGGTTCGTACCAGGATGGTGGATTTACCCATGGGATGACCCATGGGGACCCCGGGCGGGGCGGACGCCATGGGGATGTGGGGCTAAAGATCGGTCGGAATGGACTTAAACCAATCACCGACTTTGTGGAGCATGCGCAGAAAGAAAACAAACCCTTTTTCTTATGGTATGCACCTTTTCTTCCCCACACTCCACATAATCCACCCGAGCGTATATTAAAAAAGTACCGCAAGGAGGGTAGGCCCATGGATCAGGCAAAGTATTTAGCAATGTGTGAATGGTTTGATGAGACCTGTGGAGAACTGCTTGGATATTTGGATAAACAAGAGATAAGGGATAATACCTTGGTCGTCTTTACCTGTGATAATGGATGGAGTACGGCAAGTTCTAACGCTGATGATCCCAATCAGAAACTCTTCCGTGGCTATGCCCAGCGGACAAAGGGGTCTCCTTACGAAGGCGGTACCCGCAATCCCATTCTGCTCTCGTGGCCTCAACGAATAACTGCTGAAGATTCTTCAGACCTTGCCCATGCGATTGATCTGTTTCCCACAATTGTGAGTGCAGTCGGCGGAAAAGTGCCAACTGGGTTACCCGGGATTGATTTACTTGACGAGTCCGCACGCAAAAAAAGGGACACTATTTTCGGAGTTAACCACTCCACTCATAACATGACCCTGGGGGATCCAGACGATACCCTGCAATATATCTGGTGCATTGAGGGGAAGTGGAAATTGATCAAACGCTACCAAGGGAAGGATATATCCCCGCATTACAGTGCTCTTCATAAATGGGATACTGCTGCTTATCATTTGTATGATCTTGAGAAAGACCCGAATGAATTGAACGATCTTGCGGATGCCATGCCTAAGCGGGTTAAGCACATGTCTGCCAAAATTGATCAATGGAGAAAAGATACCAAAAGATAGTGCTCATAAAAAACTCCAGAGTTCTCGAAATTATCAATCAACTCTATTTGATATTCCTATGAATAAACCCAAACCTTTCTTGCCATTACTCCTACTGGGATGTGGTCTTCTTTCTTTATTAAATTTAAGGGCGGAGCCATGGAAACCGGATAAAAAGGCTGCTGTCTTTTCCGTTAAACCAAATCAGGTACTCGGAAGCCCGTATTTTCAAGAAGTGCTCAATACCTATGGACTGATTGGTTTTGGATATTCCAATATCATGAGAGATCACCATATGATGGATTTCCAAAAAGAGATGGGTGTGAAGATCGAAGACACGACCGAAGTTTCCCTGGTAGTTGGAAATTTTCTCGAAACTATTGTCAACTCACCTTTTTCCACTTCGGGAAACTACGATGCTTTGGCTAATTCTTCCCTGTTGATGATTTTTATAACAAAAGGCGAAGTCTCTCCCGGTACATTTTATGAAAAATTTGACCGATGGGCATCAGGACCAGCTTTTCATCCCTCGGATATTGATCGATTTCGAAAAGATGCTCGTGTGGAGGCGGAGAAAATAGAGCAGATGAGCAACGCCCGCAGATTGAGGAAGGAATTATACGCGGGCATGGAAAAGTCCGAAAAAGTTGGTGAGACCACTCTCTTCACAATTCCTGTAGGTGCATTTGAGGAAAATTTTGCCAAGGATGAACTGGGGAAACTGAAAATTTCCATGGGTATGCAGACAGTAATGGGCGAAACCATTTTTGCCCTAGGCTCGAAAGAAGGAGTGCTTGCTTTCTTTGCACATGAAAACCAAAACGCCTCACTTTCACAAAATTCAGTTGATGAGGGATTTGCTACCTTCTCCATTCCGGTTGATGGGGAAATGCTAAAAAAATTGGAATCCAGTAAGCTATCCGACCCCAATGGCCCACTTGGCCCTTTGGCTACTACCCTGGGGGAAGCGATGTATAAAATCAAAGAGATTTCGGGCCGATCCAAATTAGCTGGTGGGCGGGCCCACATCGATCTAACCCTTAGTTGTGAAAATGTGGAATCTGCACAATCAATCTGGAGCGTGGCCCAGGCATCATTGGGAATGGCTCAACTGAGTGCGATGAGGCAACAAATGAAAAATCCACAAAATCTACCCATGCTGCCTCTGAGCTTTTTGACCAAAATTAAGTTGAAGCACAAAGGTGACGAAGTGCATGCCCATTTTGAGGCCTTGCCTAGGGAGCTTTTCCCCTGGGCGGCGAATCAGAAATTTCCCTGATTTGTTTAAGAAGGATTGCTCAGGCAATGCTGGGCGTATGACTTTATTTTATCCCTTACTCCAGTGAGTCCATTTCTTCGATTGGGAGAGAGGTGCTGGGTAATCCCCACCTCAGACAGAAAATCGGGTTCCAGATCAATCACATCCTGCGGACTTTCCCCACTGTAAAGTTCACAAAGAAGAGTGGCTGTACCTTTGGTGATGGAGGCATCTGAATCTGCCTGGAAGAAACATTTCCCATCTGCGAACCTGGGAAAGATCCAAAGTTGGGAAACACAACCCTTGATCAAAAAAGTGTCGATCTTGTATTCCTGATCGAGACCGGGAGCATCCTTTGCCCGGTCTATGATATAGGCGAAGCGCTCAAGATGATCCTCGAAGGGCAGGAGTTCCTCGGTTAATTGATCACGCTTATCTTTGATGCTCATCTGTCTTTGGTTTGCGAATCGTTTGGAAAGAAAAACTCGATTTCAGAGTATTGCTTGGATCCGATCTTTATCATTTGAATTGATCCTTTTAAGGGTAAAAAATTTTCCACGGTTCCTTTGGTTTGGAAGTGGGAGGTGTTGCCCACGGTTTCGCCGGTGGCAGAATCTGCCACCGCATCCAAGATTACCGAAGTTTTGTTTCCGTCAGAGAGATCAACCTGCAAGGATCCCTGCTCGATACGGATGAAATTTTCCGCATGGGCATCGAGTATATAAACGGATAAGCGATTCTTTTCATCGATGAGCAATTCCAGGTTGTATCCGCTTCCATGTTCGCCGAGAGCCATAAGCTGTCCACCCAGTAGGGCTTTGTGTACATGCAGTCCACCATGAGACTCACAGGATTCATCGTGTTGGTGTTCAGCACATCCTAGCACAAAAAGGGCAATTAAGATAGCGAATAGAAAATTCATTTGAAGAATGATATGTTTTTATCGCTCTACACTAAAAGGAGCAAGATTAAGGCAAATCGGAAAAACTAAAAAGAAGTTCATTTCCTGATGGAAAGAATGATTTGATCTTAGTAGTACCTTATTTTGAATGAACAAGATATTTACTTTACTGATCGCCGCCTCCTTAGGCATACATCAACTCCCAGGAGCGGCATTTGATAAAAAGCAGCCCAATGTGGTCATTATAATTACCGATGATCAGGGCTATGGAGATCTCGGATGCACCGGAAACCCTGTCATTAAAACTCCACATTTGGACCGTCTGGCCAATGAATCGGTCTGGTTGACAGATTATCATGTTGCTCCGACCTGTTCTCCCACCCGGGCAGCATTGATGTCCGGGCACTGGACTAACCGCACCGGTGCGTGGCATACTATCATGGGCAGATCGATGCTGCGTGAGGATGAGGGAACGCTTGGTCAATTTTTTAAGGATGCTGGTTACCAAACGGGAATGTTTGGGAAGTGGCACCTAGGGGATAATTTTCCTTACCGTCCCGAGGACAGAGGTTTTCAAGAAGTTTACCGGCATGGTGGAGGAGGGGTAGGGCAAACGCCCGATGTCTGGGATAATTCCTATTTTGATGGTGGTTATTTCCACAACGGGAAAATTGTTCCTGCCAAAGGATTTTGTACCGATGTGTTTTTTGATCAGGCCAACCAATACATCACCAAATGTGTGCAGCAAAAAAAACCATTCCTCGCTTACATATCAACCAATGCCCCTCATGGTCCGCTGCACTGTCCTCCCAAATATATGGATATGTACAAGGGACAACCTGACCGTACTGCCGCCTTTCTGGGCATGATCTCCAATATTGATGATAATATTGGTAAGACCCGTGCCTTGCTTAAGGAACTCGGGGTGTACGAAGATACAATTTTCATTTTCACCACCGATAATGGCACCGCGTTTGGGCAGGAAGTGTACAATGCGGGAATGCGTGGACGAAAAGGAAGCGAATATGATGGTGGTCACCGGGTGCCCTTCTTTCTCCACTGGCCCAATGGTGGGATGAAAGGGTTGAAAGAAATCGACACGATCTGTCATGCGGTGGACATCGCACCGACCTTGCTTGATCTGATCGGAGTACCCAGTTCCGATGATTATCAATTTGACGGAGTTTCTTTACGAAAAATTCTGGAGAGCGATGATACGATTGATTGGCCGGACCGGATGCTGGTGACCGATTCCCAACGGGTACGAGATCCCATTAAGTGGAAACAATCCGCCGTCATGAGCCAGGGATGGCGATTAGTGAATGGCAAAGAATTGTATCATATCAATTCCGATCCTGGGCAGGAAAAGGATGTATCAGCCAATCATCCCGAGCGGGTGAAAAAAATGCGTGATTTTTATGATGCATGGTGGGCAGAATTGGAACCTACCTTTGCCCGCACCACAGAGTTATATACTGGACACCCTAATCACCCGGTTGTTTCTTTGACCAGCCACGACTGGATACAGGAAGCCTATCCTCCCTGGAATCAGCAGCAAAACCGGGCAAAACTACCGGTTCGCCCGAACAGCAGGGGATTGAAGCACGATGGACACTGGGCCATCAAGGTGGTGCAGGGAGGGCTGTATGAGGTTTCGGTTCGTCGCTGGCCGCAGGAATCTGGTAAGAAAATTAATGAGGCATTACCTGCGGGCGATCAGGTACCCGGTGCGGATAAAGCATTCCGTGCCCAGGTAGGTTTTGGAATTGAAGCCACTGCCGCAACTTTGCGACTCAATGGCAAGGATTTGGAGACGAAGAGAGTCAGTGATGAGATGGAGTCCGTGACTTTCTTGGTCAAACTGGACAAGGGGGTCCATAAACTATCCCCTTATTTTTCCATTCCACAGGGAGAACTGGGCTGCTACTACGCGATTGTAAGTAAAAAGTAGGTTTAGCGGAAGATGGGCAAACTGCCCTTGTTTGTTTAGGCAGCTTTTAGAGACTCAGCAGCCAATTGATGTCTGAGATCTCGGAAGCTGATCATTTTGCTATTATCTTCGTCCCATAGACGGTAGCGGATGGAGCGTAGGCTCGTAAATAGATTAAGCTCGGGTGCATTTTGAAAAAATGGATCCGAAAAGTGGCATTTTTCCAAATGATAGTTGGGAATCATGGGATTGAGGTGATGAATGTGATGAAATCCGATGTTACCAGAGAACCATTGAAGAACTTTGGGTAGATTATAAAAACTGCTTCCTTCCATGGCCGCGGAAGTGAAGTCCCAGTTGCGGGTTTCTTCCCAGTAAGTATCTTCAAACTGATGCTGCACATAAAATAACCAAACACCCGAACATGCAGCCACTCCCATCATGATGAGCTGTAGGTAAAGCCAGGTGTAGAAACCAAAAACCAGGCTCAGAGAAAATCCCCAAACGAGTAAAGCCAGGTTCATCAGCATGACCGAGCGTCTCTCCCTTGGTTTACATTTGCGGGAGGGAAATCTTTCCAAAACAAAAAAGAGAAAAAGCGGAGCAAATACAAAAAGAATGAAGGGATTGCGGACAAACCTGTAATTAAGCCGGGTAAGCCGGGTGGAGGAGAGGTATTCCTTGACGGTAAGGGTCCAGATATCTCCGATTCCACGACGGTTTAAATCACCATTGGTAGCATGGTGCATGGCATGTTCCCACTTCCAATGATGATAGGGAGTAAAGGTAAGCATACCGGTGATGAAACCAACCACATCATTTGCTTTTTTCGATTTAAAGAAGGATCCGTGACCACAATCATGAAAAATGATAAAAACGCGCACAAGAAAAAGACCGGCAATTATCGCTAAAAGAGTCGATATCCACAAGGGAGAGTCTTTTAGGAAATAGAGAGCCACCCAGATGAGAGCCAAAGGGCTCAGCGTATTGACGAGCTGCCAGGTAGCCCGATTGAAATTCGGTTGCTGGTATTCTTCGACCAGCTTTTTCCACTCCGCAACGGACTTCATCTTACTTTTCATAATATTATTCCCATTAAAATTACGCCAACCGCCCTTTATCACATCAGGGAATTAGGGAATAAGCAAGGACTGAAAATTTCAGCTGAAACTGAAAAAAACTATACAAATCTGTCCGATGATACTTGTCGGGAATGACCATTGCTTTATTAACGAACTGCTTAGATGAACAAAACCAGTAATACCAACCTGATCTTTGGACGTTCGGTCGAATCCGGACTCGAAAGAGTCTCCTCCGATCACAACTTTTTAGTGCATTCATTTGCTTCCGTTCTGGATAGTCTCGGGGTACCCGATGCCGCCACTCTTCTGCGGGACAAAAATTTTGCAGTTTTTACTGGCAGGCTGAACCCACAATCCATTCAGGCGATATCCTTCTATTTCCAGCTGCTTAATTTGGCGGAAGAGCATGGCTCTGGCAGAAGTTCTAGGGAGCGCGAAAAAGACCTGGGTGGCAAAGCAGAGCCTGGTAGGTGGGCTTACTTTCTACAAAAATTATCCAATGAGGGTTATTCGGAGCAGGAAATCCGGCAGAAACTGCCCAAGGTCTGGGTCGAGCCAGTCTTCACCAAGCATCCAACTGAGGCAAAGCGCTGGGCAGTGCTTGGTTTACACCGCGAAATTGTCCGTCTATTGCGAAAAAAAGATGCCGTTCAGACCGCATCGGAACAGAATTTCTGTGAGCGTAGCCTGGAGGCAGTCTTGGAAAGACTCTGGTTAACGGGAGAAATTTTTTCTGAAAAGCCTGGCGTGGAAAATGAACTCCAGAATCTTAGTTATTATTTAAAACAAATCTTTCCGGTTGTTTTCAATAGTTTGGACGACCGCCTGCGCGATGCCTGGGAACAGGTATGGCCGGATGCAGAGCCTCTGCGGGACAACGAACTGCCTATGCTGAAGTTCGGTTCCTGGGTGGGAGGGGATCGGGATGGTCATCCCAAGGTCACGGCCCATGTCACCCGTGAAACCTTATCTTTCCTCGTTAAAGGAGCGGAGGATGTGGTGCGGGGGCGTCTTACCGAATTGGGGCAAAAGCTTGCGTTTAGTGCTTCGGGTCTGGCTGCTCCCGCTCAAGTGCTCAAAAGAATGAAAGAGTGGGGAGTAACCGATCTCAACCTTGAACCCTGGAAAGCCTATGTTCTGGGAATGGCGGATCGTCTTGATCACGGCGTGCTTCATCTCCGGGAAAATCTGCAAATTCTGATCGAATGTCTGCAGCAGGCTGGGGCAGGGCGGACGGTGAATATGTATGTCCGCCCGGTGTTGCGCCTCGTCAATACCTTTGGACTGCATCTTGCCCGACTTGATGTGCGTCAAAATAGTGATGCCTATGACAAAGCCCTCAGTCAAATGATGCAGGCGGGTGGAATAGAGGATGGGGAGACATTTCCACAATGGTCCCTCGATAAAAAATTGGATTTTCTTGATGCAGAGCTCAGTCATCCAAGACCCATGACTCATGCGACCACTTCCTTGCCTCCTGAAGCGGAGGAAGTACGGGCTACATTTACGGAATTAGTAAAACACTTGGATTCCCAGGGTTCGGAAGGTCTGGGCTGCCTGGTGGTCAGCATGACCCGCTCCGTGGCTGATTTACTGATGGTTTATGTACTGGGTAAGGAAGTTGGACTCACTCGTTTTTCGGACGGAAAAATGTACAGTCCCCTGCCGGTGGTTCCCTTGTTTGAAACCTTTGAGGATTTGGAGGCAGCCCCTGGCATTATGGATGATTTTCTTTCCCATTCCTGTGCCCGTGCCAGCCTCGAGCAAATGGGTAAATCTGCCACTCAGGTAATCATGCTTGGCTACAGTGACAGTAATAAGGACACTGGCATTCTCGCCAGTCAGTGGGCTTTGCAAAGAGCTCAGCGTAGGTTGCTTGAGGTTGGGGAAAAGCATGGGGTTACCATGACCTTTTTTCATGGTCGTGGCGGCACGGTGGGCAGGGGAGCCGGGCCTACGCACCGCTTTTTGGAAGCCCTGCCCAAGGGTTCACTGTCCGGTGGGCTGCGCTTAACTGAACAGGGGGAGGTAATTGGTCAAAAATTTAACACCGCCACCAATGCTGCCGCCAATCTGGAGACTTTACTGGCGGGCACCCTGGGAGGAGAACTTTTGAGCCAGAA
>Ga0255753_1002956_pt1 | contig 18179 bp, 10 predicted proteins | sample 041ome_10_FD_179953 | JGI IMG/M metagenome (GOLD analysis project Ga0255753, IMG submission 179953) | Coastal salt marsh microbial communities from the Groves Creek Marsh, Skidaway Island, Georgia - 041412US metaG (version 2) | ecosystem: Environmental > Aquatic > Marine > Intertidal zone > Salt...
TCGTTTTTTGTGGGGCTGCTTCGTGGGAAAATCGAGTAAAAAAGCGAGCACATCTTTTAAAACAGACACCACAAAACAAAGCGGAGACTGCGATAAAATACGAGGAAAAGAGAGAGAGAGAGAGAGAGTAGAAGAGTAAGAATAGGAGCGTGCGTGTGTGTGTTAAATTATAAATATGAACCAACCATCGCGAGCGGAAAAATTTCTCATGCCTCCGGGCAGTCGGAAACTCTCGTACACCCCGGACACGAAATTAGCCAACGCCGGGGAATTCGTCTTAATGAGAGAAGATCACACGCTCGGGAACATGCTCAGGATGGAACTGCACAACGACCCGAACGTGGTCTTCGCGGGGTACCAGCACCCACACCCTACGGATCACCGGATTTTGATTAAAGTGCACACGAACGGAGAGACGAACCCGGTGAGGGCGATGCGAGAGGCCAATCAGAGATTGACGGAACAGGTGGAGAGTTTGAAGACGCAGTGGGAGAGCGAGTTGGAAAGCGTGAGAGATAGCGGGGCGATTTGATGATGATATTGTTTTTCGGTCTATCTTTGCGTGATAGAATAATAGTTCTCCTTTTGTATTGTTTAAAACTAACTACTGGCAGATGGTGTGTGTTACTACTCGTCGTACGCTTTCTCTATATGCGCTCGTACTCCTCGGTATTTTATACCTCTCATCATCGAGGAGCGAGAGGATCGTCTTCGTCGAGAACGGACGAGGATGACGAAGAAAACAAATATTTCATGCCTTTAGCGGCGAAGTTCATCATTTTTGTGAGCGCGTCGTCCTCGTCCAACTCGTCGTCGGAGAGACGTTCGTCCAACTCGCCAGCTTCCTCGATCTTATCGTCGCTATTGCTCTCGTTCGAGTTTTCGCCGTAGAAGGCTTTGCCCGTGGTTGAAACCGCATCGTCTTTGTGCTCGTCGTCGTCATCGCCGCCACCGTCCTCCTCCTCTTTTTCCTCTTTACCTTTGCTCGCTCTTTCTCGCATCATGATTTCTCTCGCGTTGAACATGCTTTCCGCCTTCAACAAGTCTTTCCTATTGCCTAACCGTCCAATTTTCTTCCTCGGATTTAACCCGCACGTCTCTTTCCCGGCACCGCAACGGTTTATGTACCCAGCTCCGACTAACCCGTCCAATATGGCGTGTTCTAACTCCATGGAATGCACCGCGTCCACACCACTCCGTTCCGTGCCTCTCAACACGTAATACTGATACTTCGCCTCCGGCGGCAACGCCGAAGGGAGTTGGTTTCTCCATCCTCTCCCGACATTTCTATCGTCCACACCGAACCCGTACAAATTCACCTCGTCGCATAAGCTCATCGCCAACACGGTGGATATAATCCCCGAACTCGGCGTGTTCCCACCTTTTGGTTTAAACCCTTTCGCTAAGCACTTATCCGCTTTCGATTTAAACTCTCGCATGAGTTTCCCAACCGCGCCTCTCACCGCGCTCTCTAAACCGACCACGCGCACGTCCGGTCTTCTCGGATACGCTTTCACTAAATTCCTCGCAATCTTATCGATCCCTCTCGAGGCGATCAAATACACGTCTTTCTCCAACGGTAAATACTCCTTATCACCTCTCGAGTACTGTTGCGTCCACTTCTTATTGAGCACGCGAAACGTCGTCTTCTCTCCGACGAAGAGTTCGTACGTCGCCGTCGGCGCTTGGTTTTGTCGGAACACCACGTCGTGCGCGTCGATCGCCTGACCAAACTCCGCGGACTTTAATATCCCGCCGTTCCCCACGACCGCGCATCTTTTGAATTTCACTCGTCTCGCTATGCGTTCCGGCACGCCTTTCGAAGAAGAAGAAGACGTGTGTCCGTCCTCCACCACATCGACGGTCTTAAAAATCTGCGACGGTTTCGGCAACATCCTCTCCGGCATCCCGTCGACGAAAACTTTCGACGCCGCTTTATTCATTCTCGGGGTCGACAAAACACCGCTCGGAACGCAAAACGCCTCGCTTTTGTCTTCTTCCGGTGCGGTCGTTCCCGACCGCGACGCGAACGGCACGGACACGTGAGAAGAGGGAAATTCCATCGTCGTCCTCCTCGCCTCCGTCGTCAAAACCATCGTCGTCAAGGAGAGAACGCAGAGAAAGGAAAGAAGAAAAAGGAAAAAACGCATTTTCGTCGTCGTCGTCTTCAAAGCATCCCACTCATTTCTCTCTGTATCTCTCTTTCTCGCGCACGCAAAAAGCTTTTACGGTAGTGTTTTGCTGGAATGCCGCAAAGCGTGTGTGAGTATAAATCGTCGCGCTTGAAAAAAAACAGAAGAGAGAAATTAATTGGCTGCTTTTTTCCTCGGACTGAAAAAAGCGAAAGAGAAAATTTTCCTCGAACGAAAGAAAGAAAAAAAAAGCCGTTGCTTTCAAAATTTTAGCAGACTTCTCCGCACAACAAAAATCACAAATCTCTTTCTTCACGAACAGCTTTGGCTTTGGAGCCGAGAGAAGATCGAGAGAGAAAATGTCCTCTGCGATGTTATCTTCGCGTCGGGTTTCGGTGCACGTTCCAGGAGGAGGAGGAGGAGGAACGAAGGCGGCATTCTCGAGGAGGAGCGCATTCGTTTCCGGGATGAGGCCTCTGCATCGAACCGCCGTGAAAAAATCATCGTCGTCGTCGCGACGACCGAAGAACGCGGGGAGGAGGAGGATGATCTCGTCGTCGTCGTCGAGCAGAGATTTATTCGAAGGCGACGAAGGCTTCGACGTCGAGCTTTTGCAGAAAGATCTCGTCGAGGAAGGGCTGTTGGATCAGAAACACGCGAACGGGTACGTCAAAGAGTTTCGTAGAGATATCTTTCTTTTTCTTCTTTTTCCCAACGGCCGAAAAACTTGATTTTTGAGCCCCTCCTGCGTGTTGGTGCCAACAATACTGACGAATCTCTCTTTTTACCACCTTTGACGATAACAAAACAACAGACACTTCAACGGCCAAACGACCGAGGCGATCGCGACGCTTCAGCAACAGTTCGGTTTACCCGTCACCGGCGAATGGACTGAACTGGAAAGATTGGTGTTTCAAGGAGGCGCGCAAAAAAGCCAACGCGTGCGCAACTTTAACGACAGAAACGCCGGCGAGCGAGCGTTGGCGCCTCCGACGGCGAGAGGGAAGAGGGCGTTGGAAAACGCGCAAATGTATTACACGAGCGTGGAGGATTCGCGTGATTTGATCAGAGACGGTAGTGACGCGTTGCAGCGGTTCGTACAGCCTGGGCTTTCTGGAGATATTTTGACCGGATTGGTCTGGGGGTTGGGCGTGGCGAGCGCGGTGTCGTTCACGAATGATCTTTTTGAAGATTATTTGCAACCCGTCGGTCGGCAAAAATCGAAAGAACACCAGAGAAGATGGAACGAAACACCAAACGACGAAGGTTTGTTACCAAAGTTGAACTTTTTTGGCGGCGGGGGTAGCGGGGGTAACGGCGGTCGAATCCAACGCGCATTTAAGCAAGGAGGAGGACGAGGACAGCGGCAACAGGAACAGCAACAACCTTTCGAACGAGGTGTGGCGTATGCATCTTCTTCCTCGTCGTCTCCGCAACGAGACAGTGGTAACGGTGGTACAGTTCCGTACTGGCAAACTGGACGTACTTCGCGCATGTTGCAAGAATACCACGGAGCTTCTGCTTCCTCGTCGTCGTCCAACTTTGTGCCGCCGGCGAACGCGCCTGGGTCAAACGTGCCGCCTTCGCCGGCGTTTGCTCATATGAATACGAACGCGTCGGCTTCGATGAGTGTGAAAGAGATGAACGCACTTCGAAAAGAAATTACTCGACGGAACGCGAGTCAGGCGTTTGCGCAGTATAACAACAGTAGCGGCGATGCGCCGGCGCAAAAGAGAAACACAAAAATAGGCTCCCGAGACGCCGCCTTGGAACCAATTCGAGCGAAAGCTCGCACGCAAACGCTCGAGAGACCGGGATACGCGAACGACGGCTTTGGCGAGTATGGGAATAAGAACGACAGAAATGGTAACAATAGCAGCACCAGTAGCAGCAGCAGCAGCAGCAACAACAACAACAACAACCCGGGGGACGCGATGGACGAACACAATCGAGGGCCTCTGTATGTCCAAGGCTTGGACTTCCTCCGCGAAATCCCGAGCAAAGTTCCAAACTTGTTCGCACCGAGTGAGTTCTCAGCACGAGCGATTAAAGAGCGCGAGCTGGAAGCGTCAATACAGGAGGCTCGTCGGATTGCCGAGAGCGAGCGCGCGGAAAAGCACAAAGCACAAGAGGCGTTTGCGAGACAAAAATCTGAACTCTTGGAGGTTTCGAGAATTGCTCGTCAAGCCTCCTTCGTGGCTGATTCGCACGAGCAACGCATCAAAGAAATACAAGAGAAGTTGAATGCGATGCAAGTTAACGAAGGGACGAAAATGGAAAGTTTAGTCAGTCGAATCGACGAGTTGGAATCCTTCGTCAACAAGTCTTTGCAGGATAAATTTGAAAATCTCGAGGTGGCGGCGGAGCGCAAATTCAAGCAACTCGCCGTCGATGTCGAGAGAATTGAATTAGCGATGAAAGATGCCGGCTCGAATTTGGACGAGCTCGATACGATTGGTCAAGTTACGATGGCTTTGTCGAGCGTGAAGAACGACGTGACTGCAAAGTTACAAGCATTTGAAGCCCAATTGAACGAACAATTGGAAGCGACGTCGAGACAATTAAAAGAGGACCGAGAAAGCGACACTCGCGCCGATATTGCGTTTGCAAAGTTGGACGCGTTGGAACATTCTCTTTTGGACGTCCAATCTGGTGCCGGTGCTGAAATCGAGCGTTTACAAGCGCACATTGATCGATTGGAGGCGAGCTTGCGAGCCGCTCCGGCTCCCGTGGTAGTTGAAGAAGAAGAAGAAGAAATTATACGAGAAGAAGAAAAAGAAGAGGTCATTATTCCCACCTCGTCCGCATACACTGAAGTGGATACATTAGAGGAGTTGGACGTAGCAAAAGAGCAGGAACAGGAACAAGAAATTGTCGAAGAAGTTGTGGAAGAGAAGAAACAACAGCTCGAGAATCTCTTCGCGGCGCCCGCCGTGCCAGACGTTGTCATTCCCATAGCTCCACCAGTCACTCCGGCACCGGAGGTTGAAAAAGAGGACGACTTCATCGATGGACAGATATTCGAAACTGGTATTCCGAAACGCATCGCGACCGGTCGTGAGGTTATGTTGCAAGGCTTCCACTGGGAGTCACACAAGTCTGAATGGTACGACATCGTCAGCGACCGCGTGGAGCAAATCAGAGACGCCGGGTTCACGCAAGTTTGGCTCCCTCCGTCTGCGGACTCGCTCGCACCGCAGGGTTATTTACCAAGGAACTTATACAAGCTCGACTCTCACTACGGATCCGCCGAGAAACTCAAATCTTTGACTCGCAAGATGAAAGAAAACAACATCTTGCCAGTCTTGGACGCCGTGTTGAACCATCGGTGTGCGACGCACCAAGGTGCCGGCGGAAAGTGGAACCGATGGGAGGGCACTGGTATTGACTGGGGAGATTGGGCTATTTCCAACGAGCAACCGGACTTTGCCGGCTCTGGGAACGCTCCAACCGGCGACGTTTTCCACGGCGCGCCGAATATCGACCACACTCAAGACAAGGTTCGCCAAGATTTATGCGAATACATGAAATACTTGACCTCCGACGAGGTTGGTTTCGGTGGTATTAGATTTGATTTCTCCAAAGGTTACGGCGGTTCGTTTACAGGCGAATACGTCCGGGCTTGTGAAGATAATGTCGAATTTGCCGTTGGGGAGTTTTGGGATACCATGAACTACGGCGTCGGATTAGAATACAACCAAGACTCGCACAGGCAAGCCATCGTTGATTGGGTCGATCAAACCGGCGGGTGTTGCACCGCGTTTGATTTCACGACCAAAGGCATCTTACAAGAAGCATGCGGGCGCGGCGAATTCTGGCGTCTCATCGACGCACAAGGTCGCGCTCCGGGCGTTATCGGTATATGGCCCGCTCGAGCGGTAACCTTCTTGGACAACCACGACACGGGAAGTACTCAAGCGCACTGGCCATTCCCCGGTAAGCAAGCCGGTCAAGGTTACGCGTATATTTTGACCCACCCGGGTACCCCGTGCGTCTTCTGGGACCATTACTTCGATTGGGGCGACAACTTGCGCAAACAAATCGACTCTTTACTCGACGTCCGCGACAAGATGAAAATCCACGCTCGATCCGTCTTGAAAATAGAACACGCCAAGGATAACTTATACGCCGCTAAGATCGACGATAAAGTCGCCGTGAAGTTAGGTCGCGAACACTGGGAACCCAAAGGTGACGGATGGAAAGTTGAAGCGTTCGGCGACGACTGGTGCGTCTGGACGTTGACCAAGTAGAAAGAAAATCTGGCGCGCTGGCGCGATACGAAAGAAGAAGCAGAAGAACAAGAAAAAGATGCCCCCTCGAATCTCTCCGCCTGAGAAGAGTGATGACCGTTGTTGTTTATGTCGATTGACGACTCGTCTGAAAAGGAGTTTGCGATTCGTAAAAGTTACCGAGGAGATGGAAAGAAAAGATACGAAACCTTATTAGCAGTTAACATTTTTATATTTATTCTCACATCAAATCACATCAAAAAGTCAACTCAACTCCTCTTTTTGCTCAAAAGTCTCTTCATTTCCACGCACGAGACACGCGCACTCCCAACTTGCAAAAAGAGCAACAAACACTTTTGCTACTGTATAATTGCTCGCATGTTCTCTGCGTCATCCTTCCTCGCCAACGGCGCGCATCATCCGTTCGTATCTCTCTCGTCATCGTCAACGAAGAAGAAGAACAACAACAAACCGTCGTCGTCGTTTCGTTGTTTGTCGTCGTCGTCATCGACGACGCGCAAAAACGCTCACCAATCGCACCTTCTCTTCGCAAGGAAAAGTGCATCATCTATTCGGAAGGTACGCGTTCACGCACCACCATCGCGGCACAAACAACGCGTACAAGCTTCTTTTTCGTCGCGAGCAGCGCGCTCTCGCAAGGCGTTCTCTCGCGGGGAGATTGCCTCGAGTGCAACAAATCACCTAAAAATAAACTCACAAAAAAAACGTTTTGTTCCTTTCCAAACAACCAAAAACAGGCGCGAGGTGAACACTCGCAAAATCGAGCGATTGCGGATGACACGCCTGTACTAGGGCTTAGCAGCAACAACAAAGATTCTACGTCCTCTTCCTCGTCCGAGGAACGGGAGAGACTGGTGGCTGAAATCTTAGAAAACGTGGACGATGGAGGTGCGCGCTTTCGAGAACGCGAATAATGTTGGCATTTCCCCTAATCCATCCATCGTCGCGAGTTTTTGGTTTGATGCGAGCAACAAACTGACACACTTTTTCTCTCTTTCTTACTATTATTAAACAGCATTCGGCGGCGCCATGTCCGCGGAAAAAGACGAGCAAACCTTTGAAAATATCAAACAGTTAGAGCTCGTCTCCCAGATCAAACCGTTATCGAACCCGAAAATTTTTGGCTACTACGACGTCGCGTACACGAAAGCCGGGTCGAAGCAAGACGGCGCGCCAGCCGGAGGGGCGTTTCGATCGAAACTTGGGAGACTCATTTTTAAAACGGAAGGGTTGGAGCAAAATTTAGTGGAACCGAACTTTGTGGAGAACAGAGTCGCGTTTGAGTTGTTCGGTTGTATTCCAGGGGAGGTGAAATTGAGAGGCACGTTTGAGCAATCGAAAGCGCACGATAACGACGGGAAAACGGTTCGAGCGCAATTCGGTTCGCCAACGTTTAGAATTTTTGGTTTGCCAGCCTTACCTATTGGGCCAAAATCAGAGGTGACCTTAGCGACGACGTACATCGATGATCGCGTGCGGTTAGGTTTAGGCGGGCGCGGTTCTCGGTTTGTCTTTAGGCGCAAAACGAAAGAGCAACACGAGAGAGACATGGGATATTGGGGAGTCGCCGGGTTAGCCGTGGTTACAAACTTAGTCAGTACCGTGTGCATGTTCTTTGCGGCGAGGCATTACCAATCTTTAGGGACGAGACCGGGGATGACGGCCAGTTTGTACGCCGCGTTTGCGATGTTGTTTGCGTTCAACTTTATTTTGAGACACGCCGGGAAGAAGTGCGAACGCGACGGGTGGGAAATCGCGCCAGCTTTGTCGGAAGAAGCGAAGTCGTTTTTGAAAGGCACGAGAGAAAATAAAACAGAAAACGTGTTTGGGAAGAGCAATAACTAGTAGGCATTTATTCTTAATTCTTTTCATACATAGCAAGCGGCGGTACACGATATTACATTACAACAATCTCTATCTTCAATCTAAATTCACAGGAGAACGTCGACGACGTCTTCATCGTCCATATCTAACGTCTCCGGCGTATCTTCGCTAACTTTAATCCTATCACCGTCGAACGTGAACTTCGCCTTCGCGACGTCTCCTTCCGGATGATGTTCGTCCACAAAATCCTTCCATATCCGTTCGAAAGTGTATCTCTTCGACGTCTCGAACTCGACTTTCTTCGTATTGCTAAACGCAAACACCAACTGGATCGGTTCGTATCGCACATCGTCCTCATCTTCATCATCCTCAGCCCCGTTCGCACCTAACGCTCCAACATTATCATCAGAAGCAGCGACGCCGTTACGTTGTTCATCTCCGTCGTTCTCGTCCTCGAAGACCCTCGCGTCTGTTTTCTTCGTCAGCTCTCGCATCAGCGCCGAGGCCTCTCGCATCTTCTCGTCGTTATAGTGCGCTCTGTCTCTCCTCGCGAGAGTCGACGAAGGCGGCGCGTCCGAATCTGATGATTCCGACACCAACGCGTTATTACTCGTCGGTTTCTCTTCTTCTTTTTCCTCTTCTTCTTCGTCGTCGTCGTCCTTTTCGTCGTCCGTTTCATCATCATCATCATCATCATCATCATCATCCGAATCTGAAATCAAAGCTCGAGTTCTCTTCCTCTCCTCCTCCTCCTCCTCCTCCTCCACTTTCCGTTTATTCGTACCGTTATTACTCGTCGTACCTAACGCGTTATTCTTCTTCTCCTCTTCTCGTTTTCGGTTATAGCTCGGCGCGTAGAATAAATCCTCGTCGTCGTCTTCGCTGCTGCTGCTGCTGCTCATAGTTTCGTGTAACGAGTATTCAACAGATATTATTAAGGGAGTACGAGAGAGATGGCTTTTTGAATTTTTTGGTGAATTAATTTGTTGGTTGTTTGTGAACGTTCCCTCGGTCGCGATTTTCGTTCGGAAAGTGAATATTCCTGGAGGCAACCTTGCTCGTGTGCTCCATACTACTACTACTACTCCCGCACGCACCATCACATATACACACACGCGCGTTGTTGTTTAAAAATGTCAGACAGTTACATCGACAAAAACACGTACGCGTACTACCACGGGAGTGGGGGTGCGCAACAATCAAAAGACGGAAACGACACGCGAATGGAACCGGTGTACTCACACAAATCTCCAAAAACCGGGGTCGACGACGAGAAAATCAAACTCGGCGAGGCGATACAAAACTGCGAAAGTTTCAAGACGCCGATAAGGAACATGCGACCGTACGGAGGCATGTATCGATGCCGATCGAGCGGGCAAAATAGGTTTTGCGACATGTGTTGTGCCGTGTGTCCGGTGTGCGTGTATAACGTGCCGTGTTGCGGATCGGATTCGTGTTTATGGACCATCTGGTGTTGGCTCGGGATACCGTTACCGTGGTCGTTTTGTACGATGTTTTCGTGCGAGATGATCGGGCCGAGCGTGGTGACGAGAGGTAAACACGGGGAGCTCGCGTGTCAGTACGTGAGATTAGAAGAGCACGAGAAAGGATACGGGTGCTTTGGAGCGCAGGGATGCGATGGTTTCAAAACCCGGGCCGGGCTCAGGGACGATACGCCGATGTTGTTGAAAGCCGAGCCCGGGTGCTGTTAGGAAATGAAACGTTTTTCCTTTCGCGCACAAAGTTAAAAAACTCTCTCGCAGAAAGAGATGATTTTGGATCGTGCAAAACAACCATCGTCGCGCCTTTCTTTACCACAGCTTCGATGTGCTCCGGAAGTCGTTCGTCCACCTATTTTTTATGTATATAAAATTATAAGTCACCGATGTATATTAAACTTCTACGTGTATGTTTCTCTTTGTTTGTTTGAGCGTCTCTCCGTCTCTCCTTTATTACGCCGCCCCGCCCGTTGCTGCTCCAGCAGTGGACAAAATAATCCCAATAATTAAACCGTACAAAGCCAACGCTTCGCAAAAAATCAACATCAAAACCATACCGACGAACAATTTCGGTTGCTGCGCGTTCGCTCTCACCCCGGCGTCGCCGATAATACCAATCGCCATCCCCGCGGCTAAGCCAGACAAGCCGCACGCTAAGCCGGAGGACAAGTGCGCGTACCCTTGAAACAACGTGTACCCAGTCGGAGTGATGTTCGTGGAGATGATGACGGCGATGATCAAACCGTAAATGCCGAGAACGCCCGCCATGACTGGCGCGATGACGGATTTCATCACGAGCTCTGGTCGCATCACCCCCATGCTCGCGATCCCAACGCCCGACTTGGCCGTCCCGTACGCCGCGCCTATGTTTGCAAACACCAACGCGCTCGCGGCGCCCATGAAACCAAAAAACGGCGCCACGGCGTCGCCGCTGGAGTCATCGTTGGTTTGCGCGAGCGCTCCTTTTGTCCCGCTGCTTATGAATAAGAGTGCGAGCAAAACTGCGATTTGGTACGTGGTATACATTTTCCGGATGAGATCTTATCGGACAAAATCGACTCACACGAATTCTTCTTCCGGTGAAAACGATGTGATACTAAAAGAGCAGTCGCAGCAGTACTCGAACAGCAGGCGATTATAAGAGATTCTTTTTTTGTCTTCTTCTTCTTCTTTAACTTCTTCTTAAAGCGAGAGAGAAAGACTACTCGAAAACAAAGAACGCTGTGAAACAAATGACGAAAGTCTGTGTGATGAAAACGACAGACGACGAGAGGTTTTTTTAAAGGAGCAGAAACCAAAAAACACACGCAATTGGCTTGTTTTTCGCATTTGAAAAACTAAAATTTTAACGAACTCGCGTCAAAAGAAGAGAGTTTTGATTCAATTCCAGGAATTCATTCACGCACGTTTTTTCTCGCAAAGAGAGAGAGACCGGAGCGAGAAGAAACACAGATTCTGTTGCATCTCTCTCGTGTATCTCGTCATCGTTTGAGACAGAGTCAGACGGAGGAGGAGTACTTTTGAGAGTGGGCGAGAGAGAGAAAGAGAGAAGAAAAGAAAGAACGGCGAAAATGACTTCGGGTGGTGAAAAATAAATCGCGCATTTCGCGCGCGAAATGGAGGAGGAAAAGATGGAGACGTTTTTCTCTTTACCCGGCGGGAACGTTGATGATGCGAACAACGATGCGGCGAAGAATAGTTCTCGTCGCTTGGATGGCGCTTTTCTTCGTGCGAGTTTAAAGGAGGCCGAGAAAAAAAAATGTGCATACATCGTTCGAGGGATAAATGCCACTTCGTTTGAGATTATTCGAGTCGTCGCGCCGGCGTCGTCGATTGGTGGGCAATGCAGAAAGAAGAACGTGTCGAGAGTCACGATGCGTCCGAAAGCGTTCGTGAGTTGTGGTGGTGATGGTGACAGAAAGGAGACTTTTCTTCAATGCGCGATAAACAAAGACGGAGACGCGATTGCGGCTACGGATGGTTTTACTTTAGTGACGTATCACCGAGTGTCGACACGAATGGATGGAGATGAGGAAGATGCGGAGAAAGAGGGCGGTTTCAGCTCGTCCGAGGACGAGAGCGAGGACGAACCCCATCCCGACGACGCGTGGGTGGAAACCGAGTCGATTGCGCTCGAGCGCGATAAAAATGGAAATTGGGGTACAGTTTCTGATATCGCGTGGAATAAACGTTGCGATGAGATTGCGATTGCGTACGCGAGTTTTTTAACGACATCTCAGCGATGCATCGTGCGCGTTGAACACATTTGGAACGAAGATGAACAGAAGAGTTTACGGGTGGGAAGGAAGTCGGATTTGACGTATGACGTTTTGAAAGATGATCAATACGCGACAAAGTTACGTTGTGGCGACACGGTGATCGCGTCGAGTTCTGCGGAGACCGTGTTCGTGTATTTCGGTACTGCTTGTGCGAGAATTGCACACCCAAAAGGGAGCATCGTGCTCGACTTTCTCGTATTGGAGGATGACGAAGCAGTCGACGAGGAGAAAAATATCTCGCGTTCTAGGGCGTTAATTGCTACGTTAGCATCCGACGATTGCGTTCGTTTTTGGAACGTTAGATGCACCACCAACGGCGACGAAGCCGACGGCGACAATAACAGTGAACTCGTTTCGTCAAAGACTACATCCTCCCTAAAAGTGTGCGTTACGAACGACGAATCAACAAGCGGTGGTAAAAACGCTTTCGTATCGTTCGACGTGCACGAAAATTTTCTTCTCACCGTCGATGCAAGTGGTTTTGCCACGGCGTGGTTATTATCGAACATCCGGGGTGATATTAATAATAGAATAGCGAAAGCCACTCGCGTTCGACGGCGTTTTTCTATGTTCGGTGCGCCATTTTATAACCAAATCCCCGTTTCCGTGATGGCGAAGTGTACGCTGATTGAATCTCAAAATCGAGTCGCCGTAGAAGCGATCGCGTACGACAGCGAACGCATTGAACGTTCGTGCGGTACGTCCACATCTTCAGTTTCGACGTCTATTTCGAGTGGACATTCTCACGCGTTGAAGAAAATCGATTCAAATACCAAGGCGGATAAAATCGGGACGCTCGATGTCTCCGGCAAATTGAAATTTTGGCTGTCGAGCGGCAACGCGAGCTGGACTTCTTTAGGCGGGACAATAGAAAATATAGAATCGTTCGCCTGGTCGAATTTAGATGAGAACGTGGTATATCTTCTTCGTCGTTCGAATAGTAGCGTTGATGAAGACGGGGCGCTCGCACGCATCGCATTCACAGACGAGAACGTTTCAGAAATGATCTCGATATCGCTTCCGAGTCATGCTTCAAGTACGTTCTGGAATTACGACAGTTTAAACGTGTTAAGTGACGACGATGTTTTGATTCTCACTCCGAGAATTTCTGGAAACGTCAAAGTCTGTTCAATCAAAGCTCGGCAGGGTGGAAATGATATCACTCTTTACGAGTGTAAAGAGATGTCTATAGCATCAAAGACGCCTCGCGGTACATTCGATGTTGTCAAAAGTACAGTTTCTGGCCCAATAATCGCATGCTTCGACGGCAACACTCGGACAAACTTCTGGCGATTTGATGCTGAAGTGCAAATTTTTGATTTGCTCGGCTATGTCAGTTCCTCGAAAAATGTCGTGAGTCTTTCGACGTGCGGCTCGAGAGCATGTGTGGTTGATGTATCCGGGAATTCTATTGAATTGCTCGACGCCTCTGGCGAGCTCGATGGTAAGTTAACGAGCGTGGCAACCTTTCCGTGCGACAGTTTCGAGAGATCTGGAACGCCTACATCGGAATGGTTAGATATCGGTGGTGGTTCTCTGGCTTGTTTAGTCGCTGTTAATCAGAAAGTATTCGTCCTGGCACCGAACTCAAAACTCGGAGAATGGACTGTTGCTTATTCTCGCGCGTTTGAAAAACCAATCGCTCGAGCGGCGTGGAAGTCAAACGGTTCAAGTATAATCGTATCGTTCGACGATGGTGAAATACTATCTCTGGGAGTGCAAGGTCACGAATCATTAGCGCGTAAAATTGCGGAAATCTCTGCACCGTTACCGTGCTACCATCCCGCAGTCTTACACGATTGGATCGTGCGCCGGAAGGCGCATCGCGCGAGAGCCGCGATTCGAAAGGTTGTCTCGCACCTGGAAAACGTGAACAACATCGATATGCCCACGGACTTGACATCCTCTGCGCGCAGCACAATTTCATCAATATTGGAACTAGAAAATTCAAACGCCGACGATCGGCCGTCGACGCCTCGTGGAAAAGTCATCTCCCCTAGAGGCGCTTCAAAAGTGTCAGCGTTTAGCAGCGCACCGACGCCATCGCTCGTTCCAGAATTTGATTTGAGCGCGTTTGGAGGTTTTGGTGGTGGTAGTAATAGCAGTACTTTTACAACCAACAAAACGAGTCCAAATATGTTTGCTCCGGAAAATCTCTCGCGTCAAAACAGTTTAGCATCCGAATCTACTTCGTTGTTTCGGCAAAATTCAAATAGTTTAGATGATTCGGCGTCCACGACGACGACGTATACGAGCACGGCTACTGCGCCGGGTTCATCGGTTTCGTTCAGTGCGACCGAAGCAGAAATTGCCGCAGATGTATTCTCTCGTCACGCGGATTACCTTGGACTGAGCTCGCAAGAAGCAATCGAAGTTCTCGGATGTCTCGACGCTTTGAGAGATAGTGATGTAGGTATCGAAGCGACGGTTGATCAAGCCGGGAGGCGTTTACACGCACTTCATCGCGTTCGCGAGTTGACTTTTGGACGACAAAGAGGAACCGATAACGCCGATGTTGATGTAACTGGAGAAGGGTTACTCTGGGCAGCGCATTGCGAAACCGGTGACGCTGTCATCGACGCCATCCTTCACACGTCTTCGTCTTCCCAAATTGCTTGGCGGGACTTGCGCATGCTCGGCGTCCCTATTTGGCTTCGCAACGAAACTACCTTGAAAACTATCCTCGATAAAGCCGCGCGCGCCTCGTTTGCAAAAACGAAAGATCCGGAATCGTGCGCGTTGCTTTTCGTATGTTTAGGTCGGACGTCAGTATTAGCTGGATTATACAAGGCGAAGCGGGACCAAAAATTGTTTGAGTTTTTATCGCGGGATTTCAACGAGAAGAGACACCAAGAAGCGGCGTTGAAAAATGCGTACGCGTTGCTTTCAAAGCACCGATATGAGCTCTCTGCGACGTTTTTCGCGCTCGCTGGACAATACGAAGACGCCGCAAAGATTTGTTTGAAGCATTTGAATGACGTTAGCTTGTCGATAGCTATTTTGAGATGCGCGACGGGTCCTTCCTCGTCGTCTGTGATTGGTAAGGATGGTTCGTATTCGGTGGAGAGCGAAGTGTCCAAATTTATCCGCAAAGAGATTCTCGAAGACAAAAATGATGCTATCGATTCGTTCGATACAAAATGGCGACTCGCGGCGTTTTATTGGATGTCTGGCGATTGCGTGAAAAGCGTGGCAATGCTTTCGCGACTTGTAGGAGGAGGCGAGACCTTCACCAACGCTGATACTAAAAAAGAAAGTCATGCTTTAAAGGCGTCTGCTTTAGATCTCTTGACGCATATAGCATCGAGAAGACGTAAAGTTGTTGATCCACGCGTCCTTGTGGCGTGTGAGAAAGCGGTGAAAACTAAAAGCGCGAGCGTTTCCCGAGCGTTTGAACTCGCGGGAATGCCTTTAGCAGCATTAGAACGTTTAACAAATTCTCGCGGTAAAAGAGATGGTCACGAGAATAGCTTGGGATTGAAATCAATTATTGATAACGAGGACGACGTGCCTGAATTTGAACAAGTCGGAGGCCTTTCTCCGTTGAAACAAAAAGATAGCATTGATCACGCGATGGAGCTCGCATCGACCGTGGTTGAAAATTTTGGTCTAAACGATGTGGTTTCGCCGTTGCGACGTTCAGTTTCTCAGCTCGTTAACACCGGTCAGTTTGATTTTGATGGCGCGTTTGGATGGAAGCTAGATCACAATGCAACAACGACATCAACGCCAACAACGGCGGCGGAGCGAATCGATGTTCCCACAACTCCAGCGAACGACGAAGCGCTCACACAAAAAGGTTCTTTATACCTTCCGATCGAACAGAGCAACGCAGATGAAGAAGGAACTTCCGTTCAACATCTCAACGCGCTCAAACAGAAAGGCGTTCAGTTTGTCACGAAAAGTGCGGCGGCGCGTCTCGCTGCGAGTGCTCTTTTAGTCGCTTTTGATGAAAGTGGGAGTTACGTAGCCAAATACAGCGACGTCCCGGACGACGCGCAAGCGTGCACGGAGATGCTTTCTAGAGCACCGTTCGATGTTGATGCGTCAATGCTCCAACAGAGCCTCTCGAGACGCGCGTTGACGTTGCGACGATATGAAGACAATTTGAATTCAAACGCGAATAGAAAATTTTCTTCGGCAACAGCGAATGATGGATTAGCTGAATTCTTTCGATCTTCGGTGAAACGTAAAATTGCCAGTGCTGCTGCACTGCATATTCAGACCTCATCTACGAAACGCGCTGTTTCTAAAAAATCGGACAGAGATGCCTCGATGCCAGTTTTGAAGAAATCGGTCGAGCTCGCGCGTCTCAGCGGCGATGGATTCGTCGACTTGTGTTGCAATGCGAGAGAAACGACCGAGTTGGCTGTAGCTGCTGTGCGACGCGGTTTAGTCACGGTCGATTTGAAGGAACTCTCGAAATCGGGAGACAGTAAGCGCGCCCCGGGCGTTTTATCTGCCGCCGAAGCTATGCGACGCGCAACGGCAGAGAGTAAAGCTAGAGAACCTACGCGCTCCTTGATGGAACTGTTCGGCTTTTCAAAAAAGCAAAATCTTTGGGCAGAAGCGTCGGTATCGCTCGAAGATTGGAACGTGTCGTTCGCTCCTAAATATTCAAAACGAAAGAATCGAATGACCTCGTCCTCCAACGCTGCTAATGTCGCAGATAGAGAACCTTCATCTCCGGACGCGCACAGGCGTCCAGAGACGCCTTCTTCGGCACCAAAGACACCGCACTTACACGATTGGGGCCACGAGCTCGGCGTCGTAATACCTGCCGCGGCGGCGTTGTCGCGTCAAGATTCTCAATCGTCTCCCGGTTCTTCGCCGCGATTTAGTCTTGCCGGTGGAAAAGAAAGCGAGTCACCCGCAGACGTTTCCGCGAGAGTCGTCGTTTCGCACCCATCGTTCCCGATTTTTGCGTGCGGCAGTGCAAATCGAGGCTTACAAATATGGAGGTTCGGATTCGAAGAGACGAAGAAACGATTTCAACTTGAAAGTTCGAAAGATAGCACGTCGAATGGAAGCAATTCGCACTCTACTTCATCGTCCTCTCCCGTCGCTCTCTCGTTTAACGCTTACGGCGAACGATTGGCGTGCGCGACTACTGACGGCCGAGTTGCCTTGTACGATTCCTCTTCCTCTCTGCGAACGATGGCGTCTCGCTTGTGCGTGTTTGATAGCAACTCCAACAGTTCCGCTTTTGTTGCCGCTAAACCAAAGGAAGTTGCTTTCGTTTCAACTCTGGTTTGCGCGATTGCGTGCGAATCCAAAGGCTACTCCAATGGCGTCACCGGCGGTATGATGCGTTCGGAAAAAGCGCTGGCGGATGGAAACGGCATTTTACTCTGGGATGCCGCACAACCAAACTCGTCGAGATGTGGTGTGTTATACGACACATGCGGCGTCACGAGCGTGTTGGATTGCGCGGTCAACGGACCATCGCTCCTCGCTTCAGGCAACAGAAATGGCGAAGTTGTTGTGCACGATCTTCGGAAGCTCTCTTCGTCGACGTCTGCGACGTCCACGTCAACCACGGCGCTCTGGCGCTCCGCCGCCAACTCCACCAAAATCACCTCTTTACTCCACCACAACACCTTCTCCTCCTCTTCTCCAACCTCGGAACACCAAATCCTCCTCTCCGGCGACGACAAAGGCGACTTGCGCGTCTACTCTTTCTCAGACGGACGCCTCTTACAATCCGCGGAGAAAGCGCACGACAAGCACGCGTTCATGGCGCCGAGGATCGGCGGCGCCTCCGTCGCCGTAGGCTTGAGCTCGATGTGCAAATTAGATAAAGGCGTGTTAACTGCCGGAGGCGACGGCGCCGTCAAGTTGTTCAGATTTAGTTAGTCCTTCGTAGTAAACGTTGCTTCGTACTACTACTACTATTACTCTCCGCGCGTATTTTTGCGAAGCATTTGCCTCCTCAGAGAACCTAATAAAGAGACTGAACGAAACAGTAAAAGGTCGAAAGTGTTTAGATTTATGAGTCATTCGTACTCGTTTCCTTGTTGTTGTCTTGTTGTTGTTGTTCGCGTAATACTACTACTACTACTCTCCGCGCGTATTTTTGCGAAAACAAAGGAAGGATTTGCCTCCTCAGAGAACCTAATCAACAGAGACGAACCATTAAAAAATCTTCATTCAAAACACACAAACAGAAGAAGATCAAATGTCCGCCGCTGCGAA
>Ga0255753_1002962_pt1 | contig 18160 bp, 15 predicted proteins | sample 041ome_10_FD_179953 | JGI IMG/M metagenome (GOLD analysis project Ga0255753, IMG submission 179953) | Coastal salt marsh microbial communities from the Groves Creek Marsh, Skidaway Island, Georgia - 041412US metaG (version 2) | ecosystem: Environmental > Aquatic > Marine > Intertidal zone > Salt...
TATCATGTCGGAGCCGGTTCTGGAAAAATCAAAATCCACCCTCTCGAAGGGCACGTCCAGTGCCCCGCAGACGTGGGCGGAGTACAAGGAACGTTTGAAAGTTTTCGGCTGGCAAAACGGGACGAGTTATAAATGGTACACTACTATAATTTGAATTTGAGTCGAAAATTGCGGAAAATGACGTTTGAGTTCGGGGGGATTAGATATATATTGTTTTCTTTCGCGTCTCTGTCTCGCCCTTCTGTTTCTTTTATTCGCGCGAAAGTGCACGCAATCTGTCAAGGAAACGCATTCGAACGCAACGATTCGATCTTTTCATGCGGAGCGATCGAGAGTGGTCGAGACAGAGAGATGAAAGTCTGATCGACATTTTAACCGAATTTTGCCCCAGCCTTGTGTTTTACCTCTTTTACAAAGAACGAGAAAAAAATGTAAAAGAGAGCGCTAACCACCAAAAACTCTCCTTTAAACGACAGGAACACGAAGGTTGAATTATTCACCGGAGCGGGCGACATCGAAGCGTTCGGGGAACTGTTCTTCGATAACTTGGCGACCATGCTCGGGGTGACCGGCTCGGCGATCGGGCACATCGGGTACGGGCTTCTCGCGGCGGATTGGAGAAGTTGGGGCCCGGAGGGGTACGCGTTGGCGTGCGCGCAACAGTGGGAGAAAATTTACTACGAATGGAACATTCCGGCGTGTGGTTTGTGCTTACTGTTTGGCAACGTGTATTACGCGTGGTTGGCGACTCGTCTGGCGACGAAGGAAAATCGAACGGATGTAACCGCGCAACCGTACGGTATGAACACAACGGTTATCTACATCATGTTATACGCCATCACTTTGCCGGCTCTGGAAAAGGGTCACGATAAGTTCGCTCCATGTATCGATTTCGCTAGTCGATGTTCGGCAACGGATGCGGAAATTCAATCTGCGGCGAGAAAAGCAGCCGAATATGGTTGGGAAGTTTCCGTGACGGCCAACTTTATCGTCGGTTTGTTCGAAGTCAGCGGCTTCTTCTTAGGCGACTTGGTCAGGTGGTTGTTTCCAACCGCCGCCGTCTTCATCCCGTTATTTGGCGTTGGTTTCATGTGGTTGGGCTACGTGTACGTCGTCGATATCTTTGAACACCCGATGATGTGCTGGCTTCCATTCATGATTGTCTTGACGGGTTTCTTTGGGAACGTGAGGTACCCAATCTACAAAACCGTCACGTTTCCCATCGCTTTGTTGGCGATTTTGAGCTCCTCGGCGTTTGGCTGGATGGGCGCATGCGAACAGTCCACGGACGACATTGTGTACGGCTTTGGATCGCACACGACCTCGGTTGCAGCACAATACAACGGAGTAGATGCTGTAACTGGGTTAGCCCGCAAGACGTGCCAAGGTACGGACAAAGCGTTAGCTAAAGCTGCGTGGAAACAGTACGCCGGTAAGGGCGACATCTTCGGCGGCTTTGGCAAAGGTTTGAAAGGCTTCGCCCACTCTGATGTCAAGGATCTCGTTGCTCAATCTTTACTCTATGGCGCGATTGGCTTTTTAGGCTCGATGGCAGATGTCGAATCCGCCGAGATGGCTGGTGATTCGTATCCTATGGCAGAATGTTTGATTTTTGACGGTCTCGGAACGATGATTGGTGCCCTCGCGGGCAGTATCTACGGTACGACCATGTACATCGGTCACCCGATTCACAAAGCGCTTGGTGCTAAAATCGGTTACTCGCTTTTGAACGGGGTTGTTTACTTTGTCTTGTTCTGTAGTGGTATCTTTGCGAGTTTGTACAACGTGATCCCGCTTTGTGCGAACGGGGCTATTCTTATCTTCGTCGGTCTCTTGCTCGGTCGACAAGCGTTTGAGGCTACTCCACCGAGACACTACCCGGCTTTATTATTGGGCGTTATGCCGTTTATCGCGAACAAAATGTCTTTGGAATCACAAGGAAACCACTCGTACGATATGGGCATTCAAATGATGTCCGCGGCTGGCGGTACGATGTGCGGTATCTTCCTTTGCTGCATCGCGTGCTTCGCCATCGATAGATCTTTCCACAAGTGCGTCGTCGTTTCCTTCTTCATGTGCTTCCTTTCCTTGTTTGGTTTCTTCGCGAGTCACAACGATATCATCGATCCGAGTACAGACGTTAGAGGACCGCGACACGAGAAGTTGGGCATCTACGACTCGAGCAGCGACTTGAACCAAGGCTGGAGATGGTCCGTCGCGTGGGCCATGGTTGGGGTGTACTTCGCGGCGCACATTCCGTTCCAAAAGAAGGGCTCTCACGTGAAGATGCCGATTGACATGAGAGATATGAAGGCCGACCCGTACGATTCCGATACGGATTTGTCTTAAAACATCATGTTTACTCAACCGAAGTTAGACACGTGATGAAAACGAAATAAATATTTATATTTATACTACGCGCCGTCGACGAGGAACGCGCGTTTCCAACGAGCGTTCGCTCACCGAACTGTACATGCACGACGGGCGCTTAAAAAAGAAAAATGAAAGAAATCATTGCGACGATATGAACGATGATGATGATACTGTCCAGATTAACTTAACACGAATGTAATTCTTACATCAAATACACAACACACGTGCACCTAAAACTCCTCTTCTTTTACTCTTTTTTCTTTCCTTCTTGCGCTTGTGCTTCCGTTGCTCTGCTGTTCTTCCGTCTCAGCGTATACGCGATCGCTTTGCACAACAAGGCGACTTTGAAGACCGCCACCGCACCGGTCGTTTCTAGAACGGTGTAAAACTCTTTCGCTTTCGTCCACGAACTCAACGGTCGCACCATGGACCCGAACATGTTCGCGAAGGCATTTTCGAGCTTGTCCGCGACCGTCTCCCCGGGAGCCATGTAGACGTTTAAAGCGAGCGCGACGACGAGGTAACGGAAGACGATCCTAGGTATTTGGACAGAAAAGGAGGAAGAGGAGGAGGGAGTGCTACCACCGGTGGCAGCGGGGGAAACCATTTGAATTGTATGAGTACGCGGACGGACTTTTGAAAGCGTGGTGGCAATGGAGCTTTTGAAGAGAGTACAGTACTGTGTGTTAGAATAACAACGAGACGGTATTTACGCCGATGGCTTTTTTAGGAAGAAGTTACGCATCGGGCGGAGAATATCCTCCGAGAGTATTTACGTCGCTTTTGGGTATTGTTGCGCGTTGTTTTTGGACGTACGCTACGGCGCGTTCGGCGGCGGTTCGATCGATCAGTCGCGGCGAAAAGGAGGACCGAGCGCCGTAGAGATCCTCTCGTAAACGGATGATTTTTGTGGTATTTATCGCGTCGTGTATTTCTTCGTCGTCGTCTTTAGATGATGATGAGGGAGATTGTGATGCGAGGTTTCCTTTTTGCGCTTTGCGTATGTTTGCGTCGCGCGTGGTAAACGGTGGTTTCTCGTCGCCGAACGCGCGCGCGGAGCATTCGGCGAAGGTGGTCACGCGACACCCGTCCTCTTTCGCGTACCCTTTGGCTTCCACCGCGCGCGCGCCCGGAATCCCGTACGCAACAACCGTGAGCATTGTTGCGTATCTCGTATCATCGTCATCATTTTCACCTCCAACTCCTCCTCCGCCGCCGCCGGAAACGCTTCCGACACCCGCGGCGACCCTCACGCTCTTGCTCGTTTCCTTCGCCCACAAATCCACCTTCGCTATGTCCGGCGCGATGCCTAAATACCTCGGTTCATTCGCCAACGCTTCGCACAACGCCTCTTCCGTCACCGCAAACACGTGGTACACGTTCGCATCGTTCCAATCGTTCGTCACCACTAACGCTGGATTCATGTTCGGTCTTCTTTGTCTTCTTCGTCCTTCTTCGTCTTCGTCTTCAAAGTCTTTCCGGACGTGTTCTCGGCACCCTTCTGGTTTCACGTCGAAATACATCTTCACGCCTCGAACGAGCGCGAACCCAATAAACACGGCTTTATCTTCCTCTCTTACGCCGTCTAGGTTCTTCCTCAGCGCGAATCCGTCTTGCAAGGTGCCGGAGACCGCCAGAAGTCTTCTCTTCTTCGTCACGTTTCCCCGTCGAAGTTTCCCCGTCAGACCAAAACCCATTTCGAGCAAGACGCCACACGCGAAGCACGCGAGCGATGGTACCAAAGATTTCGCGAAGGAGAACGGTTTTAGCATCGTCGTTAACATCGTCAGCGTTTTGCCCTCATTTCTTCTTTCTTTTTCTTCTTCTTCTTCTTCAAGAAGCGCGTGAATTTTTGTATAACGTAACGAACTCTTTTCCCGGGAAAATGTGAGGAAGGAAAAAGCAACACAAGGTGGGATTTTTACGTTTGATGAGTATACGTTTTAATCATGTTTATATTTACAGACACTCGCGCTTTTGTTCGGCAGAGCTTTTCTAACGCACATTTATACGTATTGGCGTTGTATTCATTTAAGGGATGCGTTTCCCAACGTCACCGACGTCGACGACCACGGCGTCGACAAAGTCCAATCTCTCGTCGTCGATGGCCGAAACGTCGGGCGCTAACGCGGTGATGTATCTGTCAAAGTATAAAATTTGTTTCAAAAGCGCCCCGAACGCTCGAGGGAACTTCACGCCGTTCTCTTCACCGGCTTGGATTATTTTTAAAGCGACATTTTGCGCTTCGAGTTGGTCGACGGAAACCGCCGCGGTTTGCGAGCGTTCGTCGACGACGACGGTGGGTTCGATTTCATCCAAAGCTTTGTAAACTTCCCGGAGGTCGTTGGCGAATTTCGACGCGTCGACGTCTTTCTCAGCCGCACCCATGGTGATTAACGACAACGCCATTTTATCGTAATCGCGCGTGGCGGTAGCCGCGAAAAACGCGCGAACGGATTCGTAGGTTTCCACGGAGAGACTTCCGACGATGCCGAAATCGATAAACCCGACGCGACCGTCGCTCAACGCTAAGAGATTACCCGCGTGGACGTCCGCGTGGAACGTTTCGCACGCGAGCACGGATGAAAACCAAACATTTAACGCGTTCACCAACACATCCTCAGCGCTTAATTTTACGCTCGGGTTCAACGGGTTCATCGCCACTCTCCCGTTTTTCTTCAACTCGTTCTCCACGTCTTCTAAATTCGTCAACGGCGACCCGTATAAACGTTCCATGACTAAAACTTTCTTCGAGCTCAGCTTTTCGTATATAAATGGTGCCGTCGCTAACGATTCTAACTTTGACGATTCAATAAACCGAGTGAAATCTCGCACGTTTTTCGCCTCTTTCCTAAAATCCGTCTCTTCCATCATGCTCGATCTCAAGTCGCTCACGATGTCCACTAAACTCGCTCGATTCAACTCTGGGTTCAAAAACGTCAGCACTTTCGACGCGACTAACGCGAAGCTCAAATCCGCTTTCAACACGTCCTCAACTCCTGGTTTCAAAACTTTCACCACCACCTCTTTATTCGATCCTTTCAACACCGCCGCGTGGACTTGCGCCACGCTCGCCGTCGCCAACGGTTTCGGATCGATCGAATAAAACTCTCTGTCGATGTCTAACCCTTCTTCTTCTAAAATCCTCTTAATTTCTCCAAAAGAAACCGGCGGCGTATCGTCCAAACACTTCTGAAACTCGTCCACAAACTCTTTCGGAAACGCGCTCGGCGTCGACGCGATGAACTGCCCAAACTTAATATACGTCGCCCCGAGCGCCTCAAACAGTTGCCTCAACGCCGACGGTGCCGTCATTCGCTCTAAATTACCGCTCTGTATTGTTTTCACCCCTAACTCAAATATTGCCCGCGCGGCTTGTACCGTCCTCGACACCCCCGCCGGCCCGGTCGAAGACGCCACTTGCGCGATATCTCGCACCAACGCCTGGAGCTCCTCCGCCCTTCGCAACACTTCCTCCGGTGAATTCCTCGAGGAAGTAGACGTAAACGAAGAACTCCGTCCTCGGTCGTCGGTTTTTGTTCTCGAAGACGAGGGTGATGATGGTAACGCGTTATACTCCGCGCGCGTCAACATCGCGCGACGACGACGAAGGTGATGACGTTTCACATTTCCCCGAGACGAAGACTTCAAAGCGCGAGGAGGAGAGCAGCATCGGCGGAGAGAAGAAGAAGAAAAATGAGGCGCGCGAAAGGCGTTTTCAGCGGTAAAGGACATTTTCTCTTCTTACGTGCGCGTGAAAAGTGTGCGCGCGTGTGCGTGTACTCTCTGCCTAAAAATGACGAGTGTTCCTCTTTTCTTTCTTGTCGTGTGAATTGCAAATATCTACGTTTTGGTCCAAAATACAAAACACAGGTGTCTCTCTCTTTCTTTCTCTCTTTCGATGATCCATCTACTGTTCTCAAGAAGCTGCTTGTCTTTCTCGCGCTTTTGCTTTTTCTGTTGCCTCGACAAATCGAGCGTATTCTTCGTCCGTTGGTTCTGGGCACCCTTTTTCGAGCAAGTAGTTTTCGCAGTCAGGGTGTTCGTGGTAACGAGCGGAAGCGATGTGTACCCAATAGTTAAGAGGCACTTTCGCCTCTTCGACTAAGTATTTGAGGCAATCGAGTTTGCCAAACCTTGCAGCGATTCCCACACAGGCGATCTTTACCACATCAGGTATCTTTCGTTCTTCGAAGAAGTATTTCAAGATGTCTAAGTGACCATATGCTGCGGCTTGTATTACCGCTTCTTTTTCCGTCTCTCGCGAAGGTTTCACTTTGTCGAAAAGAAATCGAACACAGTCGAGGTGTCCTCCTTTAGCAGCTAGTTTACACGACTCTTCTTTATCACACGGGCAATTATTAGAGAAGCAATACTTCAACATCTCGAGATTACCTTTAATTGCGGCCTGATTAATCGTCCATTCATCCCACTCGCAATGTTTCACTTCTCTCGCCCACTTGAGAAACTCGAGTTTGTTCGTTGCAGCAACTTCCTTGCAAAACCAGGCTTGGTCTACCACGTCTCCTTTGGTATCTTTCTTTCCCCAGCGTATGTTATTCCACGCCCATTCCAACGTCGAAATGGATGAACATTCGTAAACAATCAAACCTAATCCCGATACGTTTACCCCGGCGTATTCAAGCACACCCCGACTCTCTGTATTCACCTTTGAAAAGAAACACCGATCCAACAAATTCAATTTCGAAAGCACATGCGAGACAAACACATCCTTATGATGCAACACCAACCCGTTCCAAAGTGGAGAGGACGACGACGATGCAGAAAGCGAGAGATTCTCGAAGTGTGCAGTCGTCGCCTTCGCTTCCTGCGTCTTTTCTTTCTCGTCGTCCTCCTCTTCCGAAGAAGAAGAAGAAGAGTAGTTCAGTTTATCCCACTTGGAATAATCGATGCGAGACATGCGAGACTGTTTTTGTGGAAATTCGAACGTTCAAAACGTGTCATAAATACCCTTTGTTTGCGCGGCGAATATTAAGAAGAAGACAAAAAGAAGAAGACAAAAAGAAAGAACGCGCGCAATCAATAATAAGAATGGCGTGGACAAACTTCGTGATCACGGGCGCGGCCATCGTCGCCGTGGCGTCCTTGATGCGTTCGGATATTCGAACGAGCACGTCGATGTTACGACGGAACGTGAAGACGATTCGAAAGATGATGGAAGACGTCTCGAACGGGGAAAGCATCGGGGAGGTGGTGAAGAAAGGCGAGGAGGAAATCGCGAAGAAGCTGAAGAAGTGATCGTTGGTCTTTTCGTTTAAAAGAGAGAGGACGTTGGAGACGCGCGCGCGAAAAGCATTCTTTAAAAGAGCATAATAAGAAAAACTTTTAGGGGAACTGTGTGTTCGTAACAGATATATGCGAAGGGGTGCGCAACAGCTCCTGCAACACGCGCTCGGAGGAGAAGGAGGAGGAGGAGAGAAGATGGGTTGGTTGAGTGGTGGTGCGAACAATAATAATAACAACAATAATAACGACGCGTTGTTGTTTAATCCTTCGGCGTCGTACCCGTCGATCCCGCACATCAACTCGGGAGTGGAGTTTGGCGACTTCAAGTTAGAGAAAGGCCTTCAATTGAAAGTACCGAAAGTTTTTAAGGTGTTGTTCACCGTGTGGTTCGTGTTTAGTCTCGGCGTGCTGATGGTGAATATGGACGAGTTGGAGATGGACCAATCGAGATTGGTGTCGGTGTATTTCAGCGCGCCGAGTTTAATGACGTTGGCGCTGTGGTTATGGGGGATAAACGTGTATTTGTGGCACGAGAAGATGAAATTGGTGCCGTCGCCGTTGGTGGTGTTTAGTGAGAAACATACGAAATCGTTCGCGAACGAAGACGCGATTCCGCACGCGTTGGATGCGTCCGCAATATTTGGCATCGCAGGGGTGATGTCGGTGGCTACGGCGACTGGCGCGGCATGTTTTAGTAAAGCGCTAAAGGACGAAAACGAAATAGCGGCGTCGTTTTACATCTTCTTCTTTTACGTGTTGGCACCTTTGGTGATATTTTTCGCGCCGACGGAGAATGGTTTCCTGTTTGGAACGGCTAGGAAAGGTTTAAGAGTCACCGTATCTCGAATTGCCGCGCCAACCGCGCACGCTATTTCCTTCGCCGATTTCTTCGCCGCCGATGTTTTGTGCTCGTTCGCAAAGTCGTTATCGGACGTTGAGAGAGTGTTTTGTAGCGCATTCCAAGGTCACGTTTTATCTCACGCGGCTGAAGGCGCGTGTGGCGATCAAAGTTGGCGCATTCCGTTTGTTTTGTGCATTCCGAGCGCCATTCGATTGTTTCAGTGCATTCGCCAGCGAAGAGACACCGGCGACGAGTTGTGTTTCTGGAACGCGGTGAAATATTTTTCCGCGTTTCCAGTCATTTGGTGCTCTGCGTTGAAATATCACGTGGACGAGGACGATTGGGAACGGTTGTATCGACCGATGTGGTTCGCGTTTGCCGTCGTGAACAGTAGTTTTAGCTATTATTGGGATTTAACCCACGATTGGGATTTACCGATGGTGAAGAAGCTAGTGTTTCCTTCCTCTTCTTCGGCATCGAGCGGTGGTGGTGGAAACAACAACGAGAACAACATCATCGCCGAAATAGAAAGCAACGCCGAGAACGAAGCATTCGCCCCGTACGGTTTGCGAAACAACAGATTATACAAGGCGCCAGCGGTGTACTATTTCGCGTGCGCGACCAACCTCATGCTCCGCGTCTCGTGGACGTACAAACTCGCCGCGCACTTACGGAAAAACTCGCGAACCGTGTTCTTCGTGTCCGCGTTAGAAATCGTCCGACGGTTCCAGTGGTCCATCTTTCGCATCGAGAAAGCGTACTTGAAAGCCAAGCGATCCGCGATGAATAGCCGAGAAAATAGCTTCATTTAATTTAATTTTAAAAGCGTTTACATCAAAGTTTACAAAATATACAAGTGGTTTCGCACTCCAATTAAAAGAAGAATAATAATAATAATTTAACTTATTTATCATCGTCCAAGAAGAGATGTTACTTTGCATGCTTCGACAGCCACTCTAAACACACGTCCACGTTGTGTTGACTCTTGCACGAAATGCAATAGCAGCACACCTCCCTGCCACTCAATCGTCTCAACTCCATCGCATCAATCACCGTCCTCGCGTCCGCCGCGTCCTTCAAATCCGACTTGTTCCCCAACACCAACAACGGCACCCCCGCCACGGCTGGTTTCTGCATCAACGCGTGCAACTCCGTCTTCGCCAATGGAAAATTCTCCTTATCCGCCGCGTCCAACACGTACACCACCGCCGTCACCCCTCGGCAATATCGCTCCCACATGTTCCGAAACCGCTCTTGACCTCCCATGTCCCACATTTTTATGGAGACTTTGTTCTTGGTCACTTTTCGCATGTTAAAACCAACCGTCGGGATCATGTCCTCCACGAACTCCCCGCCGGAAACCACGTTCACGAACGACGTTTTCCCCGCGTTTTGTAATCCTTTTTGTCGTTGAGCGAGAAAGAAAAAGAGAGTTTAAAGAGAGAGAGAAAAGAACACGATGTCAGTCTTTCTCAGCAGCCTTGGTCGTTTCCCCCGTTGGATCCTCTCGTTCCGATCCTCGACGAAACCCCCGCGCGGACGACCGGTTTGCTGCCTCTCTCCCGAACCAATCGAGACAACAACGACGAAGGAGAGAGAGAAGAACGCCTACGATGACTCAAAAACGAAACGGGTAACCCCACAAAGCCTCGTAAACTCGTGTTCGCAGAGAGAACATAAATATATTTTAATCGTCTCTCTCGAACAAAAAACATCGGGGAAAGAAAAAGCTGAATTACACAAACGAAAGACGCTCTCGTCTCTTTCTCCCGTGTCTCGCGTGTGTGTCCACTACATCTCACCTATCAGAGCCAACTCCATCTCCCGGTTGAAAAACAAAAGGCGAACCCAGCTGAGAAACGCGAAGAACGCGTCCGCGATCATTATTGTTACTTGTTGTTTGCGCGTTGAAACGTGTTCTTAAGTTAAAGAGAATAAGTGCGTCGTGTGTGTCCCACTGAAAAAAAACCAATGGGGCAGCCCAACTCGGAAAGAAAGCAAAATGGAATGATTTAGGGTCTTGGTCTGTTTTTGTCAAAAAATTGATTTTTTCAAAAAATCACCTAAGAAACACCAACACGCAACACAAAAGAGCGCAAAAGCGCGCTCTAGAGTAACACAAGCAGTAGATGCCCCCGATACACACCACCGAGGAAGAGAAGACTACCGCTGCTACTACCACGGCTGCTGCTGCTGAAAAGTTTAAGTATTCGACGTGCGTTCGTTCGTTTTCTCTTCTTTGTGTTTTCTTTCATTTCATTTCCTTTTCTTTTTGTTCTCGAATGAATCATCTCAGTTTTGAACGATGCGACGGAGAGAAAAGTCTCTCATCATCATCATCTTCAAAACCTATACATATTAACGCTTCAAAACGATCTCTCTCCTCGAACGAACGAAACGACATCATCGTCATCATTTTGCGCGTAAACAACAGCGCGCTCGAATTCCCGTTCGCGACGAAAGAGAAAGGCGAAATCGTGTTCAACTCGATACACGTGGACCCACCGATTAATACATCGAGGACGACGAAAGATTTACGCTTGGAGGAAAAAATAATACGCGCGAAGATTACCGCGATCGACGCGCGATCGTTGCGATCGGCAGTTGTAGGCTTGATTGATTCTATCGCGTTAGTTGTTGAGACCGTGGAAAGGTGCGAGCGTTAGATTAGTGGTAGAGAGAGAAAGTTTGATACGCTCGTCGTCGTTCGTCTTCGTCGCGCGGAATAAGTAGTTTGTAACATGGACCGGTTCCACATTTACGAGTCCATCGGGAAAGGTAAACACTCGGTGGTGTATAAAGGTCGCGAGAAGAAATCGATTCAGTACTACGCGGTGAAATCGGTGGAAAAGTCGCAACGTCAGAGAGTTTTGCAAGAAGTGCACGCGTTGAGAGCGATTAAACACGAACGGGCGTTGAAATTCGTCGCGTGGTACGAGACGAGGAACCATTTGTGGTTGGTTTTAGAGTATTGCGTTGGTGGGACGCTGTTGAACGTTTTGAAGCAAGATGGGAGATTACCAGAGTCGTCGATTCGACGATTCGCGGTGGATTTGTGCAGAGGTTTGCGAGCGTTACACGGCGCCGGGTTGTTGCATTGCGACGTGAAACCGAGCAACGCTTTGTTGTCGGAACACGGCGAGGTGAAGTTGTGCGGCTTCGGTCTGAGCAGAAGAGTCGCCTCGAACGTGGCAATGTTATCGTCTTCGCATGGCGGTGGTGATACAATGAATAACAACAGCAGAGCGTCGGTGGCTTCGTCGACAACGACGTCGTCGTCCTCGTATGGTAACGGTGTGAGTAGTACTTTCACCTCCAGTAGGGGATCGGGACATTTGAGTTTAGCCAAACGAGGTTCGCCGGCGTACATGGCGCCAGAGCTGTTCACTTCCATTGGCGTGCACTCGTACGCCTCCGACTTGTGGGCGCTCGGGTGCGTGTTGTACGAGTTCGTGGCCGGGTACCCGCCGTTTGCGAGAACCCGTTTGAGCGAACTCGTCGAGGCGGTTTTAGAGGAAGAACCGGAGCCTTTGCCGAGGGAGAGGTGTTCGGAGAGCTTAGAGAGTTTAATCATGGGGCTGCTCATCAAAAGACCACATCAAAGAATGACTTGGCAAGACGTCGTCGAGCACGAGTTTTTTCGGCGACCTGCGTTCGTGTCTTCTTCTTCTGGCGGCGCCGGTACTTCTAACGCTACCGCGAACGAACGAGGAGGAAGCGGCGACGTCTCGCTTTCAATCAAGAAATTAATCGAGGAACACAAAAAGAAACCGTTACCGAAAGAAACTGCGTTTGAACAAATGGCGCAGAAGTTGAAAGCGGAAGATCTTGCGGCGAGGTTGAAATCACTCAATCCAAAATCGCCCGGTGGTAATGTTTCGGTTGTTCACGGTGGATTGTTGACGGCGAGCCTGAGGCAAAGTTGCGATGTCGGCGGATTGTCTCGCGCGGCGCGCACAAACTTGGATCGCGAACGATCAGCTTTAGGATATGGAAATAATAATAAAGGTGGTAGTGGCAACAGTGGTAGTGTAAACAACGTAAATTCGAACGTAAATGTCGATGCGGAGAAGAATTACTTCGATTCCGAGAATAGAAATAGCGTAGATGTCGTCATGGAAACGGCTGATTTCGAAGTGAACTTTGCGCTGGAGAACTTCAGTCAGAACGACGAAAATAACAGGAACGTTGCGAACACGAGTCACGATGAAACGTTCGAAGACGCCAGAGGCGATAACCAACGCGTGTCGGTGAATTCAACGACTTCATCTGTGGCAGAATACGAAGAAAAGAGAAGAACGGTGCCGATGAAAGCGCCAGGGGTGCAAAGATTATGCACGGTGGATCTACCGTCGACGCCGGCTCGGACGCCGAAGCGAAACGAGCGCGAAGATGGTAACAGCGGCGGTAGTAGCTCGGACGAAGACGACGATAACGTCGAGTATCACGAAGTAGACGGGGTGAACGGTGAAGACGACGATGAAAATGATGATGAAAATACTAGAAAGAAGAAGAAAGGTTCTGTGATTATTTTGAGCCCGGACACGCCAAACGGAAGAAGGAAGAAATCACTTCTCGATAATCGCCGATCGGCTGGAGGCGAAAGCGCGCTGCTAAAATCGCCTCCTCGAGGAGGGAACAGAGAACAAATAGAAAATGGAGGCCGAGATAGCCGGACGATGATGGCAAAGACGCCGTGGAAACACCGAACGATGCCGTCCGATTTAGACGAGACCATGGACGACGACGAAAACGAAGAGGACGCAAATGATGACGACGATCCGAACGCTTTGGCAATTGTGCCCAATGGAGAAGAAAACGACGATGAGAAAGAGTGCGATGAATCCGTGTATTCTATAAGTACGCTCTCAACGCACGCGTCTGATTTAGTTGTTCGTCCTATCGTGAACAACCGCAGAGTTGAACCGAACGGTGCAGCTATGGATCCCGTACACGACGCGAAAGCGCTTCCGTTTCCCGCGCTGGATGTAAAATCCGTCCTCGGTCTTTCGCGTCCGGAACTCGAGGCTTTTCTGACTGCTGTGTATCGCTCAGTCGCGGAAAGTTCACCCATGCGCTCGAAAGTTAACGCGTTGGCGTACTTTGAAACGCTTTGTAGCAACGCCGAAGCGGCGAACGTGCTCGTGAATTCAAGCTTAGCCTCCATGTTTGTCGAGGTGCTCGCCCAATCGAAAGCGCCAACTTTGCGAACGCGTCTCTGCTCGATATTGGGACTTCTTTTTCGTCACGCGACGGAAATTGGCGACGAGCTGTTAGCAAACGAAAAGACGAATATTTGCGAGACGCTCGCGGAAGTAATCGATGATTCAAACGAACGCGCGAAGAGAAAGGCGATGGCGACGCTCGGAGAATTGCTGTTTTACGTGGCCACGCAGTCCGAGCGAGATGTAAGCTTCGATGACGATGAAAGTCAAGAAGGAGAAGACGAAGAAGACAATAATGGTAATCTCGCCCCTCGCACGAAAGCTAAGGTCGGTCCAGAGACGGCTGCGGTTATTTGGGGCGTGAGTGATAAAGTACTCGCCGCGGTGTGTTCAAAATTGAACGTGACTGAAGACGCCGTCACCCGACATTACGCGACCAAGACAATTGAAAATATAGTCACGCCTCGGTGTGACGATGATGATGATGGTCATGAAGTTGATGATGATAACAAGGAAGAGAATGCCGAGAACGAGTGTAAACATCCAAAATGGGTCCAGGATACGTTCTTAACCAACGCAACTCTCGCTAAACTCTTTGAAATTGCACTCGCCGATCAAAGAGAGAGCGAAAGCGCGAGAGTTACCGCATCGTCTGCCGCTGCTCGATGTCTGGCGTCTTCGCCGCAACTTCTCGTCGATTTTGCAACGTCCTCAGTTTGCGCGCATTATGTCTCTCGGCTCATTTCCGACGACTCTTCCAAAGTTTCCGGGAACGGTTTGAGGTGTTTAAATGTCGTCTTGTCGAATGAAGCTTCGAAGCATGCGTTTTTAGAGACGCTTCGTGCGAGCTCCTCGACTGCCTCGAACGGGGAAACTGGAGACCTTAAAAACAATTCGACCGGTGGCAGTGGTGGTGGTTCGGCTTTTTATGCGGACGAGAATATTCTCGCGAAAGAGCTCTCGTTGATTTCCGAGCGCGGCGCGAATTCTATCAATCGAGGCAAGGCTTTGGTTGCTATTTCCGCCTTGTGTTCAGCGCACCCGGCTTGGCTCGTGCATTTTACAAACAATCGCATTCTCTACGTGGCTGAAAAAGTTACCTTACACGCCAACAACGACGTGTATTTGACGAGGTGTGCAGAGTGTTTGTTTCGAACGATTGCAGACTTATCACGACGGGCTTCGGACGCGATATCTTCCGAAGCGAGGCGGATCATCGCAGACGCGAACGAGAAGCTCAGCCTGGAAACCTTCGATGTCAACGATGTTCGTCGAACACATTTCTCGCAAAGTGGTGCCACTGCGCTGTTTCCAGCCCTCGCACACGCGTTATGCGTTGGATTTATGCGAGATCGCGTCTGTGACGAGGCTTTCTTACGCAAAGTTTCTGTATTTATTCAAGCCGCGGCGACGGCGCTGCCTTCCGCGGCGGCAGCCCCTCTCGAGGAGATGGATGCGAATAATAACGCGAACAACAAAAGTCCATCGAAATGGTTTTCAGGATTTCGTGGTGGCAATACCGCGAGCAAAGAGCGCATGTTTCAAGAACTTCTCGACAGAAAGATTAAAGCATCTGAAGAATTTCGACTCGGCGTTTCTTCTCTCTTGGAGACGTTGTCGCGAGACGCGCAAAAAAGTCTTTTACGATTTCCAAAGGTGACCATCCGAGAGGTTTTACCTGCACTCGCGAAGTTGTTGCGAGGGTCAGATTCCCCGGATGCGAGATTCTTAGCTCTCAAGTTGACGTGCGATAGCATGCTACCACTCTTGGCGCTCCAGCCGGTGGAAAATATGGATGATGAAAGTGTGCCGGAAGAGACCACTAACGTGCACGACAAAGAAGGCATCGTTTGCTGTCAAATTGACGCGGACGATAAACGATATCTCGCCGAGTCGTTGCGAACCGATTTTCTTCCGTCCTGTCCAGCGCTTTTGATGGACGAGGACCCCATTCCACTCTACGCTCTGAAACTTTTAGCCGGTTCTATAAACAACGGTGGCGCCGAGGAGGAGGAAGAGAACGCCAACGCGCGCGGCGACGAAGCTTTGGAGAAGGCGCTCGCGCATTTTGCCTCGAAGTTCTTCGCTTTTCTCAGTCTCGATCACGCGAATAACAACGCGCACAACGCCCGCTTGTGTTTATTCTTGTGCCGCTCCAAAAGCTCAATTCTATCGACGAGGAAGCTCTTCACAGAGCTGAACGCGTGCGAAAGAGTCGCGGATGTTCTGGTCTATTCGAGAGAAAATCGCGTAGAACCGTTCGTAGAACCGGCTTCGAAGATGTGCGAGGTCTTGGCGAAGCGGGCGATGCAAACTTTAGAAGATACCAGCACTGAAAGCACCGATGGAGAAGATCTCATAGACGCCTCTTTGCGAGCCATGCGCACGTTTGCCGAGATATCTCAGACGTTTCTCGAGTGTACCACGGCGGCGATTGACGATGACACCGCGATTACGTACGCCGAAGCTGCCGCCGAAGCGCTCCGCATATCTTGTGCAGTACATCCAGATGTTAGCACGCAGAGTTTGCTCGTACTTACATCGTCGACGTCGTCTTCGAATGGTGTCCACTCTCCCGGCGCGATGGCTTTAAGCGGCGTCGGCGAATCCCATCCTTTCTGTGAATCCATAGAAAGGTTCGCCTCCGACGCGTTCGAAGCACTTCTCGTCGTTCCTCTTCACAACTCCGACTCCGAAAACACAAAATCACAAACCGCAGCAGCATCTTCGCATACGCGAAAACGTCTCCAAAGCCTTCGCTCGAAAGTCATCGACGCCGTCGCCAACGCGTTCACCGCCGTCGCCAACGAGGGGTTAACCTTCCACGAAGACTTGTCCAGAGAACAACGGGAACGAGCGAGCATGGCTTTAGGAAAGTTAAGTTACGTGAACGTTCCCGGTGCCTCGAGAGCGTCGAGGTCGTTCGCCGCCATCTGTCGCGCCGCGAATTCCCCTTCTGTGTTCAATAAATAGTATCGATTAACGTATTATGAAGTAAAAATCTCTTTCGAAACTTCTTCACTCCTTTTACCTACTCCGAACACAAAATGCCTTCAATTAAGAACATCCTTCATCAATACGGCGGATTCTTAGTCGCGCTCGTCGCCATCGCGCTCACGGTCGTCGCGCCAAGAAGCGAGGAGTTGTTCGGGATTTCCACCACCAAGTGTTTGTTGATTGGTACGCGTTTTATCACCAGTATCACCGTCTGTTTGTGTGTTCGTAATTCGTTTCGTTTTTCCCCGACCAAAGGACGCCTAAAACTGTATGAACACTCACCCGCGTAAACGACGCTCTCTCTCTCCCTTTAAACAGGCATCGTCATCGCGTTCGTCTCGTTACCGATACACGAAATGCGTCCGTACCAAGATAAGAGGCAAATGACGACGGAAAAAGCGGCGGCGGAACAGCACATGAAAGATTTGGCCGAGCAAGAGAAGCAGTTCAAGGATGGGAAAAAGAAGAAGTAGTAGACGAGAGATGAAGACACGAACATGTTTAGATGTGTACCTATTATTACCTATTAGTAGTACCTATTAGTAGTAGTAGTAGTATTGCTACCGCGCGCGCGAGGTGAACTTGTTGTTGTTGTTCCCTTCCCAAACCCACCGATGGTGTTCTCCTCTCTCGCTCGTTTTGGCGCCGGTGTTGTTACTTTTGACTGCCGCTAAGGCGCTACTCCCGAGCGCGACGACGAACGCGAGGATTTTTATGTTTATTTTCGTATTTGCGGATTTTCTAGTATTCGTGTTCTTCGTGTTCTTGTTCTTGTTCTTCTCGGGGTCGTCGTCGTCGTCGCCATCCTCCTCTTGCGGATACCCGTTCTTCGTCAAATACCTCAACACGGACGCGTCCACCCCGCCGCTATATCGCACCCAAAAATCCCGATCGTTTTTTAACCATTCCGGTATCACGTGCTCCATATTATCATCCTCCGAGACGATAACAGATGCATCCTCGCCTTCTCTCGCCAAAACGCCAATCTGAAAATCCCTCAGCTGCTTCCACGCGGTCAAGGAATGAATCTCCGTAAACTCCTCCGTCGCATCTTTCCCTAAACTCCTCGCTATCGCTAACGCCGTCGACACTTGACCGGCGTTGTTAAACCCAGGGTGTGTTTTCGCGAACGAGGTAATGTCGTACACGCGTTTATGGACTATTATCCATCCGTCGTGGAGGCGCGCGTGTTTGGAAACTTGCTCGGAAGTGAATTTCCGCCACTTTCTGTATTCCACATCGGACGGACCGGATTCCAGTTTTGCTGATGATTTTTTGGAGGAGAAACCATCGTCCTCGGTCTGCACGTGTTCTCCTTCTTCTCTCATTTGTTAGCCTCGTTTACGTCGTTCGCGACGTCGCAAAGCTGTGTTTGCGAGAGACTCTCAGCTTTTAAGAGCACGACTTAAAGAGAAGACGTAAAGAGGAGTGTGTTATGTGTGTTTGGATAATTTGGAAAATGAATTGGCAAAATTTGTGGTCAAAAGACGCCAAAAGATACGACGAAAGCGGACCTTTTTAACGACCAAAGGTCGGC
>Ga0255753_1002965_pt1 | contig 18146 bp, 22 predicted proteins | sample 041ome_10_FD_179953 | JGI IMG/M metagenome (GOLD analysis project Ga0255753, IMG submission 179953) | Coastal salt marsh microbial communities from the Groves Creek Marsh, Skidaway Island, Georgia - 041412US metaG (version 2) | ecosystem: Environmental > Aquatic > Marine > Intertidal zone > Salt...
CTGTAAATCCTTTTGCTCTTCCCATTTCTGGTGCTACCTTTGCACTCATGTCAATATTCTTTGACTCTCTGGCAACACTATCTATGGCTTCGGCTCTACCCTTCTCGTAGAAGAATTTCGCCATTGCATCTGGATTCATCGCTACAGCCATCGCCCTATGATAAGCAGCGGCATCCTTTATGTATCCATTCTCATCAACAAATTTGTTAAAGAACGGACTCATATCAGTTTGCTTTTCCAATAACGTCTTAGCTTCTGCTGGTTTATAAGTCATCTTCTCGTCTCCAATTTGAAAATCAAAACCTTTGAAATTGTCGTTGAACAACTCTGATGTCTTACTCCTGTAGAACTCTGAACGCTTGGACTGCTCTTGTTCTAGTTCACTGGCCTTTTGGGCTTGACTTTTAAAAGCATTATACAATTCTTTCTCCTCGTCTGGAACGTTAGAACCTCTTGACTCAAGAGGAACCATGTATTGCTCCTTCTGCTTGTTGAAGAACTCTTTTGCTTTTGCAAGTTCTTTTTTGAATGCTAGTTTCTTCTGCCTAACTTCCTTTTCGTCGTCATAAGACTCGTCGTAAGAAAACTTTTCAGAAATTTCAAATTCTATGTCCTCGTCATCCAAAAATTCGGAATTAGATTTATAGTATTCAAATACTAGCTTATTTGGGTCTTCCTTATCAAAGTCTCTATTAATCTTAATAAAGTCCTCGAAACCTCGACCCGTTTCTTGTTTGTACTTTAAATAAGCTGATACATCTTCCGGTAATTCTGTCTGGGACTCCCTAGTCTCGAACAACTGGTCAACGGTATCAATTTGTTTATCGTACCTATTTTTAATAAATGACAGAACGTCTTCTTCACTCAGCTCAGGTGTTTGTGCAACCTCTTGCTCAACTACTTGCGCCTCGCTTTCTTGGACACTCTCAGTTTGCGCTTCGTTTTCTTGCTCTGCGCTTACTTTTTCTTGGTGTTCATTAAGAAGTTGCTCTTCAATCTCTTGAACGCTTTTCTCTTCTTCTACACCTACTTCTCTTACTTTAAATTCACTCATAATTTTATTTTATTATATTTTCATCGCAAATATACGATAAATATTTATCTAGGTTCAAATTCAGCTAAGTCAAATCCATCTAGACTATCCTCGTTAGACTCAAAGTTTACCGGAGGTAAGTCTTTCTTTCTCTGATCTATAAGCTTAGACTGCTGTGTTCCTTGCATCTTTATGCGGTCGTCTTTGGCTTTTTCTTTCTCCTCCTCTATCTTTTTCTGTGTCTCTCCGCTAACATTCGCAAGTGCCATTTGATATTGGAACTCCTTGTCCATCAATGCCAACTTCAACTCTGCCTCTTGTTGCATCTTAATGGTGTCATACTCAGACTCAGCTCTCTTAATCTGCATCTTAGCTTGAGCTTCCATTTCTATCATCTGCATCTTAGACTGAGCAGCAGCTTGAGAAGATTGGATATTGGCTTGTGTTTGCGCCTCTATCTTCTGCATTTCCATTTCTTGGTCTTGTTTCTGCTTGGCCTTACGCTTAACCTTAAGTAGCTCGTTAGCTAACTTTACGTTCTTTAACTCTCTAATATCAATAGCGTCCTCAAGTGTGATTTGGTCACGACTCAATGCCATCTGTATATTCGCTTCCATCTGTGCCTTCTCCTCTTCGTCTGGAGCTACCTCAATGTGTATTCCAAAATCATGCAAGTGCAAATCAGATATTTCGTTTAGTATTTCAGTGCTATGTGCCCCTATTTGATGAATTAACTGCTCTCTTGTTTCGGAATACTCCAACACGTCAGATACACGCAAAGAAATAGACTCTGCTAATCTTTTAGTGATAAATAACCCACCCTCTAGTACATGTCTAGTCGCTGTGTTAGAATTTAAAGCAGCCAACTTCTGTACACCAACTAATGCGTTTGGATCTGGAGTAGAGCCATCTCTAGCCTCATTAAGACCCGTCACGTCACGAATCATGTTCAAGTAGTGGTTATATGAATTAACCAAACTAGAAATCTTTGCTTGGCCAGCACTGCTATTTAATTCTTGAATAGGAATCCTAGCATTGTTAAACTCACCATCTTGTGTGAAGCTACGTCCAATTACAGAACCCGTTTGGAAATACATCTTTAAAGCCTCTTCTGGGCTGTAGCTAGAGCCATTACCCAAGTCAACCTCATTAAGCCCGTCAGCATCAATATAGACACCATCTGGAACCATACGAGCGATTACTTGCTGTAGCTTTAAGTGCGTAAGCTGAATTAAGTCCGCAAAGCCCACCATACGACGAACTAATGACTCAATTACACCACGGTACATTCTTGGAGCTACACAAACATATTCTGGTAGTGCAACATGAGAAGCTGACTTTGGACGAATCATGTTTTTCATCATGCCCCACTCCAATAAGTTTTCAGTACCTAGAACCATCACGCCCTTGTACCAAACCTCTACAGTCTTCTCTATTCTCTCATATCTTGCTTCCTCTTCTTCTGGCGGATTAAAGCTCTCGTCCTTACGGATAACTCTTTCGCCACCATTCTCCAAGTATTTTTTCTTGTAAACAAACTTCTTGTCAGTCTTATAGTTAAAGTATAGAAGATTAACAATCTCCTTTTCAAAGACACTATCGTTATATGGACGCATAACACCGTAATCCTGATACCAACTATAAGCATAGTTTGAAAGCTCTTCGATATCTTCTGGCGTAAGCCACGGATACATCCTTTTAACTTCAGATATATGTACTCTTTTAATTTCTCCAAAATAGAAACAATCATCAAATGTTGGACTATCTGTATAAGAATAAACAACGCTTGCTGGATCAACATACTCAACTCTTATGCCACCACTAGGATTGAACGTATGTTTCGCCATTCCAACTCCCAATACAGTAAGGTCATAGTCTATTCTCTTCTTAATGTCCTCGTAAGAGTTATTGTTTAATATAGTTCTAATTGCTTGCTCTTCAGCCACTTCAATACCAGGCTTGTAGTTAATCTGCATAAACAGATTCAACTCATCATTATTCTCTGGTAATTCGTCTGGATTTACGTTAAATGCATCAACGCCAAAGTCATCTTTTACTTGTTTAAGAAGGTCTTTAGCCAACATGTCAGCCTCGACCATGCGCCTATAATCTTGTCTCTTTTTCGACGACAACCTATCTTGTGCCTGGGCCTTAACATCATATAGACGATTAGACATTCCATTGACAACAATATCAACAAACTTTGGTATGATGGGAACAGGGTCCCAATTAAGGTTGAGATATGAGAGGTCTCCATCGACTGCAAGCTCATTCTTATATTTAGCAACGGACTGTTCACCTCTAGCATATAGTCTTAGTCTATTGTACTCTATCCATTGGTCGTAGAATCTACAGCTATTGGAAGACCTTTTAAACCACTCATTTTGTATAGCTTGGCCCACTTTTAGACCATACTCCATAGAGGCTTTCTCTTCTTCCGTTGCAGTATTGTTTGGGAAGGTAACGTATGGTACCAGTGTTTTTTTATCCATCTATCGTATTATTTGGCTTGTATTGCCTTTGTTGTCGTACTTTGCAAATTTAATACTTATTTTTGACTGTGTCTTTGGCTGTATATATAGGTGCTTCTGATTGGCCATAATAGCAAGCCCACTGCTGATTGTAGCGTCAAATTTAGTACGATTGTTGATATCAAATCTAGCCCAGTCCTCAAGCGTTCTCGTGAAGTACATATTGCCCATTTCGTCAGAATCCCTATAAGTTCCCTCCAAATCTATGCCAACATTCTTTTCCACATAAGTCTCAATTGCAGATGCGTGAGACTGCTTCACGTCTTCGCTACTGTTTGGTATTCCGCCAAGTTCTTTCTCTGTTTTAGAAAGCTTATGCTTCTCCTTGTCTGGTCTATTCATAGAAAACGCTCTGTATCCTCTATTCTTTAAATGATACAAAAGCCTTGGCTTATTGTTCTCCGCTAGTACTGGCATCCCATAAAAGAAACAAGCCATTAGTACGTCCTCAAAAAACATCTCAGCCGTCTGTGGTCTGGCTACATACTGCAAGAAGAAGAAATTACTAGGAGCATCGTCCATGTTAAACTTCGTCATGCCGTGTAACGCACCATTGGATCCGCCACCGCCTACTACTCCAGATATATCATACGAGTCACAGCCAAACGTACCAATGTGTTCATTCCCTGGATAAAACTTATCTCCCCTCTTAATTACGTTGTTTTGCATTTGGGCTGGAGGGAACCAACTTATCAAGAATCGTCCCTTGTTATCAGGAGTCCACACTACACTGCTGTCTTTCTTGCCGTCCTTCCAGTGAAAGTACCCACGTGTCAATACTCTATCTTTAATTAGCGATTGATTGTAGTCTATCTGCTGATATATCTTTGTCAAGTTGAATATACTCGCCTTGCTCTCGTCTCTAAATGCATGGCTTTCCGTTCTAGGGAACTGACGATAAAATTCGTTTAATGCATCAGAATCTGACTTTAGCGAATCTACCTCGTTATTCCAATAATCAATTACGCCTATCTTAATCTTCTCTCCGTCAACACCGATAATCGGACTCTTTGGCGTATGGAATACGGGCATGCCAAACTCATCTATATATCCCTCAAAGTTCCACTCCATCGGAATAAACAGATTATACATTCCACTCTTTGTCTGTCCGTTGGCATTACGATCACCTGGATTAGAATCTTCGTACAAGCTCTTGAATTGAGCACCGCCCTTGTCTAGTGCGTTGGACGTTGAGCCCATCATACACTTGCCTATAATCTTACTACCTAGACGCAAACATGTTTTTGTTACACGCCAGTTATTTAATATCTTATTGGGAACCATCCACTTACCGCTCTCGTCATGGATTAACATCTTAAGCTTTTCTCCGTCATAACTGTTGTCGGCAGTATTCTTCCAGTCAATGGTTGTATTCAATCCATCCATGTCGTCCTCGTTGTCAACACGGGACATATTCTTCTTTGTAATCTTAGAAGCAGGAACACGATACGCCAACTCCGTCTTTGGTCTGTCCATACCATCTTGTATGGGCTTGAAAAAGAACGGGTAGTTGTTGGATATGTTTACTACCTTATCTGTGAATAGCTTCTTAGCGTCATCACCCGTCTTAGACAGTATTCCAAATCTTGCGTCCTTAGACATCGTGGCTTGGTTTACAATCTCAGCCGCACTCATAAACGAGAAACCCGAACGTCTGTTCTTTAGGTATACCATTCCAAAGCATCTATTGTCTGCCTTGCACGCCTCGTAATAAATAAAAAATATTCTGTTAGATTCACGAAAGTCCGGCAGACCAACGTCTATCTTCGTCCACTGGAGATACATGTAGTGGCTGCCAGTAACATAGCAAGGCTTGCCATTATTAATAAACCAATAGCCGTATTCTCTACGATCAAACTCATTCTCTATAAAATTAATCCACTTAGACTGAAACTCCCTTGGTTTTCTGTTCCAGTCAAATATGCTCTTTATTCTTTGTAAATCTTTTGGGAACTCATACGGTGACCACCTATTGCCTCTATCGTCAACTTCCGATGGAGTTGCTGGTAGCGCTACCTTAAGAGTATTGATGCTATATATCTCACCAATGGTTCCGTCTTTTGATATAACGACAATATCGTACTCTTCGTCGTAACCATACGCCCACGACTTCTCCTTGTTCTTCTTCTTGATAACATCTTGGGGGACTGCCTTGCTGTCTATATGATATAGGGCGTAGTCTTTCATTTACTAAACTTCTCAGCAAATCCTTTTTTGGAGTCGTCCTTCTTGTCAATCACCACATCGTCTAGAGCATTACGCTCTTCTTCTATTCTGTTTAGAATGTCAAACGCATCAAACACCGCTAGCTTCTTTGTGGCTGCGGCATTCTTTAATCTGTCGGCCGCTAAGTCTTGCTCTGGATCGCCAGTTATTATTTCTTCTTTAGCAACACGTATTAGCTCCCTAACGGCTATCTCGCCTGCCTTTATTATCTCTTCTCTGGTCTTCTTACTCATAATACAGCTACTATGTTTCTAGTTGGAACACGATAAAACTTCTCGTCGTTTATGACAAACTCGTACTCGCTGTCCTTAGAGAAAGTAACAACGTCACCAGACACTACACTCTCGTCCTCGGAGTACCTATCATCGACAAGTGCCACTTGGCCGACAAGCTCTTTCTCAGCTCTCGTCGAAAATTGGAATCCTTCTCTGTCTGCATTGACGGGCTTAACAAACGCATAAGGACCGAAAACCTTTTCGATTCCGTCGCGGACGTACATGTATATTCTTTCTTTTTCAACGAAGTATAGTTTATTTCTTACAAAATTACTACTTTTTTTAAGCCGTCCCTTCATATCGTAATAGTCCCTAAATGTATTATGGTGTACGACAATTACATCGCCAATATTTAATTCAGCCTCATTCCTTGGAAGCCCAACCACCTTAGCCAAACGCTGTGTAGATTTATGGTCCTCTAAATTAGTTCCAAGTATCAGACCGCTCGAACTTACGTACGACCTCTCACTGCCATCTAGTGGCTCTATTAAATAAAAGAAAGTTGATTCCATTAAAAGTCTATATTGTACTCAAAAGAAATAGGCATGTTTGCACTGAACATCTTCCAACGCATTATCTCACCTTTCTCCTCGTTACGAATCCATATACATACAGAGCCGTCATTTTCTCTGCATATCTCAAAAATCGTATACATGTTATTAAGAATACTCTGACCTACCAAGTAGTTCATAGAGTTCTTATAATCATTGCCCACTGCTATTTTCCTGACTAGCATACTCTCCTGTCTCAATGTTAACGTCAATAGGACCGTACTTAGCCTCCATTTCTTCTGTAAATGAATTAAGTCTAGATGCTTCATTCATTATCCGCTGAATAGCGTAGTACTTTTTAATCTCGTAATCAGAGATAGCGCCCTTTAATTCAGATACGGATTTGTTTAACTCACGTAGAGTTTGTAGTTCTTCAGTTGTTATTTTTTTCATTTCAATTTGATTATAATCACAAATATAGCGAAAATAATCAATAGGTACCACCACTTGAACCAATGTTCCTTGTATATTAACTGCGGTGGCAGTGTCTTTTCAATCGTAATGTATGCCGTGTCTGGCTTTTGCGTGATTGTAGTTCTGATAATGTCGTGCTCCCGAATGATGCGAACTTGAACGCTACCCGTGTCGATAGTTATGGTATCAATAGAGTTGGTTACAAATGTGTCCGTGTATGAGAACGTATCCCTAACCACGAACGTGTCTATCTTCACAACTTGCTCTAATAAAATACTAGGGTCTTTTTTAACCGCCCTTTTTAGATGCCATGTAGCCGAACAGCTAGACAGCAATAACACTATCATCAAGTATCTCATTTCTTGCCTCTGTTGCGTGCTCTGTTTTTAGACTGGCATTCCTTAACCAACTTCCCCTTCTTTGTGTGGGACATGTCCTTTTTGTCTCCATTACCATATGTGCCAGCTTCTCGATTAGCCTTGTTTAGAGACGCTCTGTAGCGTTTTCTAGCTGGTGAGGATTGGTATTCCTTATCGTACGAGTAATCCCTTCCAGTAGCCTTATTTGAGCCCTTACGAGTATTCTTAGCTTTGATGGTATTCTTGGCCATTACTCTCCAAAATATTTAGTCAATAAAGAATCGTTCTTGTCGTGTAACTCTCTCAAGATAATCATCGCACTATCTTGTAGCATTTCGCTCTCTACTAATTGCTCTTCCGCCTGGTCCTCAATAGTTGGGGTCTCAGCACTTAATCCCATAACAAGAATAAGAATGATTGAGATAGTTGTAATTAATAAAGTTTTCATATTTTTCCTAATGCTTTGTAGATTTTAATTTCAGTTACCAACGCAGAACACAAGCTGTCTTGACTTTTTAGCATTGCGCTCATCTTTGCAAGCTCAAGCTCGCATCTTTCTAGGCGTTGTTCACATCTGATATTTGCAGTCTTAGACTGAGATTCAGACCTTGCATAAAGCGCAACAACTACAAACAAAAGCAAAAACATCATTGCCTTCATAGGGTCCTTGCTAAATTGCTCAAAGCTAATTGGTAGTTTCATCTTTATTTAATAGTTCTTTTCTTTCTGCAAGTTTCTCTTGGAATTTCTTACGCTTTAACTCTATAGGAGTCAATTCAGTTTTCTCCTCAGTAACAGGCGTAGATTCTTCAACCTGCTCTTCTGGAGCAACCTCTGTATTAAATTCAGTCTTTAGCTTGTCTATCCACTCTGACTCATCAGTAGTTGTCCAAGTTTGTTCTGCATACCCCTCAATTACTTGATTTGTATCTACAAATCCATAAGTAAAATTAGTAGTCTTGTCTACCCAGAAAATCCAATAAGTCTTTTTTTCTGGGTATTTAATTGCGTGTATTGTATATTCTGCCATGTTTATAAGTATTTAATTATTATGCTGGTCCTCCATCATATATTGTCCATCCTTTTGCTATTATAGCTTCTCTAGCTGCTTCTGCTGCTCCACCTGGTGTATATTTAGATGCACCAAATCCAATTGCTTTTCCAGTAACAGTAGGTAATTTTTCAGCCCAAGCTATTAACGCTGCATCATAGTAGTTTGTTGAAATACCGAGTAAATTACTGAATAGAGTACTATTTTGTGTTATGTTAGAAACATCCCAATAAGATATATCTTGATCAAAAACTAGAGAGTGTTGAAGGATACCATTGATGCTATTAAACCTTGAAAAATCTATGTTTATAGGTTGGTTAAATGCTTTGGCCTGATAAAAAATGTTTGTCCACATAGCCCCAGTGCTTGTGTTTAGATAATATTCAGAGTCAGCTACTGGTTGACCTCCATTATTCCACCCATATGCATATAAAAACATTTGATAAATAGGAAAGGTTGTAGCTAAGAGAAGAGTAGAACCCTCCGCTAAAAGAGGTTGGTTAAACGACTGTGTTTGGTAAAACATAGCACCAAAATTAATATACGCTGTTGTACTGTAATTCCAAGTATCAACACCTGGAGAATTGAAATCAGAAAACGCAAACATATAACTAAAGTTAGTTACTGAAGCAACATCCCAACCGGTAACATCTTGGTTAAAAGGATGGCTTTCTGAGCTAGTACCATAAAACATACCGCCAATATTTTGATTAGTTCCAATACAGGTTAGTGTAAGTGGATTGTTGTACTTTGCTTGATAAAACATACCATACGCATCACCATTTAAAGCTATGTTTAAAGGAACGCCTCCGTTTTGGAATGTTTCATTCGCATCAAACATATAATTAGCATTAATTGAATTAGAAAAATCAAACGAATTTATGTCTTGATTAAAATCTTTACATTCAGCAAACATTCCGTAAAAATTAGTAACATTGCTAGTATCCATAGTTATCGGAGAATTAAATCCTTCATTACGATAAAACCAATTCTCAAGAGAATCTACTTGTGGCATATACCAATTTAAGGGCTGATTAAATGCTTTAGCATAAGAAAAAGTTTCTTCTGCATAAGTACAATTCGGGAAACTCCAATTAGAAATAGAAGGGCTACCTCCATTATTAAAACCATATGCTTCATATGCAAATCCCCACATTTCTTCTACACTTGATGTATCCCAATTACCTATGTCTTGGTTAAATGCTTGTGTTCCTCCAATAGGAGCATTCATATAAACAACGCTAGACGTATCCCAATCACCAATAGGTTGATTAAATGAATATGCCCAACCTATTATATAACTTATATCGGTAACTCCAGACATATCCCAATGCCCTATTGGACGATTGAACAATTCGCAACTCTCAAAAGTACTTGCCATATTTGTACTTGCAAGAATAGGGTCATTAGTATCGGTTACGGTCATATTAAAACAACTTTGGAAACAACCTGATTCACTAATTATCAAACCATCCCATTTCTCAATATTAAGCATTTTACGATTATCTCCACGGAAATATCCAGTTTGCCAACCAAATACCCCACCTGTAATTCTAATACGATACTCACCCTCAGTTGCGTATGTATGAGTTACTTCTGGTTGATTATATGCCGTAATGTTTTCTACTGAACCATCACCCCATTCAACCATAATGTCTAAATCTTCATTTAGATAAGTTTCAGAGGTACTAGATACCAATTGTAATTTATACTGATTGCTTGCGGTAGATAGATATCCTGTGTTGCGTGTATCTACCCAAAAAGTAAACGATGGCTCTGGTAGAGTAGTAACCGACCTTGTGTTGCTATATGCTGTTATCATTTTCTTTATTTATTATTGTGTTGAATTCTGTTTTTAGTTTATACAACCACTCTGCCTCGTCAGTAGTTGTCCATTGATTGGCGTGATTTGTATTAGTAATTTGTTTTGTGTCAGTTGACCCATATACAAATTTAGTAATTTTATCTGTCCAAAAAATCCAATATGTTTTTTTATCTGGGTGTTCTATTTCAAAAGTAGTATTCATATTACAAAGATAAAGGATCTGGAAATGGTGTATAGGTTATTCTTTCTAATTGATTAAGCTGGTCTTTTATTTCTAAAAAATTAGGATCGTCTAATACACTTAGACCTACTATCCACTTATCATCATAATCTTTAACAAATAAAAGTTTACTGTTATTTTTTTCATAACCATTTAAGGTGTTGTATTGCTCTGTATTTGGATGTAAAACTATCATATAGCGTCAAGATAATTTGATATAATTGAGTTCATAGTGATAATCTCCTCTGTAGTCCTACTTTTACGAGCTATGAAATAAGAAAGTCCCTGATCAGCATATATAGTTGCATATCTAAATAACACAGTTGTAGAAGCAGGTAAACCAATAGGCTCTACCAAAGTATTGCCAAAACCAAAATATGAATTCATATGAAACTTATAAAAAGAATAATTAGGTAATCTATCCACATGGTAATGGCCGATTATGTTTGTGGTTAGTGCCTGAGACCTAGTTTTTAGATTATCATTAAACTGAGAGTCAAGTTGCTGAGATGAAGTTGTATGGCATCTTACTCTAATACCTGGAGCTATGTAACTTTCATTACCTATAAGATACTTGCCATTTGTTCCAGTTTGCCATAGGTGTATAGACATTCCAGCATCAGCTGTTTGATAATTTACAGCGTCTGTAGAAGGAGTAAACTTTGTATCAATATAAGAACTTGAACCGTTTCCGATAAACCCTTTATTTTCTGTAAACACACAGTTATTATAATTTGTATAATCAAGTACACGCTTCCAGTCAATTAAAGCAAAATCAGCATTACCATCAGTAGCAAACATTGAAAATGCATCAAAAGTCTCCCACATTCCTGCATCTTTTAAATCATAAATCAACTTATTCTGAAGAGCTTGGTTAGACGCACTAGGAAGAACATATCCTTGAGTAGTTGCATAATCTAGTACTGCTTGATATTCAGCAATCATAGGCTGTGGACCACCATCTGTTATTGTCCATCCAAAATTATCTATTAATGACTGTTTGGGTATTTCTGCTTCTGGGAAGTAAAAAGACCCTCCAAAGTCAATTGAAATTGCACCCGTATAAGGATAACCTACACCCCCAGGATATGCTGCTTGAAGATTTGCTTCCCACCCTATCAACAAGTCTTGGTAAGTGTAGACTGGAAAACCTGTAGCTGAAAGCATAAAGTTACTAAAATCACTAACTTGATTTATATCCCAACCTGATATGTCCTGGTCAAATGCGTCTGCATTATTAAACATATTTGACATATTTGTAACACTTGATGTATTCCAAATCCCTATAGGTTGATTGAATAATATTGCACCTGCAAACATATTATTCATTAGTGTAACACTCGACACATCCCAATTTTTTATCCTTGGGTTATCTAGGTTATTAAATGATGTTGCACCTTCAAACATTCTTGTCATATTCGTAACGCTTGAGGTATCCCAATTACCTATTTCTTGGTTAAACGAAGTTGCATTTCTAAATGTTGTTGTCATAACACTTACGCTTGAAGTGTTCCAAGAACCAATGTTTTGGTTAAATGAGGTTGCACTTTCAAACATAGATTCCATAACTGTAACATTTGAAACATTCCAACTACTTATGTCCTGGTTAAACGAAGTTGCAAATCCAAACACAGCAAACATATTTGTTACACTTGAAACATCCCAATTACCTATTGCACCATTAAAATTCGTACAGTTTCGGAATAAATTACTCAAACTTGTACTTGTAATTATAGGAGTATCCGTTGCACTTGCCGTTAAATTAGTGCAGCCATAAAATCCACTAGTTACACTAATATTTAACCCAGCCCATTGTTTTACATCAAGCATTTTTAATTTATCGCCACCATTTGCAAATTGCCAACCTAAAAGATCACCTTTAGTTGAAATAGTATATTCCCCAGCAGTAGCATATGTATGCGTTACCTCCGGTGCAGTATGATCAGTAATGGTATCTATTGAACCGTCTCCCCAATCAACTTCAATATTCAAACCATCAGAAGTAGTCAATGGTAATTTAAACTGCGTGTCCGTAGTAGACCCTGTTGATGTATTAGCTGTATTGATTGTAAATATGAATGGAGCAGGTTCTGTAACTGCCTTGACCCTATAATAATAAGTCGTTTCAGACACTAAGCCAGTTGCTGTATAAGAAGTGTTAGGAGCTAAAATTGGAAGTTCTTCTATTATAAAAGTAGAAAAATCACTTGATTCACTTATATCTAACAAATAATACCCAGCCCCAGTATAAGCCTCCCAATTAGCCGTAAATTGAGTTTCATCTACATCTGTAGCAACTTTTGCAAATACTGAATTTGCCCTTACACGGTAGTAATAAGTTGTTTCGGGATTTAATCCAGTTACCTCGTAAGAAGTTAGAGAACCATCAATAATTTCATCTTGTAAAACAAAAGTATCAAAAGTAGGTGATGTACTTACATCTAAAAGATAAGTTCCAGCACCCGTGTATTCTACCCAGTTTGCTGTAAATGAATTTGACCCTGCATCGGTCGATGCTTCTGCAATTAAAGTATTAGCACGAACCCTATAATAATACGTAGTCTCAGGCTGCAATCCTATAACTGTATATGAAGTAGCAGGAGCAGTAATTGTTTCCTCTGCTAATATAAACGTATCAAAAGTTGGTGATTCGCTAAAATCCAAATAGTAAGTAACCGCACCTGGATAAGGTGTCCAGTTTAAAGTAAGAGATTCAGCCCCTACCCCCGTTGCACTCAACACAAAAGGAAATTGTGGAGTTAAAACCTCTACAGTAGAAGACCCAATACCTACACCAACGGATATATACATACTACCAAAGAGCTACAATACTATCAGCTGTTGTTCCAGTTGAAAACACCCGTAAAACATGAACTGGCATAAACGTACCAGGATTTACACCAACAAATGTAACCTCGTCACCACCAGTAGTCAAAACCTTTATGTCACCAGCTTCGCCAACATATAAAATACAACCGTTATTGGTTCCGCCATTTATAGATGGAATGTTTTCAGTATCAGAAGGAGTAACAGCAGCGGCTCGCCCTACTTGTAATTTTTGATAACTCATAATGCAAAGATAGTTATTTTTTCTTTACAGAACTTACCCTCTTGCCCATGCCTACTTTCGCCTTCTCTCGCTTTTTAGCAGCAAGCTGAGATTTAGACATCTCTGACTTGGTTACCGTAGTTTTAGTACTTGCCCTTTCTGCCTTTAGGACTACTCTTTTTAGAACCACCTGGCCCAGACCATAGGTTTTTACACGCCCAGTACCTAGCCGATAACTTGTTAGTAGCACTACCGCACTTATGACGAGCCTTGAAACTCTTACGAGCAGCAGCACTGTAATTGTGTCCGTATCCTTTAGCTCCGAAGTGAATTAGTTTTTCTTGTCCACCAGAACAAGCCTTAACCATTTTCTTCTTGCCAGGTCTGTCACTAGCCGTTGGGCGATTACACGCCATTTTACTTTTGTCCGCCATTTGTAAATTTCTCTAGTACGCTACCAAAAACAGTTGACATCACAAGATACTCAACTGCATGAACAATCTCCGGATCTGGATTGAACTCGTAAAATGAGTTAGCCACCAAAACAAAAACGAGTGCTAAGAATCCGATAGAACCTAATACTCTTTTGTGCGATACTCCCTCTTTTGAGGAAAACATTTCTTTTATAAATTGTTTCATAACTTTTTAAAATTTCATAGTTAAAGCAAACTTGATAATTGACTGCCCGTAGTATCTACAGTACTTGCATTTTTTAATCTCTTTCCTATAGACCCATCTGTATTCATTGCGCTTGTTTGTGCATTCCAAATGTCATCTGCTGTCAGTACTGCTGTACCTACTGTATTGTCTGTAGGAACTCCTAAAGACACTCTGTTTGGATTTGGAACTGCTAGAGTGCCTGTATAGTTGTCATTAGCATATCGAGTTCCAAGTCTAACATCTTCTGGACTTGGAGAATCTATTACTGAAGCAGGCGATACTAATTGAGTTGTATTTAAATCAACATCTCTAAACTCATAATACATACCTGCATTAAAAATTAATTTAAAATATGGTAAAACATACGGAGTTAAACCAGTATCCCCAGATATAAAAGGACCAGATAATCTATAATCTACTGGATTATCCACCATATATGTAGTATTTAAATTAGATGTCAATCCATAAGATGTACTAGATGATTGAATAAATCCTATAGAAATAAAGGTATTTACATTCGCTACATATGCTCCAACAAATCTTTTACTTACTTGAGAAGGATACCCATCCGTACCTCCTATTATATTCCCAGTAACATTCAAAGAGTTTGCATTATATATATACATTCCTGATCTATTTTCACTACCATGGTTTTGGCTTCCTGTTTGATTAGACCCTAATACATTACCTACTATATTTATATTTGCTTGGGCATTTGAAACATACAGACCCATACCACCATATCTATCTCCGGCATTAGTATTGCCTAATACATTTCCAGTTATATTTAAATCACTAGCACCTGTAATATAAATCGCTGCTGATGAAACGTTTAGTCCTTCTGCTCCTTCTACATCTCCTACCACATTAATTGTAGCCCCATTTACTGGAACATAAAGACCAGCTGCTCTATAATCCGTATAATTACCCCCTGTTACTTTTCCTGTTATATTTAAAGTACAAGGAGCATTTAAATAAATTGTATTACCTATATAATATTGGTAAGTATTTCCTATGAAATAAATAAAGTCTCCATTATAGTTATAAGTTCCAGAATCTCCATCTATTCTAATAGTAGAATAGTTACTAACTTTAGCAGGATAAGAGTTTAAATTAAAATTAACCGTATCATTTGCTTCTATATTTGATGTTATTAAATTATAACTCGCTGTTGAAAATAGGTATGTTCCAACATTTATATCTAATTGATTAGCAATTGCTGTATTCCATGTTGAAGAATTATTTATTGTTAATGTTCCTCCTGGAGCAGTAGTAATTTTAGATGTTCCTTTTTCTATTAATTTTACATACATGAAAGCAATAGCTCTATCTTCTCCATCTCTAGTAGCATAAAAAATAAATCTATACTTATAATACGCAGTTGTATTAGAAGAAACATCACCTATAAATGTTGCTCCACCATTATATGGAGAAGTGACGTTAGTTTGAGAGTCTATATCCACCCAAACTTCATTAACGTCATCCCATCCTTGAAATTTCCAATCTCTAGGATTAAACTGGTGATTAGAACTATATCCATTAAACCTATATTCACTTATAACTATAGGTTCTTGATTTGGATATTCATAAGTCCACCACCTAGGATTTGCATAACTTGGATATGGATAGTTATCGTAAGTATTAGTATTACTAAATGGCAACCAATTATTATAAAATTGATCAGTATCACTACCATCTGCGATTCCTTCAGGCTCTGTATTTGATGTTAGATAACTAAAAGAATTGTAATTAAGATAATTTTGTGCATCATCTCTTATTTGATAAACATTAACATCAGTATCAATTATGATATTTTTTGTATTTAAACATACTACATCATTTTCTTCGGGTATTATACCATCATTCCAAGTATTTGGATCACTCCAATTGCCATCTTGTACCGGTGTTCTAAATCTAGGTAATGCCATTATAACTCCTTATTATCTACCAAGTCTTGCAAGGTTTTCATTATACCCTGTATAGCATCTTCAAAATGTGGATCACCTTGAGCTGTTGCAAATATGTCCAAAAGAGAAATAGCTTTAGGCTCGTTAGGAAGAGATTGGTAAGTTCCATCTTCTAACTCTCTAAATGGAGTTAATCGAATTGCAACAGAAGCACCTAAACCTGGCTTCCACAAGGGAGACATAGAAAGACTTACTGCATAGTAAGGATATTCTACGTCATCTTTTATAATTGGTTTTTTTGCTTTTATCTTCATGAGTAAGTATGTGTATATCTATTAGTCCAATCTACGTTAGTAGCAGATGTTATTGTAGTTGTGCCATCATCAAACACTTCAATTCTATTTATAGTCCAAACGTTTTCAGTTTCCAAGCTATTAGCCAAAGCCTTTCCACAATATGAATAAGGACTTACAAAATCATGCCTAAGTGCATACTCAATGCCACCAGTCCCCACTGGAATTATATTAGCTATTACAGAAGGAGAACTAACTGGACCATCCCCAGTTCCCCCAGCAATATACCCCAACTCTAACTCTATAGAACTACCTTGCCAGTAAAGCTCTATGTAATCTCCATCATTTTGTGCGGTTCCAGTCAATGTTAACGTCATCTGCTGTTCAGATGGCTCGCCTGATGACTTTCTTGGATTAACAGTTATATGCGTAGCCGAGTTAGGAAAATCTACTCCATTATATTTAATCCAAAACTCACAATGTTGTACATCATTAGATATGTTAAATATTTGAGCTATATAACTAAATTGATACGTACCTGACTTATTAAAGTAAATACGATCAGAAGAAATATAAACCTCATTACCCTCGTATGTGTTATTAAAGGCAACAACTTGAGGAGTATCAATAGCTAAAAGCGGCTGAGTTTGATCCGAATAGAAAGAACCATAACCCGTAGGATCTGGAACAAACGCAGTTGCATTTATCGTAACATCGCCTGTACCTCCAGCAGGAGATATAGATATGTTATTTCCAGCTATTATGCTTGTTACACCGCCACCCATTCCGTCAAGGTGGTTGTACACGTCCATGAACCTCTTGAACATGTCAAGGTCATTCGGATCAAGCGTTTGCTTGTACCGTGCCTTGTACTTTTGAGCAGCATCAATAGCGTCAATCTTTAGCTGCTCTACGCTCATTTACCCTGCCCCCTATATTTCTTAGCTGGCTTGTTGTTTTTTGAGTGTACTCCTGGTCTGCTCTTTTTAGGTTTAGTCTTAAATGTAGCTGTATTTTTGATAGCCTTCGCCATACAGCAAAGATACTAAAGAATTACAACTACGTCTGGCTCTCTAATTATACCATACAGCACGCCCTCTAATCTCACTTGATGGCCTTGCCTCTTGTCGAAGTATATTGTGTCACCCTTCTTCACCGTAGAGACCTTGTCGCCAGCCTCAATTACAGTTCCCTTGCCGTAGCGCATCTCTTCAGTTTGGTCAACGGTAAGAAGAAGACCACTCTCAGTCTTCTTCTCTTCTACCGTCTCGTTTATTATAATAAAGTTATTTACTGCTCTCATCTCTTAAATTGTATATAATCGCATCTGTACTTAAAATTGTAGTGGCAACACTCACCGCATTCTCAATCGCAGACCTAGTTACCTTCGCAGGATCAACAATCCCCTCAGTCACCATGTCAACAAACTCCTCAGTAACCGGATTGAATCCCAGCCCGTCCTTATCGAATCTACTGCACACATCCTCTATCAAGTCCATGTCAAGTCCAGCATTCTCAAGAATCATGTAAAATGGAGCCGTTATAGCAGATGTCATCACGCTATTCTCCTCCATGCCCTCGCTAATCTTTAATAACGCATATCCACCACCAGGTAGTATACCCTCCTCAATCGCAGCCTTCGTAGCACACACCGCATCGTCAACACGGTCGTATTTCTCCTTCTGCTCGATATCAGTACTAGCACCAACATAAATAACAGCAACACTACCGTTCAAAGTCGCAATTCGCTCC
>Ga0255753_1002978_pt1 | contig 18111 bp, 17 predicted proteins | sample 041ome_10_FD_179953 | JGI IMG/M metagenome (GOLD analysis project Ga0255753, IMG submission 179953) | Coastal salt marsh microbial communities from the Groves Creek Marsh, Skidaway Island, Georgia - 041412US metaG (version 2) | ecosystem: Environmental > Aquatic > Marine > Intertidal zone > Salt...
CTCGATGATGAGCGACAGTTTCGCTCGGTCTTGACCTTTCCCGCGGCCGACGGGCGCTGGTGCCGTGAGTTTCTGCTGAGTCAAAGCGAGTCACACTGGCGCGGCGTAGCCTGCCGGGATGGCGGCGAATGGGTGAACCAAGTCGTGGGTAGCGAAATCTTCCTCGAGCAGGAAACCCAGTATCGTCCCGCCGGTGCCGGCGACAGCGAGCAGGTAGCGCGGTTTATCGACGAGACTGCGACCGATGTGGCGCTTGGACCGCAACAGGAAGCGACGCTGATCGGATCCGGTTGGTAAGCCTGCGCTCATAAAGTATCTGGCGCGGGTCTCGCGCCAACAACACAGCCACACCCGAACGCAATCTGTAGCCCAGCACCCTCCTGAAAACGGTCACGCGCCTGTGCCGGAAGACTGCTTGGCGGTGTTGCTTGCGTTACGATCTCCGCCGGCCGATTATTGGCTTGTCGCCTATGATCTTTGATCGAGAGTTTAGTGCTGATGAATGCATATCTGTTGCCGCTGACCGGCGGCGTTTTGTTGGGCCTCTCCGCCATGTGGTTGCTGCTCTCACTGGGCCGGATAGCCGGTATCAGCGGTATTGCCTGGGGGTCCCTTGCAGGACCAGAACGCCTGTGGCGAACCCTGTTTTTGGTGGGTTTGCTACTTGGCGGCTTACTGACACACAACGTCATTGGCCAACCTGTTCCGGCGGAATCCACCGCGCCCTTGTGGTTGATTGTCACGAGTGGACTCCTCGTCGGCCTCGGGACGCGCATGGGTGGCGGCTGCACTAGTGGCCACGGGGTGTGTGGACTAGGCCGGCGATCACCACGATCACTGGTCGCCACGTTGACCTTCATGACCCTGGGCGTCATCACCGTACTCGTGATGCAAAGCTTGATGGGAGGTGCGGTATGAGGGCGTGGCCCGCTTTAATATCAGGCGTCCTTTTTGGCCTTGGACTCACCTTGTCGGGCATGTCAGACCCGGCCAAAGTACTCGGATTCTTGAATATCACCGGGGCGTGGATACCGGATCTGATCTTCGTCATGGGCGGCGCTGTAGTCGTCACATTTCTCATCACTCCCCTCGTGACGGCACGAGAGGCGCCCTTGCTGGCGTCGACTTTTTCACTGCCCGGCAAGCAGCTGTTGGATCGACGCTTGGTGGGCGGCGCCGTGCTATTTGGCATCGGTTGGGGACTGTCGGGCTACTGCCCGGGACCTGCGTTGGTGAGCTTACTATACGGCTACGAATCAACCGTGGTGTTTTGCTTGGCTATGTTCGCTGGGATGGCATTGGAAGGCCCGCTCAGCCGCTTGTTCGCACCATCTTGAGCGCCGCAGTACTCCTTGACCCGGATCCGGTTATGACAGGTCCAGCGCAAACTGTTTGAGTACATTGAGCGGGACAATCTCAAGCGTTTTTTGATGGGTCGCTCGCAAGTAAAGTCTCGGTGCTTTGCCCGCTTCGTGAGCCTGATGCCAGCGCATCGCGCACAGACACCATCGATCACCCTCTTTCAACCCAGGAAAACCATATTGAGGCATCGGCGTTACCAGATCGTTGCCTGCTGATACCGAGTAAGCGAGAAACTCATCAGTCATCTGTGCGCAAACCGTGTGCAGGCCATGATCCATGGGTCCGGTGTGGCAGTGGCCGTCGCGAAAAAATCCGGTGACCGGGTCCTGACAACACAGCTCGATGGGCAACCCCAATACATTGAGCTGCTTGGGCGGTTCACCCGATGGCTCTCCCATTGCTGTTTCTCCTACGAGGATTGAGTAACGGACAGCACAACGACGCATCGTGTTTTTCCCGCCGGGCTACAGTAGCATCATATCGATACCAGCAGGACGCCCCTTGCAATGTTGAGCCCGGATAACCACCTTGAAATTTTTGCTGCCCTGATGGGACTGGCCGCGCTCGCCTTCTGGTTACAAACGACGCGCTTGGGAGCACTGCTCACCGGTACGGTTTTGGTGATTTTGATGGCCATTGTCGCAGCTAATGTGGGCCTCATCCCTCATCAAGCTCCCACCTATGACTTCGTCTTTACCTATCTGGTGCCCGTGCTGATTCCTCTTTTTCTTCTGCAGGGAGACGTGCGGCGGCTTCTGCGTGAGGCATCGCGGACTGCGCTCGCCTTTTCGGTGGCCTCAGCCGGTACTGTCGCCGGAGTCCTGCTGGCCATTTCCCTCCTCGATCTCAGCACATTGGCAGGGAGCGCGAACATCAACGCTGAAGACAAGGAGAGCGCCATTGCCGGCTTGTTCGCAGCCACCTACATAGGTGGGTCGGTGAACTACGCTGCGTTAGGCGAAATGACCGGGCTATCTGGCGACGCTTCTTTTTTCTCAGCGGCCACCGCCGCTGACAATCTGTTTAGCGCCATTTTTCTGAGCGTGCTGGGGCTGTTACCCGGCGTGCAGTGGTTAGCTAGACGCTTTCACGACCACCCCCAGACGAAAACCCCTAGCTCCGGCGACACCATCTCAAAGGCCAATACGGTGTCGATAACACCCACCTCACTTTGCACAGCATTGGCGGTCGCCACGCTGCTGGTGACTATCAGTGATGCACTCAGCGCTTGGCTGGACTTCTCGGGGGGGCGCTACATTATTTTAACGATACTGACCCTCGCTCTCGCTACGTTGGTGCCGAAATTACGAGACTGGTGTACCGGGGGATTTGAACTCGGCGTTGTGTTGTCATTCGTTTTCTTTGGCTCGATCGCTGCCGGGGCGGATGTCGTCGCCATGCTCAGCGTAGCCCCCATCTTGATCGCTCTGGTCACCATTTTGCTGACAACCCATTTACTCTGCCTGTTGGTCGTCGGCCGTTGGCTGAACCTGACGCTGCCAGAATTGCTGACCGCATCCAACGCAGCCGTGCTTGGTGCTACGACTGCGCCGGCGATGGCAGCCGCCAAGGGGTGGCATGATCAAATCACACCAGGTGTTCTGGTGGGCGTGCTGGGCTACTCATTAGGCACGCTCATCGGAGGATTGCTCTTCAATCTACTCTGACACTGTCCCGGTCCTGCCCTGCAGCGAATTACCTGAACACACCTGCTGAGCAATGTGACCAGCAGCGAGCCCAGCACCGACGACGACTATTTCTGTCTGCTCCATGTGGGCATGCTACACGCTCATTCACTTCATCGGCACATCCAAGCATCGAGTGGCGTATGCTTTGCAGATACCCGCCCAAGATGAGCACATCGAGTGGACATTAATCCAAAAATTGACCTGAGCGGCGCAGCGACAACGCTGGCCAGCCGAGGCCGGGTACAGATCCCTGATTTTCTCTCACCAGAATCAGCGGAGACGCTCCACGACTTGTTGCAACAGCATGAAGACTGGTACCTGAGCTACAACGAAGGGCCCGACAATTTTGAGACCAGCGAGGCCGAGTTTGCAGCGCTCACCATCGAACAAAAACACCGCTTTACAGCGGGGGTGTATCGGCGAGCACGTTCTGGCTTTCAGTACCTATTTAAGCAGTACTACATCAGTCAGGCTGTGGCCTCGGGCGAGAATCAGGGCCACCCCATACACACCGTGCACAACTGGGTTACCGGCGAGGATTTTCTTGGCCTAATGCGGCACGTGACGGGGCGGGACGACATCCGGACCTCCGACAGTTATGCCAGTCTCTATGGCCCCGGCCACTTTCTGACACGTCATGATGATCGACACCCCACCCATCAGCGCATCGCCGCCTGGGTCCTCTCCATGACGCCAGAGTGGGATGAAAACTGGGGTGGCTACCTCGCGTTCTATGATGAGGCAGGCAATGTCGTAGAGGCCTTCAAACCCGCTTTCAATACTCTGAATTTATTCACGGTGCCCCAGCACCATGCAGTGCAGCTAGTCACACCATTCGCCGGCGCACCGCGAACCAGTTATCTGGGGTGGCTACTGGCCTGACCCGTCAGATAAACGTCGCGATCTGCTCCAAAGATTTTTTGACCGTGGCCGCGCGCGGCACCATCGCCGTCTGGGACGGGTGACCGACGACCAACAACACATAGGGCCGCTCGTTGCTCGGACGCTCGAGAATTTGATTCAGGAATTTCATCGGGTTTGGCGTGTGGGTGAGCGTAGCGATACCCAGCTGGTGAAAAGCGTTGATTAGAAATCCTGTGGCGATACCCACCGACTCCGGCACGTAGTAGTGCTTTTGTCGCGCACCTGACTCATCGATGCCGTATCGCTCTGCAAATACAGCAATCAACCATGGCGCCGTTTCCAAAAACGGCTTGGACGCATCCGTGCCTATTTTTTTTAGATCATTCAGCCATCTCTCTCCCGCCCGACCACCATAAAAAGCCTGCTCTTCTGCCTCCGCCGCCTCGCGGATGGCACGCTTGGTGTCAGGGTCACCCACGCAGGCAAAGTGCCATGGTTGGTGGTTCGCGCCGCTCGGCGCCGAACCTGCAGCGAGCACACAGGCCTCAATCACGGCACGATCGATGGGCTCATCAGAGAAATCCCTCACCGTGCGCCGTCTTGCAAGCCGATCTCGATAAGCCAGGGCGTCATCCAATATCACCCCGGGCGCCAATACTCCTGGGGGGTCCAAGGGTATCGGATCGTAGTCGAAGTCAGTCATGCTTTCGGCCGTCATTTAGCGAGAAAGATGTGAGTTTATACCCGCGCTTCGACGATACCTTATTTAGCGCTGATCAATATCCCTAGGCAGCGGTGCCCACACTCATGATCTATCAGTTAGCATCTCTTTATGAAAGTCATTCAGAGAACGGGTGTGAGGGCAAAGGATCGTGATCTTGCTCTGAAGTGGATCAAACGATGCCTGCGAGAAATCACCCGTAAAGATTACGAACTACCGGTGGACTATGGTGAGGCGCGCAATGATCTCGTAGTAACCGTAAAACGCGCTGGCCATCGCTCCTCAGCATGCGCCAAGGGCATCACAATAGATATTTCGGCGTACACAAAAGGTACTTCCGTTCTTCTGGAGTACCCCGCCTTCGCCCAAGATCCCGTCATCGGATCCAGAGACGCCATCACTCCCGAGCTGGTCCTCGCCGGCACGATCGCGCATGAAATCAGCCATTTTGTGCAGTATCGATACGGCCCCGATACACGGTGGCTAAAAAAACGCTATCGCAAACCTCACGGTGAGGGGTTTCGAGATATCTATCGGATATTGCGATCAAAAGTAGTGAATCCACATCTCAAAGATGTGTGACAGGTCCAAATTTGCTAAGCGCTATACCAGCATTTTCATCCAGACCGCACATCACACTCGCCCCGACATTTTACAAGCAGTCTCGATGTAGGCTCGCCAGAGAGACTTCCGTGAGTGGTGCGCCAATCCAAACCTACTGTGCATCGCGACAGGACGCAAATTTGAGACCATAATCTCGATCCGTCTTACGCATTGAGCCTTCCACGTTATGCAAGTTGATCCGGAAGCCGCGGGCTTTTGCCCTGCCAAACTCAGCAAACTCGATGACCACCTGATCAGTCGTTATATCGAGCCAAAAAAAATATCAGGCTTCAACTTGAGGGTTGTGCGCAAAGGCAAGGTGGCGCACCACATCTCAACGGGCCTCATGGATATTGAGCGCGATAAGGCGATGCGCGACGACACCATCTTTCGCATCTATTCCATGTCCAAACCCGTCACTTCCATTGCACTGATGATGCTGATGGAAGAAGGCCGGTTTCAACTGACCGACCCTGTCTACAAATTCATACCATCATGGCGAGAACACCGCGTTTGGGTTGAAGGTGAAGGTGAAGCGATGGTGACGCGCGCGCCCAAGGCGCCGATCACCGTGCAACATCTGCTTTGCCACACAGCGGGTCTGACTTATGGCGGCTTTCTGCCCGGGTTAGAGCTACCCGTGGACCCGGCTTACGCGGCTGCGGGTATATCTAGAGCGGGTACCGACACGCTGCAGGAATTTGTTGAAAAGCTCGCAAAGGTACCATTGCTCTATGAGCCGGGATCACGATGGAGCTACTCCATGAGCACCGATGTCTGCGGTTATCTGGTTGAAGCCATATCGGGTCAATCCTTTGAATCTTTTCTGCAGGACCGGCTCTTCGGCCCCCTCTACATGCCCGACACCGGGTTCACTGTTTCTGACACTCAACTGGATCGTTTTGCCGCCTGTTATGAGCGCGCGCCAGACAAATCTCTGCGTCTTAAGGACGATCCAGAAACCAGTCGCTATCGCAACTCACCGGCAGCGCCTTCGGGCGCAGGCGGCCTTGTTGGAACAGTCAGTGACTACGCGAATTTTTGCGAAATGCTGCTCCAAAAGGGACAGTTCCGTGGGAAACAGATCATCGGAAGGCCGATTTTGGAGCTGATGACGCGCAATCACCTTGGCGATCAGTCACTGGCACAGATGGCGGTCGGGGGGTTTTCAGAAACCAGTAACGACGGCGTGGGCTTTGGATTGGGCTTCGCCACCACCATGGATGCGGCCGCTTCAGGGACCGTCGGCCAGGGCGACTTCTATTGGGGCGGTCTGGCCTCGACGCTGTTCTGGGTGGATCCCATCGAAGATCTGTACGCCATTTTTATGACACAGCTGATCCCCTCTTCCACCTTCAACTTCAGAGGGCAGATCAAAAACCTCGTTTATGGGGCGCTGTCGTAATTGCCTACGGACTGACGGTTAGGGCAACCAACTGCCCCGCCTCCCCGGGCGCACCCGTTGCCACGACAATGTACTGCTGACCGCCGATCGCATAGGTCATTGGCACTCCCGTTTGACGCTGACCCAGGTCGATCTCTGCCACGATCTCCCCGGAGCGCTTGTCATGGGCTCTGAACAGCGAGCCTCCCCATCGCGCGCCATACATACCCGCCCCCTCCCCGGAGAAGAGCAGCGTTTTAGTGACGAGCAACGCAGATCGATCGTCATTGCCGGTATCAGGAATCGCTACGCCAGCCAGTTGCGGGTGCTCTCGGATTTCCCCTGGCGTTCGACTATTGGGGCGCTGCCAAAGCAGCTTGCCGGTGTTCATATCCAGCGCGCTGATCCAGCCCCATGGCGGCTTGAGCAGGGGCAGATCAAAGGGGCCGTCGAGTGTCGCGTCCCTCAGTACGTATCGCATGGAGGATCGGTCTGGGTCGCTGATGAGTCCCACCACCTCTGGCGACACTGCGTAGGAAACATACATCAGCCCTGTCTCTGGATCGGCCGCCGCCCCCTGCCAATTGGCACCGCCTACTGAGCCGGGCAGGACGAGCGTGCCACGATTCTGCTCATTTACCAGCGTTGGCGGCGTATAGAGCGGCCCCAGCGTGTAGCCCGCAACAACCCGCTGCGCCTCGGCATGAATCTCTGGTGTCAGATCGTTGAGTTGGTCTTTGGTAACCCCGGTGCGCCCAAAAGGCTCAGGCAGTGACGGTATCGGTTGCGTCGCCGCGGTTTGCTCGCCGGGCACGTCGCTCTGGGCCACAGCGACCTCATCGATTGGCCATACGGGCTCACCCGTGCGGCGATCAAAAACAAAGGTCAGTCCCTGCTTGGTGATTTGTGCTACCGCAGGAATCTCTTTCCCATCCACCGTGATATCGAGAAGGACAGGCGGCGCAGGCAGATCGTAATCCCAGATGGGGTGATGCACGGTCTGAAAATGCCAGACACGCTCACCGGTCGAAGCGTCAAGGCACACTAAGCTTTGCCCGTAGAGATTGTCGCCGGGTCGGTGGCCACCATAGTAATCGCTGGTCGGCGCCTCGACTGGAAGATAAACGTAGCCGAGATCTGGATCCGCGCTCATGGGGGCCCATACACCGGCGTTTCCCGTGTACTCGGCAGCGTCACCGCCCCACGTCGAAAAGCCACTCTCCTCGGAAGTGGGGATGGTATTAAAACGCCAGCGTAACTCACCCGTATTTACATCATAGGCAGTGACTTTTCCCTTGAGGGCCTCTGGCGATTCCGGCGCACCGCTGAACGTAAACGCAGCGCCCAAGATCACCACGTCATGCATAACAATGGGGGGTGAGCTGGCGCCAATGGGTGCAGTGATAGGGTCCAGCTCCGCGCCCAGCTGTAACTTGAGGTCGACGATGCCGCCCCCACCAAAGTCAGCGCGTGGCTGACCCGTGCGGGCATCGAGTGCAATCAGTTGATAACCGGGTGAGATCACAAAAATGGTGTCTCGGTCTGCCCCGCGGTGAATAGCGACGCCCCTGCCCGGTCCTTTGCGCGGCGCATTGGTCCCCCGCTCTCCCTCATCAAGGCGATACATCCAAAGGGTCTCGCCCGTTGCAGCATCGATGGCCACAACAGCACGCCGCGCGCCCGCAGTCGCGTACAGCACGCCATTCGCCATCAGGGGCGTCACCTGATAGTTGGGCCACGGGGACGCGCCGAAATTATCGGACCTCCAGCGCCACGCCACAGCCAAATCGGCCACGTTAGCCTCATTAATCAGATCAAGTGGGGAATAGTTCATGCTGTGAGGTGTGCCACGGTGATGCAGCCACTCTGTCATCAAATTGGGTAAGACAGAGATAGTGGGAAGTGGTGGCTGCTCACTCGTATCTGGATATCCGAGTGCGCCGCTGCGTGAGAGCTTCAACTTAAGATCTAGATCCGTTGCGCCCGCAGAATAGCCATTTTGGTACAGCATGAATCCCAAAATCGCCGCGTAATCGCGCGCAGCCAACCCACCCGGGTTGGTGGACGGCATACTAGTGGTCGTCATGTCGAACAGCTGGCCCACCGGTCGCGTGGCCCAGCGGTCTTGAAACGCTTTACCCGAGAGCGCAGGCCCCGACTCATTTCCGCGCAGGTTCATCCCATGACAGCTGGCGCAGTGCTCTGCATAGAGACCCCGACCCTCGGCTGCCTGGCTCAGGCTATAGCTTGCTCCGAGATTCTCAGCACCTGCGGCAGGAGCGACATTAAAGATCGAGCTAATGAGCATCAAAAAGCCGACAAACGGCCCGCTCTGCGGTTGAACTGGCGTCATCTCGCCAGCACCTCCAGATGAGCCAGGGTTGAATCAGCCAACGCCTGAAGGTCGTAGCCCCCCTCCAACGTTGAAACGATGCGGCCCTGCGAAAATTGCTCAGCCAATGCGGTGATCTCCTGAGTCACCCACGCGAAATCGCCTTCGTTTAGATTAATGTGCGCCAATGGGTCCTCACGGTGGGCGTCAAACCCTGCTGAGATCAAAACAAGATCCGGCCGATGCGCCTCCACAGCCTGCCACCAGGAGCTTGAGATCGCTCGCCTGAAATCATCACCCGACGCACCGGCGGCCAACGGCGTGTTGACAATATTCGGCGACACCACATCGTAAAGCCGATCAGGATAATGAGGGTGCTGAAAACTGGAGCACACCAGAATCTCAGGGTACTTCTGGCACAAATCGACCGTGCCGTTGCCGTGATGCACATCAAAATCCAAAATCGCTACGCGATCAATGTTCGACAGGTTCAGTGCGTTGATGGCAGCAATGCCTATGCTGTTGAGCAGGCAAAATCCCATCGGTGAATCGAACTCAGCATGATGGCCCGGTGGCCGCACGGCACAGAACACCCGGGTCTCATCTCCATTAACCACATCCTGAACCCCTTGCCACACGGAACCCGCAGCCTGCAGTGCAGCCGCCATGCTCGTCGGACCCATCCAGGTATCTGGGTCTAGCGGTATCAATCCCTCCTCGGGACCTGTTTGCCTGAGCCGGTGCAGCAGCTCGGGGTGGTGAGCTTGGCACACGAGATCATCCTCAATTGGCACAGCCTCCCGAACGGGATGATCCTGTGTGAAACCGGTTTGCTCCAGATGGGCCAAAAGAAACGCCAAGCGGTCAGAACGTTCCGGGTGGCCCTCAGGTGTTTGGTGGCTGACGCAATCAGCATGGCTATAAAGTCGCACGATCACTCCGTCTCAAGGACCTCGCAAGGACACAAGCCTATACGGGCGGGGAAACTCGGGGCAACTCTCTGAAAAATAAAAAGCCCGCGCTGAGCGGGCTTTAAGTTCGATGGCAGAGCAGGCGAGATTCGAAACTTCACAGGTTTAATCCGACGCCAGCGAATGCCCTCTATAACAGAGACTTAAAAAATTAGGGTGGGCATTAGTTGGCGTGAGAGAGCACGGACGTGGTCCCATGGTGGTCCCAAACATACTTTTTGACCCTGTGGGAAAGGACCCGCGTGATTTAGATGTTCCAGACCAGCGCTGATTGCTTAAAGGTGCGTGACGGCGGCACCGCAGATGTGGGAGTCAAATCGGTATGCTGCCTCCAGGCAAGGATGTATTTGGCCACACCACCTACGAGCGCCATCAGCCTTAGCAGACACGACTCTGCCAGTTCGTCGAAGCGCACTACCCTGCCCTTGTGGACCAATTGGCCCAGCAGGGTAAATCACTGCCCGCACATATACACCAGGAATTCGAGGCCTACCTGAAGTTCAGCCGCCTTGAGCACGGCTTTCTTCGAATGCGCTGCGACAACTGCCGCTTCAAGCGGCTGGTGGCGTTTTCCTGCAAGAAGCGGAGCTTCTGCCCCAGCTGTGATGACGAGAACCAGCACATTTGTTAACGTTTATTCATGAGTCAGAGAATGCCAATTCTTGCTCTTGCCGTCGCTGTCGGTGTGGGCGTGACCGCCCTATCAGCACCTGCCAGCGCGGCGCCGCGGCCTGTCGGCTCCCTGGGAACCTCCACTGCGCTCGGCTTGAGCGGAGTGAGCCCCCATGCCGACCTCATGGAGGATGGATCGGTTCGGCTGTATTTCCCGAGCCCCCAAACGGGTGGAACCGCCGTAGCCACCTGCACGCTCGCTGGTAACTGCTCGATCATCGGTTCTATCGACAGGGCTGCGGACCTGACCGATGTGGTCCTGACCGACGGATCACGTCGGGCCTACTTCGTCGAAGTCGACCCGGATACCAAGTTCAAGGAGATCTACACCGCCCCTCTGTCTGCTGACGATGTGACCCTCGGCGAACGGGTGTCCCTGGGAATTTCCAGTGAGGGAGCGATGGCCTGGGGTGTGCCAGACGCCGTGTTGCTGCCCGACGGCCGCGTCCGCGTTTATTGGGTGGAGCCGAGCCCGTTGGGCGGCATGGCCACGGAGAACATCGTCAGCGCCACGTCGACCGATGTCACCGGCACCGTGTTCGTTCGCGATGGGGGAACCCGCACCACCGGCGGGCTGGTCGACTTTGAGGTGCTTCGCGCGGAGTCCGGGAACTGGCTCGCGATCATGTCGACATCTCCCGAGGACATGGAAAATCCGCAACGGCTCCTGGTGGGAACCTCGGATGACGGACTTACATGGCAGATCAATCCGGAGTCGTTGACGTCACGCGAGATGAGTTACCTGGACCCGACGGGCATTCCGACAGGTGACAACACGTTCCTCGTCTACTACGCCACGTCACCGAACGTTCTGGGAGATCGGGAATACACCTTGGAGCAGGCGACTCTCACCGCGGATTTGAACGCGGCCACTCGGTTTATTGAGCGTTTTTATATGAACATCCTCGGGCGCCCGAGCGATGAGGGGGGGCTAAATGCCTGGCTAGACGTGATCAATACTCAATCGGCGTCAGCAGTTGCACTGGGTTTTCTGAATTCTCCGGAGTTTCAGAATAGGGGGCTTGATGACGTGGCCTTCGTGGATATTCTGTATCGCACGCTCTTCGATAGGGCCGGTGACGAAGGTGGCACGAGTTATTGGCTGGAGCAGCTTGGCGCTGGAAAGCTGAGAGATATGGTGGTTTGGGGCTTCTTGAGGGCGGGAGAGTTCAAAACGTTGTCCGATAGTTTCGGCGTTACTGCTTTGAGTGCAGCAGACGAGTCAGCTTACGGCGTCAAGGCCTTCACAGAGCGTTTCTATACGGTGGTGCTGGGTAGGCACCCTGATCAAGCGGGCTTTGATGGTTGGGTATCTGGGCTATCTGCTCAGACGCTATCTGGAGGCGACCTTGCCAAGGCATTTTTCTTGTCTGCGGAGTACGTGGCTCAAGGGACGAGTGACAGCAACTTTGTGGATACCGCCTATCAGGCGTTCTTTGGAAGAGCGGCAGACGCTGCGGGTAATCAAGGCTGGCTTGATGTTTTGTCGGCCGGCGAGAGTCGTGAGTATGTGCTGAACGGGTTTATTGGCTCTGCAGAGTTTGTGGCACTGGCTGCTTCATACGGTATCAGTGCTTCAAAAACAGCGGGCGCAAATGATCGCACTGCAGTCGGTACTGCTGCCGAGCGAGGAACCCCAAAGGTAGGAGATGCAGAGGCCATCCCAGCCTTGCCCATGCTGGCCCTGTTCCTCTTAAGTGGGTTAGTGGGACTATTTGGTATGTTGCCAACACGTCATCGATACTCTGGCTCATCTTGAGAGAAAGGAGCGGAACACCCCCGCCCTGACACACCTGACACCGCCGACCAGAGCACCGCCCAAAACTTTGGCCCTTTTCGCTTAGAAGGAGTCCAGCACAACAGCACTCCACCATCAAGGAAGCCAGTGAAAACCGCGCGCCAAAAGCGCTGCGTGCACCCGGTCAGGAATGAACGAATTTGAGTGGCATGCTTAGCGCCGCGAACAGGATTTTCGGGTCAATAGCCGGGAATTTCGACAGACCACCAGATCCTATCCATAGAATCAGCAAAAGGCGCACTCTCAATAGGCCGTTAACATTTTTCATCCTTCAATCAGCGGCCCTATAAAAAAGCCCGCGAGATGCGGGCTTGGTCATTAATGGCGGAGAAGGAGGGATTGATTCGTTCGCCGTTGCCTCCGGCGAACTCACCCAAAGGGACGCTGCGCCTATCGGCTTCGCGTCAAAACTCTGCTCTGCGCAGAGTTTGTCGAACCAAAGGTTTCACACCGCCCTCTCCCAAAAACGCAAAAGGGCCCCTGCGGGACCCTTCACGTTTTTGGCGGAGAAGGAGGGATTCGAACCCTCGATACGCTATTAACGTATACTCCCTTAGCAGGGGAGCGCCTTCAGCCACTCGGCCACTTCTCCAGATTCTGTTTATTTCGTCTCGTTCTGATCTTCCTTTTGCGCTCCCCGGTCGCGCGTTACTCGGTGCTTCGCACCTCGCCCTTCGGGTCGCCGCCGTGCCGCCGGCGATCCTTCGCAGTCTTGGACTGCTCGGTCAGCCACTCGGCCACTTCTCCTGAATCGTTTAGCTTTCCTCGGACTCTGCGGCAGCCGCTTCCTCGATCCGATTGAGGATCTCTTCCCGGTGAACTGCAACCTCTTTGGGTGCGTTCACGCCTATGCGGACCTGATTGCCTTTGACGCCGAGCACGGTAATCGTCACATCGTCACCGATCATCAGGGACTCACCGACTCTGCGCGTCAAAATCAACATAGTTCACTTCCTTGTTCCGAGGATCCCACTCTCCAGCAGGTGTCTCTGATTCCTGCACGCCAGTGCGGGATGCTTACACGATCTCGACTGTATCAAGACCGAACGCAGAATGCAGGCTCCGCACGGCCAGTTCAAGATATTTTTCCTCAATGATCACCGAGATTTTGATCTCCGAGGTACTGATCATCTGAATGTTCACGCCCACATCAGCCAATGCCTTGAACATGGTCGCCGCCACCCCTGAGTGTGAACGCATACCAACGCCCACTACCGATACCTTGGCAATATGGTCGTCAGTCAGCACCTCTCCCGCACCCAGCTCGGCAACGATCGGAGTCAAAACAGCCTCGGCTGCTTCCATCTCACTGCGCGCGACAGTGAAGGTGAAGTCGGTCGCATTTTCGCCCCTGTTATTCTGGAGGATGATATCCACTTCAATATTGGCTTCGCCCACGGGACCAAGAATGCGATACGCCATACCGGGGTTATCAGGCACGCCGACCACCGTCAATTTGGCCTCATCGCGGTTAAATGCAATCCCGGCGATAACAGGTGCTTCCATGGAGGCATCCTCCTCAGTCGTAATCAGTGTCCCCGGGCCTTCTTCAAAACTGCTCAGCACCCGCAATGGAACTTTGTATTTACCCGCAAACTCTACAGAGCGAATCTGCAACACTTTTGAGCCCATGCTCGACATCTCAAGCATTTCCTCAACGGTGATGCGATCCAATCGCTTTGCTCCATCCACCAGTCTCGGATCAGTCGTATAAACGCCATCCACATCGGTGTAAATCTGGCATTCAGCAGCTGACAGCGCCGCGGCCAGTGCGACTGCGGTAGTGTCGGAACCGCCACGACCCAATGTCGTAACATTGCCGTCTACATCAACGCCCTGAAAACCCGCCACAACGGGCACACCGCCTGCATCCAGCTCAGCTTTCAGCGTATCAAGCTGAATGTCCTGAATTCGGGCCTTGTTGTGCGCACTATCAGTCAGAATGCCGACCTGGTTGCCACTGTAGGACTTTGCCCTCACAGATCGCTCACCCAGCGCCATACTCAACAAAGCAGTCGTCACTTTCTCGCCAGTGCTGAGCAGCGCATCCAGTTCACGTGGCGTAGGTTTAGACTGAATCTCCTTTGCAAGCCCTAGCAAACGGTTGGTCTCACCCGACATCGCAGATACAACCACGACCACATCGTGGCCCTCGCTTTTAAAGCGAGCCACTCTGTCAGCGACTGCACCGATCCGCTCTACCGAGCCGACCGAGGTGCCACCGTATTTTTGGACAATGAGCGCCATAATCCACGCGGTGTGTTTACGGAAGGGCGCGTATTTAACACGATTCGACGCTCGGTGAGAACAGGAAGCGGCTGTTGCGCCAACAAATCACCGGACAGATGAGGTGACTCAAACTCATAATTTGCGCAACGGGTGGGCCACACGAGCCAACATCAACCCAGTTGGCTAGCAACCCACTGGGGGACTGATGCCAGCACCGCCGGCAAGGCAGCGACATCGGAGCCGCCCCCTTGTGCCATATCAGGCCGCCCGCCACCCTTTCCACCCAGCTCACCGGCAAAGTGCTTGATCACATCACCAGCTTTAACCCGGTCGGTGGTATCTGAGGTCACACCCGCCACCAGCGCGATTTTCCCCTCGTCAACCGCTGCAAGCAGTATCACGCCCGTTCCAAGCTTGTTCTTGCACTGATCCAAGGTGTCGCGCAGCGTCGAGGCGGTTGCACCTTCAATTTGGGCGGCGAGCACCTTGATGCCCTCAACCTCAACCGCTCCCTGCGTGAGGTCACCACCCGTTGACGTTGCCAGCTTCTGGCGCAGTCTGGCGGACTCTTTCTCGAGGTCCCTCACCTCGGCACGCAGCGCCTCGACTTTGCCAGAGGCCGTCTCTGGAGTGGCCTTGAGGGCACCGCACACCGATTGCATCGTTTGCGACATCGTCGCCACATGCGTCAGCGCGGCCTCACCCGTCACCGCCTCAATGCGCCTTACGCCGCTTGCCACGCCTGCTTCAGCCGTGATCCAGAAAAGACCAATGTCACCCGTGCGCGAGACATGGGTGCCACCACAAAGCTCTACCGAAAAGCGATCAGCGCCCATTGTCAGCACCCTGACTTCGTCGCCATATTTTTCCCCAAACAGCGCCATAGCACCTGCGGCGATGGCGTCATCCATGCTCATCAGCTCGGTCGACACCTCGGCGTTGGCGCGCACTTGGTCGTTCACCATGGCAGTGATACTGGCGAGGGTTTCAGCAGATACCGGCTCACCGTGTGAGAAATCAAATCGCAAGCGCTGGGAATCGACCAGCGAGCCTTTTTGCAGAATGTGATCTCCCAACTCCCGACGCAGTGCCTCGTGAAGGAGGTGCGTCGCAGAGTGATTAAGGCGTGTCCTGTTGCGTAATGTCGCATCGATCTGGCTATCCACCCGGTCGCCCACCTTAATCGACCCCGCCGTCACCGTCACATGGTGCAGGTGGTGCCCCTGTGCCTTGGTGGTATCGGTGACATCTGCCGCCCCGTCGGCCGCTGTTAGACGACCGCAATCACCCACCTGTCCGCCACTCTCTCCATAGAAAGGTGTGCGGTCCAGAATGACGACGCCGGACTGATCTGCCTCCAGCGACCCTTGCTCGACACCGTCAACTAAAATCGCCAGTACCGCACCTTCAGCTTGATCCGTCTCGTAACCCAGAAAGTCAGTCTCGCCCTCAAGCGTGATGCTCTGGCTGTAATCCACCTTGAATCCAGCATGATCCTGGGATCGCTGCCGCTGTGAGGCCATCGCCGCCTCGTATCCCTCAATATCCAGACTCAGCCCTCGCTCGCGGGCGATATCATTCGTCAGATCAACTGGAAAACCGAAAGTGTCATAAAGCTTGAAGATCACATCGCCCGGGATGGTCTGGTCAGTCATCTGCCGCAGCGACTCTTCAAGAATGGCCATACCGTTGTCGAGTGTCCGGGCAAACTGCTCTTCTTCGCCTTGCAAGGCCGACGTGATCGCCGACTGCTGGGTAACGAGCTGCGGATACGCCTCGCCCATTTGCGCCACCAGCTCAGGCACTAGCTCTGCGAAAAAGGGCTCCTTGGCGCCCAACTTATTGCCGTGTCGAATCGCGCGACGGATGATGCGCCGCAGCACATAACCCCTCCCCTCATTGCCCGGCATGACGCCATCTGCAATCAGGAACGCCGTTGAGCGAAGGTGATCAGCAATCACCCGCAGTGATTTGTCTTCGGTATCACTCGCACCTAGCTGTTTTGCCACCGCACTGATCAGAGCGGTAAACAGATCAATTTCATAATTGGAGTGCACGTGCTGCAGAACCGCGGCGATGCGCTCCAAACCCATTCCGGTATCCACAGACGGAGCAGGAAGCGCGTGCAGTTCTCCTTGAACGTCCCGGTTGTACTGCATGAACACCAGATTCCAGATCTCGATATAACGGTCAAGATCATCATCCTCGCTTCCCGGGGGGCCACCGGGCACATCCGGGCCATGGTCATAGAAAACTTCTGAGCACGGACCACAGGGGCCGGTATCCCCCATCTGCCAGAAGTTGTCCTCATCGAGGCGCGAGAGTCGCTCGGGATCAACCCCGATCTCATCTACCCAGATCTGAGCGGCTTCATCGTCACTGATGTGTACTGTGACCCAGAGCCGCTCGGGGGGTAACTGCAACGTTTCCGTCAAAAACTGCCAGGCAAATTGAATCGCCTCGCGCTTGAAGTAGTCGCCGAAGCTGAAATTGCCCAGCATTTCAAAAAACGTATGGTGACGCGCCGTGTACCCCACATTCTCAAGGTCATTGTGTTTACCGCCCGCTCTGACGCACTTCTGCGCCGTCACCGCCCTCTGATAAGGCCGCTGCTCCAGCCCCAGAAACGTCTCCTTAAACTGATTCATGCCCGCATTGGTAAACAACAGCGTGGGGTCATCCGCTGGCACCAGTGAGCTGGAATCCACGCGCGTGTGCCCCTGCGCCTCGAAATAACTGAGAAATGCTTCGCGGATTTCAGCGGTGTTCATGGAGACTTCTCTTACTTAAGTGGCGGTCAGACGGCGTCTGATCAGTTCAGACCAGCGGATAGCTGGCCCTCGGTCATCTCGCGCCCGGCCAGAATGTGGAGATGAAGGTGGAAAACGGTCTGGCCTCCCCCCTCACCGTTATTGATCACGAGTCGGAAGGCATCCCCCACACCGAGATCCTCGGCAACGCGACCCGCCACCAGTAATAAGTGGCCCAATAACGCCTGGTCGTCAGCGTTCGAGTCCACCAATCGGGGAATCGGCTTGCGCGGAATGATCAGCACATGAGTGGGCGCCTGCGGGTGGATGTCGCGAATCACCACGCATTGGTCATCCTCATAGAGAAATTCAGTAGGGATTTCACCCCGGGTGATCTTGCCGAAAATGGTGTCTTCCATGGCGCTGTGCTCAGTCCAGCTTCTCGTCGGTGGTCAGGGCGCGGGCCTCGTCCTCCAGCATCACAGGGATACCGTCCCGCACCGGATAGGCCAGACCACTCGCCTTGCACATGAGCTCTTGCGTTTCCTCGTTAAAGACCAGAGGCGCCTTGCTGACGGGGCAGACAAGAATGTTCAGCAACTTAGGGTCGAGCACGGTTTCGTCCTGCCATCTAAAAGACAAAGTATACGGCCTTGTTACCCCGAGAGCACCGTCCCATCCGACGCGGAAATCAGTACCCGTTGCCCGAGCGACGCTTAATCAGGCATTGGCGGGAC
>Ga0255753_1003010_pt1 | contig 17977 bp, 9 predicted proteins | sample 041ome_10_FD_179953 | JGI IMG/M metagenome (GOLD analysis project Ga0255753, IMG submission 179953) | Coastal salt marsh microbial communities from the Groves Creek Marsh, Skidaway Island, Georgia - 041412US metaG (version 2) | ecosystem: Environmental > Aquatic > Marine > Intertidal zone > Salt...
CATTAAAAGACTTAACGGACGAGACGACTTCGCGAGAAACGATTGAAATTTGCGCCGACGCGATCGAAACCATCCTTCGAGGATCCGTGCGGTACGAGTTGAGCGCGGACGAGTTGAGGAGAGAGTTGGAGCGTTTGGGTTTGCCAAAGGTACTGTTTTTGTATTTATAATCGCGCGCGCGCTTTCGATGTTGAACTTATTTAATTTCTTCTTCAAACGCAGGAGCACACGGACGCGATCGCGATACCGTACGGAGAGAATAAAGATAAACTGAGAGAAGCGATGTTGAGAAAAGTGATTCGGATAGGTAGGGATGAAGGAGAGGACGCGGCGGGATTGTGCTCGTGGGAAATTGTCGCGCGGGCGGTGGATACGGGGAAAAAGGCGGAGGGCGAGGAAGCGGTCGCACCGCCCGATTTGAGAGTGAAGGTGAACATTGGCGGGTGCACGTTTAGCGCAGACGAAATAGATTTGAGGGTGTGCATTAACGAGATGAAGAGCGCGAGAGCGGCGATGCGCGAGTAGTCGTAGTGATGTTAGTTTCGCATAGTTTTTAGTTTTAGTAGAAGTGCCGCTTTCCTCTTTTTTCACATTGAGAAATTCTATTATGTTTTGGGGGGCAACACCGGGCAGAACATCAAAAGTGGATGGTCGGGCTGCAACTCGCGTAACGCGGCTTCCAGAGCCTTGATTCTCGCCGCGTCAGCCTTTGATTGATAGGAAATACCTTTTTGTTCGCTCGGGGAAACATTACCGTCTTCCTCGCTTCCCATCCAATCGAGAAAGCTCAAAACGCCGCCCTCCTTCTTCACGGACGCCAGTTCGTTGGTTTCCTCGACGATCTGCTTATTTTTCACCAGCGGCGAGGAGGCATTCGTCGACATTCTCACCGGCTCGTCGTTCGAGACGCTAAATGTTTGATGCTGTGCATTCTTCTCTTTTTCTCTCTTCTTCTTCGCCTTTGCTTTTTCTTTCAACTTTGCGTATATTCTTTCGCGAATCGGTTGAAATCTCAGCGCATATTTTTCAGCGCGTTCAAAGCAAATCTCTCTAATCGCATTCGAAATGTTCGTCTGCGCGCGTCGGCACGTTTTTCTATCAGTATTATTATCACTAATGCTTAATATACCTATCTCTTTTGCTATCTTCTCTTCATCAATGTCATCCTCCGATGAATCGCTGCTGTCGTCCGATCCCAACGCAAATAATCCCCTACTTCTATTCTTGTTCTCTGTCTCGAATGATGTCGTCGTCGTCGTCGTCGCCGCCGCCGCCGCCGCCGCCGCCCTTTCCTCTCCGTCGTCCTCAAAAACTAACCCGCCTTCCAAACAAAAACAAAACTCATCCTCTTCGCTTCTCTTCTTAGAAAACGCCATCGCGCCCGAGTACACTTCCGATCGAAGCTCTCTCGCTTTCTCTTCCGTCTCGCAGTTTTCTACGACGATGAACACGTTCGATTTTCTCGATCTTTCGATGCACTCGATCGCATCCGTCATCCACTTTTCTTCCTCCTTCTCCTTCTCGTACGAAAATCGATCGAAGATGCGCACCCGCGCGTCCAAAGAAGCTTCTCTCTCGTCTTCGACAACTTCCACCCCTTGTCTCGGGAAACAACTTCTGAGAAACTTTTCCTCCTTCTCCTTCTTCTTCTCCTCGTCCTCGTCGTCGCGACTCACCGAGCGATTACGATTACGATGAAAACAAACGCAAACGTCTCTCTCTTTCCTCATCTCGTCCAACAGCGTTTCAATTTCCTTCGCGTCTGCGCTGATATCCTCGTAAACTTCTTCTTCTTTTTCTTCTTTTCCAATCCGCTTCGTCTCATCTAAAACTCGTTTCGCACTCGTCTCGAGAGCGAGCATAGGCGTCATCGAAACGCGAGAGGCGAGGATATCTTTCGGCCAAGAGCGCTCCAAATCGCGTCTGATGTTTTCGGTGCTTTGCGATAGGTAAGACGACATTTTATCTTGTTGTTGTTGTTGTTGTTTTATACATCAGCATATTGGAAATTGGAAAATAACGACCTTTTGGGGGAAAACTCTCACTTTCAAAACTTCATTTTTTAATATTAAAAAGCGCTCTCGCTCGCGGCGTGTCCGGGTCGTCGTCGAAATCGCAGTTAAGCGCAAGCGCGCGTGCGGGTGATTAAAGACCAAAAATGATGCGCCTCGGTGATGAAGAAGAAGGAGAAGAAGAGAAGAGAAGCGCGTTTTTGAACGACGACGACGATTTTGATTTGGACGAGAAATTCAATCCAATCGCAGGAGAAGTTGAAAACGATGACAACAACACGAAAAACAACAACGACGACGAAACGCGCCTCATGCTCCTCGCCTCGCGAGAAATCGAGAGACTGAGAAAGGAGAACGAAAAGCTGAAATTTACTGCGAAGACGCTGGCGGAAAAGTGCGCGCGAAACCTATCGGAAATGCGAGAGAGACTCGAACAGATTAGAGAGAAACAAGAGAGAGATTTCGAGCGAAAAGTGGAACGGATGAAGCGAGAATTCGCGGAGAAGGAGGCGAAGGACATCGAACGAATGCAGAAACAAATGGAAAGCGTGGAGATGAAAAACGAACGACTGAGAGAAGAGGTGAGAAAGATGGAGCTTGAGAGAGCGTTAGAGAAGCAACGGAACGAACAGAACGAGGAGATGGTGCGAGAGATGAAGAAGCGGGAGGCGCGAGTGGCACTTGATGTGGAGAGGGCAAAGATGCTGGTGAAGAAGGAGAAGGAGAGGCGGAGGAGGAGGGAGACGAAGAAGAATTCGTCGTCGTCGTCGTCGTCGTCGTCGGAGAGCGACGAGAGTAGAAATAGCGTGCGGTAGATGGGCACATAGCTTTTGAAAGTGCATTTTGTTGTGTTGTATATAAACGCGTTTTGTATTTATAAACTTTAAAAAAAATCTCTCTTTTTTTGTCACGATCACTTCTTTTTATTGTTCAAAGGTTCAGACGCCGCGGGTGGCTGCCAATTCACAAAGCTTGGCTCGAATCGTAAATTACTCCTGTTCGTCGTCGTCGTCTTTCTGAACGACTGTAAGTGCGTCTCGACAATTTTTGGCGTCGCAGAGACTATGTGTTGTCCTTTCCAATACTTCAACAAGTTTAGGCTTTGCAAAGCGGAAGTCACGTCGGATTCTCGAAACATAGTCTTCATGGATAAATCGCGGATGGTTAACCCGTTCATACTTTTGTGCCCTCTCATGGCTTCGAGAATGTGTTTGGACCAGTACGACCGGTAACTCACTCGACCGAGATCGGACAAAGGTCGTTCCGGAGTCCCAAATTTGCCTTCTCGTTTCGAGAGTTCGTAACTCATGGAAATGAGAAAAGAACCGTAGCCTCTTCGTTGGTGCGAAGGCAAGGTGAGAATGCACGCCAAGTTATACTCTTCCGCGGAGTGCTTTTCTTTGGAAAAGTAACCGACTGGGACGTGCACTCGATTGTCCTTTTCCGCATCCTTTTCGCCGCCGCTATTTCTAAAATGCGCATCGCTGCTACTACTATTACATTCCGTCATGACGTAAAAATTGAACGGCTCGACGTCGTAATACAACGTCTTGTGATCCAAAAACAGTTTCGCTACCAAACACAGGTTTTGGCAATACGTTTTGGCCTCTTTGCCGTCGATTTCCCAAAAACAGATCGTGGTTTGTTCGTCGTTTGCGTTTTCATGTTCGTAAATCTTCTTCCCGGGCGGGTGCGTGAACGTGCACTCTTCCCGGTGCTTTTGCATCGTTTTCTGTTTGCGCATGTACTTCATACAATACGGGCATACGTACAACATATCGCATTGGCCGTTAATTTCCGGGTACGGGCTGTAGTACCACGCGTCCATTTCGTATTTCCCAAACTGAACGCACTGAATATTTTTCATTTTCGTCTTTTCTTCGTGCTCTTTTTCTGCCAACTGGTCGATTCGAGGTAAATCTTCAACCGAGACGCCGTCGACGTTATGAATTTCGTTATATCTTCTTTTCATGGTCCGCGTTAATTTGCGAGTGGTTGTTTCTTCGCTGTGGGAGTTTCTGTTGTTGGAGGATAGAAATGGATTCGTCGTCGAATGTGGCGTGGATTCTCCGTTGGTATTCGTGGCGCCGTTGGCGGATGTCATTTTATTCGCGCTCGCGATTCCATTTTGCGCTTCGCTCTCGTCGAATAACCCATCTCCCATCGCCGCGGTGTAGTCGCGTACATTCTCAGCGCTCACCCACTCGTCTAATCTCTTGTCGAACTTCTCGTAGTGAATGTAATACTTCTCAATCTCTTCCTCTTCTTCTTTTTGCACGTCGTCGCCTTTCTTCTTCGCACTTCTTCGTTGAATCTCAACCACCGTGCCCGGGTGCAAGTGACCATCGAAGGATGCCTTCGCGCTCACTTTTGAATTGATTGCAAACTGCGTTTTTGTCTTCTTCGTTTCCTTTCCTTCCTCCACGATGTCGTTCGGTTTAGTAGTAGTAGTAGTAGTCGCCGCCGTTTCGTTCGCTTCTGGTTCGCTGCTTCGTGATTTTAAAGGCGGTTCCGCGATGATCGGAGGAGACGTTTTTTGCGCGGGCGTTTTAGCTTCTTCTTTTTCTTTTTCTCCTTCTCCTCTCGCCACGCCTAATTTCTCGGCGACTTCATGGATGACACCGTCGTCGTCGCCGTTTTTAGCAGCAGTAGCATTCAAAGCCAATTTCTCCTCTCCTTTCTCTTCTCTCGTCGCGTTCAATTGCTGTTGTTGTTGTTGTTGCTGCTGCTGCTGCTGCTGCTGCTGCTGCGCTCCTGCGGTCGCGACTGCAACGTTTTCCATATTTTGTTCTTCCTCTTCTCTCCCTTCTTCTTCTCGCGCTTCTTCTTCTCACTCTTTCCGCGCGGTCGTTTTTGGATTAGAATTCTCTCTCTGTCGGCGCGGAAATTAGGTGAATTTGATTTTCTTCTTCTCGTTATGTATATGTGCGCGGCGCGAGTGGAACGCAACGACAGGAAATCGAGAGATTGAGTTGAAGAGCGATACTCTCGTTTCTTCTTCTTGCCTATATGTTGTGTAACGTATATCTTTCGCTGCGAGCGAGCGTGTGTGTAAGTGTGTTGTAATTCTCTTTGGCGGGGAAAAAAGAGAAGAGGCACTTCTTGTTTAGGGTATACATTTACTACGCTCAAACAACCAACTCGAAAAAAACGAGCGCGCGGTGTGAACTGATTTGATCTCTGTTACGTGAGTTTTGTGTTTTGTCGTCGCGTGTCGTCGGCCACACAATCACATCACGCTTAACTAACTCTTGTGAGTGAACACACACTTACACTCTGCTCTCTACATTTTCAAACATAAATTTAACACACTTACACACATACATATATATAATAATGATCGCCACCACGGCATCCTCGACGTTACGCGCGTTGGTGCGAGTGACAAAACTCATCGCTTTGGCGCTGTTGACGTTCCCGATCGCGATCGTCGCGCATTTGGCGGCGATGTGCGTTTTGCCGTTTGAGATTTTCAAAGCGACGCTGAGCGAGATTTTTTATTCTTCTTCTTCTCGTCGTCGTCCATCACTTGTTCTTCGGAAGAAGAGGAAGACGAAGAAGTGCGAGAGCGAGAGGACGAACAAAAACGAGGACGGAGAGGGAGAGGAAGAGGCGTACGCTTCAGATCTGGATGATATCGGAGAGAAGTTTCAGCGGCAGCGCGCGATAACCATATCGAACGCGTTCAGTTACATTTGCAACAACGGCTTCACGATCAAAGCGTTGCTCTCGTCGTTTCATTCGAACAAAGACGAGCAAAAGTCTCTGCATTACTTTCACGAGAAGCACAAAACGGTCGTGGAGGCGCTGAAATTTCAGGTGGAAGACGCGGACGAGCGCTTCAAAGCGAGCGTGCAGAAAATCAGGGAGAGCGAGATACAGCGGGTGAAACTGAACGAGAAGTTACAGGAGACGGCGAGGCAGTTGGCGCGAGCGAGCGGGAAAGACGTGCGAGTGAGTCAGTCGTCGAAGACGCACTACGGCGGGAGCAAGCGAGAATACGACGATAGGACGAGCGGTAGCAGTAGTAGTAGTAGCGCGGAGATGTTCGCGACGGGATGTTTGTGTGCGTATTACTTGTACTGCTTTTACGACGTCGAGGATCCGTTCAAATTCGACCGGAAAATGGCGACTTTGGTGCCGTTGTTTTGGGTGGCGTGTTTGGCGGTGAATTCGAACGGTATCAACAAGTTGGCGACGGTTGCGAATCTGATTTTAACCGGATATTTTGGCGCGTTGGTGTACACGAACCAAAGAATGCTACAAACGGCGAGCGGCGGCGGCGGCATGTGAGACAAGACGCGAACGAACGATGATGATGTACAGAAATGAACAATTAAAACTAAAGTTAGCTACGTACTATTACTATTACTACACATATGCGCAATGTAACAAAAATGAATTCGATACTTTCTATATATATATCCTTTACACTTTACCGCTCTTACCTGGCAAATCGTCGGCATTCGAAGCCATCATCATGCTCTTCTTCAACTCTCGCGAACCCCACACTCTGGAGACGTATGACAACACCCACGGAGCTAGCATCTTATTACTGGGATCTCTGGCGTTTTCCTCGTAGTATTTAGCCCACAATCCTGGATTGTATTCTGCATTCTTCGACGGACTACTGTTTTCGTCTCCGGAGAACGCATTCGTCTCGGCGTCGTATAAAAGCAAAGGCGCATTCCCTGGCGCGTTTGAAAAAAACTCGCCAACCACTAAACTCCTTGGACGTCTCACCCACTCTTTCGGTGTAGCTAAACACGATTGCACGTAGCGAACGTTATTCTCTAAAACTAAGTTCCATCCGAAGTGCGTGTGTCCGAACGCGTGCGTGTGCAAGTCCTTCCCTGACAGATGTAATATTGACGAGACGCGCTCTAAGCGTTCGTTCAGAATATTTGAGCCAACGGCTTGCGTTAACTTAGGGTAGAGCAAAAAGCGTTTCTCAGGTATCAACTCAATCCTCGGCAGAAAATGCGAAAATGTGATTACCGTCACGTCTTTGCCCTCGGCTTTCGCTCGCTTCACGTTGTCTAAAAATTGCTCAAATTTACCGTCCTCGTCGTTTAAAGCGTCAATCGCCTTCGAAATGTAATAATCGTCTGACATGGAAGACTTTCCTTCGCTCGCACTAGTACTGGTGATGCTACTACTATTATTACTATTACTACCAATCTTTATCGTCATCTCTTTCTTCCACTGATCCAGCTTTGGCCATTTGCACAAGCGATAATCCGTCATCACTTTATCGGGAGGAGGGATACTCACGCCTTCCGGCGCTTCCACATCCTCTTCCGTATCGAACTCTTGTTCGTACCAGCTGTGCACGGGAGCTATAAACACCGCGTTTGCAATTTCCTCTGGATGTGTTTTCACTCCTAATCTTTCGCACAGCTTAAACACTTCATCAATCTTCTCGCGCGAACAGATTTCCGCATCCTCGGTGCACCACACGTCGTGGTTCCCGAACGTGTAAAACACGATATCAAATTTTTTCAAGCACAGACGTAAACATCTTTCTAAATCTTCAATTTTCTCCGCCACGTCGCCGGCGACGATGAGCACAGAATCTCCTCTTCCGTCGTTCATTTTCGGCATTTGCTCGATGAATGTTTTGTTTTGGCCGTCGAAGTGAACGTCCGAAATGAGATACACTTTTGGGCGATGCGTTACTTTCGTTGAAGAAGAAGAAGAAGAAGAGTTGGCGCGAGCGACGTGGACGCCGTTGTTGGTAGAATTTCTCGATTCTGTGCCGATGGTAGCGGTACGATTGGGACTCCTGACGGCTGCTCGAGGTGAAGATAAAGCCATCGCGAGGAGTGTTCTTCCAAGCGGCAAAGAGTTTTATGAGGATTTTTTTTTCCAAAATCACCTACAAGTAAATAACGAACTTCTTCGAACTGGAAGACGCGAGACATCATCAAGCGCGTACGATTACATTTCAAAACTAAGCTAGTGGCAAATTCCATCGTCATTTTGTACTGACCGCGTCTAAGAAATCTTGCGGTTGTAAGTTGGTCACGTATCCTTTCCCAATCTGACACGCGACGCCGTTCAGCTTGACGCCGCGAGACGCGTTCTCGACCAACAGTTCCGGCATCAACTCTTCGATTTTCTTTTGCACTTGCTCTCTCGTCGTGGAGGAGGTTTCATCTAGCAAGTTACACGCGATTTCAATCTCCATCGTCATATTTTTGTTCCCTGAAGACGAAGCGTTTTCGTTTGTTGTCGTTCGCATCAGCGCCATGCTTTGGACGTTTGGTAACCCGTCGCTTTCGTTGCGTTGGCTGACGCGTTTCGCGATTTGCTTTCCCAAATCGAGCACGAGTTTCTCTTGACTCCAATCGCTCAGTTCGCACACCATTGGCACGTTGTAATTGACCACAAACGGCACCGCGCCGACGCAACACACGCCTTTTTCTTCCACGTCGTTTTTCTCGCCCGTGCCAAAATCTGGCTTCTCCTCCCATTTTTGCATTCGGTAGTACACGTCCGAGGCGCCGACCCACGTCTCGCCTTCGCCGTTGGCGGAGAAGTACCCTAACTTCCGTCTGATCTCTGCTAACTCTCTTCTACTATTACTACCATTACTACTATTAGTTTTATTGTCATTGTTACTATTATTCCTATTATTAGTATTCGCGCCGACATTTTCATTCATCGTCGCGTACCCATACATGTACGAGTTCACCCCTAACTCCCCTCCGAATCGCCTCCCGACCGCTCTCGCCGCCGCCTTCGCCGCGTCCATATCGCACGTCCCAATTGGGTGCACCGAAACGTGGTCCACGATCCCTAGCCTCGGGTGCGTCGCCGAGTGTTTCCTAAACGAGCCGATTTCCAAAAAAGCGGACTGGGCGACTTCGTGCACTTTGTTCGCCACCAGACGAGAGACGACGTCGTTTCGTTTCGCTCGAGCGTTTGCAGCAGTTGAAGAAGAAGACGTGGTCGTTCCTCGTCGCATCCTCTCGTCGTCGACGTCGTCTTCAACACCATCCGTTCTCACCGCAAAGGTAAACCCGGTTCGATTGTACGGCGCATCGACGAACGTCTTCACCAGTTTCACTTCTTCGCATTCTTCATCGATGGTGGTGTTATTAAACCCATTATTATTCGTCGCCGTCGCGATGTTGTTGTTGCTCACATTTTTTTCCCGAAGACTCTTTCGCGTCATCGCGACGGATTCGATGGCTTTCACCACGTCCAAGCGTCTCCCCTCGGAGACGTACACGACGCAAGCCAGAGCGCCTCGAGCAGCGATGGAAACAGAGGAAGGGTTTAGAGGAGACAGAGGAGACGCCATTTTTCTTTTTCCTTCGCGCGTGCGTGTTTATTATATGTATATGCGAGAGCGTTCCTTGTTTCCCCACGCGCGAATGACGAACGAGTGTGTTGATTTTTTTCCCCTAAACGAGTTCTCGTATGAACCCTAAACCCTAAACCCATACTGAAGAGTTTTTTGGATGAAAATTTTCCCTCAAAACACACTCAAAGTTGTCTGCGAGTTAGGGAAAATGAAAGACCATCTTCTACAAAAGGGACCACTACTACTTTCTTCTTCTTCTCGAACAACGAGACGACGACGGCTTCTGGTGGTCGTCTGTCTCCTCTTCCTCGTCTTTGAGTTGTTTTCAATAATTTTCGACGAGAAGAAGAAGAACGATGATGATGTCGTCGCGTCGACTTCTTCATCGTTTTTTGCGATGAAGAAGTTAGGGGGTGGTGGGTTTCATCATCGCGTTCGAGAAGATGATGATGATAGCGAGAACGATGAAATCCAACGCGCGCTGGCCGTGCAACGATCTAACCGCCACGCGCGATCGTCGGAAGTGTCGTCGAACGTGGCGCTGGAGAAAACGGAAGAGTACGCGGAGAAAATCGAAGATATTATTGAACCGTATTATAGGCAAGTGTTTGGGAAATTTGCGAAGCGACTCGTGAGCTTGGACGAGAAGGATTCGTCGAAGAGGGAGGAAGATTTAGACGAAGTGGACATTGGGAACCCGATAATCGAGGACGACGCGTTAGAGCAAGAGAATCGAGATTTAGAGAGGGTGAATACGGAGGAAGATAACGAACCTATACCGGTGGAATCGGTCAAGATTAAATATAAAGACAAGGAGAAGCGAGAGACGTGCGAAAGGGAAGACGTGGCGTTGAGGACGAAGAGTTTAAATAGAAACGAACGGAATCGGATTCAACAGATTAAGCCGAGGAAGTTTTGGGTGGCGAAAGATGAAGCCGCGAACGGGAGGAAGTATTCGCACATGGCGACTATTGGGAGGTGGAACGTGAACGAGACCAAGAAAGGGTTCGCGGTGGCGTGGCAATCGAGCAGCGGCATCGAAGGCATACGAGGCCAGTCGATTTTGATTTCTTACGCGGAGGATATCGATCAGCCGTGGTCGAAACCGAAGAGAGTGCCGAGCATGCAGAACGTGAAGACTGCGGTATGGTCGCCGGTACTTTTTAACCCGCCGAACGAGGAGAACGGTTTGTGGTTGTTTTACACGGAGTCGCAAAACTGTTTGAGGCCGGCGAGGGAGAACAAGAGCGGGTCGAAAATTCCTCCCAGATTTTCACCGGGAGGGGACGTAAAAGTGACGAAATCAAAAGACGGAGGGAAGACGTGGTCGGAACCGCAAGAGGTACACGCTCAAAGTAAAGAAGATTCGCCGGGTATGCCGAAAGTGATCGCGAATAGAATCACCGTGCACACGCAAACCGGGAATTGGGTTTTGCCGTATTGGAAAGAGAAAGCGGAATCGAACGCGTGCAGACAACCGAAAACGCCTGCTTCGCACGGAGTTTTAGTTTCTAAAGATCAAGGCAAGAGTTGGCAGCCTAAAGGAAAGATTAGAGTAGGCGGGACGTGGTTGATTGAAGGCGCAGTTGTGGAAAGGAGAGATTATTCGCTCCAATTGTTTTTTCGAACGAGTAAAGGGAAAGTATACACCGCATTTTCGTGGGACGGCGGAGATACTTGGACCGGGGCGAATCCGACGACGGTACCAAACCCAGATTCGAAAATGGACGCGACGTCGTTTCCCGATACGAGAGAGATTGTCGTCGCCTATAACGACGCCACCGATAAGAATAAGATTAACAAAGGCCGGTGTCGATTGCGCGTGTCGATTTCCTGCGACGGCGGCGTTGGGTTTAAAACCATCACCGAGCTCGAAGAAGGGAGCTTGAAGATGTACATACACTATCCGACGGTCATCACGGACGGTGATCGCGCTATTGTGGCGTACTCGCTGATGGGTCACCCACATTTGCGACAAGGCGATATCGGCGGGATCAAGATTGCGGAGATAAAGTTCAATCCGAAAAGTTTCGAGAAAAAGAAGTACGAGCCGAAAGTTCAACAGGTGGAAGAAGATACGATCTCTTCAGAACGAAGTGGAGAAGAGGAAGGTGGACAGGATTCGGCCGTGAAAACGACGCTTTCGTACGAACTGGACGGCCTCTGAGCGAAGATGAAGAATCAAGTCCGTTAGTTCCTTAGAAGTTTTTTTAGTTTGCTGCAGTAGTACTAGTATTGCTATTCTAAATGAATACGTTATTGTCTATAGTATCAGCCCCATCCGGTAATACCGCCACCGCGCATACCAAAACCTCCGTCGTTATCATCGTTATTATCGTCTGAATCGTCGTCGTCTGATTCGTCGATATCGGACGGTTCAAACTCTTCCATGATTGCCGCCGCGCCGTACCCACCATCTTCGCTGTCGTCGTCGTAATACTCGTCATCGTCCTCGCTACCTTCCGATTCCGAAGCTACTTCGTAGTTTCGAATATCTCGAGAACGTTTTCGGCCGACGGCACCGGATCGTTGCATCGCGGATTGTTGTTCGCGCCGCTTGGAAGATGCTGACATTTTAACGCGTCCGCCTCGATTAATCCTACGTTTCCGTCGAAGTCTTCTCGCATCAAAGCTTCGAGAAATTTCAATCGTCTCAACCTTAGCATCTGCGCTGTTGTCGACGGCGGGAGATGGTGTCGTGGCAGTCGTCGCAATAGTTGCATCTGTCGTTGTATTTGCTTGAGATATCATTTCCTCAGCGGAAAGCGCAGACGTGCGTTTTGCCGCCGCGGTAGCCGCATCGAGCAGCGCTTTACATCGTCGTGGCGACGCGTACACAGCCTTGCAATCAATCAACGCGTCGATACTCTGAACGCACATTTCGAGCATATTTTTTCTCCTAGCAATATCTTGTAAGTTTTGGTTGCTATATTTTGCAAAGACGACCGATAATGCCAACAGAGTGGACGCGGACGCCATAGCGAGTCTCCCAGCCATCACCGGCCCAGGCACTTCGAGTTCGCACACGACACGAACAGCTCGTAAACCGTCCAAAAACAAAGAACACACAATTTCTGCATCCAATGTGATTGTATCTTGATCTTTACTTTGTTGTTGATCACAGCGTTCGCACCTTTTTATTTCGTCTGAGAAAGCTTCGATAGTTTCAGAGGCGACGAGGACGACAGCACCGGGAGAAAGTGCCCCGCGATCGTTGACAATAGTTCTGGCAGCCGCGTCGAGATTCCCTCCACCTTTACCTTCGCTGAGTATAGACGCATCCGCGGAAGCCGCAGAAGCTAAACAAAAGTGCATCGCCGTTTTGTACAAGGATAACACATCTTGCGAGGAGAAAGCTTTCTTCTTAAAGTGAGAGAATCCTCGAGAGACAAGTTCCGCTCTCCCTCGAAGACTCGCAAAGGTTGCTCTGGCGTTATTGCTGGCCTCATCCTCGTCTTCATTGGTAAAAATAGTCAAAAAAGATGTCATTTGATCGTGCGTGTGTGTGTTAGAGAACGACGAGCGCGCCAGTGCGGCATCTCTTGAGATGGCAGAAATGGCGTGTAAAACGTCATCTTCTTTGACCGCGTAGTTTTCTCGATCCATGGAGGCTTCATCATCGACACCGTTCGACCACGCCGCGGCGACTACGTGCGCAATGGCAACGTCCCTCGAAGTTTGAATCGAAAGCAGACGCTGCGATTTCTCGTCGACTTTTTCCAAGTTGAACGTGGAACGACCAAGCATCAACGAAGGATCATCGTCGAGTGCTGCCGCAAATCGCAGCGCCGGGTTGATTGCACGAAGATCGTTCCATTCATTCGCGCGTTCAAGAGCCCATTTTGTGGCGAGCACGCGCCCTGAAGTAGAGAACATCGCATCCCAAACATCTCGCCTCGCGTGGATGCTTGCTGGTAAAAGGTAGGCGCAGTTCAAAAGGGACACGCACGCTCCAACCATAGCCGCGCGCGATTCTTTTGGCAAGCTCAAGAAGCTTATCTCGTCGTTGTCAACTTCGTCGCTTTCTATCACGCGCGGCGTAGACTTAGCACCACTTGCTGGTGTAATGATTAATTTACCGCCGGCGAGGCTCGAGGCAACTTCCGAGCACAGACGCAAGCATTTCGACGTCACTAACATGTGCGCGATATTGTCGGGCGACATGGAGGAAGAGCCATTGCTGGCCGCTTTGGCGATAGCCTGTGCAGCACGCTTTGTGATAGAAACTCGTCTTTCAGCTATCATGCGCTCGCTGTAGCTATCGTTACGTTTATCATCTTCGTCGATTATGGAATTGCCGCTTTCCATTTTGTTCAAAAGTGGCTCTGAATTTTTCAGACATCGAGAACACGCAGCGACCCATTTTGAGGCTGGAATTCTGCACAACTCCACATCTGCCTTCTGACGCGTCCTCGCATCTAGGCATGCTTCGACGTCGACGAGCGCGAGGAGTCGACGAAATGAATCGTCTTCCGACGCATTTCTGTCGATGACACATATCCTCAGCGCTGCTGCAGTTGCGAACAAACTCGAGGTGTTATAGGCTACTTCGTCCGAAATGTGCACATCCACTGTCTTACTGTTGTTGACTTTTACGTTAGCGCTCGAGTTAAAATTGTTCACGTTTTGAGAAAGTTGTTCGAGGAAGCTCGAAAGTTCGAGCGAAGCTCGAACGAGTGCAAACCCGGCCGAGGAAGAGAGACGTTCGGATTTTGGAATCATCGCAAACGCCATCGCATCTAATGGCTTCTTATCAAGGAAGTATGAAAAGTCATCGTTCTTGTTCTTTCCATCCTCGTCGTCGTTGTTGTTCTCGTGGTGGTTCTCGTTTGACAAATCTCCTCCCAGATGTAACTTCTGGCTCTTCAATCGAGGTTCTAGCCATGTTTTCAACACCGCTTGCACGGAAGTGGAGTCTAATTTTACAGCAAGCGCACGAAGAGCATCCATGCCAACGTTGACTACGCAATCGCTGCGCTTTTGGTGACGATGGAAATTCTCATCAATCTCTTCTTCCTCGTCATCGTCATCGTCATCGTTCCCGTTGTCCTCGATGACGATTCTAGTATTAGCTATGCATTTCAAGATATCATGTGCGAGAATGATCTGTTGCGAAGGCTTCAAGAAAAATGGTTTACCTTCATTGATGTACGGCTCGCCCGAGATTTTGTTTTCCAGGAACATTCCCTCAACAACCGCCAACGCGACTAATCTGCTATCAATACTGCCTCGCATCTTACGTTCGAGAAGATCAAACTCTCTCGCGAGAATTGGATCTTCTTTGTTTTCAAACGCCTCCATGCACTTTCGGAGCGCGAATCCGCACGCGTTTGCCCACACCCTGTTCGCATCCAACCCGTTTGCAAACGAGTCGAAACTATCGATGCGTTCAGGAATACACGCGTTAATCTCCTCCATTAAAGCGCGTATATCTTTTTCAAAAACTTCGGACATGTCCTCCCACGATGCAATATCTTCTCTATTCCAGAGATCGAATCCTATTTTTCTCATACGTTCCAATTGTATTTCTTCAAATATGGCTTTGAATGCCCTAGCACTCGAGGCGCACCGATTGTTCTCCAAATTTCTACATGCACTCCGATATTGCTCGACTCGTTCGTCTTCTTCCAGTTCTTCGTCCGTTTTATTCTTTGCTTTGTTTCCTCTGTCGTCGTCGTCGTCGTCGTCGTCGTCGTCGTCGTCATCGTTGTCGTTTCTATCCGCTCCAACTTCGCCTTCTTCTGTATTGTCATGCGAATACCAGTCTGCGGTAGTAGTCGCATCAAATTTCTTTTCATTCTCTCCACCACAACCACAACCACCACCACAACCACCAAACGAGGCCGCCGAAGACATCAACAACAAGGTGTTCGGATGTGCCACCAACCTCACAGTCTTCACTATATTTCTCACAGTCCGCATGTATTGCTGAATGTTGTAATTTTCCTCGGACCTCAATATCCAGAAGTGGTCCGGGTCGCTGTCCTCGCTGTCCATTTCCGGTCCATTCTGATAGCCCGGTTCTTTCTCATACTGGTGCTGAAAACTATCCACCAGCGCGTCCACGAAGCCTCTCGCGCACGTCTCGCCGACGATCCACGCTCGCGGCGACTCTCGCATCGAATAGAGCACGTTCAAAAACGCGCACATTTTTTCGTTCACGCGGTTGTTACTCAACTCGGAGTTGCTCTTCACCACGAACAAAATATCTCGAATCTCCACCGCGTCTGCGTTTACCATAGTTCTTAAATGAGCGAACAACATTTTCCTCATTTCCTCGCTCACGGTGAACGCCGGCGCGGAAGCATTCTCCCACGTTGCTCTTCTCGAATTCCGCGCGACGAAAGAAACGCCCTTGGACGGGAGAAACGCGCTCAAAACGATTTCAATCTGTTCTCTCGGACTGAACTCCTGCTTCAATCTCTCCGACGCGCGAGACGCGTTTAAAGACGGCAAAGACGACACGAACGATCTGCACAAGGCTCGACGCTTTTTGTGACTTTTCGTCCTGTCGCTGTCGAATGAGTTTGACATTGAATCGTGTTCATCTCCTTCTTCTTCTTCTTGTTCTTCTCCTCCTCCATCAGAGGGGCGAGAGAAGGATGACATTGCTCTGAAGAAGATTTCAAAATGAAAATAACAGAAAATAAAGAGTAGTTCGACTATTCGAGAGAAAGACGAGTTTGGATTCGCGCACACGCACGATGAATGATTAAATTAAAGTGCGATGTTCATTACTGTTCATTAATGACATGCGTATTTTTTAGTTCTTCTAACGCGCGTTTGTTGCTGCTCTACTTCGCGTGGGGTGCGCTCCTTCATTCGAGGAAATCCGCGCGCTCGCGCGCGCGTTCCTTTTTGCCGCGGGTCTCGTCTCGTCTCACTTTGTCTTTTTGGGCTCGTCACCGTCGGACTCTTTCGCCCTCTCGTTCTCTTCGCCGCTGGACTTTGCCGAACTGTCGTCCTCGCTGGACGTGTCGAACTTACCCTCCCTTTGATACTGCAACGCGAGTGAGAAGCACAAGACGAACATGATCAACGCGATGACGAGCAACCACCAGTACGTGGCTAACCGTTGCACCGGGGAGGAGTTGGAGAATCTGAACATCGCTCTTTGGTGGATGTTTTTCAGTTTACCTGTGATAGGCATAGACGGAAGGAAATTTGGGAGTCGTTTGATGTCGATGAAGTTCATGTCGACGAAAGCAGCGATCGACTCTTCGATGGTTTTGCCTCTCGTATTCCATTTTCGATCGTACCAGCTTCGGTGGGTTTTCTTGTGGTATCCCAAACAGAGAGGGAAGGAGGATTCGAGTGGGCCGAACGCCATTTCTTTATCGAGCCACGGCCCTAGTTCGTCGCCGTCGACGCGAACAAAGGTGATTTCACGGTGTTTGAGCGCGAGTTTGTAGGCGTTTTTCGCGAACGCTTCTAACTTAACATCGCCACCCGATTCGACCAGGAATACCGACGGGCTATCTAAATCGAGGATATTGTTGAAGACAGATTGATCGAGTTTGGCTAAAGGGGCGACGATTCTCGTGCGGACGAACGCAGACACGTTGCACGGATGTGTGTGCATCCTCGCCTCATCGTTCGCATCGTCGACGTTCGCGCCATGATTCTGCTGCTCGTTCTCATCTACTCGACACAAAACGACCTCGGTCGTAAACCCCTCGTTATTCCCACCATCCGATTTTGACGGGGAACGTCCATCGTCTTCATCCCCGGGCACTCTCGGGTGCACGGCTAACAAAATCGAATAGCTTTCTTCTTCACGTTTTATTTCCTTCCACGGAAAATGCCTCACGTGAAACGCGTCTAAAAACGAATTCGCATCTTCAACCGTCTTTGGCGCGTCGCTCTCTCCGAACCACGACTGTAAATTTTCCTTTTTCTTCGCCGCCGCGTCGAACGCTTTCTTAATCTTTGAATTCCCTCCGTTCACCATCAAATGGAAAAACATCGCGTTTGACTCGGTCGCTTTCAATTTCCCGTATTCTTGCGCCTCTCGCCAGTCTTTAAACGTCGCGACGTCTGGCGCGCTCGCGCGACGGAGATAATTCAACAGCGCCGCTTGACTCCGACTGCCCGAGTATCGTTTCGCCACGAACAGTTCTTCTTCTCCTCCTTTTCCTCCGCCTTCTTCTTCGTTCTTCTCAAACAGTAACAAAGTCGGGTATCCCGTCACCCCGTATTTCTTCTTGAACGCTTTCCTTTCCTCCGTTTCGCTCTCTTGCACCCCCAACGCGCCTTCTCGCGTCGGATATTTTTTCACGTCTCCGTTCATTTTAACCACGTCCACGACGCTTTCATCGATGCCATCCTCTTCGCGTAATATTCTCAGCGCCGAATGCAGTTCCGGTTCGAGAACTTTGCAGTGTCCGCACCACGGCGCGTACACCGATACGAGGAGTTTAAACTTAGGATTGACTGCCATTCGCTCGCGCGAGAACGCGGAGAAAATGGAGGACGGGACGAGTTCCCGGAGCTTTTGCTCTCCTTTTCCGAGGACGTTGTTTTCATCACTCGCCGCTGCCGACGCAAACGTCGCATCATAAAAAAGACCACCAGGGGGTGAAAAAAAGGAGCCGCTGCTGGAGAGCAAAAACAAAGAGAGAATGAAAAGAGCGCGCGCGGACGAGGATTTCGT
>Ga0255753_1003012_pt1 | contig 17974 bp, 12 predicted proteins | sample 041ome_10_FD_179953 | JGI IMG/M metagenome (GOLD analysis project Ga0255753, IMG submission 179953) | Coastal salt marsh microbial communities from the Groves Creek Marsh, Skidaway Island, Georgia - 041412US metaG (version 2) | ecosystem: Environmental > Aquatic > Marine > Intertidal zone > Salt...
CACCACCTTCTCATAAGCCTGCGGCGAAGAGTCCTGAACAAATGCATCCACTTCTGCCGGAGTGGGTGGTAAGCCAATGAGGTCGAGAAAGACTCTGCGAATTAAAGTATTTTTGTCTGCCGGGCTGGATGGTTCCAAACCTTCTTCCTCCAAACGCTCCCTCACAAAATAATCCACCGGATGAACTCCATCAGGAGTTTCCGTACGCTTTGGTTGTTTGTATGACCAGTGTTTGTCATACTCTGCTCCCTGCTCAATCCATTTCGAAAATAATTCGAGCTCCTCTTCCGTAAGGGGGTCTCCCCTGCCCTCTGGAGGCATGATCTCCTTATCATCAGGATCGAGACCCATCCGGAAAATCATTTCGCTCTCCTCGGGATCGCCAGGAACAATGGCAAAGTAATCTCCCAAATCTTTAGTCGCTCCCTCAAAAGTATCCAATCTTAGCCCAGCCTCGCGATTTTCTTCATCCGGCCCATGACAAGCAATACACTTATTGGAGAGGATGGATTTGATCTGGGTATTAAAATCCACTTTCTCTTCAGCCCAGAGAAAAAATGGAAATATTAGTAAAGAAAAGGAGACGAAACGCATGATATTCATTGTTTAAAATTGATTCAAAAACACAAGCGGAGGCATGTTTAAACTTTAAAAAATTTAGGCGATTACATCTTTGACCACATGTCCGTGGACATCGGTCAGCCGGAATTTTCGCCCCTGAAATCGGTAGGTCAGGCGTTCGTGATCCATTCCTAAAAGGTGCAGAAGCGTGGCATTGAAATCATGGACATGCACGGGAGAGTCAGCGATTCCATATCCCAGATCATCCGTGCGACCATGTACATGGCCAGGCTTCGTTCCTCCGCCTGCCATCCAGACGGTAAAGGCTTCCTTGTGATGATCGCGTCCGACCGTAGCTTTCTCACCGGAACCGTCATTTCCCTGCCCCATCGGGGTGCGTCCAAATTCTGCACTCCATACCACCAGGGTTTCATCCAATAACCCACGCTCCTTCAAATCCTTGATCAGGGCAGCGATCGGCTGATCCACCTGTTTGCATTTACCGGGAAGGGAATTGAACACATTGTTGTGATGATCCCATCCCTGATCGAATAATTGAACGAAGCGTACGCCCCGTTCCACCATACGGCGGGCAAGCAAACAATTGTTGGCAAAACCGGCACCGCCCACTTTTGCCCCGTAAGCATCAAGCGTTGCCTGAGACTCCTTGGATATATCTTTCAGTTCGGGAACACTCGTCTGCATGCGATAGGCCATCTCGTACTGGCTGATTCGGGTGGCGATCTCGGGATCCCCCACCCCTTCGAGCTGCATCTCATTTAATTGATTCACCGCAGAGATCACTTTTCGACGAGCAGATGCATCCACACCTTTGGGATTGGAAAGAAAGAGAACAGGATCTCCTTTCCCGCGAAATTCAATTCCCTGATAGACAGAGGGCAGAAAACCACTTCCGAAAACACTGTTTCCCGCACCGGGATATTGTCCGGTAACCATGACCACAAATCCGGGAAGGTCCTTATTAGGTGATCCGATTCCATAATTCGTCCACGCCCCAAGGCTGGGTCGCCCGAACCGCTCGAACCCGGTTTGCATGAACATCTGAGCAGGTGCGTGATTGAACTGCTCGGTATGCAGGGTGCGGATAAAGCACATATCATCAGCCACCGCTTGCAAATTGGGGAGTAAATTGGAAATCTGAATGCCGGATTTTCCACATTTTTTAAATTGGTATTTGGATTCCTTGGGTGTACCGAGCAGGGCTGGACGGGAACGAATGAATGCAAGCTGTTTGCCCTCGAACATTTCTTTGGGGCAGAGCTCCCCATTTCTTTTTTGGAGCTCCGGTTTATAGTCAAAAAGATCAAGATGGGAGGGTGCCCCGACCAGATGAAAATATATGACATTCTTTGCCTTGGGTGCAAAGTGAGCGAATGGATTTTGGGGAGCAGCTGACAGATCGTTATTCAGCAAATTGGCAAGAGCGAATCCACCCACTCCCAGTCCCACTCGTTGGAAGAGCTGACGCCGGGTAAGCGTACGAAGATATTGATCAACTGGGTGTGTATTCATCCTTTGGTAATGGTTTCGTCGAGATTGAGCAGCACATTGGCAACAAAGAACCAGGCACCCACTTCATCAGATTCCAATTTATCGGAGATTTCAATTTCGGGAGCCTGGGAGAGCAGGGACTTAGCAATCGCAGAGTCGGACTTCAATCTTTCGCTTTGTTCGCTTAATAATCCTAGCAGGACTTCGATTTCGCGGGCAGAGGGATCACGGGACAAGGCCCGGCGGACGGCATGGGTGATACGATCCTTATCGGACTTGCCCTGTGTTTTTTCCAGAATCGAAACCGCAAAGCCGAGGGCCATTTCCACATAGGCCTGATCGTTCAGTAAAGTGAGTGCCTGCAAAGGGGTGTTGGTCCGGCTACGCTTGGGGTGACAGGCGGAACGGTCAGGGCCGTCAAAATTTACAAAGCTGGCATAGGGAGCTGCTCTCCTCCAAATGACATAGATTCCCCGGCGGAATCGGTCTTCCGTCTGAGCGGCTATATATTTGGGCTCATTGCGCCCGGTCTGTCTCCACAAACCATCCGGCTGGGGAGGATAGACGGGAGGGCCTCCCATTTTATCACTTAATAGACCGGCAATTTGCAGACCATTATCCCGGATCATTTCCGCAGTCATTCGAAAACGTGGACCACGAAGAAAGAATCGGTTATTGGCATCCCGCTCCAGCATGGCGGTGGTTACGCGAGAGCTTTGCCCATAAGTACCACTGAGTGCGATCAGTTTGTGAATGTGCTTCATCGACCACCCCTTCTCCATAAATTCAACGGCCAACCAGTCCAACAATTCCGGATGTGTGGGTGGTTCGCTCTGAGATCCAAAATCTTCTTCCGTGGAAACAATACCGGAACCAAAGAACTGTCCCCACCAACGATTGACAATCACCCGTGCGGTGAGTGGATTTTCAGGGTCGACCAACCACTTCGCCAAGCCAAGACGGTTCTTTGGCCATTCCGGTTTCCAGTCATTGAGCACTTCGGGCACATCCGATTCCACCTTTTGCTTGGGGGATAAATAGCTTCCCCGGGCCATGACATGGGTTTCCCGTTTCTCGTCCATTTCCACCATCACCAAGGTGGTGGGTGGGGTGACTTTCTTTAAGGCTTTCTCAAGATCAGCAACTTTCTTTTGGAGAGCCAAAAGTTTTGGATTTCCCTGATCAAAAATCGCCCGCAGTTCCTTCTCTTCCTTTCCGTTCCGTTTTTCCTTCGCTAAAAGTTCATTTAACCTCTTGTTCTCCGCATCACCTTTCTTGACTCTATCCGTGGAAAGTGAGAATCGCGGACGGCCCACATTGCGCCCTCCCCCATAGAGATGTTTCATTTCAATAAGTAATTTGGAATCCTTATCCAATACCAATGGTTCAGCAAATTCCGCCTGGACCCAATGGGCTTTCCCAAATTCCGGAGCAATCGCCCATCCATTTCCAGAGTCTAGGTTTCCATCAAACAATTGCCCGGGTAAAAATCCCCCCTGATTAAAATCAGCGACCACCCGGCCAAATTCCACTGGTTTGGATGCCCCCTCCACTTTTACGATCATTTCCGTAAGTACGAAATTGGGATTGGCATTGGTGGTATTTCTGCCTGGTCCATTTTGTTTCATGGACTTATGGAGCATGGTTTCCATTTGAAATGATTTCCAGGTGCCGGCAGGTGCAGACACTTCGATTTGGTAGGTTGATTTGTCTCCGGATTTTCCCTCCGCCAGCAGGCTGCCATCTTTAACGATTCGCAAGCTTTCCCCACCATCCGAAACTGCCTTTGTGGGAGTAAGTACCTGCCACTCGGACTCCTTAACTTGAGTTTCTTTGAATTGTTGCTGAGTCCACTTCTTGTAATTCTGATCTGCTTCCTTTTGCAGGGTGGCAAGCTCCTCTTTTTTAACCTTAAGCTCAGCATTCAGAGAATCCCTCTGCTTTTGTTTATCAGCAGGAAGGGGAAGTTCCATCTTGGGACCCCAAAAATCAAACAATACTCCCTTGCCGCTCTTATTCTTGACTTCCAGAGGAGTATTATTGAAGAAGGCAAACATTTCAAAATATTCCTCCTGCGAGAAGGGATCATATTTATGACTGTGGCACTGGGCACATTCCATGGTGGTGCCCAGCCAAGTAGTACCGGTGGCATTTACCCGATCGACCACCTGATTTACCCGGTTCTCCTCCGGATGAACGCCCGCTTCCACATTGCAGGTGGGGGTACGGTGAAAACCGGTGGCAATCTTTTGATCGATCGTGGAATTGGGGAGTAAGTCTCCGGCAATCTGCTCAATGGTAAACTGGTCGAAGGGCATATCCTGATTGATGGCATTGATCACCCAGTCGCGAAATGCCCAACTATCCCGCAATTGATCTGCCTGAAAACCATTGGAATCCGCATACCTCGCCAGATCGAGCCATTGGCGTGCCCAGTGCTCTCCGTATCGGGGAGATGCCAAAAGACGATCGACTACTTTTTCTCGGGCTTGGGAAGATTTGTCCTGTATAAATTCCTCAAACTCTTCAAGGGTTGGAGGCAATCCGGTGAGACCCAAGCTTACCCTTCGGATCCATTTCTCCTTTTTTTCGGGCTCACTTGGTACCCATTTTTTTTCCTCTAGCTTTGAAAGAATAAATTGGTCGACCGGGGTTTTTACAAAATTCTTGTCCTCCACTTTGGGTAAAGCAGGTCTCTTTGGAACCACATACGCCCAGTGCTTCGCATACTCAGCCCCGGAGGAAATCCATTGGCGCAGAAGTTTGATCTGCTCTGGCTTGAGGGAATCACCCTTGGGTGGCATCCGATCATCCTCTTCGGTGGAAACCACACGATGGAGAATTTCACTTTCTTCCAGGTCTCCGGGAGCAATGGCAGTAAATCCTGATTTCCCTCCCTTGTAAGCATACTCAGCAAAGTCCAACCGTAGGCCACCCTCTGGATCATCCAATCCATGACAGGCAAAGCAATGTTCAGAGAGAATCGGACGGATCTGCCGATTGAAGTCAATCTTTGCGAACAACAAAGAAGGCAAAAATAAAAGAATACGAAATTTAAAATCTATGATCACTATTATTTAATTTCATTGAAATGTGAAAAATTGGTGCCTACTTGGGACCCGATTCATTTGCCTGCTTTTTAGCAGCTTCGGCTTGTTCCCGCTGAGCCTGCATCACTTTAATATTTAAAACATCGGCCTCCACTTTTTTCCTTCGTTGCTCATCTTTGATGGATTGTGCTCAGGTAAGAGCGGTATCGGGATCTTTACGGGCAACTTCCCGAACAAAGCGCTGAATCGGTTCGTCCATTAACTCACCGGATGGGAACTGATTGAGCCACTCGGCGGTGGCGATGGGGTCTTTACGGGCCCACTGCGTGACCACTTCCTCCATACTCTCAGACCTTGCCTCACCTTCCGGCATTTTGGATACCCATTCCGCCGCCTCCACTGGGCTATCCTTAGCCCATTTCTCAGCCACATCTTCGCTCACTCTTACTTTTACCTCTGATTCATCCATCATGTTAACTCTAAAGAAATAGCACTAAGGGAATATCATTTAGAACTCATCGCCCAAAGAACGCTTGGTTTCCCTAATTCAACCAGCTCTTCCACTTCTTCCTGAGAAAGTTCTTTTTGCCAGATCGAGAACTGGTCTATCTTTCCGCATAGTGCACGCACCTTATTCCCTTCATTTATATTCGTGGTATGCCAGTTGCCCATTCTGCACATCCCTGGAACCATTTTATTGAAGGAAGAAGGATCGAGGTCGGCATAACTCATCATTTCTCCGTTTATAAATAATTTCACTCGTTTTTGAGGAATTGATACCGAGCCTGAGAGATGGACCCATTGGCCTGTTGGAATAACGTGGGTATTTGTTTTATTAATTCGATTTCCACCACGATAGCCCATCCAAATTTGCCCATACCGGGTCATTTGCCAGAAGAAATCTCCTGGAACATCCCAGTCGTTGGAAACAAAAACAGAGGTTAGGGTTTTATCAAAACGATCAATATTGATCCAGGTCGACATCGATAATTCATTAAATTCATGGGTTATATTAAATTCCACATAATCATCATCACGATCGAACAACAGGGCCTTTTTGCCAGGCCAGCGCCCCGTTACCCATCTCGCACCATGAATCTCGCCATCACCGACAATTGGGTTGGTTGAATAGTTATTCAAGTGAGGTTCTTCAAAAAAAGGAAAATAACCGATCAACTCATCCGATTGATTGGTGTAAAAGCTATGCTGTTCTTGCCAGCGCAAATACCCGATTGAATTGGGGCTGGGAAATTTGCTTAGGTCAGGAGTTTCAACTGGAATTAATTCCCCCTCCGAAAATTCGGTGGATTGCCCCTCAAATACGGAAGACAGGAGTTCATTAGATTTCGGTTTCCTAGCATCGACCTGGCCATCGATCACATGTAAAGTACTCGATCCACTTGCGGCATCAACCGAGATGGCAAATTCAGTGCCACGATCCTCATAATCGATACTGGGAGAGGAAATGGTAAAACCTTCGGCACCTGGAGGAACAATTGCCCATACATCACCGTGATCCAATCGGATGTTATAGTCATTCCTAATCGCAAAAGTAGCTGGTGCTCTCATCACAGTGTCCACTCCATTGCTAAACCTCAAATGAATGACCCCATCATCCAATTGGTAAAGTCCCTTATTGAATCTGACTTGGTCTGGACCTGCACCCTCCGCAAACCCCGCCCCGGCCTGATCAACCAGCAAAGCATAAAAAGGAGTTTGAGGGGTAGAGACCCCTGTTTTGGGGGAGTCAGGTATTGCTTCGGGTCTCAAAAAGGAAAGCACCGCCACAATCGATGCCGCCAAACTTATGAGCCAAGGAACATATTTTAAGGACGGCTTGGTTTCATTGTTTTGAGGATGATAGGAATACTCGCTTAAACCTTCTGAAACGGTGGCTAAGAGTTTCAACCTTTCACATGCCTCATCATCTTCCCGCAAAAGATTGTTGAGTTCTGACTTTTCCTCTTCTGAAAGAATGCCATCCAGATATTTGTAAAATAGTTTATCGTGTTTGTTCTTCACTGGGCACCTTTCATTGACATTTCCTTCTCGATACAATCAGCCAAAGCAGACCTCAAACGGGACAGGGTCTGGTAAACAGCATTGGGCTTTTTATTCCTCTGCTCCGCCAGTTTCTTGATTGGGATATCAGATGCATAAGCTTGACGCAGAAGACTTTGATGATCCTTCTTCAATTTCTTTAAACAGGTGCTTAAATACAGCAACCATTCCGACCGCATCGAAAAACTATCTGAGGGTTCATCGAGCAGTTTCTCCGCCACATCTTCGTCCAGCACCAAGCGGTCCCTCGCCTTGGTACGCCTAAATTTCAGGATCTCGTATCGGGCAATCACAGATGCCCAAGGCCCAAATCCAGTCTCTGCATCCTCCAGGTCAGAAAACTTTTTCCAAGCAATGACACTGACATTCTGCATCACCTCAGCGAGATCATGTGGATCCGGCAAGGAGGCACGGACATATGCCCGAATGCTGGGATCATGCTTCGCCCACAATCTGGGAAATGCACCTCTTGGATCTGCGCTCAATTCATCACTCATTTACTGGTAAACTCCCGTTTAATTGATAATCTTACAAAACTTTTTCCATTCAGTGACCAAATTGATATGTAATAAGATGCATATTGGGTTGCCCGACATTGATCTTTTAAGATATGCAATGACCTAAAATAAGATGAATTTTCGCATTATTTCGAAAATCCTTAGCTACAACCTTCTCGTTCTAGCATTTTCTTTTAGTGGATGCCTACTTTTTGCAGTTTTTCAGCAAAGTATAAAACCTGAAAATCTAACCGCCTGGTTTTACTGCATTTTATATTCATTGATTGGTTCGGTCTCTCTCCAACTTTTAGGCAGAAGAGCAAAGCCAACCATATTGCGTAAAGAAGCGTTGGCTATCGTCGGCCTATCTTGGCTGGTTTGCTCTGTTGTTGGAGCTGTACCATATCACATGATTGCAGGTACAGGACCGATGGATTCCTTTTTTGAATCCGCTTCTGGGTTTACTACAACAGGTGCATCTATCTTTTCCGAGATTGAGCTTTTACCCATGGATCTGCTTCTTTGGAGATGCCTTACTCAGTGGATTGGCGGACTTGGCATGATCAGTATGTTTGTCTTTATTCTCTCGATTGAAGGTGGTGGAAGTAAATTCCTCTTTAAAGGAGAATCATCGTTGCAAATGCGAGACCTCGGTTCAAGCAATGTACAGGTTGGGATTCGAAATATCACCATTACCTACCTCGTACTTTCGATGGCTTGCGCGAGTTGTTTCTATTTCTGTGGAATGGATTTGTATGATTCCATTTGCCATAGTTTTGCGACCGTATCCACTGGTGGTTTTAGCACTCACTCCGCTAGCATAGGATACTTCAATAGTGCTCCTATTGAATGGACCTGTGTGGTGTTTATGCTTTTGGGAGGCACCAACTTTGTGGCCCTGATTAATTTGACTATGTATCGCCGGAGCTTTCTTAGCCCGGAAACTATTTTTTATTACGCCACTTTTTTCACCATAACCGCGTTAATTCTGTTTACCATGCAATCCTTTGGTAAAGAAAGCGTTTCTTTAAGCCAAGGTTTCCGTGAAAGTGCTTTTCAGGTGGCCTCTCTTTTGACCAGTACAGGATTTGCCAGCACAGATTATGAGAAATGGATTCCCGCAGAGCATATGTTTCTGCTGGCCGCTATGATCATGGGTGGATGCACAGGATCGACTGCGGGCGGTTTGAAGAGCATACGGGTGCTGGTTGCTTTTCGCATCTGCCTCGCAAATATTGAAAGGGTTTTTCGTCCCAATATTCGGCGCAGTCTGACTATTTTTGGAAAAACATTATCGGATCAGGAACGGGATGATACCCTACACTATGTTTTTCTGATTACAGCACTCTGCTTTGCCGCTATGCCAATCCTCTCTCTCATGGAGCCTTTAATGAGTGAGGAAGGTGTAAAAAGTGCGGTTCTGGCCTGCCTTTTTAATGTAGGTCCCGGATTTGCAGAAGTTGGTGCGACCGATAACTACGGCTTCCTAAAAGATACCAGTAAGCTTTACCTTTCGATGCTTATGATTATGGGAAGGGTCGAGATCTACGCGATCATCGTCTTCTTTATACCCTCTTTTTGGAAGAAAAGTTGATCCACATTTACTGGTCTATTGTAAAAGACCCTCAGTAAAGAATCGATTTTGTCTTCAGGAGCTAGGCATAACAATCGATCCTCTCCACGAAGAACCTTCTCTGCGGAAGGAACCAAAATCTCAGATGACCGACGTAATCCCAAAAGTATGCAACCTTTTGGGATTCCAATATTACGAATTTCCTGATTCAGGCAAATGCTCTTGGACCCAATAAAAATTTCGATAATTTGAATATGGGTATCGGGCAGGCTTCCAATCCGACTGTATTTTTCATCAGAGAGATACTCCCGTACTTTATTCAAAGTAGCAACGCGGGGAGAAACAATTGATTTTAAGCCTATTACATCCGAAAGTGACCTCAACGCATCTTCATGGTCTGAATTGTTGAGAACAACCTGAATATGCTGAGCACCCAAACGGGAAGCCTGTAGACAAGCCATCACATTTTCTTCGTCCATAGAACTACATGCGATGAAAAAATCCGCCTCGCCCACACGCTCCTCCTCTAATAATCGATGGGAAGCAGGAGATCCATGAAGCACCGTTAAGTCTGGGAAAAGTTTTGTGAAATAACTGCACTTTTCCTCTGATGAATCGATTAACCGGACTTGGTAGTGCTTTCTCTGCAAAAGACGAATAATCGCAATAGCTATTTCAGATGCACCACATAAAACGATAGACTTAACTTTTGTGTATGCCTTTTTGAAGTACTTTTTCTCATAATTCCGAAGTTCCTTAGGCTCCCCAAAGAATATCAGTAAATCCCCGGCAAATATTCTTGTCTGTGCTGAGGCCACATAAATACGGTCATCCCTTTGCAGGTATGCAATCCTAAGATTTGAGCCCAAGTCGAGCTCTTGTATCTCCTTACCCTTTAATTTCGAAGACTCATCAACTTGAAGAAATTCCACTTCAATTTCGCCTTGAGCATAGAGTTCCATTATAAAACGCAATTGATTACGAATTGGCTGAACAATTTCTATAGCACAAAGCGATTCAGGATTCACAAGCCCATCGATCCCAAAATGCTCTTCATAATTAAGGACTGATTGGTCGATATAAGTTTGATCGTGAATCCGGGCAATTGTTTGCTTCGCTCCCAATGCCTTCGCTAGTGAGCAGGCAATAAGATTGGTTCGATCATCCCATGTCATGGCCATAAAACAATCACACGAATCAACTTTTACATTCATCAACTCTTTGGCAGAACTTCCATTGGCTTGAATAACGGAAACATTTAGTTCCTGGTCAGCCAGATTTGCCTGCTCCTCAGAATTATCAAGCAAGGTGACATTGTAGGATCTTTTTCTGCTTAGGTAGTCGGCGAGGTAATAACCTACCTCTCCTGCACCAACAATGATAACATTTTCCATCGTTCGTGGTCTTGGCAGTGATATTATTTTCCGAATACAGAGAAATACAAATCTGCCAAGGTCAAGCCCATCAGACTAACTGTGGATATAACCACTTCCGATATGCGGATGGTGCTGATCGATTCGCCAGATTCCCCAGTTAAAAGGAAGACTCCTAAGAGACCGAGGCTGAAAATATACAGAAAATTACGAAATGTTTTGGATTTAAAATTTATTTTTTTCATGGTTACGAAAGTGCAGATGATACATCTGTTACGGGTTCTCTCTTATATGAACCCGGCTTGGAAGAGGTGCTTAAACCTCAGACACTTTCGTCCATTAATTCGTAATAAAACTGATCAGGGGAGTTTCTGGTCTCCGAAATATTAATCCAAATTTCATTGGGAACTTGGTGGACCAAAAAATACTGTTTTTTACATAAGCCTCCATGCACCTCCCATCGAAGCAAGTTTTCTTCGCAACCTTTGAGAACCGATTCCTCTAATAACTCATCGGTCACATCTGCACATAATACATCGTGATTAATCTTGGAAGACTCCAACAAGCTTGCCGCAAGAAAGCTCAATAAAACGAGCACTTGGATGGTTATTTTCAAACTAACACAAAAATAATCCTTTTATTTTAAAAAGTCAATGAGTCTGAATGTCGATTTCAGTCCATTTTATCAACCCATTATCCGGGATTATTAGATCTTGATGATCTGCTCAAATCTCAATGGTTTGCCCACAATCTGGGAAATGCACCTCTTGGATCCGTGTTTAATTCATCACTCATTTACTGGTGAACTCCCATCCCATTGATATTCTTACAAAACTTTTTCCATTCAGTGACCAATTTGCTAAGTAATAGGATGTATTCTTGCTTCAACATGCATCCATTCACTTTTTTAATCCTATGAAACTAGGTCTTTTCTGGTTGGAATGATACGCACCTAGATATTAGCTTAATGTTTATACATCAGAAAAATATTTGATAGTCATGTGCAATTCAAAGCAGACTGAAGGGTATTACCTCAGTCTGCTTTTTCAAATACAAGGATGTCCATCACACCCATGAAGTGTGGTCGGTTTTGGAAGTGTGTGAAGCCTTGTGTTTCAATGGCCTGCTTGAGGGCCTGGCGATGCGGGAAGGTCTTGAGACTTTCAGAGATATACCCGTGAATACTTGGATTAGCGTGGAGCGAGAGTCCCCAGAAGCTACCCCAGACCTTGAGCATGGCATAGTTCAGGATTTGCGGGATGCGGTCTTTGGGTTTGGCAAAATCCAGAAATGCGGCTGTACCACCTGGTTTCATGATACGGTGGATTTCAGCCAGTGCCTCATAAATATCTGGTGCGTTTCGCAGGGCATAGGCACCTGTCACGATGTCCACACTGTTGTCTGCCAAACCGGTTTCACACATGTCTTTGATGGTAAATTCGACATGGGTGTGGATGTTTCTGATTTTCGCGCGTTCGATCATGGCCTCGGTCAGGTCCAGGCCGATGATGCGTCCTTCAGGGTAGCGGTCAGCCAGGCGGAAGGTCAGGTCGCCTGTGCCGCAAGCCAGGTCCAGGCAGACGGGTGCTGATGTTGACGGGAGCAGCGTGATCAATTCTTCTTTCCAGTGAATATCACGTCCCAGGGACAGGGCTTGGGTGGCAAAGTCGTATTTTGTAGAAGCAATGGAAAAGTGAGCTTCATTGAACCGGAGCTTGCCCTTGGGGCTTCGAAGTGACTTTTTCATGCTGAGGTGCGTTGATGTATGCATACTAGATTCCTTAATTGGACAGGGCTGATGGAGAGGGAATGGTGAGCATGGCAAAGTGTTCGGCTAGGCACAGGGATTCAGACTTGCGTAGTAATGTATGGAGCAGGAAATAGCGGAGTCTGGACCACATCACTCCGCGACGTGTCCCAACCCACATGTTACATGCAGCTCTGAGGGCGGCCACACGGTAGGCGTGCTTGCGTTGTTGTTCGTACTTACGCAGCAGGGTGTCACTGGCTGATACATTGGATTGGATTTGTATCAAGGTCTGTGCCAGGAGCATGGCATCGGCAAATCCCGTGTTCATGCCCTGACCACCGACCGGGCTCATGGCGTGTGCTGCGTCACCACACAAGATGACATGTTTATCGAAGTAGCGACGAGCGAGCATCTTTTTGACACCAAAATGGCTTTGGAATTGTTTGTTTCGGTCTGACAAAACCTGATTGCATCGTTGACGCACGAGTTGTTCAACCAGGTTTGGTTGCTCCAATCGATCTGCTGGGAGCCCATCGAGCTGAACGATCCAGCGGCGACGGTTGCCAGGCAGAGGGAACGACTCGACACTGCCCTGGTGCGTGAAGTACAGACACGCACGTGTGCCCAGGTCACTGTGATCTGTAAAGTCTGCCATCAGAAAATGCTGGCTGTAAGACCTTTGGTTGACAAGAATACCGGCTTGCTCACGGACTTGACTGTTGACTCCGTCGCACCCGATCACATGTGGCGTATCCAGGGTATAATGACGTTCCTGAACGCAATCCCAGACTCTCAATGTTACATGAGAAGGGTGCTGGCGGACCTCGTCCACACGAACACCTCGTTTGAGTGTCACGTTGGGGTAGTGCTGGAGATGGTCTTCCAGGATTTCGATGGTCTCGGACTGGGGCAACGACAGGATAAACGGATAATCGATATTGAGTGACTCGAAGGACAGGTCGCCTACATGACGGGTTTGTTCAAATACTGAAGCGTCCTGAACGGGTAATCCGCGAGTGACAAAGGATTCGGACAGATCGAGTTGCTCCAGAATTTTCAGGGATGGCGGTGTGATGCCAATGGCCATAGAGGCTGTAGGACATTCTGTTCGCTGTTCCAGAATGACCACAGGTAAGCCGGCTTTGCCGAGCAGATTTCCCAGGAGCAAGCCAACCGGTCCTGCACCGCAGATCACCATGGGATGAGTCAACGTATTCATAAAAGTGGTACCTCCTCAAAAGGGGATGAATCGCTCTCGGTGTTGACAGCAGAGAGGCATTGGCCTTTTGATTGCCTGAGATTCATCAACACAGGCATCCCCAATAAATTGCAGAACAAGGCCGCGAGCATAGCCAAGGCTGTAAACAGAGAAAAATAGATCGTAGGTTTGAAACTACCTGCTATACCTACACCAAAGCCGGCGGCCAGGATCAAGGTGGAAATCACCAAGGCCGGGCCTACACCCAGTGTCGTTCTATAAATGGCTTGAAAGAGGTTTGGGTGTTGGTTGTGATGCAAAGATGACAGATAATGAATCGTGTGATCCACCGCCAACCCCAGGACCACGCACGCGATCATGGCCGTACCCGTACTCAGATCGATCCCGATCAGACCCATGAGGCCGAATATCCATAACACGGACAGCACATTTGGCACCAGTGACATCAAAGTCGCCTTGAAGGAACGAAGTTGGATTCCGATCAGGATCGTGATGATACTGAGGGCCAGGGCGAAAGATCGGATCAGGTCCGTGACCAGCTGGTCGGATTCGGTGACAATCCCATAGAAGTAACCGCCAAAACGAAGTGTAGCGTCAGGACCGAAATGGTGTTGTGCCAAGGTTTTCAAGGTCGTGAGCAGATTAAGGGCCTGTTTCGAACCAATGGCTCTGACTCGCAAGGTCACATCCCAGGTCTGTGCTTGGGAATCGGTGTCGTGTGTCATAGCCTCAGGAATGACTCCGTTGATGGAGTCCAGATTTTCTATCTCTGTAAGAAATGCCTGGTATGCCTGAGATGGCGGGACAAGTCCGGACGCCGATGTGATGCGACAAGTCAGGGTGTTAACGCCGATCAAGCGGTCATCCACCAAGCGGCTGGTGTGAACCAGTTCGGAGTCCTGGTTCAGGAAGTCCAGAAGATTGGTATTGCAGTGTAATTGTGTCAATCCGATCAGCGCCAATAAGCTGATTCCGCTAAATGCAGCCAAGATTTGTTTCCTCCGATACCATCCCAGGTGTGTGCATGTTGCGAGTAAGCGGCCCATCCAGGTAGACTGATGAGGGGCATGTGTGGTCCATTTGTCAAAGATAGGCCACGACAAAAGTAATGGCGTGACACTTATACCAAATACGAACGACAACAGGACGCCCAGTGCACCATACAAACCGAAAAGTCGAACTGCCGGGATCGAGCTGCACATCAGGGATGCCAGGCCCGCACCTGTGGTTAAGGCCGAAAACAAGCAGGGTCGCCATATGTTTCTCAGTGACATGGCCAAGGCTTGTGCTGTGGTCTGGCATTGTGGACGGTATCCGAGGAACGCTTCGTACACATGTACGGTCGTGGCTAGTGACAGGATCATGACCACCGGGGCCAGGAGCGATGTCACGACATTCAATTGCTGGACTCGCCAAGCATAGATACCCAGGGTCCAGGCCACGGCCAGGCCGATCACGATCATGGGGGCTATGACACCCACAGGATTGCGATAGATGAGGATCAGCATGAGAAAGATGATACCTGCAGAGAGCGGCATCAATAGGCCCTGATCGCGTTGGATCATTTCACCCACGGTTTCGTTGACCACAGGGAGTCCCACAAGACAGGTGTTTGCCTGGGCGATGGTGTGATCAGCGAGTACGGCTTTGAGGTCTGCCAGTGTTTGTGTACGTTTCGACCCCGTTCCCGCTTCTTTAGAGAGCAGGACAAGGATGCCCAATGTCTTATTGTCTTTAGAACGCAGCAGGCTCAGGAGGTTTTGTAGGTTGGCAGCGCGAGCCGGATTGAATTTGTTGAACAGGCGCATAGTCCATCCGTCAGCCTGGATGAATGGTAGAATCGCCTGGGTGACACCCGAGACCTTTTTAACTGAGATAGTCAGGTCATTCAGGGCCTGCCACTGGTCAGCGGTAAAGGGTGAGTCAGCACTGACTGCGATGAGCAGGCTGGTTTGGTTTGTGAATGGAGCGGTTGCGTCCTCTGCCTGAGTCGCGGACATGGATTGATTGGAGGTGTCCACTTCCAGTCGAGGCAATTGCTGTGCCGGGATCAAGGTGATTCCACAGATCAACACAATCATCCCAAACGATAACCAACCTGAACGAAGTCTCATTGAACAGTGTCTCCCGTGGAAACACAGGACTCTGATGTGTATAGAGTTTGACTATGGGTGTTTGACTCAATGTGGGTGGGAGAGATCTTGTGCATCAATCCCATTTCCATGGTCAGTCCCGGGCCAAAGGCCATGGCCAGGATCGGTTCCTGTGTGGTTTGAGTCGGTTGCTTGAGCAGGGACTGGAGTACGAAGAAGATTGTGGCACTGCTCATGTTGCCATAGTCATGTAGTATGGATCGGGAAATGGTCAGTTGGTCTTCCAGCATGAGCGTCGCCTCGATTCTGTCCAGAATGGCCTTGCCACCTGGGTGAACGGCCCAGTGTTGGATATCCGAGACCTCCCTGCCCCATTGGTGCAGGGAGGGGTGAAGCACATCCAAAAGGTTGGCCTCGATGAGTTTGGGGACTTGAGGCGACAGAATCATTTCAAAGCCCTGATCACCAATGGTCCAGGCCATATCTGTTTCGCTGTTGGGCAATAATGTGGTGGCAAAGTGATTCAGTTCCAGTGCAGGTCTAGTCGGATTGGGTGTCTGACTGTTGACCAGCAGCGCTGCGGCACCGTCTGCGAACAGAGCCCCGCCAAGAATGGAGTTCAGGTCACTCTGGATTTGTAGGTGCAGGGAGCAGAGTTCCACATCCGTGATCAAGACACAGGCTTCGGGATCAGCCTGACAGATTGATTGGGCCAGACGCAGGGCAGGAAACGCCCCGTAACACCCCATGAAACCAATGTGGAACCGTTGAACTGTAGGATTCAACGGCACCTGACGAAGGATTTCATAGTCCGGCCCCGGATTGAAGAAGCCTGTACAGGAGACTGTGATTAGATGCGTGACCTGTTCCGGTTGAATATCCGGGCAGTTAGCCAATGCCTCTTTGGCTACATCCACATAGAGTTGTCTTGCGGATTCCGTATAGAGTGCATTGCGGTAAGCGGTCCCGGCGGTTTCTTCACAGGGGCCGTTCTTGAGACCGAGTGCCAAGCCTGTGTTTGGCAGGACGCTGTAGCGAGTTTGAATACCACTCTCTTTATAGACGCGATTGATGATTCGCTCGGTTTTTCGATCCGGTGCCAACCATTGCAGCATCTTTTGTCGAATCGTATCCTGATCGTACAAATACTGCGGAACCTGACAGGCGATCTGATGAACGAATACACTCATGTGTGACTCCAGTCTTTAGGAATTTGTCGGGTTCGTGTTTGTGGAATTGCCTGATGCTTGATCCTTAAGCGGAGTTGGCGTGAGCGTGACATAGATGTGGACTTTTAATTTGTCACCGACTCGAATGAGACCCAACGCACTCGGTGGTTCGAGACCGAATTGATTCAAGGATAATGTCGAATTCAAAGATTTGTCGGGTTCATGTTTGTGGAATTGTCTGATGCTTGATCCTTAAGCGGAGTTGGCGTGAGCGTGACATCGATATGGACTTTTACTTTGTCACCGACTCGAATGAGACCCAACACACTCGGTGGTTCGAGACCGAATTGATTCAAGGATAATGTCGCATCCAAAGTGAAGGTAATCTTTTTAGAATCCCCGTGAAAGTTGGTGATCTTGGCTTTGCCCTTGTGCTCTTGAGTGCGAATCTTCAGTACCACTGGAAGTATGCCTGGGATTTCCTCTAACTCATTTTGGGATTCGACTTTTCGTAGTATGGGCATGCAATCGACCAGGTTAACATCCACAACAGAGCCATAGATTCGTGGGTATTTTTTACTTTCGAACATGGCATGCATTTTTTCGTCACGACCTTTGTTGTATGTGTCCATTTTATCCACCACGACCTCGACTTTACCCCACACAATGGGTTTGCCTGTGTTGGGATCTGGTAGGATTTCCCAGGTGAACGGCTCACAATCCACATATCCTGTAAAATCGTGTAGGGTTGACGTACAGTCAAAACGAATCTTGGCCTGTCCTGTACCGCTGAGATGAGGTGGTAATTCCACGGCTGAGATCATGGGCAGCCACAATGAAGACACGAGCGTTACTAACAATAAAACTAAGCGTTTCATACTTCACCTCTCTATTCGAAATGGTTATTGCTTTTTATGTTCATACTGCAAAGGTAATGTCACAAGCAGGTAACCACTTCCGATATGCGGATGGTGCTGATCGATTCGCCAGATTCCCCAGTTAAAAGGAAGACTCCTAAAAGACCGAGGCTGAAAATATACAGAAAATTACGAAATGTTTTGGATTTAAAATTTATTTTTTTCATGGTTACGAAAGTGCAGATGATACATCTGTTAC
>Ga0255753_1003014_pt1 | contig 17964 bp, 8 predicted proteins | sample 041ome_10_FD_179953 | JGI IMG/M metagenome (GOLD analysis project Ga0255753, IMG submission 179953) | Coastal salt marsh microbial communities from the Groves Creek Marsh, Skidaway Island, Georgia - 041412US metaG (version 2) | ecosystem: Environmental > Aquatic > Marine > Intertidal zone > Salt...
AAGATTTTTTTGTCCTCACCAGAAACAAAGACAGTCATTTTCGATGCAATTTCGGCAATATTGCCGAAATCATTGAACATGAAGGACTTCCAGAAATTAATGGACACCAGTGCTGTTCAAAAACTACTGCCTCTGGTTCAAGGCGACATCGACTTCAAAGATTTCAATGGCAAAGACTTTATGGATCTCTTGACGTTCGAGTTTCAATATTGCGAATCAGATGATAAGAACGAATGCAAGACGGTCAGTATCAAAAGCTTTTTGATTGAACAAACCCAAGATTTGTTGCCGGATGGTATCGACACCGAAATGGTGTGGGAGATTTCCTCTTCCGCAGAAGTGCAGGCGTTGCTGCCGTTGCTAAAAAATCCAAAGGACTTCAGAAAAGAGCACTTGATGAATCTATTGCAGAACGAAGACATTAAGAAAGCACTTATGGACATGGTGCAAGAGATGCTTCCAGACGGTATGGACTTTTCTCAAGTGGAAGAGATCTTGTCCTCGAAAGAAGTGCAAGAATTTCTTCCTTTACTGAGTAAGCCGAAAGATATTCGCGTGGAGGACTTAATTAAGCTCTTGGAAAACGACAAGATCAAAACGATGTTACTCTCTCAAGTCGAAGATATTTTACCTGATGGATGGAGTGTTGCAAGGATTGAGGAAATGTTGAAATCGGAGACTGCGCAAGCCTTACTTCCTCTTTTGAAGGACCCAACAGACTTTGGCATTGACGATCTGAAGACGCTGATGAATGTTAAGGAAATCCAAAAGATTTTAGAAGAACAGGTGCAGAAAATCTTCCCAGATCTCACTGTAGAGAAGGTGGAGAAATTCATAAATTCAGATACTGTGCAAGCAATTATGCCGCTGTTCAAGAATCCTGACGATTTCTCCATTGACGATTTGAAGCAAATTCTCTCTTCACGCGAACTGAAAGATTTGGTATATGAAAAAGTTCAGCAATTGTTGCCGGAGGGTTGGGACTTGAAAGAAGCCGAAAAACTGTTGGAAAACGAAGCGATAAAACCTTTCTTGGCTTTGTTCGAAACTCCGGAGAACTTCAAACTTGACGATGTTAAGGCGTTGCTGATGAATAAAGACATACAAGCTGCGTTATTTGAGCAACTCACAAAATTGATTGGTCACCTCTTTGGTGAAGCCGCGAAGAATAGCGGTTCGCTTGGACGGCACGAAGAAGCTCCGTCGATTTACTTGGATGGTAAGCGCGCAGGTCTCGGCGAGGAAGAAGCGGCTGGCATTGTTAAGTTTTTGGAGTCTGGAACGGCGCGAACTCTGATGCCGCTTTTGACGGATCCGACCAACGTCACGGCGGAAGACTTATTGAAGGTCGTCGAAAGCCCAGAAATTCAAGAAGAGCTACTCGTGTCGGTGGCGGAATCCATGTCTGGCGACTTGCCTGCAGGAGTCACAGGCGAAACACTCGCGATGCTCGCAAAAATGGGCCCTATGTTTGAAAGACTGTGTACAGATCCATGGTCATTGACGGCGGATGATATTACACAGATCCTCAACTTGTTGGATACGGTGGATTTGTCTGGACAAGAAAGTGGAACTGAGGTACAGGAACTCTTGAATGATATCGTAGGGGGAAAGACAGTGACAGAAAAGCACAGCAAATCAGGTGGCGACACTGATTTTTCGATTGGTGCTGCTTTTGGAATTGGTGCCGATGCTGGAGAGTATGAAAAAACCTGTCAGGAAAAATGCGACAAGGAGAAAGGCTGCAGTCCAACGTCTTCCAATGACGATTGCTTTAAATGCTACAACACATGCAAAGGAATGGCAAATACAGTCAAGGTGATCAACCAGGTTGTGGACAAATGGGAATCGCATATCAAACCGTTGTTGGAGAAGTTAGGTGTCGACGTGGATCAGTTCCTTTCGGAAGCAGATATGACGCCTCTAAAGGAAAAGGCAAAACCGCATCCTGAACGTTGGGAACCTCGCGCGGAGTACGGTTTATCGAGCTACGACGCTTCGTTTGCTGGGTTTGAAGGCGCAAACGTTTTTAAATCTACAGAAGATTCGCATTCGTCCGGCATATTCAGCAGAGGTATGAATAGAGTCAGTGAGTCTGATATGTTTGATCGTTCCGGGATGAATGTTAATCCTGGCTTTGTCACGAAGGGATATGCGGAGGACTTCATAGACGCCTCCATGTTTGGATCAAGAGCAGGCTTTTCATTCGGAGGTGGAGTCGGGCTTGATCCCAAGAAAGATCCCATGCCGAAAGGTAAGAGCCAAGATATTTACTTGACGTTTTCAGGTGGTGGTCACGTGTTGGAGTTCACCTCGAGTATTGAAGATCGCATCGACGGCATGGGATACGGTTGGAATTTCAAAGCAGATGCGGAAGCTAAGACAGATATAAACATGGAGTATGAGATTATGATTTTAGAGGGCGCGATGGATCAAACGACACTTTATGGAAAAAATGCTGGCATAGAACACGCCATGACGTGGGCGAAATATGGAGAGCTTTCGACCACGTACTCTCTCGGTGATTCAGATCCGTTCGATAAGTTTGTCATCAAAGTTGCCACCGATAAAAGATTCGGCACTCCCATGTTCAAAACAATTGGCGGCGCCTCAAAGTGCCCAGCAGAGCCAAATACCATGTGGAGAGAATCTGGGTTGATACTGACGACTCAGGCGTCTCCTGGTATGAACAACAAATTCGTTTCCCCTCACTCCTCGGCACTTTTCGATGTTGTCATCACGAACGAATCGCCGTACCGAGAAAGGGTCGACTATGGTCTCATGATCATGAGCGGGGAGCAATACGTGGGTGATTTTGGCGGCAACATGCTCGACCTTAAATTCAGAATCAATGGCGAATACGTTCGACCGTATGGTGAGTTGTTACCGTTACGGAACATTGAATCTGTTGACAATGATGGCAATCTCAAATATACGCGTTTGGCTCTTGAGATTGAGAAAGGGAGATTTGGCCACGAGTACACGAGCGTCGGCTTGAAGTTGGTTTCCGAGTGCGAATCTGAAATCGCCAGGAAAAACGCGCTTTACCGCGACCCGTTGGCTTCCAACGATGCGTTCCTAGGTAATTTCAAGTGGGAGCGCGAATGCACAAAGGTTGATTGGGATGTCACCACATACAACAGATTCTTACACTACACCGCGAGCAAAACCACAGGTCCCTACATCAATATGACGCTGTTGAATCCAGATCCTCTCAATTTGTGGTCCAAAGATTACAAAGAAGGTGATACGAAGAAAACGAATCATTTGGTTCATCCTAACTTGGAATTCGTGAGAATCCAATGGAGAACTTTGGGCAAAGGCGAATGGATAAACGCGTGGGAAATGGTCGGAGAGGAGAAAAACATTTGGAAAAACGATATCGAAGATGTAGACGTCCACTGCGAGTCTGCGCGTGGGCAAGGATGTTCTTTCAAGTGGAACATCGAACGTCAATACTTCTTAAACGGACTGAAAGACGGCGAGTATGAGATAAGAGCGAAGGCGTTCTGCTCTGGCTATGACTCGTTCGCGCCAATGGAAGTAAAAGGGTCCGAAACGGTAGAGAACCTGCACCTCGTGGTTGATGTTGTTGCGCCAGTTGCGACAGAAACGTCGACATTGGATCATGCATTTAGAATTGATTACTCAGAACCAATAGTTTGCCCGCAACTCAGCACGGAACGCATGACATATGAAATCAAACTAGTTGAGACGTGTGCAGGCGATACGATTGAAGGTGGGGATATCGCGGTCAAGCATGTTTTCAAAGATTTTTCGTTTGTCTGCTTGATGGAAAAAGGCTCTCTCGTTGTGGAGTTCCCGCAAAATGCGAAAGGGGGAATGTACGAAGTTACGGTCAATGCCGCCGAGACTGGTCCAAAAATAATGGACGCCGGAGGTAATACCGCTCGAAAACAAACGTTTTCTACCACGATAGGTTGCAGCAACCTGGGCAACCGTGAAGGCATGATGAGTAGCGCCGCCAGAGCAGACACGGGCAAGGCATCGGCAAAGACAGAAAAGAAGCACGAGTTGACTGCTTCGACTCTCAAAACACATACACAACAACTTACCACAACACACAAAAAATCGTCGGCACTCGAACCTAGTCTTGGAGAAGCGGAGACGAAAGTTTTTGCTTCCTCTCCGTGGTTCGTTTCAACGCCGACGATATTTGTTGCAGTTGTCATCGCGACGCTTTCCCTGTACACCGTCAGGTTGGCGCGAAAACTTCGCATCTCTGAAGCCAAGGATATGAGCGAAGGCGACAGCATGTTACGTGGCATTGAAAATTTGCCGGAAAAAATGCATCATCACTCGTACGGCGCCATTTTATAAAATAGATATAACGTTGTAGCACACACTAGTACTAGTAAGTAGTACTAGTTATACCACCATAGTATTGGAAGAAACTAAAATTTTCAGATTTTCCCGCGCTCTGTTTCGGCTTTACCTCTTTTTATTTTTTTGCTTTTTTTGTTCTCTGTGATGGTGTTCTTTTCCTCCACTCCGTGTCGTCGCGATAAAAAGAGAATAGCACGGACCCACGCGCGCACACCAGAACACAGACGCATCATCCGTAACATGCAATACTCGCTGACGAAATCCTCCTCCTCGTTTCTCATCTCCAGACAGTTTCAATCCATCACGTTTTCGTCTTATTCGTGCAAGAAGAATTCACAAAAGTCGTCGTTGTCACCATCGTCGGGAAGAAAATCTTCGTCGCTGGTGACCAAAGCCGGTGCGGACGAAGACGAACTCATGCAAAAATTAATGGCCATGATTGGTGGCGGAGCAGCGTCCGGTGGTCGACCGCTTAAAGGACAAATGGTCGCGAAAGAAAACGCGATTAAAGGGAGAGACTCTGAGATGCGAGTGACGGAAGAGCATTACGTTTTGGTACGTGGATGACGTAGGATTTTTCCTTGTGTTCAAGAACAACAAAAAACATACGCGTGAGGGCGTGAGGCGAATTTATTTTCAATGTCGGACCGACTACATCTTTTATCATGACTTCTCATCTTTGCACGTGCGAATGAGCGTTTATACTAACTGACTCTTACATCATCTGTTTATTTATCAATACTCGATGCACAACACAGAGAGGAAACTCAATCAAATCGTTCCCTTCGAACGTGAAAACGTGCGTCTTTGCCACCGGGTGTTTCTGGGGCACCGAGAAGATGTTTTGGAGATTACCGGGCGTGTATTCCACCTCGGTTGGGTACGTCGGCGGGTACACGAAGAATCCGACGTACGAGGAAGTGTGCTCTGGTGCGACTGGGCACACGGAAGCAGTGCAAGTTGCCTACGACCCAACGGTTATTTCCTTCGCCGACTTGTTGGCCATGTATTTCACCAACCACGACCCAACGCAGGGCATGCGACAAGGTAACGATGCAGGCACGCAGTATAGGTCTGGTGTCTACTGTAAAGATAAAGAGCAATACGATATGACTTTATCCGCGAAGAAAGCGTACCAAGAAGCGCTCGGGTCGAGCAGAGGTGAAATCACCAGCGAAATCCCGGAGGATTTCAACTTGCCCTATTACTTCGCAGAAGACTACCATCAACAATACCTAGCGAAACCGGGAAGTCGACCGTACTGCTCCGCGCAGCCGACTGGAACGCCGATGCCGGAAAGTTGGTTGAAAGAAAACGGCGCCAAGTTGTCCGCGGCGTTTTGGAAAACGTACGGGCCGAGACCCGGCTGCACTATCGGGGTCCCAAACGAACCGATTCCCGTCGATGTTGCTATGAGCGCGAAATAAGATGCTTCGAAAAAATAGCAGTGTAATCACACGCAATACATTTGGGCATACGCACTACTCAACACAGTGAATAATGATAATAATAATAATAATACATGATTTTTCAATCGTAGAGCTTTCAGCATCTCTCTCTCTCTCTCTCTCTCTCTCTCTCTCATTCATTTATTCATTCATTCATTTACTAGCTACCCTTAACCAAACAAGACTTTGACGAAAATCACCACGGCGTTGGCGGCGAGGAGAGGCACTGTAAAGAGTAATACAAGCGAAAGAGAAAATAAGAAGAGAGCGTCAGCACAAGCGAACGAGACGGGAGAAAAACAAAGAAATAAACAAAGAAATATACAAAGAAACAAAGCGCACTTCGTAAATAACTCGCCGCGTATATCAGACCAATCAACTGGCCCTTAAACCCGTGGCTGGAAACGTATCCGCTCGTGATTGCGGATTGGCTTAAATTCTTCGGTTCCAAAAACCGTTCCTCGTTGAGAATAGCTAAAGCGTTGGCGACGAGCAAGATCGATTGGAGAAGCGTCCAGAGAGACATTTCGCAGTTACTATTACGTCAGTAGTAATAAAAATAGTGATAGAGGCTTACTTCTTCCCGATCTCTCCTTCTCTCTTCTTTTTTCTCGCAGGTTGGTAAACAAATGCAGATATTCGAGGTATTTATGCTGTCTTATAGACATATCGAGCATGACAACTTTTGTCAAGGACTCAACCTGTCATCCGGATCAAACTAGTAGGTGATTAAAGGTACATGAAATACATAACAGTAACGGTGCAACGAAAGCAACTCTCTCTCTCTCTCTCTCTCTCTGTCTTCCAAAAATAAGACACTTGCGTACGCGTTAAATCACCAGTCTGGTAAACGCGGTGATCCACAAAGTACACGGCAAAATGCCAAAGATGTACTGTCGCAACATCAACCCGGCCAACTGCGGAGCAAACACTCTCGTCTCATCTCTTAATTGCGCCAAGACTACCAAATTTTGCGCCGCGGGCATGCACGACATGGTGAGTAAGACCATTTGGGCAATTTTGTCGTTTGGAATCAAATGCGGGAAGAAATTTTTCAACGCAAGGAAGCCAGAGACGCAGACGATGGGAAGGACGACAAAGCGCGTGACGCAGGCAACGCACAAGGCTTTGAAGTCTGGTGCATCCATGACTAAACCTTTTCGAATGTTGTTGACTATTTCAGTCGCTTTTTCGATGAGGAAAGAAGCTTTCGTTTTCCCAGTAATCCACGAGGCGTCGTCTTTGGCCAAAGACGCGTTTGCTCGGAAAATGTCGTCGTCTGCGGCGTCGTTGATGACTTCTTGCTCGATTAAATCTTCTTTCTTCACTTTCACAAGCGAGGCAGCTAAGACGAGCATTTGCATCGGTAACGCAGCGGCGCCAATATTGACGGCGAGCTCGTAAATAGCCTTTGCGACGCCTGCAATGAAGGAGAATTCAAGAGGGGCGGTAGCTACATTTCCCGAAGAAGCAGAAACGGCTAACGCCTTCGCCCCAGGCACTAAAAACTCTCTCAAAGGCGCGTTGGTACCGATGATAACCCCCAAAACCATCGCTAAAAACGGCGGGTTGGCTAGTTCGTTTACGATTCGCTTCCCGGTTTCTTGAATTTGCAAGCCAAATCTCTTCACCGGGTTCTTCTCTTCCAAGATGGCATCGCTCGTGGCTGGACCAGCGATAATTAAAAACCCAACCGTCCACAATAACGGCGTCCAGCCGACTAAATATAGTGCGATGTACCCCGCGATGACGTCTGCGTTAGCCGCGCCTAAAACCTCCGTTAAGAACACCAGTGGTAGCGTGAATGTGTTCCCAAATGCGCACGCTGCTAAGCCTAAGCGTGGCATCACGTCGTCTTTACACTCGATCTCGATAGTGTCATTACTACTGCTTCCACCGCGCTTTTTCTTTAATGAAGCCATCGTTACGACTAATTTGGTCAACAGCACCCCACAAATCGTTCCGGCGATGACTTGCGACAACGCTCCAAACGGCAATACCATCAAAGATTGGTTCAAAGGCGTCTTCGTCAGCGTCCCCGCAACTCTCGTGCACAAATAACAAGGCAATAAAACATTGAACGCCAACTTACTCACCACCACTGGCGTTTCCAACGGCAAGCGTTTCTTCAAAATCAACTTGCTCACGACAACACACAACACGCAAATCTTAAAAATCGCCGTCGAACATTTGATGAAAATCGGGACGTTGAACCCGTACGATAAGGCGTTCAAAAACCCATCGAACAAAGGGTTCACTTTAGCTAAAACTTGCGCTACGAGCGGGACGTTGAATACGACCACCGCCAATGCAAACGAGCTGAACACAACTTTCGGCGTCGCCGTGTGCGAGAAATTTTTACTCCTGTTCGCGTCGTAATACGGATCGGACGGGTCGAGTTTTACCGATCCCCAGGATAACGGAAATGGCACGAACATCCTCGCATGGAATTTCACGTTCTCGTTCACAGAAACCGCGTTCGTTTTTCCGTGCGTGTTGCTCGTTCCTTTGGACGAAGAGAGTTGCATCATCCGCGCGTTCTTTTCGTCTTTTCTATTTTCTTTTTCTTCTTTTTCTTCTTTTTCTTCTTCTTTCTCTCCCTCGTCCTCGTCTGAAGTTTTCGCTTTTTGTCTTTTGAGCGTCGTCCTCGTCCTCGCGAGTGGTTGTCCTCGTCGGTGAATAAAAATGCCAATACCACTGACGCTCGAATCGTTGTTATTACGGTTATTTAAACGGAAACGCACGCAGTGACGACTGCTCTTCGTCGACGCGTGGGCGCCCGACGACGACGACGACGACGACGACGACGACGACGCGCGCACACAGCGCGCAGAAACAACGACTTCCATTTCTCTTCTCTTCTCTTTTCTTTTCTTTTCTTTTTTCTATCGCCCCCTATACCTAATAAAAACAAGAATGCGGAGGAGTTTTTGTGGGTTGTGAGTAAACAAAACAACAACAAACAATAAACAACGAGAGGTACTTCTTCTTCTTCTTCTTCTTCTTCTTCTTCTTCCTCTTCGCGGTAGTTGACGTGCGAGGAGTAGAGAGAGAGAAACTCTGGGAGGGGTCTTTTTTGAAGGGTGGTGGTGCTTAAACCCTAAAGAATCTCTTTATCCAAAATTGGATATTTTTTTTCTCGCCATGAAATAAGTACACCACAAGCCACAAGTCACAAAACAAAAACATGCTGGCGTGCAGATCACAAGTCGCGACGACGACGACGGCGGCGGCGGCGGCGACGTCCGTCGTCTCTCTCAGAAGATCGTCTCGTTCGAGGAGAAATACAGCAGTCGCTCCTCTCCTGTGCGAGCAGCAAAAACGAAACGATTTTGCAAAGAAGAATTCGTCGATCTCCAACAACAACAACAACAACAACACTTTGCGAAAGCTTCCGGAAATGTTAACCGCGTCTGCGTTCGTTTCCGCGACGCTCTTCGCCGAGAACGCCTTCGCCGCCGGCCCGGACGCGGAGGAGTTGAAACAATTTTTGATCGGGTTTTGGAACTTTAGAACCGGGGACGTGACGTCGATTTTGTTGTACACGGTCGCGCCGATCGCGTTGCCGTATCTGATTTTCAGTCAGGTGAGAGAGAGAGAGAATTTCTTTCGCGTGTACTCGGACTTTTCTTTTCTTCTTTCATCGTCGTCGTCGTCGTTTGTTTCTTTCTTTCTCTCACGCTCCCGTCTTATATTAGTTGACTGATACTAACACAACGCACGTAAACGAATCTCTCCTTACTTTGCCGCGAATTGAAATAAAAATTACACACACACAGTTGACGAAACAAAAGCAGGCGAAACAGATTGAAATCTTAGAACAAGGCGGGTGGGTCGAGTTTATGCGCGAACGCGAGTTGGACGTGAACATTTTGACTTTGGTTCAAATCAACGCGTTCGTCGCGGCAGCGGAAAAAGGAGTTTTAGACGACGCGATGGTGGCAGAATTCGTGCGACAGTTGAAGTTGAACGAACAGTGGAAGAAGAGTACGATCAACGTGGAGGATCCGAGAGCGGCTGCGGCGACGAGACGGGCGAGAGCGCAAGCCATCATCGAAGCGAGAGAGGAAAGAGAGAAACAAAAGGCGTCGTCGAACTAAGAAAATGCACAGCAAGATCAATTGTAATATGTTAAAAAGCTCTTGATGTTTGCATCTGAGTCCTACATGCCATCGTACTATTACAATTAACGACATGATGAAATGCTACACTTCATGCACCAGCAGGTGCCTCGTCTTTCACGACAGTTGTCTTACTTTTACTCGTCATCTTCATCTTTTCTATCGGGACCAAGACCTCTCTCCTGAACTTTTTTGGATCAAATTCTCGATACAATTTCCTCGAATCTCGTTTGAACTGAGGAGGATCCCCGTTTTGAAGCTGCTGCTGCCGCGCTGTGTGCATCAGCTTTGCGTAATCTATTCGAGCCCTTTCGTTGATTCTCACTGCGGCGTCTTTGTTCTTCACGAAAAATGTATAATAAGAAACGAGTCCGACGAGAACAGCCGGGGTTATTTTGGACTCTAGCACGCGCGTGAATGCGTTGAAAACAGTATCGCTGGCCGAATACGCGTTTTTGTGGTGTTGTTGACGCATCAGGGCTCTGTTTCTCTCGAGTTCAGACATGCCGCCTTGCCAGCGATAGAAAATTAACACAGACGGGTGCGATGGAAGGGCTAACGCGATGGTTCGACGACCATCGCCAGTGGCGGCGATGATTGCGGCATTCGCGTTGGCATTTTCAATATTATCCAGTTGTTCGCCATCCTCTTCGCCTTTCGTGATGTCGTATAAAACGTCGCGCCATGAAAATTTGACGCCGTCTTTTGCGAAGTACGTTGCCTCATCACCGCCTCTGGTTTTAAAATCTGTGTTCGTTTCGTACGCGCGTATGCCATTAAACAGAGTAGACGACGACGGCGACGATGGAGAGAAGGATGAAGGAGACGTTGATAAGACGGTGACTCCATCACGGAGCGAAATAACTTTGATCGTAGTCAAATTCTCCGCTTCTTTATCCTCGGGCGAGGAAGAAGAGGAAGAGGAAAGCAGCGAAAGACCAAATTTCAAAGGGCGCGCGCTCGAAAGCAAACACGAGTAGTGAGGGGTTGTTCTGTCTTCTTCCTCTTTATCAAGGTTTTCTCGTCCGGTGACTTTTAAATACGCCAGCTGCGATGCATCGAGTACGACATGCGCGGAATTCTTCAAACTCGTTGGCTCAAAATCTCCGTCACTGACCGCATCAAAAGCTGTTCGCACGTGACCGCCAGGAGCGGTACAAGGAACGACTTCGAAGCTTGAAAGATCCGATGATAGCGATAAAGAAAGGATAAGAATTTCACCGCGAGAGGTTATCGCCATAATATCCGTTTTTTCTCGATGTTGTTTTTGTTGTCGCAGTCTCTTGCGTTTCGCCTTCGAGGGCATCACGGATTGAAAAGACACAATTCTACCTCGTATATTCGTTTGTTCCGAGGTAAACGTTGACTCTTCGCTCAGAATCACCTTCGCATTGTTATTGATGGCGCTGGTGTCCTTGTCTTCTTTTAAAATCGTAATCATACCTTTACCGTTCGCGACAATGACTCGTCGTTCGCCGTTGTGAAGCATCGCAACGTATGAGGCAACTACGGCGACATCTCTACCTTGTTTTTCTTCTTCGTGTCTTTGCGATAACGCTTCAGAAGTGAAGCTTTGCTTCTTGCTTCTACTGCTTCCAGTTTCCATTGTCGCCATCGTCGTCGTTGGAGTGAACGTTCCACAATGTCTCAAAGACGCGGGGCTACCGTCATTACTTTCATCGCCACCGTCTAAGCTCATCGTAAAAAAGGTTACCGATCCATCGGCACGTCCCACGACGATTCTCGTATCGACCGCTTTTTCACTACTTTTACCTTTACTACTACCAGCACTATTGCTACTACTGCTACTACTACCACCATTACTATCGTTCTGTGCAACTGCATAAGATTCGATCGTTGTGATGGCATTTCTGCCACTCTTTTCGACGTCGTGCTTACATAAAATTTCACCAGATTTCACGTCCAGCGCGAACAGCGTACCTTTCTCGTCTGCAACCAGCACAATCTTTGGCACGACATCGTCCACTCCAGGCATAACTTTCATTGTCGTTTTAATACCTGTTTGCACGGTTTCATCGTCTCTATCACCTTTAGTATCATAGATCTCCATCCTCAAATCGCGCTCTCGGTGCCTGGTAAATCTTACCGACGTTATCGGATGCGGAAATTTCTGCACCGACGCCAATCTCAACAATCGCTTCCCGTTTTCGTCATCATTTCGTCGTTGATACTTATTATCATCAGTGCTATAACTTTTCCGAGATAGATGGGAGGAATGTCTACCACCGCCGCCGTTATTTTTGACGTCGATATAGTCTTCTTTCTTCTTTGTCAAATCCGCCACTACTATGCTTCCATCGTCGTCGCCCTTGCCAGATAAAACACTCTCCATATCCTCCAAATACCTACCCAACGTCTCTAAATTCCTCTCTAATTCGCTCGTTTTACCATTCTTCGCTCTCTCGAGCGCTTCTCGCGCGTTTTTCAAAGCCTTGAATGTCATCTTTTCTTTTTCTTCTCGCTTTCTTTTTTGTTGTTTTGAATAAAAAGCAGAATTCAAAAGCGGGATTTTACTTCTTTGTTCATCATCATCTTCTTCTTCTTCTTCTTCTGTTTCTACTCTTCGTCGTCGTCCTCCGTTCCCGGAAGCCGATTTGATGCTGATGTCATCGTTCTCGTCGTCGAAATGATGCGTATATTCGTATTTCTCAGTGTGTACGTACACGTCGCCGTCAAAGTCTTCCGGTATCGGCGGTGGCATCGGAACGAAAATTCCACCCTCTTTTCCCTCGTGCGTCGTCATCGACGACGACGACGACGACGACGACGACGACGACGCGAAAAGAAGAGAGAAGAGAAAAAAGTAAATCATATATGCTCTCTCTTTTTTCGCTCCGTTCGTGTTTGTTTTAAAACTACGTATTCGTGATGCGTGCGTGTCGTGATATTTAACGTGCGGTTTTTTATTCGGGTTCTCGTGTAAAATATATTTTAACATAACGGTATGTGACTCTGTCTCTCTCTCTCTTTGGCGCCCGCGCGCGCGCGTCTTTAATGTCCGGGCTCGGCGATCTCAATGTTTCCAGCCGTTCGTACCGGATCGGCGTTCTCCTCATCCACCGCGCGACACTGCTCGAGATGCGTTCTCTCTGGAATCCAGACTTGCGACAATAAACGGAACGACGGACCGTATTGTAACCCGGCTCTTCGCATGCCTTCGTAAAGGACGGTTGGATCTCGAGGGACGGTGCATCGCGCGCGCATCAAATCTGAGGATTGCATGTCGAAAGCTTCGTCGTTTTCTTGTTGACGTTTAATCTGTTTCGGAAGGAGAAGGCATCGTTATTACTGATGAAAGGATGATTAAATTCGAGCGAAAAGGAGAGAAGAATACGAGAGGCGCTTTGGTGGGAAAAACTTGTAGATCTCGCGCGTTTCGAAAATCATCGTTGGAACGATTTTAAGAAAAAGTTCACAAACGCGGGCCGCAACGAAGACGACGACGACGACGACGCAAAACAAAACAAAACAAAACAAAACAACATTTGCTGATGCTGCTGCTGCTGATGATGACGACGATACCTTGCCGATGAAATCCTTCAAGCACTCTTGAAACTTGCCCACGTCTTCGCCCAACAGATGCACCGCCAAGTCTTTCTCTTTTTCAATCTCCGGGCGTTTCTCCTCGTCTCGTAAAAGCGCGTCTCGAAACGCTACCGGATCTTTCGCCGTGTTGTCCGTGTTGAGCTCGTACGGCGTGTTCGGTTCTCCAATCGTCCACTTCTCGGAAGGTGGAAAAGGAGGCGGAGGACGCTCTTCTTCGCTCGCGTTATTTTCCGTCGTCGTCGTCGTCATCGTTTTATTGTGTGTTGTGGTATCTCTTCTTTTTTGCGCGCATGTGTGAAAAGAATGCGTTTTTTTCCCCACGTGGGGAAAAGAGTTTTCCGGCTTCTGAAACCCTAAAAAGTAAGACGCGGAGGAAAAAGCCAACACTAAAAAGAAAATTGGTTATAATTTCCTTTCTTGCTTGGTTCTGAGTTAACGCGCACACACACTCACACACACACTTTCAGAACTTCTTGAAAACTCCCGTCGTCGTGACGAACTGCATCGTTCCGTGACGATGGTTTTTGCGGAGAAATCATGCGGGCGACTCGAGACGACGCCTTTGCTGGAGAAGACGAGAGATGAGAAGAAATCATCCTTCGGGAAAAAATCGTCGTTCGCAGCGTTGCTGTTTCTCGCCATCCTCGCGACGGTTGGATACGCGCACCCGGCTTTTACGCACTCGCTGCTCGCGAACAACAACTCCAGCGCGTTTTTAGGTAACGCATTATTTCGCGGCAACAGCGACCGTGGTCTTTTCGTGTCTTCTCCTAAACTCGGGGGAGAAGGTGACGCGGTTCCGAAAGTCGTCCTTTCCCTCGCCTGTTCGCCGGGCTCGCGAATCCCGTTCGACGTGGAGAACTATTCCAACGTCGTCGGTGCGAAGCTGATTACTAAGTCCATGTCCTCCGAGTTCGATTTCGACTCTGCAGTCGAAATGACCCAGTCGTCGTGCGGGACGTACGAGTTACCGAATGCGAGTCAGTATCTCAGCGAAGGAGAACAGTTTGGGTTCTTCTTGTATCGTTTGGATGGGACCGGATCCCCAATTAAGGATATTGGGTGCGAGTCGATGGAGAGCGACGCGAGATGCCCTGTGCATTCGTCTCCAATCAAGGATACGGTGGGCGGGCCGTTTGCGCTGAGTTCGTGCACAACTTCGTTCAAGAGCGATGGCGCGACGTTTTACAACCGCGTGTTTTCAGCAGGAGACGATACGACTGGGTACACCTGGGGTGCCTGCGACGGGTCCTGCGGCGCGACGCAACCGAGCGAGTGCTCGGAGACGATCGAGGAGGCGGACAAGACGTATTATGTCAAAGGTTCGCTCACTTTGTCCGGAAAAGATATCACGACTGCGGTTACAGAGAACGACGAGGTTTTGAAAGCGTTCATCGCATCCGCAGCCGGTGTCGACGCGAGCCAAGTGTCCATCATTGTTTCGGCGGCGTTAGGCGGGAAACCGTTGACGAAGGAAGCGGTGAGAGAGGCTAGAAAAATGGAAGCCTCCAAGCTTGGAAGCACGACAGATACCGTCTCAGTGACGTACGAGATCTCGGTTTCGGATAAATCCGAGGCGGAAACGGTGTCTGCAACGCTTTCGAGCGCCAATTTTTCCTCGGACGAGTTGAACTCTTTTTTGAGCACGACTGTGACCTCTTACGAGCAAACAGCTGAACCGATCGTGAACGATGAAAAAACCATCAGCGAAGATGCGGAAGCGGAATCGTTCGAAGCTTTGAGAAGAAAGACGGAGAAATTAAAAGCCGAAGCGGCTGCGGCGGAGGCCGCGGCGAAAGCAGCCAAAGAGGCGGCAGAAGCGGCCGAAAAGGCAGCAAAAGAGGCTGCCGAGAAAGCCGCTGCCGAGGAAGAGGCCGCGGCGAAGAAGGCTGCGGAAGAAGAAGCGGCGAAAAAAGCGGCTGAAGCAAAGGCTGCCGAGGAAGCTCTTGCGGCCGCGGAAAAAAAAGCTGCGGAGAAAGCAGCCGCGGAGAAGGCGGCGGCGGAGGCTGAAGCGGCGGCGGCGAAAGCCGAAGAAGATAAACTCAAAGCCGAGGCCGAAGCCGCTGCCGCCGCAAAAGCCGAAGCCGAAGCTAAGGCGGCAGCAGAAGCCGCGTACAAAGCCGCGAACCCGGCCAAGTACACGTACACCTTCGAAATCAACAAGAATGTGGCGGTGAGCCACATGGAAATTACGAAGATTTTGATCGACGGTGAATTCCCTGAAGCCGATTTGGTCACCGTCTTGTTGGAGCAAAGTGGCATCAGAGACGGAACGGACAAAACCGTCATGCTCGACGATACCACCACGAGTTACCTGAACTGGAAAAACTCTATCCTCGCGACTGGTACGCAAGTTTTAGAAATTAAAACTCGCAAGGTGGTGAAAGAGTTTGAGATCTCCTACTGGAGACCGAAATACGCGCCAGGTTGGAGAATTCTTCTCGATGGCAAAGAAGTGATGAAGGAGACGGAGAACCGCGGGTCCGCTTCGTGGCCGAGTCCTGCGACTTTCACTTATGACGTTGAATCTTCCGCTGCCGCTATTGCAGCGGAGAAAGCGGCGGCGGAGAAAGCAGCAAAAGAAGCCGAAGCTAAGGCGGCAGCAGAAGCCGCGTACAAAGCCGCGAACCCGGCCAAGTACACGTACACCTTCGAAATCAACAAGAATGTGGCGGTGAGCCACATGGAAATTACGAAGATTTTGATCGACGGTGAATTCCCTGAAGCCGATTTGGTCACCGTCTTGTTGGAGCAAAGTGGCATCAGAGACGGAACGGACAAAACCGTCATGCTCGACGATACCACCACGAGTTACCTGAACTGGAAAAACTCTATCCTCGCGACTGGTACGCAAGTTTTAGAAATTAAAACTCGCAAGGTGGTGAAAGAGTTTGAGATCTCCTACTGGAGACCGAAATACGCGCCAGGTTGGAGAATTCTTCTCGATGGCAAAGAAGTGATGAAGGAGACGGAGAACCGCGGGTCCGCTTCGTGGCCGAGTCCTGCGACTTTCACTTATGACGTTGAATCTTCCGCTGCCGCTATTGCAGCGGAGAAAGCGGCGGCGGAGAAAGCAGCAAAAGAAGCCGAAGCCGCCGAAGCCGCTCGACTTGCGGCTATTCGATATGTTCACGGCGCCGTTACCATCGTTGGGCACGATATGATTGGCGTCATGGATACAGAATTGGCGAAACAAGAAACGTTGGAATCCATCGCGCAAGAGGCAAACGTGACTTTGGATCAAGTCGCCATTCACATGACCACTTCGGCCGAGCTTGGCACAGGCGCTTCGATGCTTTATAAAGTGACTTCTGCACTCGGTGGTAAATACGAAACGACGACGATAGAGTTTCAAGTGACGTGCCCGACGGAGAAGGAAGCGACAGTGGCGAAGAAAAATGTTGACGATGCCATTGCGAACAACGATCACATCCAAGATTTCAAAGATATGGGCATTGAAATCGTCTCTTTCAAAGCCGCCGTGGATACGACTATCAACAAAGAATCCGTCGATTTCGGTTTAGGTCACTCCACGGGTGTTGCCTCTTTGCATCAAAACGCCACATCGTTGGCGGCGGAAATTCGCGAAGAGGAAGAAACGGCTGCAAAAAAAGCCGCCGAACTCGCCGCGGCAGAGGCTGCAGCGAAAAAAGCCGAAGAAGAAGCTGCTGCCGCGAAGGCTGCAGCTGAAGCTGCCGCTGCGAAAGCTGCCGCGGACGCTACTGCGAAAGCTGAAGCTGAAGCCGCCGCGAAAGCCGCCGCTGAAGCCGCCGCCGCTGCGAAAGCCGCCGAGGCACTCGTCGACGTCGATAAAGAAAAGATTGGCATCTCCAATTCTGTCAATTACAGAGGCACGCAACAGTACACCATCGACGGTTTGAAATGCGAAGCCTGGGATAGCAATACGAGACCGTGGCAAGGGTCCTACACGGCGTCGCAGTTTCCGAACGCCGACTTGGGATCTCACAACTACTGCCGTAACCCGGCAGGAGACGCTATGTTGTGGTGCATCACCTCTGAAGTTTCTAAGACGACGGGGAGTTACTGGAATTGGTGCGTCCCAAAAGGTTGCGAACCCAAAGAAGACGGCACGACGGTCTCTTGGTGTAACGGTGTGGATTACCGAGGCGACCAGGGAAGTACCGCCGCGAAGACAACTGAATACGGTTTCCAATGCAAACCTTGGAGCGCATCAACAACGACGGATGCCACGTACCCGGACTCGGGTCTTGACGGCCAAAGCTGCCGATCGGCAACGGAGGCGTACGGCTACGTCTATAAACCGTGGTGCTGGGTCAAATCTAACTCCTGGGGTTGGACCTGGGATTACTGCAACCTCGACTCTGTTACGACGGAATACAAGGCTCCTGAGAGTAATTAAGCTTACAAGGGCACAACGGATTAACTTTTAAGCAAGACTTTTACAAATTACAAAACATTTAATTAAACAGTAACAATGGTACATTTATTATTGACGCATG
>Ga0255753_1003015_pt1 | contig 17964 bp, 26 predicted proteins | sample 041ome_10_FD_179953 | JGI IMG/M metagenome (GOLD analysis project Ga0255753, IMG submission 179953) | Coastal salt marsh microbial communities from the Groves Creek Marsh, Skidaway Island, Georgia - 041412US metaG (version 2) | ecosystem: Environmental > Aquatic > Marine > Intertidal zone > Salt...
AGCACTACCATTAATTGTAATACTTGAATTAGTTAATTTAGCATTATCAATACTACCTGCTAAATCTGCATTAGCAACAGTTGCATCAACAATCTTATTACTAGTAACTGAATCAGTTGCTAGTTTACTATTTGATACAATACCATCTGCTAAATCATCAGCTGTTAAAGCTGCGTTTGCAGGAGTTCTTCCAACATATGCCATAGTATATTATTTCCTTATTATGCTGAGATAGTATCTACAACACTAGTAATTATATCAACAGATGAAGCTGCAGAAGCTACTGCTTCAACTGAATCTCCACTCTGTAATACAACTTTAGAACCACCATCAATTAATTCTAAAGAACCACCTGTAGGGATAGGTGCATCTTTAATAATGTGATAAGTGTCACTACCATTCTTAACATATACAGTTACATTCACAGAAGTACCAGAAGTGTTTGCACATCTAATACCTATGATTGCATCATCTGAATCTGCTGCTGTTCTTAAAACAGTAGGAGACCCTGCAGAGTTTGAAATGTCTTGTTGTAAATATCTTTCGAAATCTTGTGCCATAGAATTATCCTAATTATACCTTTTTTTTCTTATCTTGTCAACACAAACTACAAAGCAATTGCCATTGCTACAGCGAAACCTGCTGAAGCTTTAGTATTAATATTTGTATTAGCTGTATCAATTTGAGTTTGTATTGAACTTGTTACTCCATTTACATAACCAAATTCAGTATTATCTACTGAACCATCTCCTACTAAATTAGCATTTAATCTATTAGAAGCATCAATAGTAGCTTGTTTGCTATCTATTTGAGTTTGAATAGCTGAAGTTACACCATCCAAATATTGGAACTCTGTATTAGAAACATTACCATTTGCTATCTTAGTAGCATCAATAGCTGCTGCTGCTTTAATATCTGCATTAGCTATATTAGTAATAGTATTATTATCTGAATCAATTGATTTATTTGTTAAAATTTGTGTATCAGTTAATGTTGCAACTGTTGAATCTATATCTAAAGTTACATCTCCAGATGTACCACCACCTGATAATCCTGTACCTGCATTTACTGCTGTAATATCTCCAACAGGAATTGTAGCTACTTGAGTATCAACATATGATTTAATTGATTGTTGAGAAGCTACTGCTGTTGCAGAATCAGATGACATATTATCTTCATCTAAAAATGCAGTACCAGATAAAGTTCCATTTAATACTGGACTTGTTAAAGTTTTATTTGTTAAAATTTGTGAGTCTGTAAGTGTAGCTACAGTTGAATCAATAGCAATATTATTTGCATTAGCATCAATACCTGTACCACCTACAACATTTAATGTTACATCACCAGTTGTTCCACCACCAGTTAAACCATCACCAGCAACTACTGAAGTAATATCTCCTGTAGGTATTGTTGCAACTTGTGTATCTACATAAGTCTTAATAGCTTTTGCCGAAGCAAGTGTATCATCTGAAGCAGATACTGAAGTTATATCTGTATCTAATACTCCAGATTTTAAATTATCAACTTCAATGTTAGATAATGTATTATTATCTACATCAATAATTTTATTTGTTAATGTTTGAGAACCTGTTAATGTTGCAACTGTATTATCAATTGCAAATGTCATTGTCTGTGCAGAACCTGTAGTATCAATACCAGTTCCACCAGTTAATGTTAATGATTGTGAATCTAAATCAATTGATTGAGAACCACCACTATCACCAGAAAAATCTAAATCACTAGCTGTTACTTGTGCATCAACATAAGTTTTAATTGCTTTAGCACTAGCTAATGTATCATCACTTCCTGATACTGAAGTTAAATCTGTATCAACATCTGTAATACTTGTAGCACTACCAATTACTAAACCATCTAAAGTTACAGTACCATCAAAGTATGCATCTTTAAATTCTAAACTTGATGTACCTAAATCTATATCATTATTTGTTGCTGGTACAATTGCACCATCTTGTACATTAAATTGTTCAGTAGATGTTCCTGATACATCAATAGAAAAATCTATAGTATCATTAGTTGTATCTATTTGAATTTTGTTTAAAGGAGTTGATAATCCTGCATCACCAATTAATGCAATGACTGGACCTTCTGCAGCAGTACCATCATGTTTATGTCCTGTAGTATTATTAAAAGCTGCTAGTAATTGATTATATTCATTATTAAATAATGCTGCTGTTATAGTATCACCATTATTTAATGAACTCTGTCTAGTATATCCTGCCATAATTTATCTTCTTCCTCCTGCTATAAATGAAACAAACATTCCATTTACTGAATATGGAGCATTAGTATCATTACTAAAAAATTTAAAGTTATTAGAAAAACCACTTCCAGTTACTAATATACTTTTACTTGGTAGTGTTGTTGTACCAAATACTGCTGTACCAAAAACTGCAGTACCAAATAATGAAGCTGAACTTAAATTACCTACTGAAAAATTTCCAGGTTGAGGAACTTCACCACTTTCAAAATCATATCTTATTCTTAAATTTAAAGAATTTTGAACACCTTCAGGTTCAATATTAGCTTTAACTTTATATAAACTTTTTCTTAAACCATTATCACCATAGTCCATATCTGGTGTTTGAAATTCTGCTTCTACATTTGAACCATCAAAACTATTACCAGTATCATGTTGGTAAATATATCCTGATTCATCTGCATGAAAAATAACTTCTGTACCTGAACTATTTAAATCTGAAGTACAAACTGTTACAGGTAATCCTTTTGTTTCACTCCATTCAAAAGCAGGTATTCCTTCTGCACTATATTTAAATGTTCCTATAATTCCTTTTTGTCCAGAAGCTGCTTGACCAGATTGATAATAGAATAATCTGTATTGACTTCTTTCTCTAATAACCATACTAGAAACTGTATAGTTTCCAAAGTTGTTTAGTATATTATTTATAAGAGGTAAAATTTTTCTTGAAATAGAACCTAGTTCAACATCATCAATTCTAGCTGTACCAGCAACTGTTCTCAATCCATCAGGTGCTAAGAAAATTAAATCTCCACCTATCTCCTGAATAGAGTTGCCACTTACACAACCTATATTTTTAGTTACTGATTTAATTATAGGAGTAGAATCAAGGTTTGTCAACTCATATATACTATTTTTACAGAATATAATTAAGCTATTTCTAAATACTTTAATACCTATTACTATATCACCTACATCAATTGAACCTGCAGAAGCACCTTCAAAATCATAAGGTTTTAATCTAGTGCTATAATATACTGTACTAGGATTAGATGCTTGACCAGATACTATAATTCTTTCAGCATATCTTTCAATTAATGAACAACCTACTGGAGCAGACCTTTCAATTTCTTCAAAGTGATAGCTACCATCTTCATGTATATAAAATTCACCTATTTTATTTTGACCATCTACAAAATATAATGTTCCATTTTGACCACCTGTAGATTCAAAATTAATAAATTTAACATTAGTTTGATTAGTTCTAGGTATAGTTGTTGCACTAGCTAAACTAGATGAACTTATACCACCTATAAAATATGTTAATCCATTTTGAGTACTAACAGTATTTGCATTAATATCTAATGTAAGTTCTGTATCACTTTGAATAGATAATACTTTATAAAAATTATTATCAATTTTAATATCATCACCAGGAGTAAATGATGTTGTAAAAGTTGTAGTAGTTCCTGTTACTGTTGGTGAACCTGAACTAATTGAAACTGTTCCTGCTCCTGCAGTAAAAGTATCTTTATTTATTTGTACATAAGATGTACCTGTAGTACTAAAATATAAATCATCTGATTGAGCAACTACTACTCCATCTGCATAATTTATAATTCCATGAATAGTATCAGTTGATACACCACTAGGTATAACACCACTAGCACCACCCCATTTAGTATAACCACTTATTCTTCTATAACCACCTGTAGTAGATGATTCAAAGTTTTGTAATTTAGTTGCAGCTCCTGGAGTTCTAAATAAAGCATGAGAACTTGAAACTAAATCCAAGCCACCTTGTACTGTAATTGATGCTCCTTGAGTTGGCATAGTTTATCCTTAATATAAATATGTAAATCTAACATCTGACATATACTCTGGTTGAGGAGAATTTAATTGGTCAGCCATATTTTGTAATCCTTTTTTATATTCATCTAAAGCTAATTGTGATTGTGCAATATTATCTTTAAACTGATAAATATAATATCTAGCTCTTGCTAGTAAAACTGGTTTGTATTGTTCTGGAAATAAAACCTTATCTGTATCATTAGTTAATTCAGTAGGTCTATTATAAGCAAAGAAATATATTCTATATACATCATCTGGTATAGGAGATAATCCAAATCTTCTACCATCTGAACTTCTTAATACTCTTAGTGGTGTTGAATAAGTTTGTGAATTAGCTTTGTTTGCTTCTTCACCTTGAGCAAAGTTAGCTCTCCATGCTGATAAAGTTGTGAATGCTAATTTATTAATTGTATGAGGAGCTGTCTTACCTGTAACACCTTCTGTTGTTAAAGTAAAATCATCCCAGTTAACTGAATCATAATCTGTATCTACATCAGCCGAACCTGCTTTCATAAGATACCATCTTTGTCCAGCTACAGTTTCTACATATGTATTACCATAATAGTCATCTTGAGGTGCTGCAGTCTTTAACCAAGACCATTCATCAACTGCATCTACAATATCAAAATAAGCTCTGTTAACACAGTTAGCTACAAATTTTTGTATACCTAATGCTCCTGATACTGTTGTTAGTTCTGGTTCATTTATTTCAACCAGTAATTCATTTGTCATTGATAAGTAAGTTTTAGCCATTTAACAGTTCCATGCTCTTAGTGATTTATTAATTCTTGAATTAGGGTCTCTTGCAGTTTTTGCAGATGTAAGTTTTTTCTTCATGCCTTTCATCCTTGCACAAAAACTCTTTCTTCTTTTATTGCCTACAACTTTACTTGGTGCTTTTAAGTTTCGTTTCTTACCAGTCTTAGTTCGACCTTTATTATAAGAAGCTCTACCTTTAGCATTAAGTCCTCCCTTAGGATTCTTACCCTCTTTACGAGTCCAAGCAGGTGAAGACATTATACCCATTATTATTTTTTCTTATTTTTATCTTTTTTAATTACTATAGTCATTACTCCACCATGACCTTTTTTATTTCGGTGAACTTTACCACCATATTTATATTTACCTTTGTTTACTATTTTTCCACCAGGCATTGCTTTTTTCATTGGCATATTGTTTTCTCCTATAATATATATGCGATTATAATTATAATAGCTACAATAAGAACTTCTTTTTTATGATGTTCTTTGTAGTGATTAATTTTGTTTGTCCAATATTTATTTAACATAATTCTTCTCCTAATAAGAGGATGGGGATATTACTACCCCCACCCAATAGTGTATTAAAAATTAATCTATTGTGTAGATAATTTTACCAGCTACTTCTGGTCTTAATACTTTTCTTCCCCATACCATTAAACCTCTAACGATATCTGAGAAAGTACCTGTGTCTCTAACAGTTTCCACTTTGTTCATGCTTGACGCAGCAGCAGTTGAACTCATGTGACCGAATAGAGCTTCAGGTGCAGTTGCTGAACCAGCAGGTGTAGCACCAGATAAGTCATTAGTTGGTAAGTTGTTTGATTTGTACATTGAAAAACCTCTAAGTAATCCAGATGCAACTAAACCATTTCTGATTGAACCTTGACCAGCATTAAAGTCTACTGATAAAAGTTTAGAAGAAGAGTTAGAAAGTGCATTGTACCATTCAGGTGCAGCAACAAACCATCTTCCATCTTCAGGTGCGTTAGCTTCGTCTAATACTTTAGCAGCTAATGCCATTTGGTTTAAAGGGTCAACTTCACCACTTGCAAATCCAATATCAATTGGAGTTGAAGTAGTTCCCATTCCTGCAGTTGCAGTTGCTCCTGCTGAAATAGCTGCTAGAATATTGCTATCCATAGCATCTCTTAAAGCATAAGCAGCATTGTCTGCAGCAATAGCTTGGAAGTTGACATGAGAGAATCTCTTCTCTAAGTCATCAATCTTAAATGAAAAAGATTTAGCTTGGTCTACAGTTAGAACAAGTTCTTGGTCAGTTAAGTCAGTTGATGTTACAGCCAGACCTCTTGTGTAGTCTGCTACTGCGATTTGAGGCTCTTTGATAATGTTAACAGTATCACCGAAAGATGAGATTTCTCCCATGTAATCTGTGTTACATACTGCTTCTGCTACTGCAGCTTTTCTTAGAGCTATTTGTACTTTCTTTGAATAGATTTCAGGAATGAAAAAACCATTAGTTTGACCTGAAACACCTAATCCAAAGTTATATGTTGAACCACCAGCGAATTTAGCCATTGTAGTTACTCCTTTGTTAGTTGTTGATAAAAATGAAAATAGAATTAATCTATAATTCTACCTTCTCTTTGAGCTTTTAAAATATCTTTTTCATATTTCATAAACTCCTCATCTGATAATTTCTTAATATCAGACCTTTTGAAGAAAGGTTCTTTAGATTGAGGCACTTGAGTTTGTTCGTTAGTTTTAACCAACAAGTCTGCACCTTCATTCTTCAGTTGTTTCTTCGTAGTTTTTTTATCAAGTCCAAGTCCTCGGTCCTTCTTATACAAGTCAATTGCTCGTGCAGCTAATGCTCCATTAGAGTTGTTTTCATATATCCAGTTTTTAATTTCCATTGGCTGAGTATCTGCCCAGTTATGAAAATCATCAGACTCTTTTATTTCTTCAAAGTCAGGATGATATTTTGAAAGTTCAAGTGCAGCTTCCTTTTGTTGTAAAGTAATGTTTGCTTTCTTTAAACTTTCTAACTCTTCTTGTAAAGTCTTAACTTCATTTTGCGATTGTAAGTGAGATACAGTTTCCACAACTCCATAAATGTCAGGATAATCGTTTTTAAAAGCTTCAAGCTCTTCTTTCGATTTTGGTGGTTGGTACTTAGGTCGGTTCTCTTGAAGTTGAACTTTAAGGTCACTTTCTCTACTGTTCCATTCACCTAACTTCCTATCATAATATCGTTTTAGGTCGTCATATCTTTTCTTATAATCAACTTTTGTATAAGGGTTAGATTCTACATTTAATGCAGAGTCTTGAACCTTATCCATTGTTGCATCAGTATTCTCAGTATTATCATCTGGGTTGCCTTCGGCAGTAGCATTTGATAAACCTTGATTACTTTCAGGGTTTGGCACAAACAAACCTTCATCAGCAGAGGTTCTATCTTGTGGCATAGCATCGTCTGTATGCCAAGATTTTTTTCTGTTGTAAGGGTTTGCTTCGGCTTCTTGTCTTCCTTCTTCGTTTTTGTTACTCATCGTATCCTCCTTTAGGGCTTCTTAACTGAAGGTAGCTAAGGTAGGTGTTTTTGTTTAAAACGAAACTACAAGGGCTTATAATAAAATTATTATAAGGTAGCTTGTCTATTCATAGAGTTACCTTTCTCTATAAATTCTTTATACCATCTCTTCTTCTTGAGATTGAATACCAGCATCATAATCTGCTTCTGCTTGTTTCATCATCTTTCTTAATTTGTCTACACCAATATTCTTAACTGCTTTGGCTGTAAATACAAATTCACCATCTGATAAAAGTGCTGGGATAGAGTCTGAAGTTCCTGTTCCTGGTCCTTCTACTTCTCCATCTTCTGTAAATTCTGTTGCAACTAATTTAGGAATGATAGCTTCTAATTCTGGATGCATCTCAACTGCTTCATCTAATAGTTGTTCTTCTTCTTCTGATAAAGCTGAAGTATCAATAATAGCATCCATACCTTCTAAGTCTTCATCAGTAATATCTTCTTCATCATCCATAGGCATTTCATCATCCATACCTTCTGGTTTTAATAAAGATTCTTCTTCTACTACTAATTCTTGCATAGGTGGCATATCTTCATCAGGCATTTCATCTTCTACTATATCACCTTCAGCATAAGCTTGGTAATCTGGTCTTTGGTCATACTTACTTCTTTCAACACCAACCATTCCACCTAATGCTAATTCTTGTGCTTTAATACTTTTAGATGCTTTATAAGCTTCTAATGCTTGTTCTTGTTCATCAGTTAAAGGTAAACCTGAATCTTGCATAGCTTCAAGTTGTTCCATTCTTTTCATTTCAATAATTTCTTTAGTAGATAAATCTCCTTTATTAAACTTTGCTCTTTGCATTATTCCACCTTTAGCTTTTTTAATAACACCTTTACCTATTAAAATATCTTCCTGTGTTACTTCACCATCACCACTTAAATCTGGGAAAGCTTCTCCACCTTTATTAAATCTTGTTCTTGATTTGTCTAGTACTCTTGAAGGTAAACCTTTTCTAGCAGACATAGGAGTATTGACATCATAAGGTGTAATACCTTGTTTGTCTTCATCTTGTTTTGCAATATAAGGTGGCATTGACATTAATCCACCTGTTGCCATTTTCTTTGCTTTTATTCTTTTCATTTTACTCCTTGCTTAATTATAACAATATTAGTTATAGTAGTCAACACTAATATTATTTTACTATTTCTCTTACATTATTGGGCAGGTTCTTCAGTCTGTCCAGTAAATTCCATCTCCCCTGGCATTGGTGTATTACCAGGTCCGATTGGGCTTTCGCCATTTCCAGGGTTGTTTGCTCCTGGAGTTTGTGGAGGTACTCCTCCATTACCACCCATTGCTCCGAGTTCACCAGGGATAGGAGCTTGTGGGCTAGTTCCTTTGTTAGCATTTTGTTGTCCTATTATTTTTGCGTAGATTTCTGCTTCGTCTTTAGTATTTAAAATTTCTGCTGGGTCTAAATCTAAAGAGTGAGCTAATTCTTTTATTACTTCTGACATTCTTACAAATGGAGCAATAGCAGGATTCTGTACAGTTTGTAAGAACATAGTTAGTCTTTGACTTCTAACTTCTTTCTTCATTAAACTAGAAGAACCTGTTGCTTTAATTTCTAAGTCACCTTGTATAGGTAAGTCACCTTCATAGAATTGCATATTCCATTGGAACAATGCTTCACCTAAAGGTTTAATTAATTGGTCATCAATATTTTTAATTACTGTTTTAATATTTAATGATGCTGCTCCCATTAACATTGACATACCAGATGCTGTTCTTGTCATAGATTGAACACCTGTTTGACCATGTGAATAAGATGGTAGTCCTGTAGATTCATCTGCTAGTTGTCTAAACTTATCAAACATCTGCATATTTTCTACAGCAGTATTTGGAAACTTTAATCCATAGATTGATTGACCAGGAGAACCAGCTTGTCTTTTAAAAATCTTACCAGGAAATACTTCCATAGTTTGATTAGAAGCTAGTGCTGATTCATCAATATCAAAAACTAAGTTACCAGCTAATGCTAAATTATCAATTGCCATTCTTGCATGACCATTCATAATTTGTTGTGCATCATCCATGTTTTCTGGAACACCAATACCAAAAAATGTATATGGATTTTTTTCATATACAAAAGATTGATAAGGAGTTCTAAAAGGTTTAAATGGATTCTGAACAATTCTAATTACTTTATCTCGAATCATCCAAACATTAACTTGAACTTCTTCCATGTCATCAATTGATTCATCAAGTTCTAATCCTTCTTGTCTAGCACTTAATGCATCTATTGTTCCCCAGTATTCTAATACTTCAAATCTATTATTTTCAATATCAGGGTATTGACTTTTTTCTAAATCTATATCTGTTTCCCAAGATTTTTTATTATACTTAGCACCCATTCTTAAACATTCAAGTATTGCTTGTTTGTCAAAGAAAGGTCTGTTAGCTAAATCTAAAACTTGGTTTCTATTTAATCTATGTCTTTGAATTACAAATTCTGCTTCTTCCATATTTCTAGCATTAGGGTCTGGATAAAAATCCCATATGCTAACAAATTCCATTTTAGGAACTTTAACAGTTTCAGGTGTATACTCTCTACCATTACCAGTATCAGTATACTTATGTAAAGTTTTATTATAAGTAAAAGGTCCTTTGATAATTCCTGTTCCAAGTAAACAAGCTTCAAAGATTGCACTTCTTAATTCTACACTACCATTTGATTCTTCTATTTGGTCTAAGATTAATTTCTCTAATCTTCTTGCTGCAATTTGTGCAGGTTTAATTTGAGGCATCTCAGGACTTGGAGCTGGTCCAGAGGTTAAGTCTGCATCTTCATATTCTTTTTCTAAAGAACCTAAGTTAGCATTATTATTTAAATCATTAAAAGTTGTACCAGGAGCTAAATCATTTCCATCACCAGGAAAACCTAAGCCACCATTTAATTCTGTCATAGGTTGTTCACCAGGAACATAATCCATATTACCTTCAACACCAGGAATAGGTTGTTCATTTTCATTCATACCCATTTGTTCTTTTAATGGATTTAAATGAGCATACTCATCTATACCTTCAGGTACTCTAGTTTCTTGAATAGTTAATGGAAATTTATTTGCACCAAACAGTACATCAATCAATTGACCATATGCTGCTAGTACTTTTGTCTTAGTAACTTTAACAAAGACTCTAGATTTCTCATGGTCTCTAAAAGCTACATTTTTAAAATATCTTCCTCGATAGTTATGGAAAGCTTGTAACCATCTATCTTCATCATCTTCTCTAGTAGTTTCACATTGTTGAAATCTAGAGTTTATTTTAGCAACAAGATTAGAAATAGTTTCATCTTCTTTTGCTTCATCCATTACTGGATTTGTATCTTCTCTAATCTGGTCGTAAGTAGCCATATATAATTCCTTAAATTATTTGTGCAGTAATATAATAATACAGTTATTATTACCCTTTGTCAACTATTTTCTTAATTTCTACAATAACACTATTAGGGATAATAGTGCTGTTTCCAATCTCTTCAATTCTACCTGACTCCTCATCAGCTAGTGAATAATCTCCAAATATTCTAGTCACTCCTTTAGCTTGAGTTAATAAATGACCTTTAGTAACACAAATAGGAAGCTTTGCTTTCTTACAACCATCAATCGATTGCCAGGAACTATCAGAGCAAATGTCAAGCCAGTATACAGAAACTAAAGGATATTTATCTATTTCCCTTACAGCTTTAGTATTTATTTTAATTTTCTTTTTAACCATTACCCTTCTTCTCCTCCTGTTGTTGTTTTAACTTATTAAATCCTTTCTTACCTTTTCCATAAGGGTCAAAGCTACCTTTACCTGATACATTACCATCTTTAGCCCAGTCAGTAAACTGGTCTTTAATTCCACCACCATCGGAGTATCTATATATGTTCATTTTAAATACTTGATGTATATGTTCTTGTTTTAAATATTCTTGAAGTTCTTCATATGTCATAACCTCATCATATTCCTCATCTGTTTGAGTATTTTTAAAAGTATATAAAGGCATTAAAAATACTTTCTTAATACATGAAGCTGGTCATCATACTTAGCTATCATCTCTAATTCTTTTTCAATAGTTTCTAATATATCAGAATGCTCTCCAATACCCATTGAGTTGTTTAAATATATTTCTACATTTGCAGTATGTTTTTTTATATGACCTTCTGCGTGTGCCATTAAACTTTCTTTTATTTTATCTCTCATATTAGTATCCAAATGTTGGGTCTGATGGTGTCCATCTTTTTTTATTTGACATTTCTTCCCATACTGAAGTTGCTCTAGGTCTAGACATAACTAAATATCTTAGAGCATCATAAGCATGGTCAGATGCTTTAGTATCTACATCCTCTGGTCTGTTAGGGTCAATAGGTATAGATTGTATTTCTCTAATTAGGTTTGGGCAAGATTTAAATATCTGAAGCTTGGGTCGACCTTTGTCGTTTAATTTTAATCTTTCATGTATTTGTATCTTGCCTTGAATTCTGTTCTTGTCAGCCCTTCTAAGCTTATGTCCTGCTCTGGATAGTACTTCCCCTACAGTTGGACCAGTAGCACCTGTCCTTGCCCACGCAGCTCCATCTAATACCCCACTTACAGACAACCTATCCTCTTTTTCAAACTCAAAGATTCTAGTAGCTAAGTCTTCGCCTGTTAAACCTTTTTGATATAGTTCTCTATAAATAATTAATGTTTCATCTGTTGGGTCAACTGCACCCCATACTACTGCAGATTCTGCTGCGTAACCATAGTCAATTCCTTTTACTCTTACCCAATGTCTAGGTAAATCAAAAGGTTCAACTACATGAGTATCATAATCAAATTCTGTAAATGCTGCTCCTTCGGAAACATCCCAGTTACCTTCTAGTAATTGTTTTCTTTGTACAGCAGGTAATGATTGTAACATCTGTTCATACTTACCATCTTCAGATAGATAAGGGTTATCCTCTAATCTAGCTGGTATAAACTTTCTTGTTATCTTATCTTCACCTTTAAAACTTTCATTAGGAGGAGCTGGGTCTAGATACCTTTTCTTAACCCAGTTTCCTCCAACTCCTCCAGGGTTTGCAGTACACCGAATGTAGCATTGTATTGCATTATTAGTTGTTCTCAATCGTGATTGCAAATACTGGAGTGGGAATTCTGTTGGATACTGTGTTAACTCATCAATACCTATCCAGGTATATGATTGTCCTTGGTATCTATAAACATCAGCATCTCTATCAAGATAACCAAACTCCAATGAAGCTCCTGAAGGGAATCTCCATATCTTTTCAACTTCTCTAAACTTTGCACCCTTAAAAGCTTTAGGATACAACTCTCTAGATTTATCTATTAGTTCTCTTAATTCTGGCATTGACTTTCTTAACAGTAATGCTCTATGTTCTTTAATGTGCATAAATCTTAATGGGTCTACTAACATAGCATAAGATTTACCACCTCCAGCAGAACCACCATACAATACATCTTGTTCAGGTGCTGCTAGAAAATCTGTTTGAGGTCCTGCATTTGGTTTAAATACTACTCGTTCTTTTTCTTCTTCAATGAGTTTTTTAACAGGACTAGGTAAGGTATCAAGTTTGTCTTCTTCGATGACCAAACCTTTTTTGGTTTCTTTATTTGTTTCGGCATTTTGTACTACTTTCAAAGTTTCTTTTTTATCTCGAAGTCTTCTTGTTTTATTCTCCAAGTTCTTTTTTAGTCTAGCTATTTCTTTCTCCTTAGCTTTGACAGCTTTCCTTGAAGCCATCTTAGCTTTATGAGCATAGCTATAATTATATTGTCTCTTTGGTTTCTCTTCAGCCATTCTTGCTTAACAATCCTTTTGATTCTACTTTAGGTTCAGGCTTATCTTTGTCTATGATTTTCTTTAAACCCATAGCTGATAACTTTCTGCCTGTTTGATGTTCTAATATTTCAACTGCTCCTCTTAAACTAAAAGCACCTGATTTAACACCATCCTTAATTTCTTTTAATGCTGATACTTCTTTATCAACAACCTCTAGGGTTCTATTATCTTCACCTAACTTATAACCAAAAGGAATAGTAGAACTATTTCTCTTCATCATCTATTTCAACATCCTCTGCATTAGCATCTATTAATTTTTCTTTAGCAGGTATAATAAATATTCCTGATGCTGCTGTATGCGTAACATCAAGCTTATCTCTTTTCGCAATACCCACTCTATCCAACAATGTCTGTGCAGCTTGTAGTTTAGCATTGACTTGTGGTATAGGGTCATCACTTTCTAATATCTCCACTAACTTCTGACTGGCTCTTGGTGCAGACTTTGCTAGAATCTTTGTGGCAACATCTACAATCTCATCCTTTAGGGAATCAACTACATTCGATTTAGAACTGTCAGCATACCCTGCTTCTTTTAGAGCTAGGTTTATATCTCCTTTAGCAACACCACCGAGGGCTGCTAGGAAGTTCTTTTGTTGGTCTGTTAGTTTTCTTTGTTTATTATCTGAGTTAGTTGGTAGAAAGTTATTGTTCATGTATTCATTATAACAAGTTTACATCTAGTTGACAACATTTATTTTGATTTAGAGTTGACAAATGCAGAAGAGGGTGTATAATATAATTAGTGTCTCTCCAGGGGGTGAAGCACCTATCTCTATCTGGGGCAGTCCAGCAATATAGCAAGTCTTATGTGAATCTTTATAGCAGGGCGAGGCTATCTAGTTTACATCTAAAGCTAGTTATTTTGTATAAGCAGTATATATATACCCCCCACTACCCCCCATGGCTCATATGTACCCTATAATGATTCTAATTAGCAACACCAATAATATATATAATAACTATATATAAAAAATATAACTAATTATCTTCAAATATCTTAGCTAGTTTACAGAGATAACAAGATTATCAAGCTTTATAAAGATAAACTAAAAACCCTCACACAATCTCTCAAAATCTCAAGCTTAACAACACTAAAAGCAATATTTCAATACCTCTCAAACCCTTGCCAAATCTCAAGCTAAACACCCTAGAATTTTTGAAACTGGGTCGACCCTCTATAGCTTTTAAATCTCACAATCTCTCAATACCTCAAACAATATAAGCTTAATAATTTAATTGTGGATAACTTTAATTATTATGTTGACTTATCTATTTATTTATTGCAGACCTTTTTTACAAGTTTTTATAAGTTTTTAAGCAATATTATTTTGTAAAAACTTTTATAAATTCTTTTTTGATTTGTTTTATTTTGGCAAGAATTATCTAATGTTCTTGCTTTGTTCCCCTGTGCATTATCGCCACACCCAAATAACTCGCTATTATCAATGCTTATTTAAGCAATAAAAATAATTATTTTATATCTTTTATTTTGTATCTAAATTATAAGTTTATTTATGAAAACAAAACAAAAATTAGATAAAAGAACTCGAGCAAGATTGAGAGAACTTTCAAGAACTGAAAGTGTTTATAATCTTCAAGGTTCTAATTCCACTTATAGAGGGTTTTCAACTCATGGTGGAAAATCTAAAAGATGTTACTATCAAGCTATCTCAAATGCTAATCAAAACCAATTAGCGAATTTTGTTGATAGTGGTAGGTCTCAAAAAATATATATCTAATTCGTAATTCTCTTAGTAGTTGAATTAGTACTGGAAACCAAACAACTGGAGGTTGATTTATGTTGACTAATAAAGAAAAAAGAAAATTATATTTACAAGGTTATAAAGCTTTTAAAAGCAATAGACCTACAAAAAATGAGCATGATTTAAAAATGGTAAAAAAAATTAATGAATTTGCAAAAAATGGCAAAATTGCAATAGTTGTAAATAATGAGTATTTTTACGACAGTTACGATTATGCTGTTGAGGGTTACGATTATGAAAATGTTTATTTTATAAAGGCTAATTATACAGCTTATAGACATTTTTTAAATGAGACTGAGAGATTTGCTGATAGCCCTTACTCAGTAAAAATAATAAAACAACAATAACAACTGGAGGTTGAATGAAGACACAAATAGATAAAAAAAGCTTATACCAAAAATTACAAGGTGATAAGACAATATACTATAGTTATAATACGACTGTTGCTGTAAAAACACCAATTGAAACTTATGTTTGCGAGAATGTTTGGTCAGTCACAACAGCAAAACACCTTAATAGAATTGAGGAATTGACTGGTAGCAATAAAGAATATAGAATGAGATATAAAGATTTTAGAGATTTTTGTATCAATAATAATATAGATAAACATTATATATAAAAACAACTGGAGGTTGAATGATACTACTATTAATATGGTTAGCCTTAATTGGTGGATGTTTAATAGCAATGTTGACTGGATATATATTTACAGCAATAATATTATTTCTTGCATTTTCTATATCGGTGGCATATGCTTTTATTAATAATTTATAAAAATAACAATAACAACTGGAGGTTGAATGAGAAAAAATAAAACTACTAAGAATTTTACTAACTTCAAAATGAATGATGAAGTTTATAAACTTAGAAGACAAGTAATAAATATAATCTATGAAGTTAAAAATCTAGGTTTAAATATACCTAGAATAGATGTGAGAATTGGTGAAGATAAAAGTTGCAATGTACTCGGTAAGGGTCGATTGAATGACAATATTATTTGGATAACACCTCGAGCAATAAACAAAGGTGAAAATTATCTAAGACATACAGTATTGCATGAGTTGATACATACAATCTATGGTTGTGGACATAATAGCAAGTGCCATTTAATGAAAGCTTATCAACCTACGATTGTTAAAAGTAAAGATAAACTATTGCAATTATTTAAGAACTACTATAATAAATATAATAATATAAAACAAATGGAGGTTGCATGAATGTAAGTCAAGTTGCTCAAGCTATAGAATATAAACAAGGACATTATAATTTAGTACTATGGGCTTTAAATCAAGGTTACAATATAACTTTATGGGATGAGAACAACGAAAAAAGAATAACAAACTCTCATGACTACCCAAAAATTTCTAAGATTATGAATGAAAGTTATAAATTAGAAATAGCAATAGTTGACCCTACTGAAAAAAGAACTAAGGGTTGGGCTATAGCTTATACTGATAATGAAGATGAAGATATTATTAGTGACTACTCAGCTAATAAATTCATGGACAAGTGGGCTAATCAATTCACAAAATTTCATGAAGAGTTAAATCAAATATTAAACAACGAAAACTGGAGTTAGTATGAATGAGTATGAAAAAATTGAATGGATACATAGTCAACTATCAGAATTAATAAATGGTGTTGATGTTGATTTAGAAACTATGCAATTATTTATTGAACAAATTAGAGAAAATTATTTCAATAAAAATGGTAACTTAAAAAACAAATGGAGGTTGAATGTTAATTAAAGACGCAAAAAAAATTACTTATAGCTTAACTAGAACAAGTAAAATGCCAGGCAAGTCTTATAGTCTTCCAGCATGGGCTTGTCAAACTGGCTCTAAGCTTAGAAAGATTGAGGGTACACCTTGTTTTAGTTGCTATGCTTTAAAGGGTAACTATATTCGATACCCTAAGATAAAAGAAATACAATATAAAAGATTGGAAAGTATTAATCATCCATTATGGGTTGACGCAATGGCAACACAAATTAATGATGATGTTTTTAGGTGGCATGACGCAGGAGATATACAAAGTGTTGAACACTTGAGAAAAATATTTGCAGTATGTAGGCTAACACCTAACACTAAACATTGGTTGCCTACTCAAGAAAGAAAATATTTATTAGAGGTCGACCCTAACGAAGTACCAGACAATTTAGTAATTCGTTTGAGTGGGTCTAAAATAAATGGCAGTATTCCAAACGCATGGGAACACACAAGTTCAGTAGTTACAGAAAATGCTACTTGCCCCTCAGCAAATCAAGGTGGCAAATGCTTAGATTGTCGAATGTGTTGGAATAAAGAAATAAAAAATGTGAGTTATGGTAAACACTAACAATTAACAATGGAGGACAAATGATACAACTACTATACGAAACTAAAAAAGAACTAAAAGAAAATGTTGGTAATGAATTAAATTATATTGAGACATCTTTTTTTGGTGAGGAATATAAATCAACTGGTACTATTACAGGTTGCAATAAAAAAAGAAGTTGGTTTGCAAATGTAATAATGCAAGATGATAAAATAATAAAAGTAAAATAACAATAGGAGTAAGTATGTATAAAAAAGATAGAGAAAAATTAATTAAAAGATTAAGCAATTTAGATTTAAAAGAATTAATTCAACCTACTTATACATACAAAGAACATAAGAAAAAAACTTTTATAAAAGTATTGGAAACAATAATTGAAAAAGAAAATGATTATGCTTATGACAATGCGTGTGAAAGATGTGGTGTATCAGAGCATGATTTAATTGTAGCTGACGCATTAAAACATATAGTTGAAGGAATAAAAAACAATTGCTATGGAGAAGATTTATTTAGAAGTAAAAATCCAAATAAAGTGGAGGTTGTATAAATAAAATTATGGTTGACATAATCTTGCCAGAATTATTTGGTAAGCAATAATAACAATAACAAATAGGAGTTAAGATGTTTAAAAAAGAGATGAGTATAAAAGAGTTTATTGAACAACCAG